>JGI20214J51650_10000895_pt1 | contig 18701 bp, 22 predicted proteins | sample WetSurMetagenome_FD_51650 | JGI IMG/M metagenome (IMG submission 51650) | reverse complement strand
TTCCTGGGATAACCGCGGTGCATCCACGTCAGGTCCTCTTTGGGATTTCACCACGACTGCTGTGCCAAATAATCCTCCTTATGTTCCCAATTCTCCTAATCCAACCAACCATGCGATAGGCGTTAACATCAACGCCAATCTCGGCTGGACCAGTGGCGACCCAGACCCAGGCGACACCGTGCTGTACGATGTCTATTTCGGGACGACCAATACGCCTGCAAAGATAGTCAGCAATCAGTCGGGCACCTTCTATGATCCAGGGACAATGAATTACCAAACCGCCTATTACTGGAAGATAGTTGCCTGGGATAACCATGGAGCGTCATCATCAGGCCCTCTCTGGGATTTTACTACAGAAAACGAGGTAAACAATCCTCCGTATCTACCCTCAGATCCTTTCCCGGTCAATCATGCATCTAGTGTCGACCTCAATGCTGATCTGAGTTGGAACGGAGGCGATCCTGATCCGGGGGATACGGTAACCTATGACGTGTGCTTCGGAACGACCAATCCGCCCCCCAAAGTCGTGGGTAATCAATCTGGGATGTCCTATGATCCCGGTATAATGAACTACCAAGCGACCTATTACTGGAAGATAGTTGCCTGGGACAACCACGATGCATCGACGCAGGGCTCCCTGTGGGATTTCACGACGATAGATGAGCCGAACGATCCGCCGTATGCACCATCGGGCCCATCACCAGCAGATGGAGCTACAAACGTGGATGTCACGGCAAACCTTGGATGGACCGGTGGCGACCCAAATGGTGACACCGTCACCTATGATGTGTACTTTGGGACCAGCACACCACCATCAAAAGTAGCATCTAATCAGTCAGCGACGACCTATGAACCCGGTACGCTGGACTATACAACCACGTATTATTGGAAGATAGTCGCCTGGGATAACCATGGTGTATCAACAGAAGGTTCGATATGGCAGTTTACTACGACCACGGAGCCGAACAACCCTCCTTATACACCAGCTAATCCCTCGCCAGCAAATGGAGCAACAACTGTTGATGTCAATACAAGCCTCAGCTGGACCGGAGGCGACCCTGATTCGGGTGATACCGTCACCTATGATGTCTACTTTGGAACGACGACACTTCCACCACTAATCGTCAGCAACCAGACGAGTTCAACCTATCAACCTTCTCCACTAAACGAAAACACGACCTATTATTGGAAGATAGTCGCCTGGGATAACCATGGTTCTTCTGCCGTAGGTGCGGCATGGAGCTTTATCACAGAGACACTCGGTGATACAACATCACCAATCGTAAAAATCACCAAACCTGAGAAAGCAATTTATATCAAAAATAACAAGGTTCTGTCGTTCATCGCCACCCTTGTTTTCTTCGCCATCGACGTTGATGTCACNGCCACCGATAACGATTCAGGTGTCTCAAAAGTGGAATTCTACATTGACGATCAATACAAAGCAAACGACACCACTGCGCCTTACAGATGGACATGGAGCGAAAAAAGCCTGTTCGTTTACACCCTCAAAGTAATCGCGTATGATAACGCAGGACACCGTGCAACCGTAGAGACCAACGTATGGAAGTTCTTCTAAAAAATGAAGAATGATACCATAACGATGTAGCTAGAAATCTTCACCATTAGCGTTGACTTGGTTACCGCTGAACGAATCAAGATTCAATGATAATTAAATCCTGATAGGCTTCCTTTCACTTACACAACTTCAACCGATGACTCGATACGATCGATTGTCTTTTGAAGAAAATCCTCATCATTGATCGTGACTTTAATAGCGTTATTCGGGCAGCGGTCAGCGCACCGTCCACAGCCTTTGCAGTCAACACCGATGATCGCATGGCCATCCTGGATCATTATCGCATGCACGAAACAATGCTCCGTACATGTTCCACATCCGTTGCATTTTTCAGTCACGGTCACTTCTACCCCAGGCATTCGTTTGACCTTGGCACTTATCCGTGGGTCAAGGTCTGAGAGTATCTTCCAAAGGCAGCAGCAACTGCAACAATTACAGATCGTTAGGAGATTTCCTTCTGAACCAACACCAAGCCATGTCTCATCGATTTTGTCCCTTCCGATCAGATGAATGAGTCCCGACCTACGACATTTCTGTACATACTCTAGGGCTTCATCCACNGTTGCTTCTCTCCCAAAATCGGGGTTAATGTNTCGTGCTGCGTCTCCAAGGAACAGACAACCGAATTCGATTGGATGGTTCTTACAGTGCATCGCCTCACGACACAGACAAAATTTCATGATAAAACGATAGTTTGTTTTTCTGATGAAATATTCAACTACCTGCGATGGAAGCACGATGTTATCGGGAGGTTTTATTGATTTCTCGAGGTTGATTTCAACAATATTATCTTTTGGGAGGGCGGTAAGATTTGTCTGGTCAAAGAACATTTTATCGATTATTTCTCTCATGAGAGGTACCCGTGTCATCTTTGCTGCAAGGAANCGATAGGGGTACATTTTTTCAAGGAAAAAGACGAACCTTCGCGTGCTTTTCATTTGACTACNAAATGATAAAATATAGGATAATAAGGTTATCGATTTCATAAAACCCTCATTTTTTCATCGATGAGGTATATTTTTAAGGAAGTAATTATTACAAAACCATGATATGGGGAGTGAAAGTGTATGATAAAATGCAAATTTCTTGAACAGTATCGTATTCCAACTATGATGTTGAATGGAAAGGATTACGTGGAAAGTGAACGGTGTCGGCTGGGCAATGAGATACCATTAGGTGGTTGTTTGGAGAATTGTCCTGATTTTGAACCAGGAAAATAAAATATAGTGCAGGGGACGAGATTTGAACTCGCGGACCTCTACAGGACAAGACCCTCAATCTTGCGCCGTTGACCATGCTTGGCTACCCCTGCAAGGGTTTTTTTGCTGTAAATACAGGATAACCTATATATCTTTTCGGGTGGCTCTCTTAGATGTCGTTGAGATCCATACCGCATCGCTGACTCAGTTCCCGATGTAACTCCATCAACCGTTTCGCATGCTTCGTTTGTCCTTTTTGCAATGCTTTTTCGACTTCTTTTTCAATCTGATGCTCATGGTCGTTTTCAATCAGGTTATCTGCATGGGCAACGATCTTTTCTTCTAACGTCATCGGGAGGTAATCTTTTGGGGGTAACCCAAGAGCTATAGCTTCTTCTTTTGGTATCCCTGCNCCTAAATGCCGCTCGATAATGCGAACAATACTGTCTGGTAAACCTAATGAAGTGGCAATCTTTGCTCCTTCAACCCCGTGCATTATCCCCTGTGTTTTCGACCTTCCGATATCATGGAGCAACGCACCTGCTTCGACAAGCTGGACGTCCGCATGAGCTTTCCTTGCTATTCTGACTGCGACCTTTCGCACCGCTTCGCAATGGTTGATAACTTCATTTGAACATCCTACTTCTCTCAATAATCGAAGACAATGTCCAGGGCTTGGAATCGTGTTCATGTTTTTCCCTTTGAAAGAACCGTTTTTCCCTTAACACAGGGAACAATTTGAATGTTTCCGTTGAAATCTTTTCTCTGCCACGCTGCTTTTGTATAGCGGTCAAGAAACAGTGCTAACGCGGCAACCTCGGAATGCGGCTGATTCCCGACTGAGACGTTCAGATTAGCGACTTCGTAAAAATAACGAGGGACCTTTTCTGCTCCGACGATAATCAACAGGTCACGACCGGTATCAAGATGGTCAACTGCTTCATCCAGCTCCATTCCATACATGGTCAGATGAACAATTGAACCCTGCCATGATTTGATGATTTTTTTATGATCAATCCCAGTCTCTACCTGAAAATCACCACCAAATCGACTGCAGACCGACTGGATGTTTTTCTTAATTTTTTCATCTTTCGTGGTGATAAATATTTTATCTGCGCCGAATGCACGCGCGACCAACGCGACATGTGTGGTTACCCGTTTGTCTCGATCGATCCGATGTCCAATTCTCAGCACCGCTATCACGATTATCAGTCCATCCTTGGAATACGGAAAAGAAAAAGAGTCTTAAAAACACTTTGATGTCGACAAAATTTGTTATGATCTGCCTTTTTTCTTCAACAGAATGAAATCAACTTTCTTCTCAGTATTATTTTCGATTCGAGTAATGTTCCCTGTCGAACCCGTCTCTTTTCGTTCCATGCTGTCGATGCTCTGTTCAATCGTTTCAGGACTTTCCCAACTTGTTCGTTTCGAGTTTTGTTTCTTTTCTGGACGAGAACTTTCTGGTTGTTTTTGTGCAGACCCCTTAGAATATAATGTTTCATTGTATTCTTTGATTGGAACTTCTTTGGATTCTTCCCTTGTTTTTGGTATCGTTGGTCTTTTCTCTGGTTCTTCGTATTGTTCGGTGGGTAATCCACTTTCTGTGGGCAATCCTTCTTTACTTTTCAACCGCTTGAACAATTTCCATTTTGTCACAGAGAACCCCTCAAGTCTTTTTTTCTTGGAGAGGCTATCTTTTAGAGACTTGATAAGGTTTTCCTTAAACAGAACCACTTGAAACCGTCAGGGCAAACGAAAAGCATTTATCTGACTCCTAAATTCACACTTGTAGCTTTTTAGTCAAGAAGGGCTAGTGGTCTAGTTGGTTATGACATCGCTCTCACACGGCGAAGGCCGCCGGTTCGAATCCGGCCTAGCCCATACATTTTCTAAATTACCTCTTCAGTCTCTAAGCAAATTCATAAATTCATTGGTGTTAAAAAAAATTTTGGTTCGCATCATCGATAAATTTTTTTTCATCATCTAAATCGATTAGCTTATTAATCACCATGTGATTCCGTATATTGGTTACGTGGATGGGATGCAGGATGACACAAATACAGCGATTTCTCCAGAGATGTTGAAACCTCTTATCATCAGGTCGCTTCGGAGAAGTAGCGTACGGAAGAAAATAGCGGAGTACCTTTTTGAGATTAGTCCCAGCGGGAGTTATACCTCGGAGATCGCGTTCAGCGTCAAGACCACGCCGACCAATGTTATCGGCGCGATTCGTGGGATGAATACCAGATATCGCAATGATGAATCCCTCATCAGTCTGAATCTTGTTGAACAAATCGAAGGGGGAAAACACCGGGATATAAAATTGTACAGACTTACCGATCTTGGCAAAGANATTGTAGAAGGTCTGCGTGACAATAAAAAACGATACTAGGCGCCTTCGTATGATCCTTTTTTGTATTCTTCAAACATCGTCGTGACTTGATTTTCTTCTACTTGACCGATATCGCCACTTTCATAGCGCACCACAAACCACCTGCTTGGACGCGGATACGTTCTGATGACGATTGCTTTTTTCGCAGGAAGATTTGGTGCATCTGGATCCCGCACTAAAACTTCGATACCTTTTCGTATCCCTCGTTCTTCCAGCATAGATTTCTTCATCCTTCATTTTTTACTTTGTAGAATGAAATAACATCGACGTATAAAGAATTATTTCAACTGCTCATGATGTTCCAAAAATAACATATGATGTTCTATGATGAAGTTTAAATATAATACATTCGATTGCAGAAAATAGGTGAGGGCGATATGAAGTCAAAAAGAACGCTGTTTTTGTTAATGTTTGTAATCGGTCTTTGTTTTGCAATGGTGCTTGGTCCCCTATGTAGTGCTCAGCATGCTGTTGTTTCTATCAAGAATGTCAGTGTACAATTGGTAGAAACNCGACCACCGGTGGGAAACAAGGTGATACGTGTCTACAATATTATTGCAGTCTTGCAAAATTCAGGTGACGTCAAATCAGATGAAATCAGTGTTTTTTTTTATGACCCTGAATATAATAAAACGACGACACCGCCCATAAAACTAACACCCTTTAATGTATCATTGAATCCTGATGAAAATAAAACATTTATCCTTAATAACTGGCCGACACCGCTCACCGGTGATGTCCTTATCAATGTCAGCTTCAAGCCTTCGTTATCTGACGTTTTAAAAACCCAGGATAACTCCGGCTCTTATGTGTATCATCTGCAGATAGGAGCAACTAGGAAAACAACATCGACACCTGGTTTTGAGGTCGCGGTTGTTCTTTTCGCAATTCTTGCTCTTCTCGTAAAGAAACAAATAAAAAAATAACAAGAGCAATGAACGATCAGTTAATACAGGAAATTTATTTCCCTATTTTTCTGTCACCGTAATAACTACATGATCCACAAACGCTGCACCTGCTCCGTCATAGGTAACTTTATTTGCAGCGGAGAAAGATTTTTCAGTGTACCCTGAGGGTAAATTTGAGACACTATGTCTGCTGTCATTGTACAACAAAATATTATTCTTGTCATAGAATTTCACATCAATCTTTGCGCTGATCATCTTTCCAGCGATATTGTGGAACAGCCAGCCTACGATTGCTGATTCGATGCCTCCTGATTTGTTTAAATTTTTTTCAAAAGACACATTTGCAAACTCGACGATCGTCGAATCAAGAAACACATTTTGAGGCCTTTGTTGCATCTTGATACTATTGGTATCTTGACATCCGCTCAACGACGCAATTATGGAAATAACGACTGCTATAACAAGTAATAATCCTTTCTTCATATCCACTAATCCCTCCTGGTTTTCTGATAGAAAGATATGCGGGATCATCATAAATATGTTTCTATACCAAAGACTTTTCTAAGGAGGATTTTTTTGTTCACAAAAAGTTTTAATAGCTATAAAATATCATTGATGGTATAAAATCAGGGAAAGCCAGACGATCTGGCGAAGAGAGATGGGATATGCCGTTGCCAGAAAAATCAGAAATTATAAAGAACGTTCTAAAAACATTAATTTCGATTTCCAGTAGAAAGACCGATCTTCCCTATACGATTCTGACTATCGAAGACCATATCAAACGATTAGCGATTCAATATTCCTTCCTCAAGCATGTTCAAATAAACAATGATGTCTATAACGAAGAGTCCGCTGAGGTAATCAGCGTGATGTCTGACATCAACACCGTGCCACCGACAGAGCTAGGGAAAGCGTTGCATTCGATCATTCATTCGATGAATCGTTCTTTAGGGGATAATGCCGGTCATTTTTTCATAAAAGAAATCCGCAATACGCTCAACGATGATTATCTCAATGGTATGAAAGACATGGGCGTGGATCTGGGTCTGATGCAGCTAGAAAGCGAAATAACAAGATTGGAACGAGAAATCACCCAGCGAAAAAAATAACCTTATTTCTTCTTCCTGAACACCGCATACAGGATGACGATCATCACGATCAACGCCATGAAAATCCAGATATACCAGCTTTGTGGGATAATCTGGAAGATATCCTTATTTGATTTCTGTTCAAGGACAGACGGTACTTCGAATGTTAGTGCGTTCAACCCATAAATCGTGCCGTTCGCACCAATAATCACAGTTCCATTTGCCACAACAGGGTTTGACACGATCGGTGTTGTCACATAATTCCTCACGCCATCTACCGTGAAGCGCGGTGCAAACGCCCAGACCAGTTCTCCGTTCGATTGATTCACTGCATAGAGCCTGCCATCGTCACAGCCAAAGAACACATAACCCCCGTATGAGACTGGAGTGGAATGGATACTTGCTTGGCAAGGAAACATCCATTTTACGGTCCCATCTTCCTCAAAAGCATAGAGGTTATTGTCCATGGCACCGACAAAGATGACCCCTTTTGAGACAACAGGGGCGCAATCAAATCCCCATCCTGTTTGATAACTCCATTTTACCACACCAGTGGCTGCATCAAGGGCATAGACATAGGTATCCCATGACCCAAGATAGATCGTATTGTTTGATAGAACAGGGGCTGCAGTGATCCTGCCTTTTGATGAAAACGTCCATGTAACGGTATGATTATTTCTGTCTACCGCATAGCAACTGTTCTCTGAGGTAAGATAGATGTTCTTGTCGTAGACTGCTGACAAATAACTTTCGTTACCAAATTTCAGTCTCCATTGCTCTTGACCATCGAGTACCGAGAGAGCATATACGTTCCCGGATGAGTCTGCACACAGAATGTTGTCTTGTATGAGTATCGGTTGTGAGATGATTTTACCAGGGGTTTGTATCTTCCATTGTCGGTCTCCTGTTTGTGAAAATGCTGCAATACCTTGTTCATCTCCAACGAATAACAAACCATTCTGTGCTAGTGGGGTCGTAGGGTTCCTTCCTACTGTTGTACGCCATCGCAGACTACCAGTTTGTGCGTTGAGACAGAGCAGGTCACCTGATGGGAGAGTAATGTACAGTCTCCCGTCTTCCACAAAACCAGCAGCAGTAAAATTATTCACTTTTTGCGTGGTATCAAATGTCCATGCCACTGTTGTTTCTCCTAAGGTTTTTTTCTCTTCTGGTATAGGTAACTTGTATCCTTCTTTGGATGGTAGACCAAACAGCCGTACCCATCCGGCTGGTGGTACTTCTTCTGTTGTGACTGCCTGGGAATCATAATTTGATATGATCAGTGGATGATGAGGGTTTCCGAAAAATGCCCATAACCCGTTCTGGCTCATCAGATAAGAATCAGTCACTTTTACATCGGTGATCCAATCACTAATCGGGGAGGTGCACATGATCTGCTTGACGGTCTCAATATCGATGTCCCCGTAGTATTTTTTTCCGAGCTCTTCGAATTTGAGGTCTCGTTCTGTGGGGATATATCTGAACGAGAAGTACCCCCATCCAGGCACCCCTAGAAAATTGCATAACACAAAGTTTTTTACATAGCTTTTAAGGTTCATTCGTTCGAAACGGACATGGAGATCAAGCGGGTTATTTGCGCTCCAGTAAAACCCGTTGAATGTTCGCCAGACTGCAGAATGTCGATATCCCAAATCAAGACGTGCGATTTCACCGGTTTTTGTGTCACCAAGAAGCCAGACCGCATTCATGCTACCGTCGTTTCGGTAGCGAAGTGAAAAGAGCATGTCATCAATGCTGTTGCCGTACTGCATCGCGGTTCGTGCCCGTATGGAAAGGGGCAGTCCTTTGTTGTCATACAGTCCCTGGGGAACCGTTGTTTCGAGCAGGACCAGTCCGTTGTCGTTCTGATAGTAGTCCTCATCGCTCCAGATTAACCCCGGGGAGGTTGGCATGATAACGCGATTTCCCTCACTGGGTTGGATGTCCAGAAGGACGTTCCATCGTAAGGAAACAAAAAAGGTCCACCACCATGTTCCGCCACCACAGATCGTTGTTTGAGAAAACACGAGTTGACCCTGCGTGGTGGCATTGCCAGTTGCGACAAAACCGTTACAGTGGTGAGCCGGTGATTGTTGTAAGAATGTCACGATGAGTGAGGTTTCATCCGCATAGGCTAGTTCGGGTGCTATCTTTCGAAGTTGTTGGAAAAGGGTTCGGAGAGGGTGAATACCTTTGGGGATCTTTGTAATTTTAGAGAGGAACTCATACATCTCGTTCATCGCAAGAATATCTTGATAATTGACGTTTCTTCCGAAGAGTTTTCCGCCTCGCGATGCTACTCCCTCAGCGATTCCTTTGATCTCTTGCTGATATTCCTCTGGGAACTTATCCCAGTACATTCTGTAGCATTGCGTGGTGCAAAAGTCCCACCAGGTCTTTGACATTTTTTCAAACTTTGCATCTGAGAGATGTTTACTGATGGTCTTAATAATCGGATAATTATGGATGATGCTGCTCCACCGGGTGAGCATATCGACAATTTCAGCGGCGAGGAGATACCCGTGTTGGAATCCTCGTTCGAAAGGATCTCCTTGGACATGGACATAGATCCATCCTTGCACATTGAATCGATATCCTTCTTTAAATTGCTCAGAGCTTCTGGTAAATGTCGGTATTTCTGCTGCGAGTGCAGTACTGGGTACTGTGGAGAATAGGCAAAACACTGCCAGTATGGCAAGAAGTTGTATTTTTTTCATATCTACCAGATATTATATTGATATATTGTTTTAATATTATATAACACTTATTATACTCCTATGCTATTCTTACACCCTGATACAAAAAAAAAATAGAACCTTCTCTTATTACCTGCAACTGATTATTAAAAAAAAATTTATTTCAGATGAAANACGTATAAGGTAGGGATCTTCTTTTTCTTCCCGGTCCAATACCCGCACACCCCGCAGCGGAACTCCAGGGTCACTTCGCCACCATAGATCGTCTGGTTTTTTACCCGCTGCAATGCCCCTCCACAGACAGGACATTTATGCAGAATCTTATCCGGGTCGCCATCCCTTGTATGGATCTCTACATGTACAAAACCGCTCTGAAGAACGACTGTACGCAACCGCGGTCCACTGACATGGAACTGCTGTTTCTGCGACTGCAATTCCTTTTCAACAAGTCTTTTTAGCTTAAATTGAGAAGAAACCGTATGATTCTTCTGAAAAACCTTTTTCACCGCACCGAGGATTTCCTCATCAGAGGCAATATGGTACACCATACAATAGTGAATCATCTTTGTTACTTTAAGCTTTTTACAACACAATCGTCTTTAATAAATCTGTTCTGGTAACCATCCCGACGAGTCTCTCATTCTCCATCAGCGGTAGTGATCCGACATTCTGATTATACATGAGTTGTGCTGCATCGAAAATACTGATCGAAGGTGCAGCCCACACGACCGGTGCTCGCATCGTATCCTTGACCAGAAGTTCATCAAGATGATGTTTTTGCTTTCCTATGGAGAAGGATTTCTTCAACGATTCAAATGCCAACGCAATCTCAATATCGGAGATAATCCCGACTAGTTTTTTATCATCAAGGACAGGGAGACGAGCGATATTTTCCATAATCATGATCCGCCGTGCATGGATCACCCGGTCATCAAGATTCACAGTATGGACATTCCTCTGCATGATCATCGAAAGCGGATTCTTGTTTTTAACCAACGGAAGAAGATCGGCCTTTGTCACCACCCCGACAAGCTTTTCCTTCTCAACGACCGGCAGCATCGTCGGACCAGGTTCACCAACAGATGCTAAAATGTTTTTCACCTCTTCTTCCGGAGAGACGACTTTTACTTCTTTTTCTGTTACCGATGAAGCATGCAGCCGGGATGCGGTCACACCACGCTTGCGTATCGACCCCAGCTTGTAAGCAATCACATTATCAGTCACCAGACCAAAAAATTTTTTTTCCTCAAGCACCGGTATCTTCGTGATATCATGCTTTTTCATCAGATCCAACACGCGTTTTAGACTATCATCTTTATCTACAGCAACAATTTTTGTCGTCATTATCTCTTTTACTTTCATCATTCTTTTCCTCCTATGTTATTCGTATAAAAAACATTATTCATATTTTAATCCATCAACGCAGTCGTCACAAAGGAGCCTGCCATCAACACTTTTCAAGCTTGTCGACAATGTGTTGCAATCTTCACATTTCCCAGAGAATGTCTGGCTTTGCAGATATTCCTCATCTGTGGTGTCGATGTTGGACCATTCGTGTGCGATCTCAGTCAATGCAGGCGACAGCCGAGAGATATCCCGCTGGGTGATGATTCCGACAAGCTGACTGTTTTCTACCACAGGGAGTCTTCTGATATTGCACTTCCCCATAATCTTCAGGGCCTCATGTAGGGTAATGTACGGCTCAGCCACAACAATCGGACTGCTCATGACTTCCTCAACCAGTACATCCTGGGCGTTCTTCCCTTCACAGACTACTTTTTTAATGATATCGCTTTCAGTGAGAATCCCAATCGGGTGATTTACTTCTGAGATAATCACGTTTCCGATTTTATTATGCTTCATGATCCGTGCTGCTTCTAAAACGTTTACAAATGGTTGTACAATCACCGGCTTTGTCTTCATAACCTCTTTAACGAGAACATCTTTGCTCATAACGGTTCACCAAATCACTGACTGATTGAAAGCTCCAATCCCAAACATTAAAACATTACGAGGTATTTTACCTTTGTCATATGAGCAGCGTGTACGAACGGGAATTAAAAGGCATCCTTGAGGGAGATGAAAAAATTCTTTCCAGGATCACAAAAACGTGTTCTGCACTGGAGAAAGGAAATTATTATTTGACCCAGGGTCGACCATTCATCGTTGTTCGTGCCGCAGGCTCATTCGGTGTTGACTTGGTCGCTCTGAGAGGCGATATCTCCTTTCTCATGGAGATCAAATCAAGTAATACGGACACGTTACATTTCAGCAGCGTGGATGGGAAACTCCAACGACAGGCAGAAAAAATGCAGCGTGAATGCGAAAAAACAAAAACGTTGCCGGTCTATGGTTTTCGTCTGAAAGGCCATGGTGGTGACTCCTGGCGTCTTTTTACCATGGAGATTCATCAGCTTGAGGGGCGGGCTAAGATTCTACAAAATCGGCTCCCGAAACTGAGCGTCAGTAAAAGTGGGAATTATATCATGCGATGGGAAAAGGGCTTGCCACTTGCAGATTTTATCATGTATCTCTGTAGGTAGTAAAGTGATATTTACCAAGGACGATCAAAAAACAATTTTTTTTCTCTGAAATTGTATCCTTGATTCTGAGAAGAAAATACAAAATCTTTTTTAGCCAGTTCACCATTACCACCAGTACTGTGGTGAAAAATGAAACGATTACTAGTCGCCTATGATGGATCAGAAGCATCGACAAAAGCTATTGATATGGCCATGCAGTGTTCGACCCATGATGATGAACTTGTCCTTTTGACAGTCATCCCTGCTGCGCTTGTCGAATCGACGTTTACGAACATGCTATTGCCGACCATTGATTTAAGTACCGTAGTCACTCCTGGGACCTTTAAAGAAAAAGCGATGGAAAACCTCGGGAAGATCGCAAAAGAACTTGAAGGAAAATTAAGTAAGGTCGATGTTGCGGTCGAGGCAGGCGATCCAGCTGATGAAATCCTGCTTATTGCAAAAAAATATGATAGCGATATTATATTGATCGGCTACAAAGGATATGGAAAAGAGGGAAGATTTTTACTTGGTAGCGTAACTGACAAGGTAGTACGACATGCAAGCCGGTCTGTGCTGGTCGTACGATAAAAGAATTGTGATGAAATGCATCCTGCAGAGGAATTGCGCGGGAAGAAAGACAGCAAACTTTCCAGCAAACGAATCGTTCTTGGGATAACCGGAAGTATTGCCGCCGTCGAATGTATTAAACTTGCACGGGAGCTCATCCGTCATGGAGCAACGGTCTACCCGGTCATGACCCCGGCGGCAACACGTATCATACATCCGGACGCGTTGGAATTCGCAACCTCTCATAAACCTGTGGTTCAGCTCACCGGTCAGACCGAACATGTTTCCTGGTGTGGTCTGGTTGCGGATCCTGTTGATCTTCTATTGATTTCGCCTTGTACGGCAAACACGATTTCAAAAATCGCCAGGGGTATCGATGACACACCGGTGACCACATGCGCAACCACTGCACTGGGGTCCGGAGTGTCGATCCTTCTTGTCCCAGCCATGCACCTGTCGATGTACGACCATAAAATCGTCCAAAAAAATATCGACATCTGCAAGGATCATGGCGTGTTGTTCATCGATCCGCCTATTACAGGGAATAAAGCAAAACTCCCTGAGGTTTCTGAGATCGTTGAAACCGTCATTCGAACGATCGGGAGGCAAGATTTACAAAAGAAAAGGATCCTGATCATAGGTGGTGCCACTGCAGAGCCCATCGACGATATCAGAGTACTGACGAATCGGAGCTCCGGAAAAACTGCGATCTCGCTGTGTGTGGATGCGTTCGAAAGAGGCGCCGATGTTGAACTCTGGTATGGGCATGCAACAGAGCCCATTCCCTCCTTTATTCCATTCAAACGGTATCAGACAGTGACCGATCTGCTGAAATTGCTCAAAGACAAACACCTGAAACAATTTGACAGCATCATCGTCTGTGCAGCGATCGCAAACTACATCCCAAAAAAACAAAAAGGAAAAATCCGTTCAGGAAAAGATACAATTTCTCTTCAGTGTATTGCCGCACCAATAATCCTTGAGGCCTTACGATTACATGCACCTGAGGCAACCATCATTGCGTTTAAAACCGAAGCGCAAAAGAAAAACGTAAAAAGAAAGACGCAGCAGCTCCTTACGAAATATCATCTGAATGGTGCGGTTGGCAATACACTTGCTGGATTTGGCGGGGAGCATAACGAGATTTTGATTCTTCCAAAAAAAGGGAAAAGCTCTTGGAAGAAAGGAAAAAAAGAAGAGCTTGCTTCTGTTATCCTTGACATGCTGAGACAGTCGAACAAGTGAGGTCTATGAAGGGAATTGCGTTTGCTCCTGGGCACGTTTCTGCGTTCTTTGAACCGATCTATTCTGGTTCTGATCTGGACCGTTCTGGCTCGCGTGGCGCTGGAATCGCGCTTTCTTTGGGTGCGATCAGTCAGGTGACCGTTGAGCCGGCACCACAAAGCACCATCGCTGTTCAAATCAATGGAAAACCATCGGATGCACCAGTGACAAAAATGGCGTTGAGTTACCTTTTAGGAGATACCCCGTTTGCCATTACCGTCAATACCATGCTAGACCTGCCAGTAAGCCAGGGATTTGGTATGAGTGCGGCAGGAGCACTAAGCTCAACGATTGCATTGGCTGATCTTCTGAACCTTCCCCGAGAAAACGCAGTAAAAGCAGCGCATTACGCTGAAATTCTTTCACACACCGGTCTAGGTGATGTGATCGCGAGTGATTTTGGTGGAATTGAGATACGACAACAAGCAGGGCTTCCCCCATGGGGGATGGTTGAGCATATCCCTGGGAAATACGATATTGTGTTATGTGTGATAGGTCAAACGATTGAGACAAAAAAGATACTAACCGATACAGCAAAGATGCATGAGATTGCATCGTATGGTCGATACTGTACAAAAAAACTGCTGGAGAAACCATCCCTTGAGCACCTTTTTTTTCTTGCCTGGGAGTTTACACGAAAAATCGGTCTTGCTGAGCGGCGAGTTCTTCAAGCAATCGAGCTTGCGAATGAACACGGAAAGGCAAGCATGTGCATGTTGGGAAACTCGGTGTTTGCGATCGGTAATACACCGATACTTTGTCAGACCCTTTCTACCTTTGGAACGGTTTTTTGTTGCACAGTCGACTGCGAGGGAGCACGACTGTTAAAAGAAAAATAATCTTCTATTCTGAAGGATCATTTTTTTTTATTTTTCATATTTTTCCGTAACACTTCCGGTAGCGCTCCCAGAGATGATCGGTATGCTCCTCGATTGCTTTGAGCCGTTCCTCGTCCCGCTCTGGTTTAAAAAGATGGCTGAACCGGCCTTGATATTTTATCCAATCTTCAATCGGTTTACGCGCGACCTTTTTTTCTAACAGAAGCTTACTTTTTCCGTTGAAGGTCATCACATCGTTTTCGCATTCCCATAAGGACCAGGCGCCGGTGTCGACCGCCAGGCGTCCCATTTCAATGGTTTTATCCATGCTAAACCGCCAGCCTGGGGGACACGGTGCGAGGATTTCAATGTACTTCGGGCCCTTGATACTCTTGGCTTTTTGTATCTTCCCGTAGAGATCTTCCGGATAGCTGATGCAGGTCTGCGCCGCATAAGGAATATGGTGCGCAAGGACAATCTCCCCCATCTCTTTTCGAAACTCGGTTTTTCCGCCAACAGTTGTCGTCGTCCATGCAGCATAAGGAGTTGCACCGCTGCGCTGTATGCCGGTGTTCGAATAGATCTGGTTGTTATAACAGATGTATATGAAGTTGGTCCCTCGCTCAAGGGCACCTGAAAGTGCCTGAAGACCAATATCGTAGGTACCACCATCTCCCGCCCAGGCGGCAACAGTTATATCGGATCGTCCCTGTTGGCGCAATGCTGCCTCTACTCCTGACGCACCCGCTGCTGCTGCCTCAAAAGCAATGTTCATCACCGGGACGTCAAAGGAGGTATGCGGATAGAGGCTTTCGATGACTGCAGTGCAGCAAGCAGGAACGACCAAGAACGTCTTTTTCCCGAGTGCTTTTAGCACCATGCGCAACCCGACGGTCGCCGGGCACCCTGGGCATGATGCGTTTCCTTGAAGAAGGCATTCGTCAACAGGAAAATCTTTTAACGCCATACTTCAGCCCTCCAGTCCATACCATTGTTGTTCTCTTACCTTGTCTTTCAGAGCTTTTAGGCACATCGTTTCAATATCTTTGTACGTCACGTCCTTTCCACCTAGACCTGCAATGAAACCAGTTACTTTCGCGTCTGATTCGCCGTATAATGCTGCTTTGACTTCGTTGAAAAGGGCACCTTCCGAACCAATGGAGATGTTGCGGTCAATGACGATGAGGTCCGCTTGTTTCCCTAGTTTAATGATATCTTCAGTGGGGAATGGTCGTATCACCCGCACCCGTGCCAGACCTATCCTGTGACCTGCTTTTTGCAGCTCATCAATAGCGGTCTTGCTTTCCGCACCAATCGCACCAATGGACAAAAGGATGTGCTCAGCACCCTCACATTTGTAATACTCTAGCAGGTCCCCATGGAAAAATCCAGATGCTTTCTTCCAATCGTTTGTTATCTGAGGGATGAGTTTTTTTGCGTTAAGCATTGCGTCTTGCATCGCCCGTCGCACTTTATAGTAATGTGCAGGCCCAATGATGTTGCCAAACGTCGTCGGATTTTCAATATCAAGCTTCCATTTTGGAACATAATTTCCTAAAAAATCATCGACGACCTGTTGATCAGGGATCTCGGCAGGCATCGAGGTATGAGAAAGGATAAAGGCGTTCAGGTTCACCATGACCGGCAACACGATCTTTTCGTGCTCAGCAAGCTTGAATGCTTGGATGACTGTATCAAAAATCTCCTGGTTGCTGCTGCAGTAGAACTGAATCCATCCAGTGTCTCGCTGTGAAATCGAATCATTCTCATCAACCCAGATATTCCACCCTGGTCCTACCACCCGGTTGATGTTACACATCACCACAGGAAGTCGGGCAAGAGCAGCCCAGTGCAACATCTCATGCATCAACAACAGTCCATGGGATGAGGTAGCAGTAAACGTCCGTGAACCAGCAGCGCTTGCCCCAATGCAGGCGCTCATTGCAGAATGCTCGCTTTCCACACAGATATATTCCCCTTTGTATTCTCCGCGTGCGACATACTCAGCAATTGCTTCAACAAGGGTAGTTTGAGGAGTGATGGGATAAGCTGCAACAACCTCTGGTTTTGCCATCACCGCTGCCTTTGCTGCGATACGATTCCCGGTATCCATCATGACCGTCATTTCTTCTTCGCCTCCTCTCGTTCCATGATTATTGCTTTGACGTTACATTCATTGGCGCAGACACCGCAGCCTTTGCAGAAATCATAATCAATGCTTACCGAGTCATCCTTCTCACGATGGATGCTTCCTTCAGGACAAAAAATCCAGCATCGTAGACATTTCACACATTTTTTCTTATCAAGAATAGGTTTGAACACCCGCCAGCTCCCGGTTTTTCCCATCGCACCTTTTTTCGGGTAGGATAAGCTTGTTTCGACCGGATATTTCTTCAAGCGCTCACCTCTGTCTGATCGAACGCGTCTTGTGTTGCTTTCACGTTACGTTCGCCTAGCTCTTTTTTACCGGTCCATTTACCTTGGATGACATTTTGGATTGACCGAAGCGTGACTCGGTCTAAAATCTTCGGGACCGAGCCGAGAATCGGGGTGTTTACTACAGGCATTCCTCCAACGAGGATATTATATTTGAGGGCAATACCGGTTGCATCCACCGTTGCCACATGATATTTTTTAGAAAACTCAAAATCATTTGGTTTTTTTCTGGTGTTAATGAGAATTTTTCCGTTATCCTTCACACCTTTCAGCACATCAACGATATCCATGATGCTTTCATCAAGGACGATGACGATATCAGGATTGTAGATCTCGCTACGCAGGTTAATTTCTTCTCCTGATATTCTAGCAAAAGCCCTGACCGGTGCACCTCGTCGCTCTGCACCAAATAAAGGGAACGCCTGTACTCCTTTGTTTCCATCTTGTAAGGCTGCAGCTGCAAGAAGGTTTGCTGCGGTGACCGCGCCTTGACCGCCTCTTCCGTGAAAACATATTTCAACTAAGGATTTTGATGACACCATGTTACCTTCCCGCAACTCGGAATGAAGATGCCCCATATAACTGTTTTGAAGCACCTGGATTATTTGTTATCTCAGAGATTTCAGCTTTGAATTCATCGTGACTTCTTTATCTCTGCGATCATCGATTTTTAGTTCAGTAATGATGCGTTCAGCCCCAGCAGCTGCAACAGCAAGATGTGCTTTTTGAATAACGTGAAACAAGGTCGCTAAATCGTTTGTTTCGATGACGGTTGCCATCGCATTTGTTTGGAAGTTGATATGTTCTTTTTTCAGGGTTTCTAAAACGATTTTCACATAGCTGCTCACGCTGGTGCCCTTTCCGAGTGGAGCGATACTGAGTGAAGCGATAATCATTTGATTTTCCCTGGATTCTCTAATCTTCCGCGCTTCATTAATCTTTTGATAAACAATCCGCACGGATCGCAGAATATATATACATAAAGATATACTTTAATGGCTTTGCACACAAATAGCGTAATTTATGTGCAGAATTGAAATCTGCACATAAATTGTTAATATTCGGCTCTATACCTTCAATAGGTGTCGTAGTATTGGGAATGCTTGTGGGAATCGCTCTAAGAATCGTAGAATCAATGGATTATACGAATATGTTCGAGGCATGGTCACCTGTAGTGTTGCCCTGGCACTCATATCACCATGTATA
>JGI20214J51650_10000894_pt1 | contig 18735 bp, 11 predicted proteins | sample WetSurMetagenome_FD_51650 | JGI IMG/M metagenome (IMG submission 51650) | reverse complement strand
CTATAACTGTCATCCCTTCTTTAAGGTTGAACATCACAAAGTTTTCAGAATTCAATCCCTGTTTCTGCCAGTCAGGATTGGTTGCTTTGGAGGCATTAAGTACAACAAAATCAGGTTTGAAGTTTTCAAGGTCAGCAGGTTCAGGTCTGATAAACATGTTCTTTACAAAATGGGCCTGCCATGCCACCTCCATGATAAACCTTACACTCAGTCTTGAATTCTCATTGGCACCACAGTAGCAGTCAACCACATACAATTTCTTACCTGAGAGCTGTTTTGCGGAAATATTTTTGCAATGATTCCAGATATCGTTAGAAACAGGTTTATTATCAGAAATTCTTGTCAGATCCGATCTCCACCATACTGTATTTCTTGTCTTATCGTCAAGCACAACATATTTATCTTTTGGTGATCGTCCGGTAAATACCCCGGTATCGACAGCTACTGCACCTGTATTTGTGACTATGCCTTTTTCATATTTACTGAGACCCGGCTTTGTTTCTTCATCAAAAAGCAAATCAAAGGACGGGTTATAGACAATCTCTGTAATGTCTTGAATTCCATATGATAATAAATCCTTATTACTGATCATTTCAGGAAGTTGAGTTTTAAAAATTGAAAGCTACAAAGTTATTAAAATATTATCTTGAAAAAGTGCCAAATATGACCCAATTATTTTTATTAGAATTCTATAGAGATAGGGTAAATATCTTTTGAAGGGTCATAATGATGTTAGAAAGTTTTAGGGTTAAGCATCAGATCAGTCAGGCAGTCATGAAAAGAAAAAGGGTTCAGCCGGAAGCAGAACCCTTTTTTCGTATAATCAGTCTTGTTACTTGCCAAATTTAATTGAAGCCTGAGCTGCAGCCAGTCTGGCTATTGGTACCCTGAATGGAGAACAGCTAACATATGTTAAACCTGCTTTGAAGCAGAACTCAACTGAAGCCGGGTCGCCACCCTGTTCACCGCATATGCCAACCTTAAGTTCCGGTCGTGTTGCACGGCCTTTTTCAACTGCCATTTTGATAAGCTGGCCAACACCATCCTGATCAATTGTCTGGAATGGATCAGCGCCTAGTATCTTCTTATCGAGATAATCATGAAGGAATCCGCCGGTATCATCACGGCTGAATCCGAATGTCATCTGTGTAAGGTCGTTGGTGCCAAATGAGAAGAACTCAGCTGTCCTGGCCATACGGTCGGCGAGAAGACATGCACGCGGAATTTCAATCATTGTACCATATTTGCAACCGATCTCTTTTACACTGAATTTTTTACAGATCTCGTCGTATACTTTATCAAAAACTTTCTTAGTATAGTCAAGTTCGGCAACCTCGCATGTAACAGGAACCATTAATTCAGGATAAGGTTTCTTTCCCTCTTTCTTAAGCTCTACAGCCGATTCAAACATAGCGCGTATCTGCATCTCTGTGATTTCAGGGAAGGTGATCCCAAGACGAACACCACGGTGACCCATCATCGGGTTTGACTCATGCAATGCTTCTCCACGTTTTGCAACATCTTCTTTTTTAATTCCAAGAGCTTTTGCAAGTTCTTCCTGCTTTTCAGCACCCTGTGGAACAAATTCATGGAGTGGCGGGTCAAGAAGCCTGAATGTTACAGGCAGTCCGTCCATAGCAGCCATTGTGGCTTTCATATCTTTTTTAAAGTATTCAAAAAGTTCGTTAAGTGCTGTACGACGTTCTGTTTCATTTGCACTGAGGATCATCTTACGAAGAAGGAACAGTGGCTTTTCAGAACCTTTACCATAAAACATGTGCTCGGTACGGAAAAGACCTATACCTTCAGCACCATAACTACGGGCAATCAATGCATCTTCAGGAGTTTCTGCGTTTGTACGGACACCCATTTTGCGGAATTTATCAACTATCGTCATAAATTCTTTAAATCTTGGGTTCTCTGATGCATCCATAAGTGCAAGAGCACCGAGGTAAACGTTTCCTTTTGTACCATTAAGTGTAAGGAAGTCGCCCTCTTTGATAACTATGTCTGAACCAGCTATTTTACAGATTTTCTTATTTGAATCAACATGGAGTCCGCCGGCACCTACAATACAGCATTTACCCCAGCCGCGTGCAACCAGTGCAGCGTGTGAAGTCATACCACCGCGGGCAGTAAGAATACCTTTTGCAGCGCGCATGCCTTCAACGTCCTCAGGATTCGTCTCTTCGCGGAGAAGAATAACTTTTTCACCTTTACGCAGCCATGCAACGGCATCTTCAGCATTGAATACAACTCTGCCTACTGCAGCGCCCGGACCGGCGGGCAGACCTTTTACCACTGCTTTTACTTTCTTCTCAACTGCCGGATCGCAGATCGGATGAAGAAGTTCATCAAGCTGGGTAGGGTCAACTCGCATTACAGCGGTTTTTTCATCAATAAGCTTTTCATGAAGCATGTCCATCGCCATGTTCAGGGCTGCAGTTCCGGTTCTTTTACCGGTACGGCACTGAAGCATATAGAGGACACCTTCCTGGATTGTGAATTCGATATCGAGCATATCGTGGAACGATTTCTCGAGGATATTACGGATATCAACAAGTTCTTTATATGTACCGGGCATAGCCTCCTGCATACTGTGGAGGTGCATGTTCTGGTCATTTTTTGTATCATCATTCAACGGGCTGGGGGTGCGGATACCAGCTACAACGTCTTCACCCTGTGCGTTTACCAGCCACTCACCATAGAAAAGATTATCACCTGTTGCAGGGTTACGTGTGAAAGCAACTCCTGTGGCAGATGTATCTCCCATGTTACCAAACACCATTGCCTGAACGTTTACAGCTGTTCCCCAGTCATCCGGAATACCTTCAATACGACGGTATGAAACGGCTTTCTTACCATTCCAGCTCTTGAACACAGCTTTGATACTGCCTTCAAGCTGTTCTTTTGCATCATCCGGAAAAGGTTTTCCAAGAACGTCTTTTACGATCTTCTTGAAATCCTCAGAGAGAACTTTAAGTTCATCAGCTGAAATTTCAGTGTCTGTTTTATAACCTTTACTTTTTTTGAACTCATCAAGTTTTTCGTCAAGCTGCTTACGTATTCCTTTGCCTTCGCCTAGATCAATACCTTCGGCTTTTTCCATAACAACATCGGCATACATCATAATCAGACGACGGTATGAATCCCATACAAAACGGGGATTACCTGTCTTTTTCAGGAAGCCGGGAATAGTTGCTGAGCAGAGACCTATATTGAGGACAGTGTCCATCATACCGGGCATTGAGCTCCGGGCACCCGAACGACATGAAACAAGCAACGCATTTACCGGGTCGCCATACTTCATGTTCATAGTTTCTTCTGTCTTCTTCATTGCAGCCCATACTTCAGGCATCAGTTCTGAAGGGAGAGTACAATTGTTTTTATAGTACTCATTGCAAGCTTCTGTTGTGATAGTAAAACCGGCAGGAACAGGCAGACCCAGCAGACACATTTCTGCAAGGTTGGCACCTTTACCACCAAGAAGGTTTTTCATATCAGTTTTGCCCTCTGCGTTTTTCTTTCCAAAGGAGTAGACTCTTTTAACCTGTGACATAATTTTATTGATTTGAGATAAAGTTTAATTTATTGGTTTTGCGAAATAAGTCGCAAAGTTAATGTTTTAAATTGAATTTCTAAAACGGGAAGAAGTGATAACAATTTTTAACACTTGTTTACTATTTCACTACTTCTTTAACTCTCAGATATTCGATCTTTTAATGGAAAATATAATAAGAGCCAGCTATGTCACAAAGGGTTTTTTCAGGAAGATCATGACCGTGGGTGAAACATAATAAGAGTATCGCGCAGGAAACTTCTGTCGATATGTGTATATATTTCGGTAGTGAGAATTGATTCATGTCCCAGCATCTCCTGGACGGCCCTCAGATCTGCTCCCGCTTCAATCATATGTGTTGCGAAAGAGTGACGGAAGGTATGCGGACTGATATTTTTTCTGATCCCGGCTTTAGCAGCCAGGTTCTTGATAATTGTAAATATCATTGCCCTGGTAAGCTTTGAACCTCTTCTGTTAAGGAAAAGAACATTCTGATCGTGTATAACAGACAGCTGATTCCTGTCCTGTTTGTAAATATCAATCTCCTTCAGCGCCTTGCCGCTTACAGGAACAAGTCTCTGTTTATTTCCTTTTCCTGTTACAATTACAAATTCTTCACCATAATGAATATCAGTCAGACGAAGATTCACAAGTTCCGAAACACGAAGCCCGCAGCCATACAGGGTTTCAATAATTGCTTTATTCCTGTGACCCTCAGGCTTGCTCAGATCAATCACTTCGATCATCCTGTCGATTTCCATTATTGAAAGCACCTCCGGGAGCTTAAGTCCTATCTTAGGAGATTCAATAAGCGACGCCGGATTTTCCGTTATTTCTCCCTCAATAAGAAGGAACTTATAAAACGCTCTTATTCCTGAAAGTATCCTTGATTGCGTTCTTGTGTTTTTATTATCAGCGCCATACCACAGGATAAATTCTTTAAGGTCGGAGTAGGAGACCATGGTTGGTGTAATATCCTTTTGGGTTTCCGCGAAAAACTTTTCTAACTTGAAAACGTCATTCAGGTAAGCTTCAATACTGTTTTCCGACAAGGACTTTTCCAGTCGGAGATAGGTTTCGAAGTTCCTGAANGATTGTTTCCAGCTTAAACTCATTTTTTAATTGTATCCCACAAAGTAACACAAGAAAAGACAACCTTCAATAGTTAGCCATCTTAAATATTTTTTATCTATTTTTACCGTTCTAATAAGAAATCTATTACCAGAAAATTTCAGAGCAGGAATTAATTCAATATCAGATGAAAATAGAGATCATAAATGGTCCTAATCTCAATCTACTGGGAAAGAGAGAACCTGAGAAATACGGACATTCATCATTTGAAGATTATCTTAAAGTACTGAGATCACGTTTCCCGGAAATAATTTTTGAGTACTATCAATCGAATATTGAAGGCGAAATAATTGATGAAATTCAGAAGAAAGGATTTTCAGCTGATGGAATAATTCTGAACGCAGGAGGGTATACACATACCTCGGTTGCAATTACTGATGCTATTGCTGCAGTGAAAACTGCAGTGGTCGAAGTTCATATTACAAATGTTTCGGCACGTGAGGAATTCCGGCATACGAGCCTTATAGGAAAAAATTGTGCCGGTACCATCCAGGGTTTCGGACTTGATAGTTACAGGCTTGCTGTTGAGGCACTTATTGAAATAAAGAATTCAAAGAAAGTATAATTTATGAACAGAAAAAGGACAAAGATTGTTGCAACTATTTCAGATCGTAATTGCGCTCCGGCATTTATTAAAGAGCTCTATGAAGCAGGGATGGATGTCATTCGCATAAATTCAGCTCATCTGAACATTGAAGCAGCGCTTCAGATAATTAAAAATACCCGTGAAGTCTCTGACAAAATTGCAATTCTTCTCGATACAAAGGGCCCTGAGATACGTACTACAATCTGCGATGCTCCGATTCCGCTCAAAAAGGGAAATAAGATCAATATTATCGGTGACCCTACTCAGAAAAGCACAAATGAAACTATTTATGTGAGTTATAAATCGTTTGCCGTAGATGTTCCTATAGGATCATTGGTTCTTATGGATGATGGGGAACTGGCGCTGAAGGTTATCAAAAGACGCGGAAACATCCTGGAATGTAATATTGAGAATGATGGAATACTGGGTGCCAGAAAAAGTGTTAATATTCCCGGTACGAAGATCAGCCTGCCTTCCCTGACTGAAAAAGACAAAGCATTTATTGAAATGGCTGCTAAAAACGAGGTCGATTTTATTGCTCATTCGTTTGTCAGATCCAAGCAGGATGTGTTTGATGTTCAGGCAGTTCTTGATTCTTTTAACAGCACTATCAAGATAATTGCAAAGATTGAAAATGAGGAGGGTGTTGAAAACATAGATGACATACTTGATAATGTATATGGCATTATGGTGGCAAGGGGTGATCTTGGGATTGAGATACCTTATGAGAAGATCCCCGGAATTCAGAAGATGATCATAATGAAATGCCTTGTGTCGAGAAAGCCAGTCATTGTTGCGACGCAGATGCTACAGTCGATGATAACCAATCCGAGGCCGACCAGGGCTGAAGTAAGCGATATTGCCAGTGCAATATATTCTCAGACTGATGCTATTATGCTCAGCGGTGAAACTGCCAATGGTAAATATCCTGTTGAGGCGGTTAAAACTATGACAAAAGTGGCTCTGGAAGTAGAGAAGAACAAAGAAAAATTTATTGATATTCCCCATATAAATGTAACAGGTGAAATCTCGGCTTACCTTTCCAAAGTTGCTGTCAAAACTGCATTCAGGGTGGGAGCAAGAGGTATTATAGCCGACACAACAGGGGGCAGGACAATCAGAGATATGGCCTCTTACAGAGGTATTGACCTGATACTGGCACAGTGCTATTCAGAAACTACAATGAGGCAGCTTGCACTTTCATACGGAGTGTACGCAAGTTTCCAGGAGAAAAGGAAATCAGTTGATGAGTTTATTCATATAGCTTTAAAAAAACTGGTAAAGACTCATAATCTCAACAGTGAAGATATTGTTGTGGTTCTCGCGGGTAACTTTTCAGGAGGGGCAGGTTTTTCATTTATTGAGGTGGGTTCAGTTCAATATCTTAAAGACAGGGTCAGCATTAAGGAAGAATAATTGGTCTGATTTTTGTGGATTTATAAAGGCCTGAGGAGATTTATATATGATAAGAATCCTGTGTTTTTCAATATGGATTTTATTTCATCCGGTTCATGTTACCCTGACAAGTATAGATTACGCTCCGGAAAATGGTTCTTTTAAGGTATTTGTGAGAATGTATTTTGATGATTTTCTGCGTGATTATAAATTGACATTTGCAGATATTCAGAATACGGATTTTTCAAAGGAGAATGCATCATCAATGGTTGAAATGGAAAGATATCTTGGAGAAAAAATAAAGATAACAGTGAACGAAAAACAGCTCAAAGGTAATTTACTCGACCTTAATATGGTTGACAATGAGATAAGTATGAACCTGGATTTTGGCTCAGTAAAAAAACCACATACCGTGTCGGTAAAAAACCTGATTATGACCGGACTTTACAGCGATCAGACCAATATGATCATTGTAAAGGTGAATAAATTTGAAGAGGGCATAAAACTCACTGCATACATGACTGAACGAACTTTTAAAATAAATTAAATTCAGAAGTGAAGAATCTTATAATGAAGAAGCTTGTTTTACTGATACTGGTATCGTTTTTCTTTGGGAACGTTATGGCTACTCATAACAGGGCCGGAGAAATTACATATATCCAGTTGTCAGATCTTACCTATGAAATAACTATTACGACATTTACATATACATTAAGTTTTGCCGACCGACCCACCCTCGAAGTGGAATGGGGTGATAACTCTATATCAACTGCCCCAAGGATAAGCAAACTGACTTTACCTAACTATTACCAGAGGAACATATATAAGATACAGCATACATTTCCGGGTCCCGGAATCTACAAACTTGTGGTTCAGGATCCGAACCGTAATGCGGGTGTTAAAAATATACCTAATTCAGTGAATGTCGTTTTTTCGATATCAACAATACTGACCGTTAATCCGGCTATGGGACGCGACAACACTCCAGTACTGCTCAACCCTCCTTATGATAAGGCCGCCCTTGGATATGTTTTCATTCATAACCCGGCAGCTTTTGACCCCGATGGTGACAGTCTTTCATACAAACTTACAGTGTGTACCCGTGAAGATGGAAAACCAATTGAAAACTATACACTGCCTCCGGCTTCTCATTTTATAAAGGTAGATTCGGTAAGCGGTGACCTAATATGGAACACTCCTGTTGATACCGGTATATATAATGTTGCAATGGAAATTCAGGAATGGAGAAATGGGAAAAAAATAGGTATTGTCGTAAGGGATATGCAGATAGAGGTATTTAAAACCAACAATAAACCGCCTGTTAACAGCCCTCTTAAAAACTATTGTGTCCAGGTTGGTGACACTATTGATTTCCTGTTCTCAGCAACCGATGAAAATCTGGACAATTTAACACTGAAGGCCACTTCGGGAATTTTTACACTGGGAACCTGTCCGGCACAGTTTGTTAAAGTTGATTCAGTACCCGGGTACGCTTCGTCAGTATTCCGATGGATACCATGCCATGAGTCAGTAAGAAATCAACCATATAATGTCATTTTCAAGTCGGATGATTACAACTCCGATATTAAGTTATCTGATATTGATAATATGAATATCAAAGTACTTGGTCCGCCACCTGTCTTAATAAATGCTGTTCCTGAAGGGAAAGTCATTAAGCTGGAATGGACAAATTATGGAACCGGTTATATTGCAGGATTCAGTATATACCGCAGAGAAGGAACAAGTACATTCAAACCCGATTCATGTACAGCTGGTTTACCTTCATCGACAGGATTTGTTAAATTAGGTTACATTGGTGGCAGCACAACCACCTCATACACTGATAATGACAACGGGCAGGGGCTGCAGTTCGGCAAGGAGTATGCATACAGGATTGTTGCAGTATATCCTAACGGGACTGAAAGTAAAGCGTCTAATGAGAAAAAGTCTGCACTTATTTCAGGCCTTATTGCTATCAAAAATATTAGTGTGAGGTCTACTGACCCTGTAAACGGATCTATCAGGCTTGCATGGGAAAAACCTGATACTATACTTACCGGCGGACCATTCAGATATATGATTTATAGTTCTGAAGGAATTACCGGAGGTAGCTTTCTCCCAATCCCGGCTTTGCCAACTTTAAGCCTCAACGATACGGTTTATATTGATACCTTAATTAATACCCAATCGAAAGCATTTCTTTATAAGATAGAGATATTAAATAATGAAATTCCAATTCCTGAGCCTTCATTTGCTTCATCACTATTTCTGGATGTCCTTCCGGGCGACCGGAAAGCAAAGCTGGCTATAAAAAGAAATGTTCCATGGATAAATACCCGGTATGATATTTTCAGATTGAATGAAACAACACTTGCATACGATTCTATAGGCTTTACTGACCAATTGAATTTTGTTGATAATGGATTGGAGAATGGGAAACAATATTGTTATTATGTGAGATCGTTTGGAGGTTATTCATCTGCGAAATTGCCCCAAAACCTGATAAATTTTTCTGAAACTATCTGCACTACTCCTGTTGATAACGAGCCGCCATGTCCGCCACTTGTAAATGTAACAAGTCAGTGCGACAGTCTTTATAATACCGTTTCATGGTCAATTACTGATCCTTTCTGTTTCAGTGATATTGCCGGGTACAATGTGTGGTATAAAAACACAACCGGGGAAAACCTTGTGTTAATAAATACTATTAACGATAAGAATATATTTTCATTTAAGCATTACCCGGGTGAAACAATAGCCGGATGTTATGCTGTAAGTGCATTTGATGTAAAAAACAATGAGAGTCAGAAATCTGAAACGGTTTGTATCGATTCCTGCAACTTTTATGAAATACCAAATGTGTTCACTCCAAATGGAGATGATATCAATGACAGACTTGTGGCAAGGTCATCAGGACTTGTTGAAAAAATTGACTTTAAGCTTTTTAACAGGAATGGATTATTGCTGTTCAAAACGGAAGAACCACGAATTGAATGGGATGGGACTTATAAAGGAAAAATAGTNTCTCCGGGGGTATATTTCTACCAGTGTGATGTTTATGAGAGACGCATATCAGGAATTGAGCTGTTCCATCTTTCAGGTTTTGTACATGTTATTACTGAGGAAAACTCGAAATTGAAGTTGACAAAATGATTACAGACCTTTTAGAAATGAAGAAGGTACCAATTCTGATATGCCTGATTATTTCAACTTTTTCTGTATACGGACAGGATGTGGTTGATTTGTTGCTTAAAGCAAAGGCAAATACTGAATCAGGAAATCCTGATAAGGCTGTCATAATACTTAATGATGCTTTAAAAACCGCAAAATCGAGTGACATCTATCTTGAAAGAGCTGAGGCAAATCTTGTACGGGGAAATTATTCTGAGGCAATCAGCGACTATAATGAGGCAAATAAAATAACTCCTTCAAGCGGAGAATATGGCCTTTCAAGAATTTATGCTCTCAAAAGGGATGTTCCGACAGCTCTCTATCATCTTGAAATGAATTTAGTATCGTCGCTTAAGAAGAGTGAAAAGGTGATAATGCTTGATCCTGCTTTTGAACTTGTTCAGAATAGTCCGCAATGGCGTCAGTTCTGGAAGAAGGAGTGGTATACTGATTCGGAAAAAGCCATCTCTGAAATTGAATATTATTTGTCGGCCGGGAAAACTGATGAATCAAAATCAGTTCTGGCAGATCTGAAAAAGAATTATGGCAACAGTGAAGAGGCTCTTTCTGCGGAAGCATCAATTAACCTTGCTTCCGGAAAATATGCCGAAGTGGTAAAGGTCATGACTGATCTGATAGCTGACAGTCCGGGCAATGAAAAATATTTGCGGATATTAGCTAAAGCTCAGACGGGATTATCAAATCCTTCAGGGGCTTCTGTAATATACTCACAACTACTTAATGCAGGTGTTGCTGATGCTGAGTTGTTGATCCTCAGGGCTGATTGTTACAGAAAAACAGGTGAGAATGTTAAATCGCTCGCAGATATTGAAAAATATCTTGAATATTATCCTGAAAACCGGGCAGCCTTAAGCCTGGCTGGCAGAGTTGAGACATTATCGGGGGACAATTTAAAGGCACTGGAATATTTTTCAAGGAACCTTAAGCTTCATCCTAACGATCCAGAATGCTACATCGACAGGGCTAATTCTTACCTGGTAGCAAAATCGTGGGACTGGGCAATAAAGGATTACAGCATGTCGCTCGATCTGAAACCCGGCAATTCGGATGCCTGGCTCAATAAAGGAGTTGCTTTGCTCAACGAAGGAAAGACCGATGATGCATGTCACGATTTCAGAAGATCATTCAGCCTTGGAAATAAACGGGCCGCGGAGTATATCAGTAATAACTGCATAAAATAAGGTTAAGGTTAAGGTTGAGGTTAACCTGCATCGCCTGTCGCCTATAATACATTTTACGAATCAACCTAAGCCTTATTTTATATTCTTTTTAATTCGTTCGAAAAGATCATGAGGTTTAAACGGTTTGAGGACATAATCGTTNATATTCAGATCCTCAATTTTATCGTGGCTCTCTGACATTATTGCTGCTGTAAGAGCAACTATCGGAATATTTCTGATCTTTAAATTTTCTGATTTTCTTATTATTCTGGTAGCTTCAATTCCATCCATTACGGGCATATGCAAATCCATAAGGATAAGATCAAAACTCTCATTTTCAAGAAGATCAAGGGCTATCTGTCCGTTTTCCGCATGCGTGACCTTAATTCCCCAGCTTACCAGGAACTTGTTGGCGACAAAGAAATTTATTTTATTGTCTTCGGCAACAAGAATCTTTCTGCCTTCAAGACCGGCAAATGATTCCGGTACATCAGCATTATCTTTCTNACTACCTTTTTCGGAAATTCCAAAAGTAAGGGAGAATTTGAAAACTGAACCGACTCCGGGCTCACTTTCAAGTGTAATAGTTCCTCCCTGCAGTTCAATCAGTTTTTTACAGATAGCCAGTCCCAGTCCTGTACCTCCAAAGTGCCTGGTAGTATCAGCGGAAGCCTGGGTAAAGCTGTCAAAAATATATGAGTGCTGGTCCTTCGGAATACCTATGCCTGTATCTGATACCTCAAACTCAAGTTTGGAATGATTATTTGTCCGTGAAAGCTCTCTGATGGTNACAAGAATACTNCCCTGATTTGTGAATTTCAATGCATTTGACAACAGATTTGAAAGTATCTGGTTAAGCCGTATAGGATCGCCTATTACCTCGCCCGGTACATCGGTTGACTTTTTAATATCGAAATTGATATGTTTGGCTTTTGATCGGAATGAATATGATCTCATTATCTCATCCAGAAAATCACTCAGGTCAAAAAGTGTCTGCTCGAAAACAATCTTACCTGATTCCATCTTGTTATAATCGAGCACGTCATTAACGAGTGTAAGAAGATGGTTCCCCGAGAATTTGAGTGTTTTTATAAAGTCCATCTGATCCTCACGGGGATTGCCCTGCAATAACAAGTTGGTGATACCTATAACCTCATTGAGCGGTGTTCTTATTTCATGACTCATAGTCGACATGAACGATTGTTTTGACTGGGCAGCTTCTTCTGCTTTCTGACGGGCATGAATCAGATTGTCGAGCATCATTCTGCGCTGGAGTGCAATGGCTATCTGGTTTGCAATGAAATCCAGTACATAAAGATCATCATGCGAAAACTTATTTTCATCGTTATAGTCCTGGAGGCACATCACACCGATGGTCTCACTCTCAACCTTCAGAGGAACACCCATCCATACTTTGCATGGAGTCCCTACAAGTTCTATTTCTCCTGATTCCTCCAAAAGTTTCTGATCCTTTTCTTTAAGAAGTACGGATTTATTATTTTTGATAACCCACCCGGTAATAGTATTCTTTGAAGGGATCTCATAGAAATTATCCTTTTCATCTGCAAAAAATGGCAGAGACAGAGTATCTTTTGTCTTATCGTAAAGGGCTATAAAGAAATTGTTTGTGTCCCAGATTTTGCTGAGCTCATGAACTATAATCGGATAGATCTCTTTGATATCATATTGCTTGAGAGCCGCGGTTGATATATTATATAGGATCTCCTGAAGTAACTGATTTTTTCTTTCAACCGTTATATCCCTGTAAATACCAAGATGCGCAATTATTTCATTATTCATCACAATTGCTGTGGCCACCAGCGAAACATGAATTTTATTTCCCGATTTATCCTTCCTGATTGTTTGTTTCAGTTCCTTCTTTATCCCGGGTTCAAATTTTGCCATTTCTATTGCTTCCTTTTTCAGTTCATCAGGAACAACTAGGTCATCAATATTATTATGTACTGCTTCCTCCGAACTATAACCGAAAAGAGTTGTGAATTCCCGGTTGACCATTGATATTTTCCCGGTAGGGCTTGTAATAGCAATTGCTGCAGGAGTGGAGTCAATCAGGTGTTCGAGGAAGGCTTTTTCTCTTTTAATCTGATTTTCAAATTCTTTCTGTTTACTGATATCAGCGATGACACCCCGGTAACTTATTATTTTGTCATCAAGAAAGGTGGCAAATGAATGGGTTACTACCGGTACAGTGGTTCCATCCTTTTTCCTGCCAAAATATTCATTACTCGATGTCTGACCGGCTTCAGTTAATTCCCTGAGATTTGTTATCATCTTCTGATAACTCTCCGGGAATATATCATAGATATAGATTCCATCATCGAGATCTTTTCGTGTATATCCAAAAAAATCCAGGCCCCGTTTATTACCATAGAGTACTTTCCCTGTGAGATCAACTTCATATACCATCTCAGGAAGCATCTCGGCAAAATTCTCGAACACAATTTCCTGCTTATTGTGATCAGCGAGGTTTTTCTGGTGATATCCGGGTTCCCACGTAATGACAATATTCCCGGAGGTGAGAAGAAACCCCATGTAATATCCCTCTGAATCATCCCCTTCCGGCGATGCTGCAAGCTTGTGCGCATCACCGGTTATCTGAATATGGTGAAGAAGTTCAGTCAATTTGATGCGGGAAACTAACGGTGTCTCATCAATGCATCTCCCGATTACTTCATCTTTCCTTATGAATTCTACCTCTTCAACTTTATGGTTAAGATCAATTATCTGAAATCTCTTGTCCTCATTAATACTAAAAAGAGCAAGATAGCTGCTGACAGTATCAAAAATCTCATCCAGAAGTGATCCCTGGCTTTCAATGATTTTCCTGTTCTTTGAACTGCTGATTTCGTTATATACTGTAAGAAGGTAAATATCATCTTCCATCTGTACAGTATCAGCAGAAAAGAGATATGGTTTTTCCTCTCCGCTTTTAGTTCTGAGAGTTACCCGATAATCTTTGATTCTCTTGAGCCTGGCAATGAGTTTGATATATTTATTGCTTTCTTCGAGATCAGTGAAAATTTTTATATCGTCAGGAGTATGGCCTATAATCTCCTCTTTTGTGTATCCAAATGTTTTAATAAAAGCATCATTAACATCGATATATTCACCTGTGTCAAGCTTACTTATGGCCATAAGATAGGAAGCAGAGTGAAAAACTCTCAGAATCATTTCGCTCATTGCTTCTTTGTTACCCGGACTCTTTGAACCCAAAAGCTCAATCTCCCCCCTCAGCTTTTTGTTCTCTTCAAGTAACTCATTGTATCTAACTTTGTAATCCATTATTCAGATGTTTTCAGATAAACTCTTATAAAAGTAGATATTGATATTGACTTTTTCTGGCTTTTCACTATGTAAATCTATTCAACCTATTTCTATTTTTNTCAATTTATTTCTGTTTTTTTCATTGAAATACTTACAAAAATCTTTCAGCCCGCATTTATCACAGAGCGGATTTCTTGCTTTGCAGACATACCTGCCGTGAAGAATAAGCCAGTGGTGTGCCTTATGTATCAGTTCAACAGGTATGCTTTCCGAAAGCTGTATCTCAACGCTCAGCGGGGTTTTTGCATCCTTTACGATACCTATCCTGTTCGATACTCTGAATACATGAGTATCAACTGCCATAACCGGTTTACGGAAAATAATTGAAGCAACGACATTTGCAGTCTTTCTTCCGACTCCCGGTAACCTTTGAAGCAGCTCAGGATCATCAGGCATAATACCGCCGAATTCATTAAAAAGCATCTTCGACATGCCAGCAAGATGCTTTGCTTTATTATTGGGATATGAACAAGATCTGATATACTCAAAAATATCTTCAGGTTCAGCTTTCGACATCGATTCCACATCGGGATATTTTTTCAATAACGCTGGTGTTATCATATTGACTCTCTTGTCAGTACATTGAGCCGAAAGAATTGTTGCCACTAGCAGTTCAAATGGATCCTGATAGATAAGTTCTGTCTCAGCAACAGGCTGATTTACGAGAAAATAATCTATTGTCCGTTTAATTCTCTCTTTAATGGTCATAGGTACCGGAAATATGGTGCGGGTAAGGTAACACTTTTTATCTTTGCAAAATATTGCTAATTCATGATAAGTTATCTGCAGGCTGAGAATATAGGGAAACGCATTGGCGACCAGCTTCTTTTTGAAAACATAACATTTAATGTAAATAAGGATGATAAAGTTGCCCTGATCGCTGTCAATGGTGCCGGAAAATCATCTTTGCTTGATATCCTGGCGGGAATTGAAAAACCAGATGGAGGTTCTCTCAGTACAAGGCGCGGTTTGAAGATGTCATATCTCAGGCAATTGCCGGTATTGAATGATTCAAATAAAATTATTGATGAACTCTTTTGTACCGACAGCGAACTTGTAAAAGTCATCAGGGAGTATGAGGAATGCCTGATTTCGGGAACTTCTGAAAGGCTGCAGATTATGATCCAGCATATGGATGATCACAAAGCCTGGGACTATGAGGTTGCTGTTAAACAGATACTTTTCAAACTTAAACTAACCGATCTGAATGCGGTTATCGGCACACTCTCCGGTGGACAAAAAAAACGGGTCGCCCTTGCGAAAGTCCTAGTTGAAGATACTGACCTGCTGATCCTTGATGAGCCGACAAACCATCTCGATCTCGACATGATCGAATGGCTTGAAGAGTATCTTATGAAGACAAATAAGACCCTGCTGATGGTAACTCACGACAGGTATTTCCTTGACAGGGTTTGCAATGTGATCCTTGAGCTCTCCGACAACGAACTTTACAGGTATGAAGGTAACTATGAGTACTTTCTTGAAAAGAAGCAAAGCAGGGAATACTCCGCAAAAATAAATACCGAAAAGGCAAAAAATCTTCTTAAGACCGAACTCGAATGGATGAGGCGGATGCCCAAAGCACGCCGCCATAAATCGAAATCAAGGGTAGAATCATTTTATGACATTAAGGAAAGGGCAGCAAACAGACCCGAAGAGAAAAGCATCAATATTAACGTCAATATCTCAAGAATGGGAAGTAAGATTCTTGAGATTAAAAATGTCAGCAAATCGTATGGGGATAAAGTGCTTATTAATGACTTTACCTATCTCTTTAACAGATTTGAAAAGGCCGGACTGATTGGCCGTAATGGTACCGGAAAAACAACTTTACTGGATATTATCACCGGGTTGACAGAACCCGACAAAGGAACTGTTGAGAGGGGAGAAACAATAGTGTTCGGTTATTACAGGCAACAGGGTATGGATTTTGATGATGATATGACTGTTATTGATGCTGTTAAGAATATTGCAGAACGCGTTATGATCAGCGATGGAACGGTCCTTTCAATTACTCAGTTCATGAATTACTTTTTGTTCCCGCCTGAAAAACAATATACCCTGATCAGAAAATTATCGGGAGGGGAGAAGAGACGTCTTTACCTTCTGACAGTACTGATGAAGAATCCGAATTTTCTTATTCTTGATGAACCTACAAATGACCTCGACATTTTAACTCTTAATGTCCTTGAAGAATACCTNGCAGGTTTCAGGGGTTGTGTTATAGTGGTATCGCACGACAGATACTTCATGGATAAAGTTGTTGATCATATCTTTGAATATAAAGGTGATGGACTGATAAAGGATTTTCCGGGGAATTACACGCAGCTCAGAGAGAAGCAGGAAGAAACAGAAAAGCTGTTATCTGCAGTTAAAACTTCAAAAACAACCGGGCAACTATTCACCACCGGGACTCCCGGTATAAAAGAGAAAAAGTCGGGTATGAGTTTTAAAGAAAAGCGTGAATTTGAAGCTCTTACATCTGAGATTGAAAGTCTTGAGTTGGAAAAAATATTTATTGAAAACGAAATGAGCACAGGAGTTTTAAACCAGGAGCAACTCTACTTAAAATCAAAAAGACATGGCGAAATAGCCAATATGCTGAATGACAAGGAAATGAGATGGCTTGAGCTGAGTGAAAAATAATGGTGCTCCTCAAATACATATCTATTGATGCAGAAATATGTCCGGATTTTTTACCTTTAACAATCTATAGTTTACACAATTGGAAAAAATAGTAGTAAATACAGGATCAAAATCTGAGATAATCGTAGGGGTAAACTGGGAGACTGTAAAAGAAAGACTTCCGGAATGGGGAGTGGTAATTATAACTGATGATAATGTTCTCAGGCTTTATGGCAAACGTTTTCCGAAAGCTGATTTGATTACTGTTGCTCCCGGTGAAAACAGTAAGAGAATGAGCGTAATTGAGGGCCTTGCTGAAAAACTTCTCGAAGCCGGAATCGACAGAACAGGATTTGTCCTTGCGATTGGTGGAGGTGTTGTTTGTGATATTGCCGGTTTCCTTGCTTCAGTTTATATGAGGGGAATAAGATGCGGTTATGTTTCAACTAGTTTATTGTCGCAGGTCGATGCCAGTACGGGAGGAAAAACCGGTGTTAACCTTGGCGGCACAAAAAATATTCTGGGTACTATACGTCAGCCGGAATTCGTTATTTGTGATACATCAATGCTGATCACGCTTCCTGAGGATGAGTTCGTCTCAGGACTTGCTGAATTGATTAAAACGGCGATAATCGGTGATAAGGAGCTATTCGGAATAATTGAAGAAAAACATAGTGAGATTTTAGAAAGAAATACTATCCTGCTTTCTGATCTGGTTGCACGATCGGTTAAGTTCAAGGCTTCNGTNGTGTCGANNGATGAAAGAGAAAACGGATTGAGAAGGATACTTAATTTTGGTCACACTTTTGGTCATGCTGTGGAGCTGCAGAAATCTGTCAGGCACGGATTTGCAGTTGCTGCAGGGATGGAGCTTGCGACAGAATTTTCATTTGAAAAGGGACTTATCAGCGTATCAGAAAAAAAGAGGATNCTCGACCTGCTTAACCGATTTGATCTCCTTNAAGATCATAATATCCCGTATGATCAGATGGAAAAACTTATTCTTCATGATAAAAAGAAGACCGGAGCTGATATTAACTTTATTTTTACGGAAGGAATAGGCAAAGCTGCTGTTAAAAAATTAACAGTAAAAGAAGTTATTGATTTCTATAAAAGATTCAGAGATATAAAAGCAAGAATATGAATTCGTTTGGGCAAATTTTCAGAGTTTCATTGTTTGGAGAATCACACGGACCGGCAATCGGTGTAATAGTTGACGGATGCCCTCCGGGAATTCCTGTCAGCAAGGATGATTTTATGAGTGATCTTAAGAGAAGACAGAGCGGGAGTATAGGTACAACAAAAAGGCAGGAGCCTGATTTGCCTGAAATTCTGAGCGGTGTCCTGAATGGTTATACCACTGGTGCTCCGCTTACTCTGATGACACGGAACAGTGATAAAATATCATCTGATTATGATGAGTTTAAAAAGATACCCCGTCCGGGGCATGCAGATTTTGTATCGCAGGTCAAACATTCAGGTTTTTCAGATATGCGTGGAAGCGGACATTTTTCCGGAAGGATAACCTGGGGACTTGTTGCGGCAGGTGTTATTGCCAAAAAAATTACAGGATCAGCAGAAATAAAAGCAAGACTGATCTCAACCGGCGGGTCTGAAAATATTGAGAAGGCTATTGATGATGCGATAGCATTAAATGATACTATCGGCGGTATTATAGAATGCAGGGTCAAAAATCCTCCACTGTCGATCGGAGAGCCATTCTTTTACTCGTTTGAATCTGC
>JGI20214J51650_10000893_pt1 | contig 18753 bp, 16 predicted proteins | sample WetSurMetagenome_FD_51650 | JGI IMG/M metagenome (IMG submission 51650) | reverse complement strand
CGTGTAGAGCGTGAACTGGGCCAGACCCGCCAGCGCCACAACGCCGAGCAGCCGGCCCACGCCCTTCAGCTCGGCCAGGCGCTTCAGCGATGAGAACGGGTTTGCGCGCGCCCAGTTCAGCTGGCGCCGCCGTTCAGGCGGCAGCGATTCCGGCAGCACGAAATAGCCATAGGCGAGGTTGACCAGCGACAGCCCCCCAGCGACGAAGAACGGCAACTGCAGGTCGATACCGCCGAGCAGCCCGCCGACCACCGGGCCGAGGATGAAGCCGATGCCGAACATCGCGCCGAGCATGCCGAAGCGGCGTGCGCGCTGCTCCGGTGGCGTGATGTCGGCGACGTAGGCGTTGGCGACCGCGGCGTTGGCCTGCATGCCGCCGCCGACGATGCGCGAAGCGACCAGCATCCAGACCGCGCTCGCCATCGCGGTCGCGAAGAAGTTGAACGCCAGTCCGCAAAAACCCAGCAGCAGCACCGGGCGGCGGCCGAAGCGGTCGGACAGCGCACCGAGGATCGGCGCGCCGAAGAAGCTGGCGAGCGCGAATGAAAATGTGATCACGCCGTACCAGTAGGTCTGCTCGGCCGGGCTGGTGGTGAACTTGCCCACCAGTGCCGGCAGCACCGGCACGATCAGGCCGATCGCGAGCATGTCGATCAGCACCGTGAGCATGATGAAGCGCATCCCGGCCTCGCGGCCGGCGGCGGGAGCCCGTGACATCGAGTGGCCGCTCATTCCATGCGGTAGTTCGGCGCTTCCTTCGTGATCTGCACGTCGTGGACGTGGCTCTCGCGGATGCCGGCGGAGGTGATTTCGACGAATTCGGCGCGCTCATGCATCTCGGCCACGCTGGCGCAGCCGCAGTAGTGCATCGACGCGCGCAGCCCACCGGCCATCTGGAAGATGATCGAGACGACGGAACCCTTGTACGGAACCTGGCCCTCGATGCCTTCGGGCACGAGCTTGGCGGTATTCGGGTTGTTCGCGTTGTCTTCCTGGAAGTAGCGGTCGGCGCTGCCCTGCTGCATCGCGCCGAGCGAGCCCATCCCGCGGTAGCTCTTGTAGGTTCGACCCTGATACAGGATGGTCTCGCCTGGCGCCTCTTCGGTGCCGGCGAACATGCCGCCCATCATCACCGTGCTCGCGCCGGCGGCCACCGCCTTCGCAATGTCGCCCGAATAGCGGATGCCGCCGTCGGCGATCAGCGGTACGCCGCTGCCGCGCAGCGCGCTGGCGACGTTGTCTATCGCCGTGATTTGCGGCACGCCGACGCCGGCGACGATGCGCGTAGTGCAGATCGAGCCCGGTCCGATGCCGACCTTGACCGCGTCGGCGCCGGCTTCGACCAGCGCCTTGGCCGCCGCGCCGGTGGCGATGTTGCCGCCGATCACGTCGACCTGCGGGAAGTTGCGCTTGACCCAGCGCACGCGCTCGACGACGCCCTGGCTGTGGCCGTGCGCGGTATCGACGACGAGCGCATCGACGCCGGCCTTGACGAGCAGTTCGACCCGTTCCTCGGTGCCCTCGCCGACACCGACCGCGGCGCCGACGCGCAGCTTGCCCATCGCATCGCGCGCGGCATTCGGGAAATCGGTCTGCTTGGTGATGTCCTTCACCGTCATGAGCCCGCGCAACTCGAANGCGTCGTTGACGACGAGCACGCGCTCGAGCTTGTGGCGGTGCATCAAAGACTTGCCCTCGTCGAGCGCGGCGCCCTCGTGGACCCAGACCAGGCGCTCGCGCGGCGTCATGATCTCACGCACCGGCGCGTCGAGCCGGGTCTCGAAACGCAGGTCGCGATTCGTGACGATGCCCACGACCGTGCGGCCTTCGAGCACCGGGAACCCGCTCACGCCGTGCTGGCGCGACAGCGCGATCACCTCGCGTACAGTGGTCGCAGGCGCGACGGTGATCGGGTCGCGCAGCACGCCCGATTCGTAGCGCTTGACGCGCGCGACCTCGGCCGCCTGCTGGCGCGGAGTCAGGTTCTTGTGGACGATGCCGATACCGCCCTCTTGCGCGACGGCGATCGCCAGACGCGCTTCGGTCACGGTGTCCATCGCTGCTGACACCAGCGGCAGGTTCAGTGTGATGTTGCGGGACAGTCGGGTCGAGAGGTGGGTGTCGCGCGGCAACACCTGGGAATAGGCCGGCACCAACAACACGTCGTCGAAGGTGAGCGCTTTGCCGAGTAGGCGCATGCAAGGGCTCCAGATGCAAAAATCAATTATACGGAGCGGGCATAGTGTTACCGGCACTCGCGCTTGGCGTGACGCATTGCACAGCCGGCCGCCTCAGGGCTGGCACTACACTGGGCCGATGCAAATCCCGCGACCGAAGCCGCGTTGCCGTGCCGGCATCCTCCAGGCCACTTTCGTCCTCGCGGCGCTGCTGGCCACCAGCCTGCCGGCGAGCGCGCAATGGATGTGGCGCGACAAGGACAAGCACATCACCGCGAGCGATCTGCCGCCGCCGCACGACATTCCCGACCGCGACATCCTGCAGCGCCCCGACCTGAGCGCGCGCCAGCCGGCGCCGACCCCGGCCGCAGCTGCGTCGGCCGGCGTCGTGGGCGGGGTGGCAGTCAAGCCGCCGGTCGACGCCGAGCTCGAAGCCCGTCGTCGTGCGGCCGAGAAGCAGCAGCAGGCGAAGGCACACGCCGAGGAGCAAAGGCTCGACGCGCAGCGCGCCGACAACTGCCGCCGCGCGCGCAGCCAGCTCTCGGCGCTGCAGAGCGGGCAGCGCATGGCGCGCATCAATGACAAGGGCGAGCGCGAGATCCTCGACGACAAGGGCCGGGCCGACGAAATTCGGCGCGCCAACGAGGTGGTCACGTCCGACTGCCGTTGACCGCACCGGCGTCGCGGTTCAGCCGGCCTTGTGGCGCTTGAAGCGCTGGCGGCGCGCCTCTTTCGGGTCGACGGTCAACGCGCGGTAGATCTCGATCCGGTCGCGCTCACGCAGCAGGGTCGACGGCTCGCGCGGCTTGCACCAGATGCCGGCGCGCAGCGTCCCGGCGTCGAGCCCGTGCCGCTCGACGAGCCCACTCGCGCGCAGCGCGTCGGCGAGCGTCGAGCCGGGCGCGAGGCGCAGCGCGACGCGGTCGACCGCGCCCGGGCCGGGACAGTAGACGACCTCGACGTGGAGCGCGTCAGCGCCGACCATAGACCTGCTCGGCGCGCTTGACGAACGAATCAACGAAGGTGTTCGCCACCTTGTCGAACACCGGGCTGATCACCGCCTCCAGCGCCGGGCTGGCGAACGCATAGCGCAACTCGAACTCGATCTTGCAGCCGCGCACGGCCTCGCCGGGCTCACCCAGCGGCCGGAACTGCCAGATGCCGTCAAGCAGCGAGAACGGCCCGTCGACCAGCTTCACAAGCACCGACTCACCCTGCAGGTGCTCGTTGCGGGTTGTGAACGCGTGTCGGACCCCCATGTACGCCAGGCCGATGCGCGCGGTCACGCCCTCGGGATGGCGCTCGAGGATGTCGGCGCGGTCGCACCAGGGCAGAAAGCGCGGGTAGTCCTCGACCGTCGTCACCAGCTCGTACATCTCGCGCGGCGTGTACCAGATCAGGACCGACTTCTTCACGTGCTTCATACAATGAGCGAATTGTAGGCGGCGCCCTCCGCGCCGCACCCTTCATGGCCTCCATCGCAGAAAACCGTCGCGCCCGTTTCGAGTACCACATCGAAGAGCAGTTCGAGGCCGGCATGGTGCTGTCCGGCTGGGAGGTCAAGGCGATTCGCGCCGGCCAGGTACAGCTGACCGACGGCTACGTCCACATCCGCGATGGCGAGCTCTACCTGATCGGCTGCCGCATCAACGCCTTGCGCACCGCGTCGACCCATGTTTCGCCCGAAGCCGACCGGACCAAGAAGCTGCTCATGCACCGGGCCGAGATCCGGCGCCTGATCGGCAAGGTCGAGCAGAAGGGCTTCACCCTCGTGCCGCTCAATCTGCACTACAAGGGCGGCCGCGTGAAGGCCGAGATCGCGCTCGCCAAGGGCAAGGCCCAGCATGACAAGCGCGACACCGAGAAGAAGCGCGACTGGGAAAGAGAAAAGGGCCGCCTGATGCGGCACAAGGTTTCGTCACCCGTGAAGGCGTGACAGGGCCTGATCGAGGTCGGCCTTCAGATCGTCGACGTCCTCGAAGCCGATCGAGAAGCGCACCAGCGCACCCGCATATGGCGCCGGCTGGCGCATCGCCGCCAGCTCGTAGGGCACGGCCAGGCTCACCGGACCGGCCCACGAGAAGCCGATCCGGAACAGCTTCAGTGCATCAACGAAGCGGTCCACATCGGCGCCGCCGTAGCGCGGATCGAAGAGCACCGAGAACAGCCCGGCTGCGGCCTTGCAGCACGAACGCCAATGCGCATGGCCGGGCGAATCGGGCCGCGCGGGATGCAGCACGCGCGCGATCTCGGGCCGCGTGCCGAACCACGCCGCGAGCTCGCGCCCGGCCGCGTCGGCTGCGGCGTAGCGCAGCGAAAGGCTGGGTAGCGAGCGCAGCACGAGTTCGGCGTCGTTCGCCGCGACGCCCAGGCCCAGGTGCATGTGGGTCAGCTTGAGGCGTTCGTGCAGCGCCGCGTCGCGCGTTGTCACCGAACCCATCAACACGTCGCCGCCCCCCGAGGGGTACTTGGTCAGCGCCTGCATCACGATGTCCGCGCCGAGCTCGAATGCGTCGAAGGCGATGCCGGCGCCCCAGGTGTTGTCGATAGCCGAGGTCACGCCCTTCGCGCGCGCCACCTGCAGCAGGCCTTGCAGGTCGGGGAATTCCATCGTCACCGAGCCGGCGGCCTCGATCCAGATCAGCTTGGTGGCTGGGCCGATCATTGCTGCCAGCGCGGCGGCGTCGAGCGGGTCGTAAAGCCGGTGCGTGATGCCCCAGCGCGCCAGTTCACGGCGGGCCAGCTCGCGGCTCGGGCCGTAGACGTTGGCCGGCAGCAGCAGCTCGTCGCCCGGCCCCAGCAGCGCCTGGTCGACGAGCGCGATCGCCGCCAGCCCGCTGGGCACGAGCAGGCATTGCAGTCCGCCCTCGAGCGTGGCGATGCGCTCCTCGAGCGTGAATGTCGTCGGCGTGCCGTGCAGGCCGTAGGTGTAGCCGTTCTTGGTGCGCCAGTCGCGCGCGCGCAGCGTCGCGACATCGGGAAAGAACACCGTCGAGGCCTTGTGCACGCCGACCTGCGGCGCGTCGAAGTCGGCCGGCGGCCGGTACGGGTGATGGATGAGTCGGGTCGAGGGCTTCATGCCGGCACTCCGATCAGGTCGTGGCCCTCGGCGCCGACAATGCGCGCTTTCGTGAACTCGCCGGCCTTGAGCGTGCGCGAGGCCCTTTCGGGCGGTAGCAGGCGCACGACGCCGTCGATCTCGGGCGCGTCGGCGTAGCTTCGTCCGACGCCGCCCTTGCGGCCAAGCGCCGGCGCGCTGTCGACGAGCACTTGCATCGTCGCGCCGACGCGGCGCTGCAGCTTGCGCGCCGAGACCTCCTCGGCGACGGCCATGAAGCGCGCGCGCCGCTCCTCGCGCAGCTCGGCCGGCAGCGCGCCGGGCAGCTCGTTGGCGCTCGCGCCGGCGACCGGCGAATAGGCAAAGCAGCCGGCGCGGTCGATGTCGGCCTCCTTCATGAAGTCCAGCATGTGCTCGAACTCGGCTTCGGTCTCGCCGGGGAATCCGGCGATGAAGGTCGAGCGCACGACGATCTGCGGGCAGGCCTCGCGCCAGCGCGCCAGCCGCTCCAGGTTGCGCTCGCCGCTGGCTGGGCGCTTCATGCGCTTGAGCACGTCGGGGTGAGAGTGCTGGAAGGGCACGTCCAGGTACGGCAGGATGCGGCCCGAGGCCATCAGCGGCAGGATCTCGTCGACATGCGGGTAGGGGTAGACGTAGTGCAGCCGGACCCACGCGCCATGCGACTCGGCCAGAGTCGCCAGCGCCTCGCACAGCTCGGTCATGCGCGTCTTCACCGGCTTGCCGTCCCAGAACCCGGTGCGGTACTTGACGTCGACGCCGTAGGCGCTGGTGTCCTGGCTGATGACGAGCAGCTCCTTGACGCCGGACTCGAACAAGGCGCGCGCCTCGTTCAGCACCTCGCCGATCGGGCGCGAGACCAGGTCGCCGCGCATCGACGGGATGATGCAAAAGCTGCAGCGGTGGTTGCAGCCCTCGCTGATCTTCAAGTAGGCGTAATGCCGGGGCGTGAGCTTGATGCCGGCGGTGCCGCGGAACTCTGCGCGCGCCTCGGGAACGAGGTCGACGAAGGGGTCGTGCGGCTTGGGGACGTGGCGGTGCACCGCGTCCATCACTTCCTGTGTAGCGTGCGGGCCGGTCACCGCCAGCACCTTGGGGTGAACCTGTCGGACCAGGTTCGCGCCACCCTCGCCCGTGTCCTTTCCACCCTTGGCGCCCAGGCAGCCGGTCACTATGACGCGGCCGTTCTCGGCCAGAGCCTCTCCGATCGCGTCCAGACTTTCCTTCACCGCGTCGTCGATGAAGCCGCAGGTGTTGACGATCACGAGATCGGCCCCCGCAAAGGTCTTTCCGGTGCGGTAGCCCTCGGCGCTGAGCTGCGTAAGGATGAGCTCGGAATCGGTCAGCGCCTTCGGGCAGCCGAGCGAGACGAAGCCGATGGTGGGCGCTGGGGCCGTCGCGGTGTCGTTCATCGGGGCGATTTTCCCCGATTGGCCGCGGCTCAGCGTTTGATCGGCGGAAAGCCGGGGAAGATCACGCCCGCCTGGCCCATCTGATCTTGCATCTTCTCGAACATCGCGCGCGACTGCTCGAGGTAGTTGGTCATCATGCTCTGCAGCACGGGCGCCTGGCCGCCGACGAGCTGGCTCTGCATCTCGACGAAGGTCTGCAGGTTCTTCTCGAGCATCGCGCCCATTACACCCTGCATCGCATGGCCGTAAAAGCGGATGATCTGCGCGAGCATCGGCGTGCTGAACATCGGCACGCCGCCCGATTCCTCCTCGAGGATGATCTGCAGCAGGATGCTGCGCGTCAGGTCGTCGGCGGTCTTTGCGTCGCGTACCTCGAACTCCTCGCCCGCGAGCACCATGCGCTTGACGTCGGCGAGCGTGATGTAGCTGCTGGTCCGGGTGTCGTAGAGGCGGCGGTTCGGATACTTCTTGAGCGTTCGTTTGCCAGGGCTGGCGGCGCTCTCGGGCCCGGTGGGCGGGGCGCGGCGGGTGGATGGCATGCACAACGCTCCTGGTGTCGGGTCCGGCCCATTCTAGGATCGGCGCCACAGCCGCCCGCTGCGGGGTTTTCCCACGCCATCCCCGCAGACAGGCGGANGGACACGCCGCGGCGCCATGAGCCGACGCGTCGCGGCGGCGTCCTCAGCCGTTGCCGCTGGCGACGAAGTGCGGGTTTTCGAAGCCGGGCTTGGCGTAGCGCAGCGGCGCACCATCCAGCGTCAGCACGCGGCCGTCGGCCGCGGCCAACACCGCGTGGCCGGCAGCGATGTCCCATTCCATCGTGCGGCCCAGGCGCGGATAGAGGTCGGCCTCGCCGGCGGCGACCAGGCACAGCTTGAGCGACGAGCCTGCAGCAGCGAACGCGGCGATCTTGCGCCCGGCGAGGAACGCATCGAGCGCGGCCGCGTCGCCATGCGAGCGGCTGGCGACGACCGTCAGGCCCGCATCGGGCACTACGCGGCAGCGGATCGATCGGCGCCCGCCCGCATCCTCGACCCAGGCGCCCTGCCCGGCGATGCCCGAGAACAGGCGCTGCAGCGCCGGCGCGAGAACGACGCCGAGGACCGGCTCTCCGCGGTGGACGAGCGCGACGTTGACTGTGAACTCGCCGTTGCGGCTCACGAACTCCTTCGTGCCGTCGAGCGGGTCGACGAGCCAGAACCAGTCGTCGACCGCAGGTATCCGTCCGGCCGCGACGGCCTCCTCGGCGACGATGGGCACGCCGGGCGCGAGCGCGGCGAGCGCCGGAACGATCAGCGCTTCGGCCTGCTCGTCGGCCTCGGTCACCGGCGACGCGTCGGACTTGCCGCGCACCGCGAAATCGGTGCCGTAGATCGCCATGATCAGCGCGCCGGCGCGCCGCACGATGGCTTCGACGGCCGCCAGGTCGTCGGGTCCGGGATGGTCGGGAAGGCTCATGGTTCGGCGACGCAGTCAGTGGGGCTGGCCGATTATGCAAACAGCCGATCGGCTCGAGCCCGAAGGTCGGCGGCAGGCCTGCGCGGCGCACGCAGCGGACCCGGCGTGCTACAACGCCGCGCCGGCCCGGCCACAGGAGATCGCTGCTCATGAAACTTGCCCACTTTCGTCGCTTCGTATTTGTCATCGCCCTCGCGCTGGCCGGTGTCGGCGCCGCGGCGCGCGCCGACACCCCGCCCGTGGCACCGGTGCACCCGGTCACGAACACGTACTGGGGGCACCCGATCGTCGACCCGTACCAGTGGATGGAGAACGAGGCTGACCCCGAATTCCAGTCCTGGATGAAGGGCCAGAACGACTTCACGCGGCGGGAGTTGGACCGCCTGCCCGGCCGCGCGGCGCTGAAGGAGCGCATCACCGCGCTGTCCAACGCCGGCACCCTGGTCTACCAGGTCGGCACGGCCGGGCCTTACGTCTTCTACCTGAAGCAGGCGCCGACCGACGACAGTGCCAAGCTCTACGTGCGCCGCGGCCTGCAGGGCGCCGAGCGGCTGCTGGTCGACCCGGAGCGTCTGGGCACGAAGACACAGCACTATTCGATCGACTGGTTCGTGCCGTCCTTCGACGGCCGTCACCTCGCCTACGGCACCTCGCCGGGCGGCAGCGAGGACAGCACGCTCGGCGTGCTCGACGTCGTCACCGGTCGGCCGCTGGCCGAGCGCATCACACGCGCGCGCTTCGGCGTCAGCGCCTGGGCCCCGGACGGTCGCAGCTTCTTCTACAGCCGCCTGGCCGATCTGCCCGCCGGTGCACCGGCGGTCGACAAGTACAAGAAGGCGATGATCTACCGCCACGTGCTCGGCGAGCACCCCGACGGCGATGGCGACCGCGCCGAACTCGGTTTCGGGCTGTCGCTGGCGGTGCCGGTGGCCGCCGATGAACTGCCGCTGCTCGGCCTCACATCCGGCTCTCGCTGGGCGCTGGCGATCGTGCAGAAATTCGTCAAGAACGAGTTCACGGTCTACGCCGCCCCGGTCGCAGCGCTCGCCGGCGCGGCCACTCCCTGGCGCAAGGTCGCCAGCGAGGCCGACGACGTCACCAATCTCGCCGTACACGGCGACGCGGTCTACCTGCTCACGCACAAGGACGCCTCCAACTTCAAGGTGCTGCGCACTCGGCTCGACAAACCCGACCTCGCGACCGCCCGCGTTGTCGTCCCGGCCGGGAGCGCGGTGCTGAAGAACCTGGCGGCGGCGCGCGATGCGCTCTATGTGCAGACGCTCGACGGCGGCATCGGCGGCGTGCTGCGCGTGCCCTTCGACGGCGCCCGGCCCGAGGCGATCGCCCTGCCCTACCCGGGCGCCATTGGCGAGTTCTCGGTCGACCCCGGTCGGCCCGGCGTGCTGCTCAAGCTGACTTCGTGGACCGAGCCCCAGCTCTGGTACGGCTACGACCCGGCCACCGGCCGCAGCACCGACACCGGGCTGCGCCAGCGCTCGCCGGTCGACTACAGCGCGATCACCTCGGTCGAAGTCAAGGCGCGTTCGGCCGACGGCACGATGGTGCCCTTGTCGATCGTCTACCGGCGCGACCTGAAGCGCGACGGCAGCGCACCGACGATCCTCGAGGGATACGGCGCCTACGGTGTCACGATGGACCCGGGCTTCAGTCCGACGCTGCTGGCCTGGCTCGAGCGCGGCGGCGTGTTCGCGGTGGCCCACGTACGTGGCGGCGGCGAGTACGGCGAGGACTGGCACCGCGCCGGCCAGAAGCTCACCAAGCCGAACACGATCGCCGACTTCATCGCCTGCGCCGAGTACCTGGTGCAGCAGCGCTACACCGCGCCGGCGCGGCTCGCCGGCCAGGGCGGCAGCGCCGGCGGCATCACCGTGGGCGGCGCGCTCACGCAGCGCCCGGACCTGTTCGCCGCGATCATCGACAACGTCGGTGTTTCGGACAGCCTGCGCATCGAGTTGTCGCCGAACGGCCCGCCGAACATCCCAGAGTTCGGCAGCGTCACCACCGAGGACGGCTTCAAGGGCTTGTACGCGATGAGCGCCTACCACCACGTGAAGGACGGCACGCACTACCCGGCGGTGCTGCTGACCACCGGCATCCACGACCCGCGCGTCGACTCCTGGCAGATGGCGAAGATGACGGCGCGGCTGCAGGCCGCGTCGGCCAGTGACAAGCCGATCCTGCTGCGCGTCGACTACGACGCCGGCCACGGCATCGGTTCGACCAAGTCGCAGGGCATCGCCGAGATGGCCGATGAGTGGTCGTTCCTGCTCTGGCAGTTCGGCAATCCGGAGTTCCAGCCGAAGTAGCGCTCCGGCACCGAGGCGACGCGGCCACGCCGAGCCGCCTTGACGCCCCTCAACGCCGTGCCGCGGCGCAGGCTGCAGACTCGGCTGCAAAACGGCGCGGTGACGCGCCGCCCCGCATGCAGAGCGCCAGCACCCGCCCCGACACCGAACCGATCTTCCGCGCCCGCGGCCTGAGCAAGGTCTACCGCGGCGGCGAGGTCGAGGTGCACGCGCTGCGCGATGTGGACCTCGACATCGCGCGCGGCGAGTTTGTCGTGCTGCTCGGCCCGTCGGGCAGCGGCAAGAGCACGCTGCTGAACATCCTCGGCGGGCTCGACGTTCCCAGCAGTGGCGAGTTGCGGTTCGCGGACCATCGCCTCGACGGCGCGAGTGAGGCCGAGCTGACGCGCTACCGGCGCGAGCATGTCGGCTTCGTGTTTCAGTTCTACAACCTGATCCCGAGCCTGACGGTGCGCGAGAACGTCGCGCTCGTGACCGACATCGCCACCGACCCGATGCCGGTCGACGAGGCGGTCGAGCGTGTCGGGCTGACGCCGCGCCGCGACCACTTCCCGGCCCAGCTCTCAGGCGGCGAGCAGCAGCGCGTCGCGATCGCGCGCGCGATCGTCAAGCGCCCCGAGCTGCTGCTGTGCGACGAACCGACCGGTGCACTCGACTACGCGACCGGCAAGCGCGTGCTCGAGGTCATCGAGCAGGTCAACCGCGAGACCGGCACGACCGCGGTCGTGATCACGCACAACGCCGCGATCGCGGGCATGGCAGACCGCGTGATCCACCTCGGCGACGGTCGCATCCAGCGCATCGAGCNCAACGCGCGCAAGCTCTCGCCTACGGAGCTGAGCTGGTGAAGGCGCTCGANCGCAAGCTGCTGCGCGATCTGCGCGCGATGTGGAGCCAGGCGCTGACGATCGTGCTCGTCGTCGCCAGCGGCATGGCCGGCTTCGTCACCACCTTGTCGGCGGTCGATTCACTGGCGCTCGAGCGCGACCGCTTCTACGCCCAGGCACGCTTCGCCGACGTCTTCGCCGGCGTTAAGCGCGCACCGCTCGCGCTGGCCGCGACGCTGCGCCGGCTGCCCGGCGTCGCCGACGTGCAGACCACGGTCGAGATGGCGGTTCGGGTCCAGATCGAGGGACGTAGCGAACCGGTCGTCGGCCAGCTGATCGGCGTCGATGCGCGCCAGCCGCCGCGCATGAACCGCGTCGTGCTGCGCGGCTCGACGACCCCGGCCTCGCCCGGGCCGCCGCTGGCCGACGGCTCGATTCCGGCCTGGGTCTCGGAGTCCTTCGCCCGGGCCAACGGCCTGGGCCCGGGCGCGCGGCTGTCGGCGTTGATCAGCGGTCGCCGGCGCACGCTCGTGATGACCGCGGTCGCGCTGTCGCCCGAATACGTCTTCGCCGGCCTCTGGGGCATGCCCGACCAGCGCGGCTTCGGCGTCTTCTGGGTCGACCGCGAGGCGCTCGCGGCCGCCTACGACATGACCGGCGCCTTCAATCGCGTCGCCGTCAAGCTCGCGCCGCAGGCCGACGAGCGCGCCGTCATCGATGCGCTGACGCGCACGCTGGCGCGCTNCGGCGGACGCCAGGCCTACGGCCGCACCGACCAGGTCTCGCACGCGATGCTCGACAACGAGATCAAGGAGCAACGCGTGCTCGGCACGCTGCTGCCGTCGATCTTCCTCGGTGTCGCCGCGTTCTTGCTCAACGTCGTCGTCTCGCGCCTGGTGACTACGCAGCGCGAACAGATTGCAGCACTCAAGGCGCTCGGCTACAGCAACGCCAGCGTCGCGGCGCACTACCTGAAGATGGTGTTGCTGATCGTCGCCGCCGGCATCGGCCTGGGCATCGTGCTCGGCGATGCACTCGGCGCGGCGCTGACGAGGCTTTACGCCGACTTCTTCCGTTTCCCGAGCTTCGAGCATCGGCTCGCGCCCTGGCTGCTGGTCGTCGGCGGCGGGCTCACGGTGGCTGCGGCGATGCTCGGCACGCTGAACGCGATCGCCGCGAGCGTGCACCTCGCGCCGGCCGAGGCGATGCGCCCGCCGGCGCCCGGGCGCTACCGGCGTACCGTGATCGAGCGCCTGGGCCTGACACGCATCGGCACCGGGCTGCGCATGATCCTGCGCCAGATCGAGCGCCGCCCGTGGCGCACGCTGCTCGCAGTGACCGGCGTCGCCGCGTCGGTGGCGATCGTCGTCACCGGCAACTTCTTCCGCGACGCGATCGACGCGATCGTCGACACCCAGTTCAACCTGGTGATGCGCAACGACCTGGCGGTCTGGACGCTGGAGCCGGTGGACGACGCCGCCGCGCGCGAACTGCAGCACCTGCCGGGGGTCAAGGCGGTCGAGGCGTCGCGCTTCGTCGACGTGATCCTGGTCCACGGCCACCGAAGCGAACGCAGCCAGTTGCGCGGCTATGCGCTGCGGCCGGAGCTGTACCGCATCGTCGACGTTGACCGCCGCCAGACGCGGCCGTCCGGCTGCGGCCTCGTGCTCACCGACCGGCTCGCCGACAAGCTCGGCCTGCGCGTCGGCGACCATGTCCGGGTCGAGGTGCTCGAAGGCCGCAAGCGCACGCTGGACCTGGTGGTCGATGCGACCGTGCGCGAGATGATGGGGCTGAACGCCTACATGAACCGCGNCGCGCTCAACCGCCTGCTCGGCGACGGCGACGTCTCGACCGGCTACACGCTGTCGATCGACCCGGGCCACGAGGCCGAGGTGCTGGAGGCGACGCGCCAGATGCCGCGCGTGGCCGGTGCGTTCAGCAAGGCGACGATGTTGCGAAACATGCAGGAGCTGAGCGCGCGCAACGTCCGCATCATGAGCACGGTGCTGACGCTGTTCGCCAGCATCATCGCGATCGGCGTGGTCTACAACAACGCGCGCATCGCGCTGTCCGAGCGCACCTGGGAGCTGGCGAGCCTGCGCGTGCTCGGCTTCACGCGTGCCGAGGTCTCGGGGCTGCTGCTCGGCGAGATGGCGATCGTGGTCGCGCTCGCGCTGCCGCTGGGCATGCTGCTCGGCTGGGCGCTCGTGCACGCGATGATCGATGCGCTGAAGAACGACCAGTTCTTCTTCCCGGTCGTGATCCTGCCGCGCACCTATGCCTGGGCCGCGATCTGCGTCGTCGCGGCGGCGCTCGCGAGCGCGCTGGTCGTGCGCCGCCGCATCGACCGGCTCGACATGGTGGCGGCGCTGAAGACGAGAGAATGACGATGAAGCGCAGCACGAAGATCTACACCGCCACCGGCGCGCTGCTGATGGCGGTCATGCTTGCCTGGGCCTTCGCGCCACGGCCGGTCGAGGTCGAGTTGGCGCCGGTGCGCATCGGCCCGTTCGAGACCACGATCTCCGAGGACGGCAAGACCCGGCTGCGCGAGCGCTACGTCGTCTCGGCGCCGCTCGCCGGACGGCTGTCGCGCATCGCGCTGACCGAGGGCGACCGTGTGGACGCCGACGCGGTGATCGCGACGCTCACGCCGGTGCTGCCGCCGATGCTCGACGAGCGCAGCCTGAGTGAGCAGACCTCGCGCGTCGAGGCCGCGCGCGCCAACGTCGCGCGCGCCGCGGTGCGCACCGAGCGCGCCCGGATCGCGCTCGCGCAGGCGCGCAACGACTTGCAGCGCAGTGAACAGCTGGCGGCGCAGGGCTTCGTCGCGCCCACGCTGCTCACCGACCAGCGCCTGGGCGTGCAGGCGGCGCAGCGCGAGGTCGAGGCCGCCGTCCAGGAGCACCACGTGTCTGAGCACGACCTCGAACAAGCGCGCGCGGCGCTTCTCGTCACGCGCGGTGCGGCCGGCGGCGCCGGAGGTGTCTTCGAGCTGCGCGCACCAATCTCGGGCCTTGTGCTGCGCGTCGTCCAGACGAGCGCGATGACGGTGCCGGTCGGCGCGCCGCTGATCGAACTCGGCGACCTCGGCCAGATGGAGGTCGTGACCGAACTGCTCACCACCGATGCGCTGAGCACACCGCCGGGCAGCCCGGTGCGCATCGAGAACTGGGGCGGCCCGGGCACGCTCGAGGGCCGGGTCCGGCTCGTCGAACCCGCCGCGTTCACGAAGATCTCGGCGCTCGGCGTCGAGGAGCAGCGCGTGCGCGTGCTGATCGACATCACCACCCCGCATTCGCAGTGGCGCGAGCTGGGAGACGGGTTCCGCGTCGGCGTGCGCATCCTCACGATGTCCATCGACAAGGCATTGACCGTCCCGGTCAGCGCGGTGTTCCCGCTGCCCGCTGAGAGCGGCGACAACGCGGGCAACGGCGCGGCAACGGGCGAACGGGACGCGGTGTTCGTCGTCGAAGGCGGGCGCGCGCGGCTGCGGCCGGTGCAGATCGGCGCCCGCAACGGCAGCCGCGCCTGGGTGCGCAGCGGCCTGGACGCCTCGGCCCGGGTCATCGTCTATCCGGGCGCCGCGGTCACCGATGGCGTACGCGTGCAGGCGCGCAAGGTCTGAGTGTTCCTGCGGCCCGGGTTGCGCGGCCGCAAACGCCGCCCCGCGCACGCGCCTACGATGGCGCGCATGCCAGGACTGCCCGACCCTCCGCTGGCGCCAAACCGCCGGCCGTTTCCGCTGGCGATGGCGCTCGTGCATCCCGGTGCCGGGCGGCTGGAACCGATCTCCTGCCCGATGCCGACACTGGCGCCCGGGCAGTTGCGGCTGCGGGTGCGCACCTGCGGCGTTTGTCGCACCGACCTGCACCTCGTCGATGGCGATTTGGCGACGCCTGAGCCGCCGCGCATTCCCGGCCACGAGATCGTCGGCACGGTGGTCGAGGCCGGCGTGGGCGGCTCGGCGTTCGCAGTCGGTGACCGCGTGGGCGTGCCCTGGCTGAGCAGCACCTGCGGCGCCTGCCGCTACTGTCTGGGCGGGCGCGAGAACCTCTGCGCCGACGCCCGCTTCACCGGCTGGCAGATCGACGGCGGCTACGCGGACTACGCGGTCGTTCCGGCCGCGGCTTGCGTCGCGATCCCGCCGCGCTTCGACGACGAGCAGGCCGCGCCGCTGCTTTGTGCCGGGCTGATCGGCTATCGCGCCTGGCGCATGCTGCCGGGNGCTGCGGTGATCGGCCTCTACGGCTTCGGCGCGGCGGCGCACCTTATCGCGCAGGTCGCGCTCGCCGAGGGCCAGACCGTGTTCGCGTTCACGCGCCCGGGTGACGCGGCGGCACAGGTGCTCGCGCGCACGCTGGGCGTGCACTGGGCCGGCGACACGCGCCAGACGCCCCCGCAGCCGCTCGACGGTGCGATCCTGTTCGCGCCCGCCGGCGAGTTGGTACCGCTGGCGCTGCAGCACCTGGCCCCCGGCGGCAGCGTGGTTTGCGCCGGCATCCACATGAGCGACATCCCCTCGTTTCCCTACTGCTGGCTGTGGATGGAGCGCAGCATCCGCTCGGTCGCGAACCTGACCCGACGCGACGCCGTCGACTTCATGGCCTGGGCGTCGACCCATCCGCTGCGCATGGCGGTCCACGTCTATCCGCTCGCGCAGGCGAACGACGCACTCGCCGACCTGCGCAGCGGCCGCATCGCCGGCGCGGCCGTGCTGCGCTGCGACGGCTGATGGCGACCCTGCCCCCGGCCTCGGCGACGCGCGAACTGACGCTCGCCGAACAGTCGCGCATGGTCGAAGCGCTGCACGCCCAACTGCAGGCCGGCGGCGCCGCAGTGCTGCGGATCGAAACCCACGTCTCGTTCGTGCTCGTCGCGCCGGACTTCGCCTACAAGATCAAGAAGGCGGTCAACCCGGGTTTCCTGGACTTCGGCCACCTTGCGCTACGGCGGCATTTCTGCGCCGAGGAACTGCGCCTGAACCGTCGCTTCGCGCCTACGATGTACCTCGACGTGCTGCCGATCACCGGCACGCCCGAGGCGCCGGTGCTGGGCGGTGCCGGTGTCACGATCGAGTACGCGCTGCGCATGCGTTCGTTCGCGCAGGACGGTTTGTGGGACAGGCTTGCCGCGCACGGCACGCTGACGGCGGCGAATGTCGATGCGCTGGCCGAGATCCTCGACCGCGTCCACCGCGCGGCAGCGGTTGCCGGTCCGGAGGACAGCGGCTTCGGCCGCGACGCGCAGGTGCGTGGCCCGGTGCTGGGTACGCTGGACGCACTCGATGCGCTGCTCGTCGCGCCGGCCGATCGCCACGCTCTGCAGCACCTGCGGGCCTGGGAGGCTGGCCGCTTCACCGAGTTGCAGCCGGTCTTCGCCGAGCGCCGCCGCGCCGGCCGGGTGCGCGAATGCCATGGNGANCTGCACCTTGGCAACATCGCGCAGATCGAGGGTCGGACCACTCTCTTTGACGCGCTCGAGTTCGACCCCGCGCTGCGCTGGACCGACGTGGCGAGCGAGCTCGCGTTCATCGCGATGGACCTGCAGGTGCATGGCCTGGCCGGGCTGGCGCGTCGGCTGGTCAACGGCTGGCTCGAGCGCAGCGGCGACTACGGCGCGATGCGCGTGCTGCGCTATGGCCTCGTGCACCGGGCGCTGGTACGGGCCAAGGTTGCGGCGCTGCGGGCGGCGCAGCAGGGTGGGGCCGCGGCGACGGCCGCGGCACCGTATCTGGACTTCGCGCTCGCCACGATCGAGGCACCGCCGCCGGTGCTGATGATCACCCATGGGCCGTCGGGCAGCGGCAAGTCGATGTTCGCGCAAGAGCTGCTCGAAGCCGTCGGCGCGGTGCGCATCCGCGCCGACGTCGAGCGCAAGCGGATGTTCGGGTTGGCCGCGCAGGCGCGCAGCGGTTCGACGATTGGCGCCGGCATCTATGCGCCCGGGGCCAGCGTCGCCACCTATGCGCGGCTGCTCGAGCTCGCCACGCCCGTGCTCGCCGGCGGCTGGAACGTGATCCTCGACGCCACCTTCCTGCGCCGCGCGCAGCGCGACGGCGCGCGCGAGCTCGCCGCCGTGCTGGGCCTGCGCCTCGCGATCCTCGACTTCGACGCCGACGTGGCGACCTTGCGCGAGCGCATTGCCCGGCGCGCCGCACGCGACGGCAATGTGTCCGAGGCCGACGAGGCGGTGCTCGAAGTCCAGCTGAGAACTGCCGAGCCGCTGGCGGACGACGAGCGGCCGCACGTCTTCCGCTGCGGCGCGTCGATTCAGCGGGACGACGGCAGCCCACAGGTGGATGGGTCGGCGCTGCTGGCGACGCTGACTTCGCGGTAGCGTGTCGGCGGACGCAGTGCGCGCGCCCGCGCCGGCGCCGACAGCACCGGTGCGAGTTCGATCGTCAGCGGCTGTGCCAGCGGTGGGCCGCGGCGCTTGAGGAACTGGACGCGCATGGCGTCGGGGCCGGCGGCGCGCAGCAGCAGGCGCAGCGGCGCGGGGCTGGGAGCGGACCGCAAGGCCAGGTCGCGCAGCAGGAAGGCCGGCCCGTCGTGGGCTTGCGCGGCGAGTTGCAGCCGGCGCAGCGCGTCGGCCGGCAGCCGGGTCGGCAGCCAGGCCAGCACGGCTCCGAGCTGGCCGCTCCTGAGCGACTGCTCCAGCGCCCACAGCAGGTCGGCCGCCGGCAACGGGCTGCGGCGACGCGCGGCCTCGCGGCTGCGCAGCACGAAGAGTTGCCGCAAATCGAGCCCGAAAGCGCCCAGCACCCAGGCGCAGGGCGCGGCCGGCGGGTCGAACAGCATCACGCAGCCCCGGCGCTGCTGCGCGGCGACCAGCGCCGGGGCGAGCAGGCGCATCTCGCCGATGCCGGCGTGCGGCAGCAGCAGCTCGCTGAGCACGCGCGCCGGCCAGCCGCCGCCAGGCAGTTCGGCGTCGAGAGCGGGGAATCCGCTCGCCCAGGCGTCGCCCTGCTGCCGGCCGAGCTGATGGGCGCGCCAGAGCGCAGGATGGAGCGCCTGCGCCGAAGCCGAGACGGAGGAGGGTTGCACTGCAAGGCCGTGTATTCGAGAACCGTCTCTCCGCACCGAGTGCCGGAAAAGACTGTATGAACATAATTTGTATCCACTTAGCTCCAGTCAGAGCAAAGTGCTGTATGAATGCAATGGGTATCCTGTTAGCTCCAGCATTGCCTGAACTACTGGATGGACATCCAGCATATAGCAGCGCCCGAGGCAGGTAAAGAGTACCCGCGCAACTGGAACGAATTCCTCGACTGGTTCGGCTCGGAAGAGTCGTGCTTGGCGTACCTGGAGCAGCTTCGTTGGCCGCAAGGATTCGTGTGCCCAAGTTGCGGTGCCGCTGGTGACCCGTACCGTCCAGCCGTTCGCGACTGATGTGCCGCAGTTGTTCGCACCAGAGCACCGTAACCGCGGGCACGATCTTCGACAAGACGCGCACGCCGCTTCGTGTCTGGCT
>JGI20214J51650_10000890_pt1 | contig 18780 bp, 18 predicted proteins | sample WetSurMetagenome_FD_51650 | JGI IMG/M metagenome (IMG submission 51650) | reverse complement strand
TTTTTTTTATCACTCACGCAGGTTAAAGCGATTATGCTCCGCTCTATGATGCCGGATCCCCGGATAACCGCCGCTTAAATCAGGCAACCTGGTTTTGTGATCTTCCACGGCAGGGGAAAAAACCAATGTTCTTATATAGAGTAATTGGTAATACTCTAAAAAAAGAGGTATGAAACAATGAAAACGGATGATGCAAAGAAGATTATTTCTACTGCGATCGACAGGGAAGTCGAAGCGTATACATTTTACCGCGGAATTGCAGACAAGGTCAAGAGCCCGGCATTAAAATCCCTCTTCGCAGAGCTCGCAGGGGAGGAGAAGAAACACCGTGAGTTCCTGCAGGGAATGCTCGCAAAGGATGTCTCGAAGATGCACTTTGACCCATCCCATGACTACAAGGTCGCCGATATCCTTCCGTCCCCCCCGCTCACCGCGGATCTGAAACCCATCGAAGGTATCATTATCGCGATCAAGAAGGAGCTCGAGGCAATGCAGATGTACACCCAGCTGGCAAACCTGTCCAAGGACACGGAGACCCAGCTGCTCTTCTCCCAGCTTGCCAACATGGAGCGTGGCCATAAAGCGAGGCTCGAAGATCTCTACACCAACATGGCTTTCCCCGAAGTCTGGTAACCAGAAACAGACGTGGATGCATCTGCATCCCATTCTTTTTTCCCGGGTTTATCCCCGAAAGGTTCAATAGTACAGCGTTACCGTGGCGGTTCTGTTTTTTGCCCACAACCCTGTTGGCGAAGACGTTTTGAACCGTACATCCTGGGCCCCGGATATTTTATCCGACCAATAAGGATATGTCACGGGTGCAGGACTCATCAGGCTCCGTGAGAACGCCGGATCTCCGGCGTCCCCGACTAAGTATCCGGGATAGGCAGCGATGACTCAGCCGGTATTATTGTCCGAATAAGGCAAGTATCCGGTTTTTTGCATCTTTGTGGAAGATCTTCACACCTTCCTTGATATTCCTGACATCTTCCACGGTATAGAGAATCGCCGGGTAGTCTTTCGAAAGGATGTCAAGAAGGCGTCCCAGTTCCGACCGGGGTACGATCATGAGAATGATGGTCACCGTGTGGGAAAAACTGCCTGACCCCTCGATTCGTGTCATGCCGTAGCCGAGACCAGAAAGCTTGGCAATGAGTGGCTGGGGATCTTCCGAAGTGATGAGACGAACGATGACATGGCCAAGGGAGATCATCTTTTCGATCTCCATGCCCAGGAGGGTTCCGAGCCCGTAACCGGCTAGATAGGCAAAAAGGTTCCAGTAATCCGCAAGGTTGGTAAGAACGAGACCGGTGGAAAGGAGCCAGATGCCGGTCTTGGCAATGCCAATGCATGCAGCAAGGTTCGCATGCCCCCGGGCAATATAAATCGTCCTGACGGTCTCAAGACTGGTCTCGATGATTCGTGCGATGAGGATCAGCAGCGGGATAGCAGCTGCGATCCAGAAACTTCCTGTGCTGATGCTGTGCCACTCCCAACATGAGTACTCGTACGGTGGATATTGAATAGTTTACGGATTCGCTACGGAGAGGTACTGAACACCATTCCCCCCTTATTCACATTGATTCCCTTGTTCCCGAGGGGGTGCCCAATGTTTCTGGTACCTGCCCCAACACAAAAAAGGAGGGAAAAAGGAGAGCTTGCATGCCCCGTATCGAGGTAACCCGGTTCGCCGATACCACGGTGCATACAGCCATATAACCACCTTTATCCTTGTGCAGACCAACAATCCGGCCAAGGGAGAATGGTCATATGGTGTTCAGGTGCCAACGCTGCGGGGAGTGTTGCAGCACGATGGGGAAGATTATCAGTATCTGCAGCGAGCCCGTGCCGCTCCAGTTCCGCATCTGGTATACAACAACGGGGGAAGAGCGGGAGGTAACCGTGGATCGGGAAAAAGAGGACCTCGTCCGTGCCGGCACTGCCGAAGTACCATCACCCGCCTGCCCCTTTCTGAGGAGGGGACCTCACGAGTTCATCTGTTCAATCCACGGGAGTCGCCCGGATCTCTGCCGGCAGTACTCCTGCTTCCGCATCCTCGCCATGGATTTACAGGGAAAAAAGGCCGGTCGCGTGATGAATGCGTCCCGGTATCTTGTCACGGAAGACACGAATCTCAGAACGATCTGGCAGGATGAAATACGGGATGCGGATATTCCGGACGAGATGCGATGGGAGGAATATGTCGCTCACGTCTTAACCCGCAGGGGCTTCAGCCTTATCCTGTAATCAGGACAACCTTTATCATGAGAGACCTGCCGGTTTAAACCGGGTTCCCAAGCGCCCGAACCAGGGCTTCTCCAAATTCACGTGTTCCTGCGGACCCACCCATATCCCGCGTACGGATCCCTTTGGCGATTATGTGCCGGATAGCTTCCTCTATGCGCAGTGACCCCGCTGAATCGCCAAGATAGTCAAGGAGCATTGAGGCACTCCTCACCGCAGCAACCGGGTTGGCGATATTCTTCCCGGCAATATCCGGTGCGCTCCCATGGACCGGTTCGAAAAGTGCGTACCGGCTGCCGGTATTTGCACTGGGGACAAGACCGAGTCCCCCGACAAGGTATGCAGCCACATCAGAGAGGATGTCCCCGAACATGTTCGTTGTAACCACAACATCATACCGATCCGGATGCTGGAGAAGGTCAAGGGAGAGTGCGTCGATGAACTTGTCATTGAAGTCGATCCCCGCTGCGCGGGCCTCGGCAAGACAGATGTCCCGGAAAAAGACATCCGACTTTATCACGTTTGCCTTGTGCCCGATGGTCAGCAGGTTCCGGCGTTTCCGGGAGATCTCAATGGCTTTCCTTACGATCCTCTCGGACCCTTTCCGGCTGACAACCCGAAGCGTGGTTGCCCGGTCCAGCGTAGTCTCCTCAATCCCCGAGTAGAGCCCCTCGGTATTCTCCCGCACGATCATGATATCGAAACCATCGCCTTTCACCGGACGGAGGTTTGCATAGAGGTCGAGCGCTTTCCTGATCCGCAGAACGACGCTCTGGTAATCTTTCATCGGCGGTGTGGTGATCGCCCCAAAAAGGATCGCATCGGCTGTCTTCAGTTCAGCGATGTCGGGGTCCGTGCACGGGCAACCGGTCCGTTCCCACCGCCCGTACCCGACATCCACAGCGAAATACTCGTACTCCGGGTGAAGTATCTCAAGGACCCTCCGGGCTACAGGGATAACTTCGTGTCCGATCCCGTCCCCTTCAACAATCGCGATCGTGGTCATTATGCCCTCCGGCGGGAGGCCAGGTCCCTGACCGCTTCATAGATCTTCACGGGATTGGCACCCCAGTGGACCACAGCCCCTGCCATGCCCCCCCAGATGTCAGCACCCTCGCGTTCAGCCCGGCAGCACCGTGCGATGAATGGTTCTTCCCGGATACTTTCGAGCGGGCAGATGTTGACGAGATGGAAATCCCAGCCGTAACATTCCGTATAGAACTGGGAGGCGGTCATACAGCCGGCGATATGTTCATCGCCGTGCATGCTGTCAGTATCGAGGGTCTTTTCGAATCCTGCTGCACGACACGGAAATACATCTGCCGTGATCTCTGAAATATCGCGGATATGATGGCTGAACTGCACCGAGAGATCCCCAAAGAGCCCGGCTGCCTCGAGCTCGAGGATGCAGGCAGAAAGGCTCGGCCGGGGAGGGCTAACATCGTACACATGGATCTTCAGGAACCCCGAGAGATCTGGATCCAGAACAAAGGTCCGGTGCTCGTCAGGGCCGGTAAAAATGGTACAGCGGTATCCCGTACCCAGGGCGCGTTCAACGAGCCCCGTGCGGTTGTAGAGATTTACTTTCTCCGGGTAACAGTACACCTCGTTCTCATGAGCCAGCACCCGTTGTGAGAGCAGTGTCCGCATCATGCCCTTCTCCTGCTGGTCGAGAGTCACCTCCACAACATCATACCCCCCCGGCCGGTCCCGGATGAGATACCGGCTCAGGAAATAGACTTTGTCGTTGCAGGGTTTCGTTGACGCGTGGCCCACATTTTTACAGTGCTCGGGAAAGATCATGTGTGTGACCTCCAGTACTCAACGAGGCCTCCTGCAGCCAGGATCTCCCGCATCCGCGGGGAGAGGGGACGAATAGCATGCCGTTTTCCACCGCTTTCGACCCAGCCGTCGTCAAGGCTGAACCTGACCGGGCTCCCATCGGAACAGATAATATCGGCTTCGATCAGCGGAAGCCCGATATTGATGGCGTTCCGGAAGAAGATCCGGGCAAACGAGGGAGCAATCACCGCGACAGCTCCCGCCTCCCGGATCGCGATGGCCGCCTGTTCCCGTGACGAGCCGCACCCGAAGTTCTTGCCGGCGACGATCACCGCGCCTTTCAGCCGCGGGGCCAGCGCCGGGTCAAGGTCCTCAAACACGTGGGCCGCCCAGATCGAACGGTCCTTCGTCCTCAGATAGCGTCCAGCAATGACGAGATCGGTGTCGATATCCGCCGGCACGCACACCGCATGCCCGCTCCCGGGCCGGGCTCTCTGGAAATCCCCCGGAGGATCTCCCCGCATTTCATGCTGCATTCAGACAACCTCCGGCACCGTGATCTCTCCTTCAAGAGCACTTGCTGCGGCGGTTGCTACCGATGCAAGGTAGATCTCCCCGCCAACACCCATCCGGTTCCTGAAATTCCGGTTTGCTGTCGAAAGGCAGATCTCACCTTCCCCCAGTACCCCCATATGGTATCCGATACACGGACCACAGCCGGGGGTGCCAATCGTACAACCGGCTTCGATGATATCGGAGAGCACCCCCGTTCGGATCGTCTCGCTCAGGACCTCAGCAGAGGCTGGTATCACAATCGTTCTGACCGTGACCTTCTTCCCCTTCACCCTGCCGGCAAACCGGGCGAGATCTGAATACCGGCCATTCGTGCAGGTACCGACAAACACCTGGTCGATCGGAAGGCCGGCAAGGTCACGGACGGGTTTGACCGTGTCCACACGGTGAGGAACCGCAACGAGCGGTTCGATGTTCGAAAGATCGATCGCCAGTTCCTTGGTATAGTTGCAGGGTTCCGGTACCTGAGGAAGAACCGTAAAGCCCCGGTTACCCAGGAACTGTACGGTAACTTCATCAGCATAGAAGAGCCCGGCCTTTGCCCCCGCCTCGACCGAGAGGTTCGAGAGGACCAGCCGCTCATCTATTGACAGACCGCCTGCTCCCTCGCCGATGAATTCGAGAGCCTCATAGGTGGCTCCGTCAGTACCAAGGGTGCCAACGTACTGCAGGGCAAGGTCTTTTGCCTCTGCTGCACCCGTGAACTTCCCGTTAAGGTGGATACCTACCGATTCCGGTACCCTAAACCATGTTTCTCCCGTCAGCCAGATAGCCGCCATGTCTGTTGCTCCGACGCCGGTGGCAAATGCCCCGAATGCCCCGAGGGTCACGCTGTGGGAGTCTGCCCCGACGATAATCTCGTTCGGCAGTGCGATGCCCTCGCTCATCAGCTGGTGACAGATACCCCTGCCGATGTCGGAAAAATGCATGAACGAGCTCTTTGCAAACTCCCGCAGTTCATGCTGGAGGGTCGCCGTCGTGCCGTTGTTCGCTGGCACAATATGATCGAACTGGAGGTAGAGTTCGGTCTCTTTAGCCAGCCGGTTGCCACCCATCTTCTTCCATGCTTCGAGCGCGAGGACACCGGTCCCGTCATGGGCATAGGCACGGTCGATTTTCCGGTCCACATATTCCCCGGCAGACCCACCGAGGATTCGTTCGGAGAGGGTACTCATTGGGGAGACTCCTGGGCCTTTCGTATCAGTCTCCGGAGCACGTCCGGCGTAATATTGCATTTGTGCTCGCTGTGGTCCTTGACGAGGTCGAGTACGCGGCAGATCTGTTTCTCCGAGAGCTCGCACCCGAGGGATGCCACAACGTGTTCGAGAGCTTTTTTCCCGGTGTGCTTCCCGAGTATAAAATGCCGTTCGCCGCCGACAAGACCAGGGGGGAAGTACTCGTACGCGGAAGGGTCTTCAAGGATTGCTGCAATATGGATCCCGCTCTCATGCGAGAAGGCGAGTTCACCGGTCACCGGCTTGTTGCGGGGGAGAGCGATACCCGAGAATTTCTCGACCATATGGGAGAGCTCGGTCAGCTTCGAGAGATCATAACGATCAATTCCTTTCTTCATCCGCAGGGCAACCAGGAGTTCTTCCAGGGAGGCATTGCCCGCACGTTCGCCAATGCCATTCACGGTGGTGTGGAGCTGGAACGCACCGGCCTCGGCAGCAGTGATGGTGTTTGCCACTGCGCATCCCATGTCGTTATGGCAGTGAGCGCAGAAGGGCCGATCAACGGATGCCACGAGATCGGTCATGATGCTGTGCATCTCAGAGGGGATGAGGCATCCAACCGTATCGGCAAAACTCAATAGAACGGCTCCGTGCTCGGCGGCACGGTGGTAGACTTCCCTGAGAAAAGGCAGGTCGGTCCGGGAAGCGTCCTCGGCAGCAAACCGTACCTGCACCCCATGGTCGCGGGCAAAATCAATCATCTTCAGCGAGTCCTCGAGCACTTCTTGCCGAGGCTTCTTAAACTTGAGCCGCACGTGGAGGTCGGAGGTCGGGATAAAGATGCTCACCATGTCGACATCGCACTCGATGGCAGNCTGGATATCGGGCTCCCGTGCCCGGGAGAACCCGCAGATCCGGGCATCGAGACCCAGGTTTGCGATCGTCTTAACGCACTGCTTCTCGTTTGGTGAGACCGCGGGAAACCCTGCCTCGATGACCTCGATCCCGATACTGTCGAGCATGGTCGCAATCTTTACTTTTTCCTCACACGAGAACGAGACGCCCGGTGTCTGTTCTCCGTCTCTCAGTGTCACATCGCAGATCTCAATATGCAATGGTTTCATGCGTGCACCCCTCCGGACATTCTGCCGTAACTACGAGCGTGCGTGGCCAGTCCGTCACCACGAGTTCGTTCTTCAGTACATCCTCGTCACCGGCCCCGCAGACCACCGGATCCGCCCACCGGAGGTACGGGAGCGGGTCGTATGCCGGCTGCCCTCCGGTCATCGCTGCACAGCCATTCTTCATGACAATGCAGAGAAGCGGGAGGCGCTTCTCATAGACATCGATGAGCGCATTCAGTCCGGAATGGAGCAGGGCAAAGTCCCCGATCAGGGCGACCCTGGTGCTTCGGGCAGCTACGGCGATGCTCGCCCCCATGCCATAGCTTGCCACCCCAAGTTCGAACGGCGGCGTCATCCCAAGGACTGAACAACCGGCATCACAGATCAAGGCGGTCGTGCGTTCCTTAAGGATACCCATCATCTGCAGGAATGGGCAGTCCCTGCAGAACGTGCGATAATAGCCCCGGTCCTCCATTGCTTCCGGCCGTTTCTGAGGAACCGGAGGCATAACCCCGCGATGGTCCCGGACAAAGGTCCTCCCGTACTCGTTCACCTCACGGATCCCCCCTGCCTGTTTTGGCAGCGGGTTGACCGTCACGATCCTGGCACTTCCGGGAGCCGGCCCGGCCCCGGCCGGCTCGCCGTTCCACCGGTTCAGACCGGATCCGGAAGACCAGGTGAACATCGTGCGGTACAATTCTTCCGCTGCTGTGACCCTCCCGTTCATGGTCCAAGTCCTCTCAGAGAGTCGACCCTTCCAGTCAACCCGGGGCACGGGGACTGAACTGACCTCACTCTCAAGCACCGGGGGGGTGAGCCTGATGAGGGCCACGCGGGAGAACTGTTCCGAGGCCTCCAAGGCAGCCGCGACACCCGAATAGCAGGTTTCTGCGTCCGGCTCGATGACTGGCAGTTCGGCAAGTTCCCCATAGTACCGGGAGTCCTGGGCGGTCTGGGAACCCTGGGCATCCGGATCATCGCCAATGATGAGCACAACCCCGCCGATAAGCCCCTGTGCCGTTGCCTGGAGCAGAGGATCTGCGCATGCGTTCACGCCGACATTCTTGATGATCACGGCCGAGCGTTTCCTCATAAGTGAGTCCCCCAGAGCATATTCAAGCGCAGTCTTCTCATTGATCACGAGTTCTGCACCCGTCGCATCCCCAAGAGCAGTTACCGGATATCCCGGCACGGTATACTGGCGGTCAGTATACCGGAGAATTGCATCGGTAAGTGCCTCGAGGCCGTTCATTCATCTCTCCCGGGCACGAGATCGCACCCGGCACAGTTCGTGCACATGGTGAGGGCAAGAGCAGGGTCCAGCCCCGCATCCTTCAGCGCCTGGCTGTGAGCCGTAAAGGCCCGGTTCAGCCGTTCCGCTGACGGGCGAGACATGCCTGCCAGCCCTGCGACGGGGTTGAGGGGACGCAGGACCGGGATCACCCCCAGCGAGGTCAGCTTCCTGATACAGGTTTCCAGTTCCCCGTCCGTCTCGCCAAGACCGATAATGACATTGGAAAAGACCCGGTTCCTCCCGAAGAGGGCAACCGAACGGCCGAGGACCTGCCAGATCCGATCATAGTCCAGGCCCGGGCACATCGTTTCGAACAGTGCCGGAGTAGCAGCCTCAAGATTAAATTTGACCTCTGCGACCCCGAGTTCTTTCAGGAGGTCCGGTGTCCGTTCTGTCGGGTAAATGGATACTCCCACGGGCAGGTTGAACAGTGTCAGGTGCCGTACGACTTCGAGCACGTAGGCTTCCTCTTCTTCGATGCTTGTCCTGACCCCGCTCGTAATCGAAATGGCATGGATCCGGTGCCGGACCGATTCCACCATACCGGTGATCTCGTCAATGGATTTTCTCCGGCCGACCATCGCTGGCACCGAGCAGAAGCGGCACCCGAAGATGCAGCTGCCGGTAACCGTAATGAAAGCCTGGTCGGGGCAGTGGAACCCGGGCTCGAGGAGCCGGCCTGCGATAAGCTGTCCTTCGAAATAGAGGTCGGCAACTCCGTTACCCCGGTGGGCGATCTCAATCGTGCTTGTCGGGTTCACCACGAGTTTGACACGATGACTCCCCATCGCGAAGAATACGGCACCACTGCCTCCCGCCCCCGGCCCTGCGGCAGAGCGGGCGATGAACTGCCCTGCAGGNTCCCCGCTGATCCGGATCGATCCGGCAGCCAATAGCCGGGCCTTCAGTTCTTTCCATTGCATAACCTGAGCGCCTCCTCATAGTTCGTATAAAAGGGAATTGCCGCAACAGCGCCAACAATCCCACGCCCGTTTATCACGATCTCCATGCAGGGGTCCCTGATCCTGCCTGTCAGGCCGGCCTCGACCTCCCCCCGCTTGACCTTCCAGCCGTACGCGAGGAGCTCTTCTGACGGGGAGAACCCGGTATATACCGCCATGCCGGTTTTTGAGGAAAGGGTATACTTTTCGAGAAGCTCCCGGAAGCGGGCTGCAAGCTGTACCGGATCACGTGTGGCGAACTCTGCAACCAGCCCGACGCAGTTCTTTGTCCGGTACGGTACCGGGAAGAGTTGGACAATAGTGTGGGAGAGGTAGACAGAAGACGCATCCTCGACTGCCCGGGCAATATTATGGACCAGCGTCCATGTTGCTCCTTCTTCCGATGTGTCTGTGTCGTCGACACCAATCAGCACCCGCTGCATCCGGGGGAGCCAGATCGTAGCACCGGCCACTTTTCCCCCACCGGCGGGATCGCTCCTGCTCCGGATGACACCCGCTGCATCCGACCTGCAGGCCGCAGCCCCGACTCCCCCACCCCCCATGCCGATATAGGTGATGGCAATTTCCTCTTCGTCAACAGAACAGCCGGAGATTCCGGCCGGGAACCGGGAGCCCTCAAGCGCCAGGTCCGCGATGCCACTCTTCAGCATATACCGCATTGTGGGTCCTACACAGCGGACGTTCTGGACGAGAGGGCTCCGGGCATAATGGTACTTCGACCACATCGCTCCTCCGATGCAGTCAAAAAACTCGATCAGCTCGACCTCCTCCCCGCTCTCTTGGGCAATCGCCACGATCCGGGGATAGTGGATCACGTAAGGTTCAGAGAGATTCACCATACAACCCCGCTGCTTCGATACCACGGTTACCCCAGAGCACAGCACCGAATGCCCCGATCCTGCCTTTCCGCCCGTTCGTATCCGCGAACATGATACCGAGTTTGCGTGCCTCCTGTTCTGCATCGTCAAGCGACAGGATCTCGGTCTTGATGCGGCGGGACACTGCCGGTTCTTCCGGAAACCCGATGCCACGATAATAGGCAATGCCAGTGTCCTTGGATACAGAATGGCGCTGTACGTAATCCCTGACGAAATCCACCAGTTCCTGCACGTCCCCGGGTTTTACGGCAAAGTTCAGGGCAGATCCCACACAGTTCGTAGTCTTTTCGGGAACACCGGGGTTAAGCTGGACAAGCCGCATATCCAGGAATTCCACTCCTGCAATCCTGCAGGCCTCTGCACATTTCAGTGCCGTTACCCATGTCGCCCCGTCAGTTTTGGTATCGGTATCATCGATCCCGAAACAGATCTTTTCAAAGAGCGGCGAGACTATCCGGACCCGGTTCGTCCGGGCCCCGCCTACCCGCAGGTCTTCCTCAGCAGGGTATTCAGCCCGGATAACTCCCGGCGCCTGAGGAAGACAGGCCGCTATCCCGACCCCGGCACCGGCGATGCCGGACCAGGTCGTTATCACTTCGTCCCCTTCAACTTCCACGGCTTCGAGGGCCTGGCCCCCGATATCCCCGCCCGCTGCTCCGAAATTTACCGGGTGGTGCCCGAGCCGGGCATGGATGGTCATTGTTGAGCCCTGGACACCGATCCGGGTCACTGCACCTCCCGCCCGTTTCCGGTTCATCGCATCCCATTCTATCGTTCCGCGTGCACTGCACTCTTCCCGGATCTCGGCTGCACCGGCCCGCTCATCAACCATTACAAGAAATTTCCGGGAAAAGAGCGGCCCGAAGCGTTTTTTTACGTCGTCAGGAGTAAGGGTAATCATTTTATCGCCGAAAATTTCGTTAACAAGATAATCGGCAATAACTCTATTTAAAAAATTCGATTTGGAATGAAGGAACAAAAAAAAGATTTAGAGAACTTTGTGCAGATCGATCTTGTAGGGTCCCAGGGTACCACCAAAATTACCGGCTGATATGAATTTCACNCCGGGAACGGTGACGGCAGCTTTGACGCCGGCTGCCATTGCTGCAGCAACTGACTTCTCGTCAATCCCGTCAATGACGATCTCGTACACGGCTTTGATCCCTGCCGGGATCTTTGAATCCGCCACCTTCTCGCGGAGCGTGGGACAGTACTTCTCGTTGGTCGAGGCCGGCATGAATTTATACTTCAGGCTTCCGACTTTCGAACCGCTGGCTACGATTCCACCGGGGAAACTGGTAATGACCCCGGGTACCGCGTCGATAGCTTCGATTGCTGCTTCCGCCCCTATAAGGGCTGCCATCTGGTTCTCGCCCATGATGAAGAAGTTGCCACCTGCCACACCCTTGACAATACCGAATTCCTCCTCGCCGACGTACTCCCCGTTCATAATCGGGATGACCCAGCATTTTCTCCCGCCGACTTCCTTCTGGTACTCATAGCCATCGCCGAAGAAGTGGAGCTTGACAGGGATCTTCTCTTCTGCCGTTGTGATCCCGTTGAAGACCGCGGTGGTGGGGGCGGTCAGGACACATTCGGCAAGTCGTTCAACGACCTGTTCCTTGAGTTTCTTCTTGCTGGCACAAATCAGGATAGCGACACCAGGCCTGCCATCGGGAGTCTCGCCTGCCGGGACATAGCCCTCGATCCCTGCCTCGCAGGGACAGCCGATAGCCGATGTTGCAAAACCGGTTGCCTCGGTTGCTGCTTTCTTTGCCCACTCTTTCGTGACCGCAGTGATGATGATCCGGCAGACCCATGTCGGGAATGCCTCTGCGTATGTGTCGTCAATAGTAACGCCGTTGAGTTCCATAGAATAACCTCCGGTACTACAAAGGTACCATGATAGGGGTTGAATAAATTTTCTAATTGGATTTGGATTGTGAAATCAGGCAGGCAGAGCGCATTGGGGAAAGCAGGGAATGCTAAAAAAAAGTATACCACATAGTATTAACTACACCAATTTGAGGGTTAACTTTTACTTCGGGTATTTAAATGAAAATAATATCAAGGTATATAAAATCGTCCGGACTTCAGCTCAGTTTCAGAACCTTTATCTACATTCTTCTACCACTTTTTGTTAGTCGATTTTTAGAATCGATCATAGCTGGTGCGAAAAAAAGAACAAATGGCATTTGCAGTGCACATTAACAATGGAACGTTGTGCTGGCTGGAACAATTGTGCGGTTGCATGCCCAGGAGACGCATATGAGCTTTGTCCCGGCAGGATCTCATCTGAACCCTGCCCGGCCCGGAACGGAAAATCCGTCATTCCGGGCCCGTGGAAGGCTCCTGACATGGTGCGGTGTCTGCCCGGGTATCTCTGTGCAGTAGCAGCAGGGTGCAACACAAAAACCACGTGAGGGTTAATTCATGGCATTGTTTCCAAAGTTTTCGAAAAAGAAAGACGGTGTTAACATTGTGATGGAGCAGAAACTCCTTCAGAATGTCAATAACCTTATTCTCAATGCAGAGACCTGCACGGGATGCGGCATATGTGTCGAGGCCTGCCCTGAGGAGGCAATCGTTCTCGGGCTTGTCGGTGCGGCAAGGCGTGGCGCGATCAATTACGCTGCTCCCATTGATGTAGACGAAGTCAAGTGTTCGTATTGTGGCGTCTGCGTCATCATGTGCCCATTCAATGCATTGACATTGAAAGTGGATGGACAGGAGAGACTCCCGATCATCGAGAAAGAAGGGTTCCCGCAATATGATATGAAAGCGGAGATTGACGACGAGAAATGCGTCAGGTGCACGATCTGTGAAGAGGTCTGCCCCCGTGATGCCATTGACCGTAATGTCCCCGCATACGAAGGGACCTACAAGGGACCAGTCGCAGGCGCAAAGGACCGCCAGGCAGCCATCAAGGCAAAGACGACGTTTACCGTGGACAAGGAGAAATGTTCCCTCTGCGGTATCTGTGGTGCTCTCTGCCCGGCAATCGTCGTAAAGCATAAGAAATTTTCTGCTGAGACGGGAAAGGTCGAGGGCGATGTGATCTGGGACGAGACAAAATGCGATGCCTGCAAGGTATGCGTTGAGGCATGCCCTGAGGAGTGCATCACCGTAGAGCGTGAAATTGTCTCCGATAAAGTTGAAGGGAAGGTCAGCATCATCAAGGACAATTGCTGCACCTGTACCTGGTGTTCCCGGAACTGCCCGACCGAGGCGATCACGGTCGAAAAGATTTTTGAAGGCGACATCGAGTTCCACGCAGAAAAATGCCCGGGCGGCTGTTCAACCTGCGTCGAGATCTGCCCGGCAAACGCAATCTACCTGCCCTCATCGGTTCCGGCAGCGGAAATGAAGCGGGACAGCATCGAGCCGACCATCGCGGTGAACAAGGATTACTGTATCCTTTGCGGGGCCTGTGTCAATGCATGCCCAGGTGAGGATATTATTGTCCTGCAGAGGACCGGCGTCCATGTGAAGGGCAAAGAGACCGACCTGTTTGCAAAGATCAAGGATAAACTCTTCACCAGAAGAACCTCGAAGGTGAAAGAGGATATCCAGGGCCAGGTCAACCTCAAACTAATGGAGAAGGCGTGAGTGCAATGGCAAGAACAAAAGGTTACCCTGAAGCGCTGGAGAAGAAACTCCACGACCAGAGATACTTCCGCGAGGACTCGAACCCCGAGTTCACCAAGAATGTGAAGGCAATCTCCCGCACCATCGCCCACATGTGCTACCAGTGCGGAACCTGTACCGGGTCATGCCCGTCAGCCCCCCGCAGCACGTACCGCATTCGCAAATTCATGCGAAGGGCAGTACTCGGGCTTGAGAACGAAGCACTGACCGACCCTGACCTCTGGCTCTGCACAACATGCTACAGCTGCTCGGACCGCTGTCCGCGGGACATCCTGCCAACTGATGTCATCATGGCCATGAGGAACCTCGCGTTCAAGCGCGACATCGTCCCGGTCAATTTCTTAAAGACCGTGCAGGCAATCTACAGTTCCGGCCACGGTGTGCCCAACAACGATGTCAACCGTGCAGCCCGCGAGAAACTCGGGCTCACCCGGGACCCGCCAACCACCCATATGTATCCCGAATATATCCCCGGCATCAGGAAGATCCTTGACCACTACAAGCTCAAGGCCAACGCCGACCGGATCGTCAAGGAACGGGAGGGCTGATCTCCATGTCTGAAACTGGCGCAAACCACAAGTTCGCATTCTACCTTGGATGCATTGCCCCGAACCGGTATCCGGGTTGTGAAGCCGCATCGATCAAGGCCATGAAAAAACTCGGCGTTGAACTCGTTCCCCTCAAGGGAGCAAGCTGCTGCCCCGCACCAGGCGCATTCGGATCGATCGACCTGAATGTCTTTTACGCAATGGCAGCCCGCAACCTCGTCCTTGCCGAACAGATGAAGATGGATATTGCCCTTCTCTGTAACGGTTGTTATAAGTCCATCTGGGAAGTCAACCACAAGCTCAAGCACAACAAAGATCTCCGCGACAATGTAAACGAGGTGCTCAAGGAAGTGGACATGGAGTATAAGGGTACGATCAATGTCTACCACACCGCAGAGCTCCTCTACAATGACAAGTTCATCGGTGTCGACAAGGTCCGCGACAGCGTGACCAACCCCTTAACCGGCGCCCGCATCGCAGTCCACTACGGCTGCCACCTTGTCAAGCCCCACAAGGACCGGGAGTTCGAAAAGGAAGTCATGCTGAACACCGAACACCCGACCTGGATGGAAGAACTCGTTTCAGCCATCGGCGCAACACCAGTAGAGTACCGCAACAAGATGCAGTGCTGCGGAGCCGGCGGCGGTGTACGCGGGTACGATATTGTCCATTCGCTGGACATCACCAACGAGAAGCTAATCAACCTGAGGGAAGAGAAGGTGGATGCCCTTACCGATATCTGCCCGTTCTGTCAGCTCCAGTTCGACCGCGGTCAGATCGAGATTCAGGAGAAGTTTGGCGTAACCTACAACCTCCCCGTTCTCCACTTCGCAGAACTTCTCGGCCTGGCACAGGGAATGAGTCCGCAGGACCTCGGGCTTGATCTCCATGGGATCAGCTGCGAACCTTTCCTGCAGAAGGTCCTGTGAGGTGGTGAAGATGGTGGAAAAGAAGAAAGCTACTACCAAAAAGACCGAACCAAAGAAACAGGATGCAAAGAAGGAGGCTCCCGTGAAGCAGGAAGTTAAAAAGCAGGCCCCCGCACCGGCAGCAAAGCCCAAGGCGGCAGCACCGGCAGTCGGCAGCACGACGAAACAGGAGGCACGTATCGGTGTCTTCATCTGCCACTGCGGTACCAACATCGCCGGTTCGATGGACATTCCTGCCGTACAGGAATATGCAAAAACCATCCCGAATGTTGCCTATGTTGACAACTACAAATACATGTGCTCGATGCCCGGGCAGGCGGTCATTAACAAGGCAATCCACGACAACAAGCTGACCGGTGTCGTCGTTGCCGCGTGCTCACCCCGTCTCCACGAACCCACGTTCAGGACTGCGACCAAGGAAGGCGGTCTGAACCCGTTCCGGTTCGAGATGGCAAACATCCGTGAGCAGAATTCCTGGGTGCACATGCACGACCAGGAAGGATCCACGGATAAGGCCAAGGATGCAGTCCGGATCGCCGTTGCAAAGGCATCGCTCCTCCAGGACCTCTTCCCGAAGACCGTGCCCGTCGAGAAGGCAGCCATGGTCGTCGGCGCCGGTGTAGCCGGCATGCAGGCAGCCCTAGACCTTGCGGCGGCCGGCATCACGACCTACCTCATCGAGTCTGACACGAGCATCGGGGGACGCATGTCCCAGCTCGACAAGACCTTCCCGACACTCGACTGCTCGCAGTGTATCCTGACGCCGAAGATGGTGGATGTTGGCAGGGACTCAAACATCAAGCTGTATACATATTCTGAAGTAGACTCTGTCGAAGGGTATATCGGCAATTTCGATGTCACTATCCGCAAGAAGGCCCGCGGTGTCCTCACCCCGGCAGAAGCGGAAGCCCGTGGTATTGTCGGCGGTGGCTGTAACGGTTGTGGTGACTGTGAAACAATCTGTCCGGTCATCAAGCCCAACAATTTCGAAGTGGGCATGAAACCACGACGGGCAATCTATATCAACCACCCGCAGGTCGTTCCACTTCTGTATACAATCGACTTCGACTCCTGTATCAAGTGCGGGCTCTGCGTGACCGCCTGCGGTCCCGAGAAGCGTGCCATCGACCTCGAGTCCAAGGATGAATTGATCAAGGTCAAGGTCGGAACGGCAATCCTCGCAACCGGCTACGACATCTTCCCCATCGAGAAGAAAGAGGAATGGGGATACAAGAAGTTCGAGAACGTGATCACGAGCCTCGAGTTCGAGCGGCTGATCTGTGCATCCGGCCCGACCGGGGGTCACCTTGTCCGCCCGAGCGATGGCCAGACGCCAAAGAGAGTTGCCTTCGTGCTCTGTGCAGGCTCCCGTGACAACACGGGTACCGGGAAGCCGTACTGCTCACGGTTCTGCTGCATGTACTCACTGAAACATGCCCACCAGATTATTGAGAAGATCCCCGGATGCATCCCGTACATCTTCTACATGGATATCCGTTCATTCGGCAAAATGTACGAAGAGTTCTACTACCGTATACAGGACGAGGGGGCAAAGTTCATCCGCGGGCGCGTCGCCAACATCCTCGAAAGCAAGGACACCAAGAACCTACACGTGCACACCGATGACACCCTCCTCGACCGTCCGGTCGACATGGAAGTCGACATGGTCGTGCTCGCATCGGCGGTAGTCCCCTCGGCGGACACCAACAGGACCCGCAAGCTCTTCGGTGTCTCCTGTTCGATGGACGGCTGGCTCCTCGAAGCACACCCGAAGCTGAACCCGTGCGGTACAACCACTGCCGGTGTCTTCCTCGCTGGCGTCTGCCAGGGACCCAAGGATATCCCCGACACCGTAGCATCGGCAGAAGGGGCGGCATCCGCTGCAAGTATCCCGATCCACAAAGGGGAAGTCGAGCTTGAACCCTACTTCGCCACCTGCATCGATGAGAAGTGTGCAGGCTGCGGTATGTGCATCAACCTCTGTCCCTACAGTGCCCTGGCCCTCGTCGAGAAGGACGGGCGGACCGTCATGGAAGTGACCGAGGCCAAGTGTAAAGGTTGTGGTACCTGCGGTGGTTTCTGTCCCGGCGGCGCCATCTGGATGAACCATTTCACTACGCCCCAGATCGTGGCACAGATCGATGCCTTCCTGCTCGGAGGTGAGCAGTAATGTCTGCACCAGGAAACTTCGCAATTCCCGAAAGAGGCCCCGGTATCTGGCAGCCCAAGATCCAAGGTATCGTCTGCAACTGGTGCTCCTATGCCGGTGCCGACCTTGCCGGTGGCGGCCGAATCCAGTACCCACCTGACGTCAGGATAGTCCGTGTCATGTGCACGGGCCGTATCGATGCACTCTTCATCCTGAAGGCTTTTGCCGACGGTGCTGACGGTGTACTTGTCTCCGGCTGTCACTTCGGTGACTGCCACTACCTTGAGGGGAACTACAAGGCAGCCAAGCGCATGTTCATGGTCAAGCGCCTGATGAAGAGTATCGGGCTTGATGACCGCCGCTTCCGGATGACCTTTGTGTCGGCATCCGAAGGCGCCAAGTGGGGAGCCGTTATCACCGACGTGGTCAATACGATCCGTGAACTCGGGCCTAGCCCCATAACGGAATTCAAGAAGTAACCGGTCCGCCGGTTCCTGCTTTGAACATCCGCCCCCCCTTTTTCCGGTGCCGGCGTGCACCAGGAAAAGGACCAGTATTTGTTACGGGATATCTCCTTCGGGTCCCGGTCGGATTCCGATCAGCAGTGTTCCCGAAGGCCAGCCAAGTGGCAAAAGGCCACCAGTCCAGTTAACCCTCTAAAATCGCATTTCCGGTTCCAGGGAAATGCCGGTTATACGCACAGCAGATCGATTGCCGGGGACCATGATTCCGGTCGAAATTTTTCGACGGTAATCATCCCTCAACCTCCGGTTTTTTTGCCAGGAGCGCATTGAAAAATCGAAAATTCTGCACTCTTGTATAACAATCAGTAAGACCTTTTTCTATTTTCGTAATACTGCGTAAAACAATGAATTGTGAAATATATGTAATATTTGAACATTGCTTCGTTTTCTGTAATTATTTTTTTTGAATAATAAAATTCATTTTCGGGAGAAAATAGGAATGCTTATATGGCAAAATCGGGAATTATTCAATGTCCCATCTTAGGGGACGTGCAATAGCGACTTTCACTCATTACTAGTATTCCTTTATAGGGGATACTCTCGTTCACTGACCGTACTGTACCGCGACTAAACGAAAATTTGGAGGAATTCAAATGGCAAAATACAAAGACGCGATCGATCTTTACGACGATGAAGGCAAGCTCCTGAAGAGCAATGTCACCATCGATAAGATCAGCCCGCTGGTCAACAAGGGAACCGCAGGCATCATCGACCTCACCAAGAGGACCGTAGCAGTCAACTTCGCCGGCATTGAGGACGCACTCAAGACCGGTAAGATGGGCGGCAAGTCCAACCAGATCCTCGGCCGCAGCATGAGCTGCAGCTGTGTCAAGGATGTCGACGCACTCTCAGCCAAGATCAAGGACATGGTCCAGGTCGAAGCAGGCGACGACACCAAGATCACCAAGGTCGGCGGCGGCAAGATGATCCTTGTCGAGATCCCGACAGCC
>JGI20214J51650_10000889_pt1 | contig 18780 bp, 15 predicted proteins | sample WetSurMetagenome_FD_51650 | JGI IMG/M metagenome (IMG submission 51650) | reverse complement strand
ATTGGTATTTCATATTTCATTCCGACATTCATTATGTCTTTCATTTTTGCAGGCATGCCATAGAGATGAACCACGATTATGGCTTTAGGTTTTTTACCCTTAGCAATACGATCTATTATTGCCTCCTCAAGCAATTCCGGATCCATATTCCATGTTTCAGGTTCACTATCTACAAAAACTGGTGTTGCCTTTTGATAAACTATTGGATTGGCAGTTGCAGAAAATGTAAAAGATTGGCAGATTACCTCATCTCCTCTATTAACATTCAGCAATATTAATGCCATATGAATTGATGAAGTACCAGAAATAAGTACAGCACAATTTTCAATTCCTAAATAATTCTCAATTTCCTTCTCAAACTGATTCACATTCGGACCTAAAGGTGCAATCCAGTTTGTATCAAATGCATTTTGAATATATTTCAACTCTGTCCCCCCCATATGGGGCGATGATAACCAAATTTTCGAATTCATGACTTTATAAAATAATTTTTCTCATTATAATCTTTTCTAATAAATGTGTGGAGTATTATTTTTATATCCAACCCTAATGACCAATTATCGAGATAGAGTTTGTTTATCCTAACTTTGTCAGGAAAGATAATCATGTCATTATATTTTCTTGGATTTTCAACGTGACAAAGAATTTCCTCTTCATTAATGTATTTTAAGCTTGCCGGGCCTGTAATGCCAGGTTTTAATGATAATATTTCCTTGTCTTCTTCACCTAATTTATCCATGTATCCAGCAACATCTGGTCGTGGGCCAACGAAACTCATTTCTCCTCGAAAAATATTAATTAGTTCAGGTAATTCGTCCAACTTGTACTTTCTCAGATACTTGCCAATAAATGTAATACGAGTATCATCTTTAATTGAAATTGTATTTGGATCATCATTGACTCTCATTGTTCGAAACTTAAGTATGGTAAATGTTTTACCAAATTGACCTATTCTAGTTTGTCTGAAAAGGACTGGCCCTTTCGAAGAAGAAATAAGTAAAATCGAAACAAGTAATAATAATGGAAAAAGAATTATTAAAGCAATAAAGGCAATTAATCTATCTAATATCATTTTTATTTTCATAACTATATCTTATTCCTTTAGCTCTTATTATAAGGTTGATTATGAACATAGGTGAGTAGTAAATCAAATAATTTCGCCAAACTGATAATTGAAGATACCAATACTTAAAGTGCTTGCGTTTAATTAAAATATTCATTTTTTGCTCTTCTTTTCTTCTCATAACTAAAGAGCCACTAACACGCATATAATAAAGGGGTTCATTTAAAGTACCCAAAATTCCACCTTTTCTGACTGCAGTTAACCATAAATCATAATCCTGAGATTTTAAGAAAGAGATATCATAAAATCCAAATTTAGAAAAAAAAGTACTACGAAAAACAATTGAGGCATGGACTATAGCACAACTATTCTTAAGTATATTGATCGTTAATTTCTTTGGAAGATTTTGTTTTGATCCAATAGTTCTATCCTCGTAATCAATCATAAGTAAATCTGTTCCAAGGCAATCATAATCATGATTTGATTCCAAAAAATCCAACTGCTTCTTGAACCTATCCCTATGTGCAATATCATCCGCATCCATTCTCCCTATATATGTGTATCCAATTTTCATACAATATCTGATTCCATCATTTAGAACAGATGGTAATCCTCTGTTAGTATCGAATTTGAGTCTTATTGTATGCATTTCTGGAATTTTCACAATAACTTGTTCTAAATCACTACTGATTGGACCATCAATTAAAAAAATTATATCAAAACCAGTATATGTCTGAAGGTTTAAACTGGTTAGAGCCTTAACTAAGAAGTGAGGTTCATCCTTTTCATATATTGGTAGCAGAACAGCTAGTTTGTTATTCATTTTTCACATAAATTAATACCGTATAAACATCGACTGCCAGTATGCAAAGAATCAAAAAAGATCCACTTGCCATCATTTGACCATCGCGGATGAAGATCGCATCGTGTTTGTCCATAATACTTAAAGGATTCGTAAAACTCTCCAATTTTTTCAAGTCTCCGTTTTTCAGTTTCATATAAAAATAATTCCTTCATTCTTGACCTGTTTGGATATGTATCAAACAATAGTTTATCATTCTTGAAATTTGGATGACCATCTCCAAATCTGTCAGTAATTCCTAATCCTAATGGTTCATAAATTGCTGTTATGATATTAATCAGATAATACTTATCTCCAAGTTCAAAATCACGCATGAAAGCTATAATTTCATTGTTGCTATACCAAAAATAATGACTAACCATCTCATGGTCAGCCAAAACCTTAAGATTATTACCAAGTTTATCTGACAAAATCAAACGATCAAATTTCCTACCTCTAACGAAATACCTGTGTAAAAAAACAAAATGACTTCCTTCAGGTGAAATCATTATATGGTTTACCTTATGGATTGCTTTTGGAGAAATATCAGTCAGATTTAATTCTGCTAGTCGTCTCAAAGATATTATTAAATGACAAGAGTTGCTTTTTAAATCACAATAGAAGATTCCATCATTATTAAGGTTGTTTAGATCTATCTTTATTCCTAAATCTTTCCTATTGCGATAACCATAATCGGGTCGAAGTTCCGCTAGGCGATCGTAATTTAGAGTATATCCAAAGTCTGTATGTACATCATAAATTGGGAAATCAATTCTATTTTCTATATGATTTGTACGGGCATTAACTATATATGAACAATAATTCTCACTTTGATGGTCAAAATCATTAAAAATAAATTTATCATTATCAATCCATTGAAGTTTTGACCCTTGTTGCCAGTTATAACTGGATGTCGAAAGACTTAATCTCAGAGTATCATCATGGAAACTTCTGGCAACAACATTGATTGGGACTTTACTTGATGGTAAATTTGAAGTAAATAAAGGCGATTCATGATATAAAATAATATCACCAGAATTATTCAGAGGGGATTTATCATAGTATCCAAAAAATGTCTCATGACTTTGTGTGCTTGCAAATGACTTAAGACAATAATCTGATTCAAATATTTTTCTCTTGCGGAACAAAATAAAATTAATTCTGCTATACAAATATTTTGCAATTCTTTTGATGAAAGGCAATTTGCCAAAGCTTACTGCAATAAGTCGTTCTATTTTATTATATCTACTCCCCATAGAGACAGTATACCTTACAATATAATTCTAAATATTTTGAAGCCATTACTTTTGCAGAAAAATTATTGACAAGAATATTTTCTATTCGAATATTTGGTTTATCTAGTTTTTTCAAATCGAGGCTATCGAGTTTTGCTACGAGATCATCCATATTCCCTGAACTAAAAAACGTGCAAGCGTTATTGTCAGCCTCAAATATTTCTTTATGTTGTGGAATATCAGATGCGATTATGGAGATCCCATGGGACATTGCTTCTAGAACTGCAGTAGGCAGTCCTTCACTTTTTGAAGCAGTCACAAATAAATCAGCAATTTCATAAAAATCAGATACATTTATGACATTGCCCATTAGAATTACACAATTAGAATAATCCTTTGACATTTCTTTTAGATCTTCAAAAAGCTCCCCACTACCTAAAAATACTAGTGTGCAATCATTTTTTCTATGACTTAATAAGAATGCTGAAAGAAGAAGTTTGGAATTCTTAAGAGGTATCAGAGCTCCCACTGAAATTATTATCTTTTTACTTTGGTCTGCGCATATTAATGTGCTTTTTGCTTTTCGTTGCTTCTCGATGTTTATGTCATTTTCTTCCGTTTCCACGCCATTCTGGACACACCCAACATTCAATCCTCTTAATTTATATAGAGCTGAATTCGTTTTTGAACAAGCTATTGGATTTGAAATTCGTTTAACAGCGTTGAAATGAATAATAGTAGCCAATTTCCCCACAATAGGTCCAAATTTCATTTTATAGTCGTCAAAAAAATAATTATGTATTGTACAAAACCTATTCTTGCCCTTAAGGAAAAAGCCATTTATTATATCAGGGAAAAGACCATGGCTATGTACTATATCTGGATTTAATGCAATGATCTTCCTTTTAAGACCATAAACTCGACCTGTAAATAGCTTATACTTATTTAAATTACAACAAATTATTTTAACCCCTATTTTTTCAAAATCGATCCTTCGTGTATTTTGAGGTTCTGAATACAGAGATAAAATTATTATCTCATGGCTTTGTCGAATTAAGCAAGAGACAAGATTGAACACTATATTAATTAATCCTGAACGCTTAAAGGTTGGTACAATATATAATATCTTCATCGAAAAACACGTATTGAAATTACATAATTCAACTTGCTATTAATAAAATCCTTGTTGGTTGCACATATAGTATCAGTACAACTTTCTTAAGGGATATTTTAAGTAAGGTATTATTACATGAGACAAACATGCAATATATTTACATAAATGAAGTCAATGTTCTTAATCTGGAAAAGATCATTCAAAAATATTTTTTGCATTTGATTAAGCATGTTTCATGTGGCTATTTCACCATTCCAATCGTTAATTCTTGCTGGCCTACGTATCTCAAAACTACTATCTAAAAGTCACATTTTGCCCAACTAAGGTACGTCAATATTCATNCTATTGTTCGTATTTGGTAAACTAAGGTCATCTGCTTTGTTATGGAAAGTTGTTATATTCTTAAAAGTATAAATAAATACAATTGACAGAATAATATTATGAATAAAATCATAATAACTTACCATTCCAATGTCAATGAATAATTTTAAGATTATTAATACGAGAACAAAGTTTAATATGTTATTTTTTTGTTTTTTAAGAATTAAGGCAATCAATATAAAAAAAAGAGGAAAATAGTAAAGAACAATTGCAAAAACTCCTGCGGTTAACCCTAATTCTGTGTAATTACAATGTGAATATGTACCTTTAGGTTCTCCTTCCTTATAGATCAAAACGCCCCTACTAATTAGTAATTTTTTATAAGGATCGACAAGGAAATAAGTTGAAGACTGAGCACCGATTCCCGTTAGAGGTTTTTCTTTTATTATTTCTATACTTTGATTAAAAAACCATGCCCTCATATAGGCACTATCACTAATCTTGAGTTCATCTATTTTATTAGTTACAAGCTGATAGATCTTTTTCACTCTATTAAATACATTGAAATTAAAAGCAAAATTTAGTACTAAAACAAATATTGTAAAAAGCAAAAATGAATTAATAAATTTCTTGAGTTTTATTTTACCAAAATAATGCACAATAAAGATAAAAGAAAAACCCACAAGCCCTTTAACAGATTGGCTAAGGAGGAGGAAAGTGAGTAAAACTAATGTCTTCCCTATATATACTTTAAATTTATCAGTTTTATCACTCGAAAAATAAAAGTATAATGCAGATATTAAAACAGTTGTTAGAGCAAACCTATTTCTATTTGAAAAAAATCCTGAAAAACCGATGTTTGATTCCAAGTTATTATAGACTTGAACAAAACCGGATTTTACAGAGTAACCCATAATAAATAAAAGTAATAAAACACCGTTAATAATTATCCATGAAGTTGTAAGGATATTCACAATCTTTCCGAATAATAATTGGTCTCTCGTAATACAATCTATAAGTGATAAAGTGCCAATGATATAGAAAAAAGACAAGAAAATATATTTCACATGCAAACCAGGATTGAAAGTAAAAAATGTAATAGCCAAAGCATATACAATCCATAAAACCATCGTCAGACAACTTGCTATCAAATACTTACCTATGCTATTCGTTTTTAACAATTCCATCGTCCTCATTGCTATCAAAAATCCTAATACTAATAAATGAAAATAGAAAAATGCAGATGCTGATCCAAATGAAAAAAAAGTTAATAGCAGAATAAAAACAAAAAAATGAGCTTTACCTATTCTAAAATTCACCTTCATTGAATGTCTAATTTATAAACAATTTTTCATAACTATCTACAATGTTTTGATAATAGAATTTTGTAGAAGGTTTAATTGTTCTTTTTAATTCTATAGTTTTGATTATTGCTGCAGCAAAACCAATCTTATCATGAACTTCTAAAAGATAACCGTTAATTCCATCTTCCACTATTTCTTCAGGTCCGTATGGACATTTATAAGATACTATCGGGATTCCTAAAGTTGCAGCTTCAACCAGAACATTCGGAAATCCTTCATATATTGATGTAAGAACAACCAGGTCGCATTTAAAATAATACTCTAAAATAACGGGTGTAAAGTTTAATATATTTACATTCTCAACTAAATTCAATTCGGAAATTTTTTGTCTAATTTTTCCTAGTTGACTACCATTTCCAACTATCAGCAAAAGAATATCCGGAATACTCTTCTTGCAAATACTCATTATTTCAAGTAACTCAAGAATATTTTTTTGAATTTCTAATCTACCAACATACAGAACGATTGGCCTGTTTTTTTTTCTTGGAGTTTGATTAGATTTTTTTTGGGCAGAATTTTGAATCTCAGGTCTAACCGGGTTGTAAATTACAACTAATCTATTTTCATCAAAACTATAATTTTTTAGAATATCTGATTTCATTTCTTCACATTGAGCAACAAGAATATCCACTTTTTTGTAGAATATATTAGTTATCAGAGATTTAAAGATTTTATAAATAGAGGTACTATTCTCTTTATTGATTGCAGTGAAATTATTTATGTGCCTCGAAATTATTTTAAAACTTCGTTTAAAGAAATATCTCAGAATAACTAAAATAATTGAAATTTCATACTCAAAAGAAAATATTTTATTGGGCTTTTCTTTTAAAAGAAAAATGAATAGTGGAATCAAGATATGTCTTGCACGGGCCTTATTAAAACAAACAATCCTAACCTTTTTGTTTAATTCATCCAATAATACTGAGTTATTCAGATTAACCACAAGAAGAACTACTTTCCAATTTCTACAAACTAGCTCATTACATAAGGTAATACAGACACGTTCAGCCCCCCCTCCACCTAATGAACCAATAGCAATAACGATGCTTTTTGCCATATGAAGACTAATTTGGTTGTAATAAACTACTTTTTTCGAGTAGATCAACTAAATTGAAATATTGAGGCCAAAAGTGGCCAGGATGAAATTTCAATTCATTATCCCAAAAACCAGGACAATTATAGACAGCTTTATCAACATATGTATAACTTATTTCACAAAAAACAGGATTCTTCTCTTCATCATATAAAAAATCATAAGCCATAGTTTGAAAACCAATTTGAGTCGAAATTTTGAAAGCAAGAGTAATGAAATTCAGGTCAATCGCACTTTGATCATAATCTAATATACCACTTCCTGATGAACGAAAATCATTTTTTCTATTAAAACGCCGAAAACAAAAAGCTCTTTTACCAATAATTGTAACCCGTGTGTCAAATTCATTATTTGGCATAAACTCTTGAAAAAGTATATAGTTTTTATGTCGTTGCCAGTTAAAATTTATAAATTGACCTTTTGTCCTCTTTAAACAATTTCCAACATATTTTCTAATCCTCTTGCAATAGGTATTGACCAGACTCCCTTTAAAGTCCAACTTCGAGGATATGAATCCAGAACCAAACATTTTGCTAACTAGTTTTTTTGCATCCTTAAGCGAATCTACCCTTAAGACACCTTCAGAACCTGCTCCTCCTTTTAATTTAAATACTACAGGAAATCGCATTTCTTTTTCAGTCCAGTCAAGTGCAGACCGTTTATCATAGAAAACCCAGCTTTTGATAATAGGAAAATCAAATGCTTTCATTAAATAATACTCTCGAATTTTATCATCATAATGCCAGCATGATTTAAGGTCCGGTAAACATTTTATATTGTAGTAGTGCTCAATTACTGGCAAAATTGATTTTGCAATCTGATGATGGTCATCCCACTGTATCCATCTATATATGAAATAATTAACATACCGAATTTTCTCCCAAAAGGATATATCATTAATATCAAGCCATACGTACTTGATATTATTAAATTCTAATATCTCAGCGTACTTTTTTACAAAAGAATCGTCAGATCCCTTGGGATAAATATGAATTCCAACTATCATAGATCGAGTGTTTAAAGTTCTATTTATAATTTTTTTATCTTTTTATCAAGTATATTTAATATAGCACTTCTGTGTGCATCGCAGGCAATCATGTTATACATCCTTAATTGCTGTTTATTAGAATATAAAAGGAAATTAAAAAACTTAAATCGAAATAGAATCCTATGGAACCTGTTAATACCAAATATATGTCTTAAATACATTCTTTCATTATGTTGGCAAAAGAAATCCCATTGAGCATTTATTTTGATGTCGTTTTCATTCTCAGAATTGGAGAGTTTCATCATATCGACGATCATATCACTTTTTTTGCCAGTTATAATATCAATACTCTGAGTTTTATCATTCTGTTTGAATGGAACAATTTTCCAATCTATCTTATCATTTTCTAGAATTAGTTGACAGATAAGGCCAGTGTTCCAACTTTCCGGCTTTGAACTACGCTTAAATATAAAATTACCAAGGCTATAGAATATCGGAGCGTTTTTATAGATTTCCACAGGCCCAATTACATGGCTATGATGACATATCACAGCATCCACACCCAGGTCAATAAAAAATCGACATTGACGCTTAAAGGAAGGATTTGGCAAAGAGGAATACTCATTTCCGCCATGGAGGATAAGTATCAGAAAATCTACAATGGATCGTGAATTCCAAATATCATTATACAGATTTATTAAGTCAATTGGATTTGCACCAGGAGAATTTGATGAAGCAGTGGAAAACTCTATTTCGCATGCATTTATGAAACCTATCTTTTTATCATTAATAGTTTTTATTAGTGGTTTGCGTGCATTTTCCAGATTAACACCTGCTCCTAGAGTTGAAATACCATGTTTGTTGCATGAAGAAATTGTATCAAGAAGGCCTACTTCGCCATAATCTAAAATATGATTATTTGCAAGACAAAGGATATCAAAACCAACATTTTTTAGTGCATCAATAACCAGAGGATTTGCTTTTAGGTTCGGACCAAATTTTCTTATAGGGTCTTCAAATAAAGTAATTGGAGATTCAAGGTTCCCTACTAAAAGATCACTTTGTGAGAAAATCTCTCTTGTGTCACCAAAAAGTAATGACTCTTTTTTAGAGGTAATTAGCTGTTGGGCTGATTGGTCAAGACAAATATCACCCACAAACGAAATCTTTATCATATTCGCATAACGAATTAAACTATTTTATCAATTGTTTTCGATGTTTCTGTGCTGCCCGGAAGGTCAGAATAGATCTAATAATCCAAATTAGTACCAAGTTTATTGCCGCTCCCCAATGATCTAATAATTTTATCATAATAAGTGTCGTCAAAAAGCCTATAACAGAAACATACATTATAATTTTCATCAAAACTTTATCCTGATGCATGGTTAAAAGATAATTGGTACCATAGCAATACATAATTGAATTAAGAAATGGGCTTATACTCAGAATTAACAGAATATATACTGAAGAGGAAAATTCAGATGAAAATAGAACATTAATAATCAACTTGGAAAAGATAGCTATTCCGATTGATAACAGTATGCCTAATGAAAGAATGAGCCTTTCAAATGATTTATACTTGCTAATATTTCTGTTTAAATAGGGAAAAAATGTTCTTGAGAAAACTTCTATAAATGACAATGATAAACTTATAATCCGTTGTGCGGCAGAAAACAATGCAACACTCAAATGTGTGCCAAAAATACCCAAGAAAAAGATTGATGAATTATAGTACAAATTAGGCAGAAACATAGAAATAAACACATATATTCCTGATTTAATTTCTTGTACGATTTCTTTGAATGTCGGAAGTTTAATATGAATATTGAACTTTTGAATTGCATAAAAAAAAGCACCAACACCAGCGACAAAAAACCCCATAGAAGTTATGAGTGGCACAAATATATAATCTTCATTTCTTTTTATCAGAACGAATAATAATATTGTAAAAAGGAGTTTTGAAATAAAATTAAAAAGCGTAATAAATTCCATCTTTTCCATTCCCTGAAAAAACCAATCAGGAAAAAACACATTTCCGGCAATGGTTATAAAACTAAACAAAAACACTATTTCATAGTTTTCGAATCTTTTGAAACAAAATATTGCAGTGCAAAATATTGTAAATGTCAGAATTAAGAAAATGCTTTTTATTGTAATTATCCTGCTGAATATTTTAGATAATATAACGGGGTCATCCCTGTTTATTGCAATTTCCCGTGTGCCTGTTAGTGAAAACCCATAATCAGTAATTGACTGAAAATAAATAACAAATGAAGATGCAAAGGCTATTACACCAAATTTTTCTGCTCCAATGACTCTTACAAGGTATGGCAAAGTTATTAAAGGGAGCAAAAGATTTAGTGCTTGAAGTATTGAAAGAGACACAAAATTAGAAAATAAGATTTTCCCATCTTTGCTTTTCAGAGCCTTTATAATGAATACTTTAAGTCTATTAATCATTCAGAACTTTGCACGTTGAAAGATAAATTCTTCTGATATTGTTTCCCAAATTTATTATTACCAACTTACTTTTTAGCAACAATATAGATAAATTTAATTAGTGTATATATTTTTGTCAGGAACTTAGTCTATATTAAAAAAAGAAAAGTAAGCAATTGTTTAGTATGAAATTTGTTACATATACAAAAAAGACAGAAGACATTAATCAAATTGCTTGGTTCGAATTATTTAAAATTTGGAACAAAACATATAACCAAACCTACATCTCGTTCAATTATTCAAGATTGTATATTCTTATGAGAATGAACTTGATAGAATTCATCATACCAAATTACAAATTGTTTTATACCATTTTTTATTTCTGTTTTAGGAGAATAGCCCATCTCTTTTTCCAAATCACTTATGTCAGCCCAAGTTCCCAGAACATCTCCGGATTGAAGTGGCAGATAGTTTTTCACTGCTTTTTTATCTAGTGCTTTCTCAATTGCTTCGATGAACTCATTAAGCCTTATCGGATTATTATTCCCAATGTTATAAAGTTTATAGGGAGCAATTGAGTTGCCCGGATCAGGGCAAATGCCATTCCATTCCCTGTCACCTTCCGGTATTTTTGCAAGTACCCTAACTATACCTTCAACAATATCATCAACGTAGGTAAAATCACGTTTCATATTACCATTGTTGTAAATATCTATCGGTTTTCCTTCCAATATTGCCCTGGTGAACAGAAATAAAGCCATGTCAGGTCTTCCCCACGGCCCGTATACCGTAAAAAACCTTAAACCTGTAGTTGGCAAACCATACAGGTAACTGTAAGTATGGGCCATAAGTTCATTGCTTTTCTTAGTTGCAGCATATAGGCTTATGGGATGATCCACATTCTGGTGAGTAGAGAAAGGCAGCAATGTATTTAACCCGTAAACGCTAGAACTGCTGGCATATACAAAGTGTTTTATGGCATTATGGCGACAACCTTCAAGAATATTAATAAAGCCGACTATATTACTATCGATATATGCGTAAGGATTTATTAGACTGTATCTAACACCAGCCTGGGCAGCCAGATTACACACTTTATCAAATTTTTCTTTTTCAAAAAGTTGAAGAATTGCTTTTTGGTCTTCCAGCTTTAGTTTCACAAACCTGTAATTTTTAAATTTAGAGCTTTGGACAAGCTCTCCCTCAGTAATATTTTCTTTGTGAATACCTGTCTCCTCTAAACGAGCATATTTTAGATTTATGTCATAATAATCATTTATACAATCCAAGCCAACCACTTTATTACCGTTTTCAATGAGTTTTTTCACTAAGTGAAAACCAATAAAACCTGCAGAACCAGTTACTAAAATCTTATACATAGTATTTAACTGTCAATCAAACGTTTAGATCAATGTTTCTTTGCTTACAAAGGTTTTCCTATGGTTATTAGCTTAAAACCGATTGATGCTACTTTTTTTAAATCCAGAATATTTCTTCCATCAAATAGAAATGCAGGCTTTATCATGTTTTTATATATCCTATGCCAATCATAATTTTTAAATTCATCCCATTCAGTAAGAATAGCAATAGCGTGTGCATTTCTACAAGCATTATAAGGATCAGTCTCTACTTCAAGAAGCTCAATATTTATTTCATGTGGCCTTGTATTCAGGAAATCCAGATCAGAATAAATTATTTTTGCCTGAACTTTGGGATCATAGACACATATCCTGGCCTGATCGTTTAATAAATGATCAGCCACATATATTGCTGCTGATTCCCTTGAGTCATTGGTATCCTTTTTAAATGCCCATCCCAATATTGCAATCTTTTTGCCTGATACAGTATTGAAAAGGGCGTTAATAATGTTATTTGCAAATCGACGTTTCTGATAATCATTAATATGAATAACCTTTTCCCAATATTCCGCAACTTCTGGCAAACCAAAATAATTGCATAGGTATACCAGATTCAGAATATCTTTCTGAAAACAGGATCCACCAAATCCAACAGAAGATTTTAGGAATTTATTACCGATTCTTGAATCAGAACCAATTGCAAAGGCAACTTCATCTATATCAGCACCAGTAACTTCGCATAATGCAGATAGACTGTTAATTGATGAAATACGTTGGGCTAAAAAGGCATTTGCTGTCAGTTTAGATAGTTCAGATGACCAAATATTTGTTTTTAAAATCCTTTCATTTGAAATCCAGTTCGAATATATTGATGCAAGTACTTCAATTGCCGTTAATCCCTCAGGTGTCTGATCTCCTCCAATAAGTACCCTGTCAGGGTAAAGCAAATCATTAACTGCTGTGCCTTCAGCCAAAAACTCAGGATTTGAAAGAACCTGAAATTCTATGTCATTTTCTGATTCACTAAGAATAGCTTTTATTGATTCAGCAGTGCGGACAGGAAGTGTAGATTTTTCCACTACAATTTTATCTGATTTTGCAACTTCAGCAATTTTTCGAGCGCAAAGTTCAACATATTTCAGATCTGCTGCATGTCCCTTGCCAACTCCATATGTTTTTGTTGGAGTATTTACACTAATGAAAATCATTTCAGCCTCAAGGATTCCTTTTTCAATATCAGTGCTGAAAAACAGATTTCGTCCTCTGACTTCCTTAACTATTTCGAGTAGCCCGGGTTCATAAATTGGTAGATTTTCTGTGTTCCAGGCAGCAATACGGTCAGGATTAATATCAACAATACTAACCCTTATTAATGGGCATTTAAGGGCAATTACTGCCATTGTTGGACCACCTACATATCCTGCTCCGATACAACAAATATTGGTAATTTTTCGCATAAAACTATTTTTGAAAGAGAAACATAGATTCTAGAGTAATTTGTAAATACATGATTTTGTCAACAAATGATTCAAGTATAATTAAATTTTAAAGCAACTGAGATACAATCTTGAAAATTATTAGCCCAATTCACCAAGACTTAGATTAATATTCATATTTATCGAACGATTTAATGTAATAATTCATTCACTTTTAGTCGAAATCTATTTCAAAAATCTAAACAAGACATAGTAAATTCTCAAATTGAAATAAGGATTTAGAGTATTTACATATTTGTTCTGTATCAATTTTTTTTTAAATTATAGATATATTTTAAAAGATCTGCAGGCATCATCTTCAATATTCCCATTAGAATTGTGACTATATAGAAATACAATGGCAGCTTTAATGATTTGTTCATGCGAAATCTGGTAAGAATATAATTCCATCCATAAACAGTACCGGACCGACGTTGATAGAAACTGTCATCCTTCCTGAATCTCAGAATGAATTCCGGAATATTCGCAAATTTTAATCCAGCCTTTAAAGCCTTGCCCCATAATACATTGTCTTCCATTAATATAGTATCAGTGGGGTACATACCTGCATTTTCAATAAGATTCCTTCTGAACATCACTGAAGCGTGGGGAAATGGTGTTTTTGTATAATATTGCTTTCTAAGTGCCTCATGACCTACAGGTAATCTGCAGTCAGAAAGAATCTTCCCTGATTTATCAATCTCCTGAAACCAACAGCCCACTATTGAGATATCAGGATAGTCTAATAAAAAGCTCCTTTGCTTTTCAAATCTCAAAGGCATTGATATGTCATCGGCGTCCATCCTTGCAATAAACTTATAATCAGGATTCTCCATAACCTTTCCCAAAAGAAAATTCATGGCACGGGCAAGTCCTCCATTCTTTTCCAGCCTATAAAACATAATTCGGTCATCATTCAATGAAGATATATATGCAGAAATATCTTCAGATACAGGACCGTCAAAGACTAAAAAAAAATCAAAATCCCGAAAAGTCTGATTAAGTATGCTCTGAACGGATTCTTTCAGGAAAGCCAATTTATCATTCTGATAGACAGACATTATGACGGCCAGGTCAGTCATAGATTCTATAAAAAGAGATTTGATATAAAGGGTTCAGGATTTGTTAATACACGAAACAACCAGATTATTTTCTGATATTCGATATTGCCTCCAATTGATTATGTTTCAGATAAGTTTCTCCTTAATCCTGATTTTGGGTCTTATTGCTTTAGGAATATTTTCTTCACTTATTAAGATCAGATAGCCACCACCACCTGCACCGGCTAATTTCCATGCTAATGCTTTATTTCGGTAACAATCAATTGCTTCAATGGTCTTATCATCCACCATTTTAGGGAACATAGCCACCTGAGATTTGAAGGATGCAAGGAATCCTTTAGCGAAGGTTTCAATATCTTTTGTTCTTAGACCTTCCCACGCAAGCTCAGCTGCATCGGTCAACCGTTTTACCTTCTCGAATGTAATGTCAGTGTTTTCAAGTACAACAAAATCAACAGGTCGTGGCCAGAGAGTAACCATAAATAACCTTTCTTCGAGCCATCTTATTATGGAGATATCATCTATTGTCTCAAATTTTGATGGCCAGTACTCTCCCTTCTCATAATAAAACCGGTTAATACCGGGCATGGTAATTCCTATAGAATCCTGCGATCCGCTTACATCTTTTGTACCGGGATCATTATCATATCTGAAAAGGATTTTGGCAAGTTTTTCGGGGAGATCCATGGGCAGCTGGTCGTGCCACAATTCAATAGCTTTCTTCCTGGTGGATGTCGCCATACCTGAGCGTTCATTAAATTCAATTGTCGGCTCAACAGATACAGTAATAGCCCAACCCGGGTGATACTTTGACACATATGGCTGATCAATCCATGTACCTGCAAGGTCAACCCTGTATGGAATATTTGTAACACTCCTTAACGAAGTTGTGGAACGTACCGGCAAATTTCCATACGGAATTCTCTTTAAAACCCTATATTCTATTGAAAGATCTTTACAAATCTGTTCCTTCTCAGGGGTATGCCCATCTTCATTTACAATAAAAATATCGGGTTTAAGAGTCTTTAAGTCTTCAAGAAAATCAAGGATTCCGCTTCCATTATTAATACTAACACTATGTACGCAGGATAAAGCATCAAGCGTATATTGCCTCTCATCTTCAGAATTGATTGTTTTTCTGCCTTTCAGTTCAAATATTGTTTTATCAGACCCTAATCCTACGTACAAATCACCGAATTGAGAAGCCTCTTTCAGGAAAGCAATATGACCGGAATGAAGAATGTCAAAACAACCGCTAACGAAGACTTTCTTTCGTATATTTTCAGACATCTCCCGGAAGTTCTGGTTACTTATAAAAATATAAGATAAAAGATAAAAGACAAAAGACAAAAGTAAAAAGACAAAAGTTGAAAGAAAAACTAAAGAGAAAAGTATAAAGGCTCTGATTACCTTGATTTTTGGGTAATAAATCCCAGAATCTTTTTAAGTTCGGATGATTCTTTTATTAAGTAGTCAATTTCATCCCCATTTTACCTCTCTGACGGTTCTTTTTATTATTCTGAGCCAATAATTTGATTCTCACATTTCACGAAGAGATATTCTAACTTTATTGGAAAAATCTGCTTTTGAGGAACCTCCCTGTGACTCTTCGTAATTTGCCCCGGACAAACAGGCACTTCTTGATAACTGGGTTCTTATGGTTTTATTTTCAGGAGAATATGGTAATGTTTTCAGGAACTCTATAACCCTTACTGCAAGTTCAATAAGTCGTTCACAAAGATCATTTTTCTTTTCTGTCACTTTTATCTTTTGTCGTGTTTCAACCTTTTCCGGTAGCAGCATGTTTACTTGTATATCCAGGAACAATATCTATCATAGCCTGAAAAACTTCCGGTCCGGTTTTATTATAGATATTTTGAAGAGTTTCATGGATCTTGGGAAGAATACATTCATAGTCCGCTTCGGCTACACGTGCAATACTTATTTTAGGATTGTGTGTCGGAAGTTGTTGTTCGGTATCGGAAAAGAGTTCCTCATATAACTTTTCACCAGGCCGTAAACCGGTAAATTCGATTTTGATATCTTTATATGGTTCAAGTCCTGAAAGATGAATCAGCTTTAAAGCAACATCAAGAATTTTAACAGGTTTCCCCATATCAAAAATAAATATTTCTCCGCCATTTCCCATGAATCCTGCCTCCAGAACCAACTGACATGCTTCGGGAATTGTCATAAAGAAACGAGTTATATCGGGATGAGTTATGGTAACAGGTCCTCCTTCTGATATTTGCCTTTTAAATATAGGAATGACTGACCCATTGGATCCCAGTACATTCCCGAATCTTGTGGTTATGAATTTAGTGGCAATTCCCGATCGACGCGCCTGAGCATGAACCAACAGTTCACAAACCTTCTTGGATGCACCCATAATGTTAGTGGGATTAACAGCCTTATCAGTTGAGATCATTACAAATTTCTCCGCATCATATTTTATTGCGAGATCAGAGATGTTCTTTGTTCCCCCAACATTGACCCTGAATGCTTCGTGCGGATTTTTTTCCATAAGGGGTACGTGCTTGTAAGCAGCGGCATGAAATATAATCTCAGGCCTGTACTTCCTGAAAATGAAGTCCATCTTCAGATAATTTGTCACATCTCCTATTATTAATTTATAACGACAAGCCTGGTATTTATTCCTCAACTCATTATTTAAAAAGAATGATGGCGTTTCAGCCTGATCGACCAAAACCAATAACTTGTAATTATATTTTGTCAGCTGTCTGACTATCTCAGATCCAATTGAGCCGGCAGCTCCGGTAACAAGAATGGTTTTATTTTCCAGCCCTTCCCCAATTCTCTTAAGATCAAGATCAATTGGATCCCTGCCGAGCAGATCCTCCAGCTGAACTTTTCTGAGTTGCTTAACCTGGAGGTTGCCATTTAACCATTGATCAAATGATGGTGTATCAAGGATTTCAAGTCCAAGGTCAATTACGGATTCAAGAACTTCCGCTTTTTTAAGAACTGAGATATCTTTTATAGCAAAAATAAATGTTTCAATTCTTTCAGTTTCAATAAAATCCCTGGTAAGAACTGATTTCGGAAAAACAGGGTATCCATCCACCTTTTTTCCCTGAAGTTTAGTATTATCATCGATAAATCCCTTAAGCTGATATCCACTTTTAGGGTCACTTTCAATAACTCTTTTAACAATTATTCCAGTCTCTCCGGATCCATATATTAAAACATTCTTACGGTAACTAGAAGGTACCGATGCATACATATAGAACATTTTAATAAAGACCCTGAAAAATACCAGGGATATTGTAGCCGCACCATAATGGATCAACAATATTGACATTGGGATATTAAAAATCTGGGGTAATACAAATTGCCTGGAGCAAACAGTAATAATGACCAGAAATATAACTGAAGAGGTATTTGTTACACCAATCAGAAACATATCTTTAACCGTTGTCTGACGTATCAGCCCGACATACGATTTGAAAGCCAGCATAAAAGCGAGATATACAGTACAGGTTAAGAACGCATGAACTATTGCGATACTCCAGCTGAATGTATAGGATTCAAAATTGTATCTTAAAAGGTATGAGATCAGGAAAGCTATGAAGACTGCGGTGATATCAATTGAAAGAACCATCCCTCGCGGAAGTGAGTGCTGTTTGAAAATCTGTAAAGTTAAACGCTTAAGTCTGTTGATCATGTTTAATTAACTAATAATACTAATATAGTCAATATTTTTTTATTACACATTAATATTTAGACCTTAGAAGATAGTTAAAGGTTGCTTATCTTTCAGTCAGGCATGCTTTCGCCCCGTCAGTCACATTCAATAAAACCGTATGCGACTAACTATGTGTTAGTTAATATATGTTTTGTAACAATTGTTACAAATTATTCCAATACCATTTAAGGGCTTCTTCAAGTCCTTCCTGTACATTTTTAACAGGCAAATATCCGAGAAGCTTCTTAGCTTTCTCAATAGAGGCAAGTGAATGATGAATGTCTCCTGCCCTGTCGGGACCATATAAAGGTTCAATGTCTAAGATTTGTCTGTCATACTTTCCGGCTATGTCCCGAATCATAACAAAAAGCTGATTAAGCGTTGTCCGTTCACCATGTGCAACATTGAATACCTGGTTTAGGGCATCTTTATTCTCAACTAATGCAGCCAGGTGATTAACCTGAATAACATTATCAACATAAGTAAAATCACGTGATATAGATCCGTCCCCATTTATCTGAGGAACCTCATGCTGCATGAGCATTTTTACAAACTTTGGAATAACAGCAGCATATGCTCCGTCCGGATCCTGTCGCCTGCCAAAAACATTGAAATATCTTAAACCTATTACCTCAATACCATATGTTTTAGAAAAAATATTTGCGTACAATTCATCAACATATTTTGTTATTGCATATGGAGAAAGCGGAGAACCGATTTTA
>JGI20214J51650_10000888_pt1 | contig 18789 bp, 29 predicted proteins | sample WetSurMetagenome_FD_51650 | JGI IMG/M metagenome (IMG submission 51650) | reverse complement strand
GGAAGTATTGGTAAAAAGAAACTTGATAAGAATGCAGTAGAAGCTAAACAAATTTTGCTCAATCGTTCATTCTTGGTTATTACATTTAGACATTTGTCTATTGATCCTAACATTGTCATTACTTCTATAGGTATTTATTATATTCCCAGTCTCGACGTTTAATCAATCCCTGAGAAGGTTCGTCGTTAATATATATCCATCGTTTAAACTATTCCGCTATTTCTAGTGGTTTAGCTTTTGACTTAATTAACTTATATAGGGTACTGTTTAAAAAGTTACCAGTACCAACATTAAATGTAAAGTCAACTAAAGAATCAAATTGATTTTGATTAACACTTAGTTTTAAACGATTGATAAAGTTCTCAAATTTAGCTAAGTCCTATCGTAATGTAATAGTTGCAGAGTATTGTGATATACTCATACCGGGTCTAACATTACCTGTATGCCCATAACCAATAGTGTAAACACCAGCTGGACATTTATAAGACCTAGAACTAAATCCTTCAAATTGCTTTATTGCATTAATGCAATCGTTACTTACTTCCATTATACTATAGTATGTCTAGTTGTACCAATTGAGAAATATAAATGAGTACCATCGTATTCTAACATACCATCTAGTACAGTTGGCCTAACAGCAGCTTGCCTAAGTTGTATTGAACTAAGTGGCAATGGAGTAGCACCAGCACCAGCATTCAAAGTAGTAGCTGCACCAACACCTACAGAACCATAACTGATAGCAGAATAATAGAATCCACCAGCACCTTGTATAGGTGTAACAGTTGTAGTTAATGTACAAGCGAATAATAAACTAACACCAGAAGATGAAGTTGATAAACAAGGTACACCAGTTGCAGATAAAGCAACTAACTAACCAACATAACTAGCTGTATTTGCTACTAATATTTCACCATTAACTACATCAGATGTATGAGTAAATGAAACAGCACCAGCTAAATTTAAAGCGATATACTATTTATTAGTCATACTAAATGTTACACGATTAGCTATAACAGAACCAGCAGCAGTACTAACAGATTGAAAACAGCCAAATGCTGAACCACCAGGTGTAGTACAAGTACCATCTTCAAAGTATAACTTAGATGAAGCGTTTGTGTTTGTATAATATATAGCATTACCAGTTGTTGATACAATAGAACTACCAATTAACTAAAAGTTCTCAGCAGTTGTACCAGACATTGTTAGTGTTACACCAGTAGAACTAGTTAAAGTAACATTGTCAAGAACAACAGTACCAGCATAATTAGCAATATGATTACCACTAATATAAACACCAAACTTAATTGGTGATGATATATTTACACCAGCTTTAAATGTTATATTCTCAGCATAGTTACCAGGGAATACAAATACTGTTGTACCAGATGAAGCCGCATTTATAGCTGCTTGAATCGTTAGAAAAGGATCTTCACCTGTACCAGCATTATTATCCGAACCATTCTTAGCTACGTATAAATAGTTTTGTGGATTTACAGTACCAGATGTACCTATAGTATCAACATACGCCTTAGAAACAGTTGGTAATTTATCATAATCCCATTTAGTGCCATCCCAATTGATTATATACATAGAATTTTCACTAGCAGTAAACGATATACCAATATAGGTAAACGTATTTACACCAGACTAAGCATTGTATGTATAATATATCTTGTCTTTCTTAGTATACGACTTAGGCATGGTACTTGTAGTACAAGTGCCCAAATATTCGTAACCTTTGTTTGTATAGTTTGAGGATTCTTTATCCCCTATTCTTAAGCTCATATTATTTTAATTTATTATTAGTAAGTTGATACAGTATCATATTCTGATGGTATAGATGTATACTCTGAGATTATACTAGATTTATTAGACCAGTAAGTAGCTGCTTGATATGCCGTAGCACATCCAGATGGAACATATATATTAGTTAATGATCCGCCAATATCACCAAGCAACGACGGAGGAGTTGTTGATTTTACATATAATAACTTAATATTATTACAATAACCTAAGAAATCACTAGCTAAAGAATTTGTCCTTGCTGGTAATACTAACGTTGTCATACTGCTATCACTCTTAAACATACTATTATCATGTAATAGTAATGGAGTTGAGGAATCCTAGAATATAATATGTGTTAGTGTAGGAAGATACTACTATTTCCATAACTGTTGTACTGATCCTGGTATTGTAAGATTCGTGATTGCTGTATAACCTGCTATATCATTGTATATATATTGTAGATTAGGAGGTAATGTTATTTCTGTTAATTTAGAACATTTCTAAAATGCATTTTCACCTATTGACGTAAGTCCAGTAAAATATTTAAACTCATTAAAAGTAGTTATTTCTGCACCAGAAACAGTATCGTGGAATAATCTACCTATCATATTATCAGTTACAGCTGCAGCTTCTACTGTACTTATTTCATTATTTCCATCTGAATTTATTGAAGAATTAACCAAAATCTATTTAACTATTGGATCTGCAAACTGTATATTAAATCCAGGATCAATATAATTTTGTTGAGTTATTTCTATAAAACTTAATAACGATGTATATGAAACCGGAGGAGTTGTAGTTGAATCATTAAACATAATACTCAATTCATCACCAGTACCACTAATATCGATATTGTTAAACGTTAACCAGTTATCACTATTATTACAATAAAGAGTATGATTTGATACACTTATTGTCTAAGCTGGAGCAGAATTACATTTTACCCTAAGTTGTGATCCATAGAAATTTGGAGCATTAAACAATAATCTAACTTTATAAGTACCAGAAGGTAATGTAGCCATTTCATATGAAGTACAGTAAGTTCCACTAACTGTAGAATCTATATTGTGCCAAACATTTAGAGTATTAGAATACTTACTAGTACTATTCCATATATAATTGTTAGGATAATATCCATTACTTGTAAACACCGTATCTGCTGGAACAGGATTTAAATTAGACATATCTGAAAGTAAACCACCCTACATATCTGGATACCATTTAAATCCTGGTGTTACTTCATACCAGTTTTGATTTATATTTGGAGCATAGTAAGAACCAGATAAAGCGCCATTTGAAGAATGATATTGTTTATTACTGCCATATGAATTTGACATACTGTTTATATATCCATATGGACTGTTAGTAATATCACTAGATATATTAGCTAATAATATATTGTTAAGAGCACTATATGTAGCCATTATAGTAGATTTCAAATAGCTTGTTGTCTACAATCCGTCTGTTAGTTTTACATATAATTCGTGAGTACCCCAGATATTGGATGGTTCCGTATAATTTCTTAATGTGTATGATATTGCAGATGTAGTAAACGTAGTCCATGAAGAATTTGTAAATGTGTTATCCTCACTTATCATATAGCTAGTAGGAGTACCAATATAAGATACAGCTATATTAACATTAGATACAGAAGTAATTTTATCACCATTATTAATTGACATTCCTGTTAACTATAATTGTTCAGCAATTGTAATAGAATCGTTTTGTATACTACTTACATGTGTACCATCAGTAATCTAGCAATATAGTGTTTTATTACCATAACTATTAAACGTATAAGGAACTGTATTTGTTACCCAAGTTGTATATCCAGAAACATCAGTTAAATCTGATAATTCACTTAATTTATAACCTGTTGGTACAGTATCACCAGTATAATTTATACGTATACTAACTGTACGATCGTTAGAATAAGAATCACCACTGTTTATAACGATATTGCCTAAATCGAACGTATTGTTGTATATTATCTATCCACTTATAGTAGAGGTAGTATAATAATCATTTTTCATCTTTAGATATACAGTTTTAGTAGAAGAGCCAGCGCTTAAAGTAAATGGTATTGTAGGTGTTATTGGTATCCACTGCGATGATGTAAACAAAGGATCTTCATTTATCATATAATAAGTAGGACTACTACCAACAGTTACATATGATACAGTTACTGCTTTTGTTGTTGTCGTTGCTGCACCACCATTAATACTCATAGAAGATAATACAAGAGTTGGTACTTCAAAATCAATACTATCATTAACAGAATTAGAACCACCGTTTCCATTCTTTACTTTAGCATATATAGTATGATTACCTAATACATTTGATAATGTAAACGAAACATTAGATGTATATTGCTACCAAGAAGCGTTCACAAATGAAGGACTTTCACTTAATTTATAATAAGTTGGAGTACCAGATACTACTGTAAATCCAATAGTAACAGTATTTGATGTAGTTGTAGTATCACCAGAATTTATAGATATTGACTATAAAGTAGGTGCTAAAGCATATACATTAATTCTATTTATAAATCCTGTCTTTATATCATTATCAGCAAGTTGATCAATAAAGTATCTAGCATCTATTAATGATTGCGTATCTTGTTTAGTCTCATATCTACTAACATATTTCTATGCTCTAGTCTATAACTAATTACCCCAGTTTAAATTTATAAGTATAGGAGAATAGCCATCTATCATAGTTTGACTGTTACTATCTACACCATAGTTTAATCCTTGGTTGTTTGAAGTTACTGAAAGACCGTCAATACTTCTATTCCAATATCCTTTTATGCCAGACATGGACTAACCAACTTGTGTTAAGGTTATCATTGCTGTAGCGCCTGTTGAACCTGTATCTGTAAATGTTGGAGTACCAGATGTCTTAAATATATTACTTGTAAATACTAGAGTCTTAGTACCCCTAGTAGTATCAAGTGACCATGAATTACACGGTTTAGAAGTAAATGCTTGCTTAATATAATCACATAACTAAGTAGCTGTTAGGTTTGATTGAGCAGTATAAGTAAGTGNTAGTTCTGTAAAATCTATATTAAATGTTAATACACCAGCATTAGTTGTACCATTTGTAAATGTATATACTACTTGTTGTTGTTTGCCACTAGCATCTATAAATGTAGGATAGTTTATTATACCATTAGCTGATTCAGTAAACACACACTTATTATTAGAACCAGTTAAAGTAGCATCTGTAAATGAAGTAGACTATCTAATCTAAGCAGCAATCTATTCAGCGGTATCACCTTCATTATAAGATATTACCTACGTACGATTGTTTCTAGTTATAGTACAAGTTCCACCACATGCAGCTACTCCTTGTATTCTTAAAGTATCAATTACTTTAGAAGACGGAGAATATATATCAGATAATAATACTGATAACTCTGGATAATAGAAATTATCAAAATTAGGTACATTTGCTGTAAATGTTATATTCTAGCCATCTACTGATTTAGTAAAATTAACATGACTTCTATAATACCAATATTCATACATTTCATCTAATGACGGACACCAGAAAGTATCTGTTCCACCACCTAAATACATCTTATGAAATTGTTCAAAGAATCCAAGTTTATTATAGTCTTGCCTATGTTGACCGTTAATTTCCCATTGTCTGTATATAGGATCTTTTTGAGTTAGCGCTACAATGTTGTTATACTCAGTAACTACATCTGTAAAGTTACGCGTAACTGCGTTTACATTTTTATCAAGTGAAAAAGTAGAACTAAATGGATATGTCCACACACCTTGATTACCTTGATTTAATTGTATTATCTAATTATTCTTAGCCCAGTTTAAAAGATTAATATCACCATTAGGTGTTATTTGTGTTTTTAAATATACACCTATTAAATTATATATGTATTTTTCGCTATCACTTAATAATGTATTATATGTTGACTAATCTGTTGGTCCTGTTGTATTATTATTAGCAGCATCCCAAACATCATGATATGCTGGAAAATGACCAAAGTCAAGCATATCTAGCCAATCAACAGTAGTGTTCTACATATAATTTGCAGTATCAATAGAAGGCCATGTAGCTACAGTAACATGTGGCTATTTTTCGATGCCGCATCCATCTGTATATTGTATAGCATACCCTAAATTCCACAACTGAGTTTCACCAGGATCTGAACCATAAGAAGATACTGCATCATTACCACTACCATCTGTATGATACCACTATGACCATTGCCCATTAGCTATATTCATAGATCTACCCCTGAAAGGACAAACCATAAAGTTATATATAGTATAAGAATCGTCAACAGTATCACTATAAGCAAAGCGCTTATCATATTTCAATGCTGGTATTGATAAATTAACATTATCTGTGTTGACATATGATGGTACTGTTACAGTAAACGATACATTTGATACACTATAATCATATATAATCTGAGCACTTACTGTAGTAGTTGTCGTTATTCTATTCTTTAATTTTAAGTATAGTGTATGACTACCACCAGTATTAAATGTATATGATATAGGAAAAGAACTAAATGGTTGTTGAACTGTATTACTAAATGTATAGTCTTCACTTAAATAATAATAAGTAGGATTACCAATATAAGCACCAGATACATTAACTGTAGCATATACTGATGTTGTATCTCCACTATTTATATTAATTTGATTTAACTATAAAGTAGACAATATAAATGTAGTACTAGCAGAATTAGCCCAGGTAGTTCCACCATCAGAACTAACAGCAACATATATAGTATGCTAACCAAGATCACTTGTAGTAGTAAACGTTATTGGATTACTATACGATAATACTTGTGAATCCCTAAAATCATTATACTCACTTATTTTATAGTTTGTTGCTTCCTAGTTTATTGTATTTNTTTCAACAGTTATCTATGGANCATCAATTACTAACGCACCATTATTTATTATCAAANTGTTTATTGATATTGGTTGTGGCTATATAGCAGAGAATGTAATTGACTTAACATTAGATTCACCTATACTATTTTTTAACTTAACATACAACGTCTTAACTCCCCAAGATGTAAGAGTAAATGGTAAGTCGTACTCACTATTAGAATCAATATACGTCCATACAGCAGAATCAAATGTAGAAGATTCTGATAACATATAGTTTGTATATTCACCAATTGTAGCTATATGTATACTACTAGTTAACTTATCGATAATATTATCAGTAGGGTTTAAATCTTTATTATCATTTAATACAGCAGATATCAAATAAGGTTCGTGTTGTAAAGACAAACCATAATTAGTATATTCTGTTAATATCATAAAGTTAATAGGTCTAGAGCCACCCTAAGACTAATAATTAGAATATGGAATATTAAAATCTATATTTATAACACCGTCTGCAGTAGGATTGATCTATTCTAATACTGCTGTTTGATTAGCATTATTGGTTACATCCATAATATTTGAGTATACTCCATTAACATACATTTGTAGATACCTATTGTTAGCTGGATTTTCGTTCCACCACCACATACCGTATATTTGTATATCGTATGTATAACTAGAATTTAAACCTGTTAATTGTAGTCTAGATAACTAAATTTGATTACCGCTAGAATCGTATCTATTATTTATATACCACTAACTGTTTTTTACTTCAAAAGGTATACCACTGATTGTACACAAATTTCCATATCCATTCCTACTACCGTTCCAATTATAAGTTATACTACCAACAGTTTGAGTTATAGGAGTTACTTGTATAGTAGAAGTACGATAATATTCATCTACTAAATAAGAAGACGAAACATTCTACATACCATTTAAAGATGTACTAGAATAAGCAGTAGATGGATCACCTACTAAGCTATTCCATGTTGTATCTATAGGTACATCGGTAGAACTAACCGATGCAAAATTTATACGATATATACCATTTATATTAGTATAATTACCAACTAAATTTGATACAACTTGATTTGTAAACCCACTAACAGTAATACCATATTTTGATACTAGATTACTATTTGTTGTGTATGAAAGTAATACCTGAGTTCTTTCTGTATATTGAGCTAAAGTACCGTCCTATATACTAATAACTAAAATATTCTAATTATTCGTATCTAATGAACAAGACTTCATAGATCTAAAACTACCATCTTCTGTTAATGATAGATTATTTAAAACTTGCTATTGATTTGATAATGTTAAATCTATATCAAATTCAACAATAATCTATGTACCTATCTTATTCGTATAAGCCTTTTTAACTGATGGCGATGTTTCTGTAGTTAATAACGTTCTATTAGTTACTATATTAGAATAATTACTAACACCATTTTCTGTCTATACTTTTATTTTATAACTATAATATGTACCAGATGTTAAATTAGAATCCTAATACGTTTTTATAGTTCTATCTTTTATACTTGCTATTTGAGTATAACTACCAGTACCTATAGCTCTGTATATTAAGTAAGATATAAAATCTGTTTGATCAGTGTAATCACCAGACCATGATAATGTAATACCAGTCAAACCTATATTAGACATCTGTAAATTAGTAGGAGCTGTAACAACAGCTAATGTTTTAGCAGATACATAATCACTTATTTGTCCTTGATCTGAGTTTCTTAAAGGTATTACTTTAAAATAATAAGTCGTATTTGGACTTAAACCAGATATAGTATCTGTGTTTTCAGCACTTACTGTAACAGTATCTACTACAGAATATCCAGTTTCTGGGCTTATAGATTGTAATACTTCATATGCTGTATCTTCAACGTTATTATTGTTCCAGAATAGATCTACAGTATCACTACTAATAACATTAGATATTAAATTAGTAACCTTACTATTGAAATCAGTAGTAGGAACAGCATCGAACAAATAATATTCAGGAAACTCTGTAGCATCAGTTATAAAGAATCCACCAGTAGCATCTATAGTAGTTGAATCACCTGTTGTACCATGTTTACCTTCATCACTATATTCTATATAATCACATATTGCTTCTACTTGATTCCACGCTAATGCTGCTGCTTCATGATATACCCATGTTGTATTGCCATCATTGTCTAATTTAGTTTCATAAAAAGCGTTAGCACCGTATGTAGCATTACCACCTATTTTATTTATATTTTGTGCTGCAACTGGACCAACTAATGGAAAATATGGATTTTGTTCTTTTGTTGGTAATGTAACTGTTTCTACACCACTAACTATAGTATGAGTAGCTCTAACCATACCAGTACGATTAACATCGCCAGATGCATACAATACACTTTGAGGTACTGTTGTAGGATCTATTAAGTCTGGTACATATGTAGTAACATGTGTAACGGATGTAACGTTGGATGGAACTGGAACAGATATGTTATGCACTNCTAAGTTATAAGCAGTATTATAATATATTACATAAGCTCCTTTGGTATCATCATCTTTCTTCTTGAAACAAGCGATTATTATCTTTGAATCACTACTTATACTCTTATATCCAACAAAGTAATAATTTTTTAAAGTATTTCTAAATGTGGCTAAATACCAATAAGATCTTGTTATAGGAAATGCACCATTATCTAAGAAATTACCAAATATGCCCATTCCTGAAAATTGACTTCTGGTATAATTAATTACATATGGTGCAACTGCTGCTACTTTAGCACCAGGAGTTGTACTAGTAGTATCATTCCAATGATACATTTCATACCCAATTCCGCCACCGTATTGTCCTGTATCAAATGCATTTTNCTCCATTTCAGTAGAATAATAGTTGATAAGAGTTATACCAGCACTCATCATTCTTATACAAGCTCTAATAGTCCAAGCACCTTTTACATCAGATCTAAATCTATCAGGAATAGTCCATCCACTAATAGTAATACCTGGTTGAGAATAACACTAGAATTCACCACCAGCAATACCACCTTCTCCATATCCAAATTCGTTTATCCATATTTCTGTAGATGGATAGTATCTGTCCCTAAAATCAATATAATTGTTTAAAAACTATCCATTAAGAGTCTACATCCAATCTTCAAATGTAGCAGCTCCAGTCGATGTAGGATTTGTACAATAAATATGATCTGCAGTAGCATCATAAGGAATACTCTTATCACTTCTAGTTTTTATAGTCTAAAAATAATGTTCAAACGGTTCCTGTGTTTCAATTCCAGCATTACCAGGATTTATAAATAGTAAATCTGGATCTGCGTTTTTAGTGCCATAAACCTATTGACCAGACACATCAATCATGGTATTACAAATACCATCATAGCAAGCACTATCTAAAGCGAATCTTTCTATATTGTTAGCGTATCCTGAAAATTCACTCCATGTTTGATTTATTTCGTTTCCTGGCTCTAGTCCACTAATTAAATCTAATCCAGAATCTGTTGCATTTTCATCTACTGTACTACTAGAATTTCTAGAATCTGATATTTTACTAGCATCTATCTTTTTACTACCAAATTTAGCAGCTAAATTATAACACAATTTGGCTTGTGTCATATAATGTGAAGCATTCTGAGTAGCATTATAATATGGTATAAATCCATCTAATTCTAGTTTTGGTACTGGTTTCCATACTCCAGGTAACCAGTAATCATCTATCGGTCTACCATTTATACTACTACTGTATCTAGTATATGCAGAATATCCAGTAGCTGTCAAATATGGTTTCATACCATATTTAGCATATGTGTCCCGTAACTAACCAACTAAACCCTATCCAGTACCATTATTACCAGTTATCCATCCAATGTCATTAAATCTAAACTTAACATCAGTTATATCTTTGAATGATGGAGTTATAATGTTCCCATTATCATCATAAGCATCAAATTGTCCATAATGAATATATAATCTTATTTTAGGACCAGAAATCATTGAATGTATTCTACCTTGTTGATATGCATGACCGTCTACACAAAAGAAATCATCAACAGTTCTCATCTAGAAAGCGTGTCTCTTAGGAGGAAGTATTTCTACTTTTAATTGATTATCGCTATTACCGTATAACAATATATTTGCTATAGGACAAATATCTCCATTATAATCGCTAGATGATGGAAATGTATATTCACCACTACCATTGCTATATATTGTATCCCACGCTATTTTAAATAGTCTTACCTTTTTCTTCTAGAAATCAACTATTATCCAATTAGAAAAATATGCAGTATACATACCAACATAATCCCAATCTCCACCAATAGTATCTGTACAGTATACTCTAAATGTTCCTTTATTTCCACTAGTAATATATGCTTTATCTAATGTATATATTGTCTTTAAATCGAATATCAAATATGGCATTATCTAAGCACGAGAATATTCATTATAACCGAAACTAGTACTATAAATGCCATTCTATGATGTATCAGGATATCCATTAGAAATATACTTTGTTTTATCCTATTCGTCTACTATTAATTTACGGGCATCGACTGTATTACCATCTTCATCTGTACCAGTTACAGTAGTTAAAGCGTATATATTATCTGTAGTTAAGGGTATCTAATAATAAGTAGAAGTATCAGTTGATCCTTTAGTGACAAAGTAAGCATAATTTGATGCACTTGATGTATAAGTTACACCATTTGTAACTTTATTAGACTTTATATAAACATAATATTCCTAATTAGCTTTTAGATTTGTTAATACAGCAGTTTGTTTTGAACCAACAGCAGCAGGGGTTATAATCAGGTTTGTGTTTGTAGCAGAACTCCAAGTAGATACCGTATCTGGATTTTCTAATGGACTAGCACTATATCGTATATCATATGATGTTACTGGAACTCCGTCTACACCAGATGAAGGGGAAGTCCATTGTAACATACACATCTATAAATTAGAGTACACAACCTATAAATCAGTTATAGTAGATGGAAGTTGTTTATTATCATTTGCTATTATAGTAGTACAATAAGCATACAACACTCCTTCATTAACATAATAAGTTATTAAAGCTTGAGTATTTGTAGCAATTGGTAAATCTATAGTTCCTTGTATATTTTCAGCTACTAAAGTTCTAAATCCAGATTGATTAACTATTATCTTTCCACAATCTCCTTCTGCATAATTTATTATATTTAAATTGTAGTTTGAATATAAAGTGCCTAATGTTATTTCTGAATATGGAGTTTGAGAAAAATCTATAGTAAACGTATTCCTAATAGCATTTACTGCAACGAAATCATTATTAGTTATATCTTCATATGTCTAGTTTATAGAAGATATAACATTATTAAACTCACCGGCTGTTAATGTGTCACCGGTATTTTTATTCATGTTTATTATTTTGCCCATATTAACTAAGTGTTAATGTAAATGTATAAGGAAATGCCTAATTTTCACCATCAAATGTAATATTCATATTTCCAGCATCACTACTCTATCTTGTACTCTTAACTAATGTAAATACGTTTTCAGCATCTACTGTATAATTATTTAATATAGCAGAATTAGTAGATGACTGTTTTTTATAAGTAACAAGTAAATTATAATTACCTAAATATACCTATTCGATAGCAGGAAAATAAATGTATACAACAGCACCACTTATAACACATGGAGCATTATACTAAAACCATTCATAATTGTACTAATTACTATCAATAGATATATTAGTAGCAGTAGTAGTTGGTAAATTATCATCACCGTTGTTTAATATTATAGTTGCTTCGAAATCTTGTACTTTAGTTAGATCTACTGCAGAACCACTTTCAACAAGTGAACATATCATTTTAATATCGTTACCTATACGTATTTTCATGTTTATTATAATAAAAAAGGTGAGCAGGAGTTGTTGTTAACTCAATACTCACCTTTTGTTTATTGTTTAGATTTTAATTAAGCGCAGAATGCTGCGATTTGTTGTCCAATCATTGAACTAGCTAATGGAGTAGTATTGTCTACATATACTTCAATAGTTTGTTTTGTCTTTCTGAAATCATCTTCTGCTGTAGCATGAACAGGTTCAAACTCGATTATTGCGCCATCATAATTTTTAGTTAAATCGACGTTTAATTCAGGTTTGATAATTGGCCACCATGTGCGGAATGTAATTCCACGATAACCAAGAGCTGCTTGCTCACGATCTCTAACTACCTTATTGTAACCTTTACCATTCGTACCAGGAACTTTAGCTATAGCAAGATTTGGAATAGCATATTTATTCTTAGAAGCAAAACCAGCTGCATCAGGATTGGTATAATACATAACAGCTGTAAGATTTACTCTGGTATAGATATTTATTGATTCTTTACCATTGTTATCATCTTTTGGAAGAGCTGTAAGTGTCAATACTGAATTAGCAACAGATGCGGTACAACGTCTACGAGGATCATTGTTAATCTGTTTAGCAAAATCATTAAACAAGTCTGTCATACTAGCTGTAGCAGCGAATGTTTCATAAGTATGAGTAAACTATCCAGGATGTTCGTATAGATCACGATAGATCAAACGTAATACATAACGATAGTTCACAACAGCTACAGAAGTATTACCACTAATAGTAACTACATCTTCTACAGGTGCAGAATAAGTGAAAGCTTTATAGTCTGTAATATCACTAGGTTTCAGTAACTAAGTATACTGTACCAAGTTAATATTATCAGTAGTACCATCAGCAGGATTTGTATATGTCTGTGTAGTAGAACTAACTAAACCAAGTTTCATTTCTGTAGCTGCAGTAGCTGCTGCTACTGTTGTTAACAATGTTCCATTCTAATCGGTCATTATAATTGCACCAGGAGTAGAAAGAGCTGTACTAGTTAAAGTTGATGTTCCTTGAACTCCACCAACTAGAACTGAATTTACATGTTGTAACATAATTTATTTATTTATTTTTAAGTCTAACTACTTTACTCTTTAGTATTTCTATGCTAGACTGATTTAACATGGTTTACTCCATTGTGTTAATCTCGTTTTCGATTGTTTGATATCTAGAATTCTTTTGATTCTCGATATACATTCCAACCGCTAACTTGACTATTTCTTTTAATACATTGTCTGGAAAATCAGTATACTATGTAAAAGGACTATCTAATGTTATTACAGTAGGTTTCCTTATATAGGTTACTGAAAAATCATATATTGAATATGTGCCATCAGTAAGTAATAAACAACCAGTAGCTGTCCTTACTCTTAATGGTCTAGCTGAACCGTTTCTCATATGAAAATCGGTTAAACTGTTAGTTACTCGATTCATATAATTATCTAATGTACATTGAAATGTATCTGTTGGAATTATATTAGTTGGAGCACTATTCTGATATATATCAACACTTTCGTTAAGCATGAATATCATATCAGTAGGATAAGTAATTACATATTCTGTGTAACTACTTTTTGTTATTTTATTACTAACATCTAACTATGTTGTAGTCAATAAGCATATTAAATCTCTAGCACGTTTCTCATTCTATTCAAATGATGTTTGACTACTATTATCGCCATCAAACCTAGTTTTTACAAACTTATCAACTGCTTGATTTAACCAATATAATATATCCTAAGTAGTTAATTTATCAGTAGTTACATTATCTATGTTAGCTGCTTCTAGTTCAAAAGCGTACTATAAATCTATATTTGTCATATCTTATTAACTATTCTATTGTTGATTATTCTACTGTTGATCCTAATCTTGTCTTACTTGTAATCTATACGCACCTTCACGAATAAACATATCTACAGCTCCTTCAACGATCTCTTGATGTACATTGTCTGATAATTCACATTGATCAACAATGTTTGGATCATTGTTTGGATTGATTACATTGAATTTACGTGGCTTACGTATATATGTTAATGTACAACTATGTACTGTAGTATAACTATCAGTATATACTGTAATATAATTATTCTTAGCTGCATCAGCATCTAACACAACACATGGTTGTCTTAATATAGGTTTGTTAAAATAGCTAACCAATATCTTCTCAACTTCATCTTGAGTTATTAACTTATTAGACACACCAACTAATTTATTAGTAGATGTACTTGTTACAGTTACTATGTTAAAGTTATTATCATAATAAGTATAAGAACCGTTAGATAACATCTTATATATCTAATTACTTAATGGCTTATTGGTACTAGTTATAGTTGTAGAATCTTTTGTTGTATCTACATCAACATATGCTGTATATTGTTTATAGTTACAATTTGCTTCCCACTTATAGTATGCATTACCGTGATAGTAAAACACAATCTATTGTGTACCAGATACATATATCGGTCCTTCTGTATTACCAGAATAAGTAGAAGGAATAATGTAACCAGGTAATACTTGATTAAAATCTACATAAGAAGCTCCACTTGGCAAAGCGTTAATAGATACTACTTCTAGTGCATTATTAGTATCAATGTTTGTAGTTGTTGTAGTTCCTGTAAAGTTTAAGTAAGTACCACTAACCTAACTTTCAGACCTTAGATATAAGTAGAATTTATTAGCAGCACTACCAGGTAACTAAAATCTAGTAGCGTAGGAATAATCTGGTAATGAATAACCATTGTTTAATGTTGTAGTTACAATAAGCGATTTATATGCATCTATTATCTTGTGTAAACTTTCAACACTACCTTTTAACTAATCTAAACCAACATAGTTCTATTTTATAAATCGCTCTTGATAAGCGTTTAAAAAGTAGAATATTGTATCTGAATCTATTTTGTTATCTATTATGAATTCTGGATTAGCTAATTGTACTAATCTCTCAAATTCGATTTGCATTTCTCTTGCGTCCATTATTCTTGAGTATTTAATAGTTGACCTTTAGTCTACATACGTTGTGATTCTATATTCTCTAACGCCATTACAACTGCTAAATTAATCAATTCATAGGCAACACTATCGTTGAACTAGAATACATCGGTTAAGCTAGAAGCATTAATAACATTAGGATTAGTAACATATGTTAGATAAAGATTTAATAAATTTGTATTTTTAATTATGTTTGTATCATACAAAACAAATAACTAGCCATTCTCAATATAACTGATTGGACGTTTAATCCACGGATTGTTATACGTTGTCTATTCAAAAGCCTTGGCTTTCTCATGAGTAGTTAACATAATTGGATAAAATACAGAATTGTAATTAACTATACCAGTAATGAATAACATGAAATTTGTAGGTAGAGTTAAACAAAAAGCATTAGATATGTAACTAACAACACTTACAGAACTAACATTAGTAGTAATAACTAACTTTTGTAAATCTGCTATGCGCTTAATATCTCCTTCAAAAGCTACCTTACGACTATTGTCACCAGTAAATTTAGTGTTTACTAATGATAGTAACGCTTGGTTTAAGAATATACATATTTCTGTATTAGTAAAACCAGGATAAGATGTTACATTCTACTTATCTAAAGATACGTTAAACAGATCACATAAGTCCTATGTTGTCATTGTTATTGTTTTAATTTTTAATAGTTAACTATCATTTGACCTCAGTCTCTTTCATGATAGCCATTTTTAGATCCTGATTTTTAGGATCATCTAAATACGATACAGCGTCTATTACAGACTTACCAATAACATCAGTACCATAGTAATATACATTTCTACTTTTACGTAGTACATTCTTACTAACCGCTTGTGCTATCAAAAACTCTGTGTTCTTGTTCTTGTTGTTAACCCATTTATCAAAGAATGATTGTGGATCATGCTCAATAAGTGAAAATAACTTAGATTCTACTAAATCCTCTGATAATGTATCAGATTTATAGCCATATAATCTAAGGCACTTACGCATATCAACCGTTGACAATTTATCAAATTCCCGAACTGCTTCGCGCTTAACGCGATTAATTCTATTTGATTGCTCTGCTTCTGCCTCTTTATTAATGAGTACATAATCAGTACCAGGTTTTATATCAGATATAGATACAGCTACACGTTTATGTCCTTTTAAGAACAAATACTGTAGATCATCCCAACCGTTACCTTCATCAACGTGAAGTACAACTGGTTTAGTACCTAATTTAACACAGAATGTATCCCAGTAAGGACTTGACTTACTAAGTTTACCTTCTTCAAAACCCAACTTCTTTTCTAGACGACGCTCGTCTTCACTGGTTAAACCAGTATATATGTTTCCAGATCTTGTCCAATACGGAGAAATATAATCGAAACAATTCTAATATTTTAATATCTTTGACCAAGGGTCAATACCTTTTTTCTTTAAAGTTACTTCCATATCTTTCGATAGATTAATTATCTATCAGACTGCGCGGATTTTACACCGCGCACTGTGTAGATTATGTTATTATTTATTAAGCTGCTTCATCATCTGTTGCTTCAACAGCATCGCAAATCAATTCACCACAAGCTCTAGGATCTCTAACCATGATACCAACTTCACCTAAGAAGTGTACTTGGTAACCATCGCGAGAGTTAGAACGCATAGTTGTTATTGATTTAGAATATCCAGAACCTGGAGCTACAGAACCACCTGTATACCATTGAACAAATTCACGTCCTTTACGTACAACCTTTACAATATTAGGTTCACCGTCTCTAGAACCGAAGTCCAAGAATGTGAAACGATAAGATTCCAATGGTTTACCAGTAATCGGATGTAACTGACGATTGTAAACGATATTATCATAAAGAGGACAATGTTTCAACGTAATAGTTATACCATTAGTCATCTTATAAGTAGTAAATTGACCACCCAAAGTAAGTTCCTGACCTGAACCAGTAACAAATTTAGTATCAACCAAAGTAAAGTTAGCTACCTTCTCTTTCAATACACGATCAAATTCACGCATACCCATTTCACCGGTAAGTGCAACGAAGTTACGTTCAGCTGCTCCAAGAATGTTATAAGACAAGTCAAATAAGAAATCCTCAAGTAATTCAGCTGTAAGTTTGGTATAATAGCGACGGTTAGCAGGACAAATCTATTGCAATAGACCAGCACCAATATAAACTGGACGACCGTTAGAACCCATCAAAGATGTAGTACCATCAGCGTTAGCATTATATTTAGAATAGATCAATTGACGTTCCATACGTTTATTCCANTCACGCATAGCTTTCCACTCTTGATAATCACTCCATAANTAAGAAGANTTACCAGTAGCAGGATCTTGCAAAGCAATAGCTAATACNGTAGAATAAGCTGCACCAGTAATGTCATAAGACATACGGACAGTNGTCAAATGGTTACGCAATTTAACCTGTGTGTTATAGTTTATGATATCTGCNTCATCAGAATACTCTTCGTAAGCTGAACCTAAACGAGATACCTGTCTACCACCAAGTAAATATTCACCAGGGATAAAAGAACTAGCTTGACCATCAGCCAATACAACTGTATATACCCAATCAGCACCATCTTGATAAGGAGTTCCTTGAACACGTGCCTAGAACTCTTTATTATCGAATTCAATTATTGCACCTGTACCGAACCATTTATCTTCAAGAGCTAACAAGATAGGNGTATTACCTAATCCAGGAGTTACTGTGCCAGCATTAGAAGTAGTGATATCTACACCATTCCATTTTGCCCAACGTATATTTACTGCACGATCTGTATCAATAAGTACGTTCCATTCATATTGACGTTGATCAATGATCATTGTTTTACCAAGACCGCCTGTCAAGAAATCAATTGTAGATCCGTAATCCTGATCCTTTGTACCGAAAATATAAGATATTACACTAGATACTTCGTGAGGACGAGTTAACAATGCATTAGACAGCATGTTCTCATCTACTAGATCTGAAAACCATTTACCTCTATATAACTGTAAATTGTTTAGAAAATTATTTTCCATTATAAATTAAATTATTTGCTACGACCAAATAGCGCTGACGCTGCNTCTAATATTGGNGTAGGTTGTTTGTCGGAAACTGCATCTTGAGATTTGTTTCCTTTTGATGTTTTAAATGATTGNCTGAGTTTTTTAACGGCCGACGTTTCACCACTTCTTGAAGCGGATTTTAATAACGAGTCGCCCTTCATCATAAAATATGCAGATTCAATTAAGTTCTTTTT
>JGI20214J51650_10000887_pt1 | contig 18793 bp, 16 predicted proteins | sample WetSurMetagenome_FD_51650 | JGI IMG/M metagenome (IMG submission 51650) | reverse complement strand
CTATCCCGCCATAGGTTGCTGAGCAGTGTGCGTGATGGTCCAGTTCTCCGGGAGCCGAACCGGATAGCCGTAGCGCAGCTTGGAGTGACGGTGACTCGGGTTGTAGAAGACCTTGATGTACTCGAACGGATCGGCCGTGAGCGTCCAGCGGCCCCACCTTGCGCACGACGCGCCGGCTTCCGACGATGGCGTCCACCTATTTTTGGCGGACACCTATGCATCCCACTCGCTCCAGTCGTCGGGTCTACAGCCCGGANTTCAAGGCGCAGGTCCTGGCCGAGTGTCGGCAGACCGGCGCGTCGGTCTCGGCCTNAAGCGCATGGGCGCCGCGGCGCCTGCAGCCCGTNACACCGTGCCGGCCCTGCAGTTCGTTCCGGTGGAGTTACCGCGGCCTGAGCCGGTGCTCGCCTGCGTTGCAGCCGCGCATGACATCCGCATCGAGCTTCAGCGCGGCGGCCTTCATGTGAAGCTGCCGTGCGTTGCCAGTGCCGGCGCGCTCTACGCCGCGCAGCTGCGCGCCCTGGCTGATGCCCTGTGCGCTGCTTGAGAAGGCTGCGCAATGATCCGCATCGACACGCTGCGGCTGTGCAGCCAGGCGCAGGACAGCGCTGGCCGCGTTGCACGGGATCAGGGTCGTCCAGGGCCGCGAATGCATCGGGTTCGACGTGCTTGACGCTTGCTGCTGGGCGATCGATGCGGCATGCGGGGTCGATCGGTTCCATGGGTTGATCCGACCCATTGCTGACCTGAGTGAATTGCCGTCGCGGAGGTTCGATGCGGCTGCGCCACTGCTCCGGGCCAGCGGGTCGTGCCGCTCTCGCTGTCGAACCGCCCTGCGCACCGCTCACACATCGAGTGGCCCGCCACGCCGAAGACGATGAAAGGGCGCGGCAGTTCGACGTCAAACAACTGCCATCAATAGCCGGCGAACAGGTGGACCTCTACGAGTGCGGCCCCAAGAAACTGCGGCCCGGCCTGACCGTGACCTAGAACGGCAGGCCCACGTAATTTTCGGCGAGCGAGCCCAGCGCCCGCTCCGACGAGAACAAGTAGGCCAGGTCCGTGTCCTGCAGCTTCCTGTCGTAGTCGATGCTGTCCGGAAAGGTGTGCAGCATCATCGTCATCCACCACGAGAAGCGTTGCGCCTTCCATACCCGGGCCAGCGCCTTGGCCGAGTAATTCTCGAGCCCGCTGTCGTCGCCACGCTGGTAGTGCGCCACCATTGCGTGATAGAGGTAATAGATGTCGGAAGCCGCACTGTTCAGCCCACGCGCGCCGGTAGGCGGGACGATGTGCGCCGCGTCGCCGGCGAGGAACAGGTTGCCATGGCGCATCGGCTCGGCAACGAACGAGCGCAACGGCGCGATCGACTTCTCGATCGANGGGCCGGTGACCAGACGCCCGGCCACCTCGGCNGGCAGGCGCCGCTTGAGCTCCGCCCAGAATCTGTCGTCGGACCAGTCCTCGATGGTGTCGGTGAGCGGCACCTGGATGTAGTAGCGGCTGAGCACCTGCGAGCGCAGCGAGCACAACGCGAATCCGCGCTCGTGCCGGGCGTAGATGAGCTCGGGCGAGACCGGCTTGGTCCGTGAGAGCACACCCAGCCAGCCAAAGGGGTAGACCTTCTCGTATTCGCGCAGCACGCCCTTCGGGATCGACTTGCGACTCACGCCGTGGAAGCCGTCGGCGCCGATCACGAAGTCGCAGTCGATGCGCACGATCTCGTCGCCCTGACGATAGGTCACGTAAGGCGTGGAACTCGTCAGCTCGTGNGGCTGCACGTCCTCGGCGTTGTGGATGACCACGCCCTTCATGCGATCACGCGCTTCGTACAGGTCGCGCGTCAGCTCGGTTTGGCCATAAACCACGACCGAACTGCCGCCGCTGTACTTGTGCAGGTCCACGCGGTCCATGCGGCCGTCGTGCGCGATGAAGAAGCCCTCGTGGATCTCGCCCTCGCGGTCCATGCGCTCGCCGCACTGCGCTTCGCGCATCAGCGCAGCNAAGCCATGCTCGAGCACGCCGGCCCGGATNCGGCTGAGCACGTATTCGCGGCTCTGCCTTTCGAGCACCACGTTGTCGATGCCCTTGAGGTGCAGCAACTGGGACAGCATCAGCCCCGAAGGGCCTCCGCCGATGATGCAAACGCTGGTCTTCATGCGTGTCTCCAGTGGTGGGGCGCAGACGGTCCGCGCCGGCGGTCGAGGTCGAGACCGAAAGTTACCGGTGCGGCGGCGACACCGGAATGGCTGGAACCGTCGGGCACTTGTACGATTCGAACATGCGTCAAGTGCCCGACACGGTCCGAAACTACAGCCTGTACGGCGAGTCCGAGCACCTGCCGGACGTCATGCACTGCGAAACCATCGCCGAGCGCTCAGTGCTGCATGACTGGGAGCTCGCCCCGCACCGCCACGATCGCCTGCACCAGCTCCTGTTGCTGCGCAGCGGCGGGGGCATGACCCGACTGGACGACCGCGAGCTCGCGCTGGCGCGCGGCATGCTCGTCAACGTGCCTCCCGGCACCGTGCATGCGTTCACTTTCGAGGCGGGCACGCAGGGTCTCGTGGTGACGCTGGCCGACGCAATGCTCGACGAACTCCTGGCGCGTGATCCGGAAGTGCGCCGGGTGCTCGGCCGCAGTTGGATGGCCGGGGCCGGCGCGGAGATCGACGAGGTGATGACCCAGCTGGCGCAAGAGTACGCCGCGCGCTCGCCGGCGCGCGCGCTGGTGCTGCGCGGGCTCGGGGCCACGCTGCTTGGGCGCGCGGCGCGGGTGGCGGCTAGAAACGATCCGTTGTTCACGGCGGACATGTCTGAATCGCACCTGCTGCAGCGCTTCGAAGCGCTGCTGGAAGCACATTTTCGGGACCACTGGCGCGTAGCGGACTACGCTCGTGCGCTGGCCGTGACCCCGACGCATCTGAGCCGGGTGGCGCGGGCTGCAACCGGTGGGCCGGCCTCCGGGCTCATCGACGCGCGCCTCATTCGCGAAGCCCGAAGGCAACTTGCCTTCACCCATTTGAGCGTCGCGTCGATCGCTTACACCCTGGGCTTTGCCGATCCGGCCCTGTTCAGCCGCGTCTTCACGCGCGTCGTCGGCATCTCGCCGCGCGCGTTCCGGCAACAGCTTGCCGCGCGCGCTTCACGCTGACCAGTCCCCGNAACGCGCGACGTCACGTGCGGGTGTCATAGAGCGCCCCCTCCCAGCGCCGCATCGAGCCTCCGCCTATGGCTGGACTGGGCCGCAGGCGGGCCGGGCCGCGTCCGAGGGGCGCGGTTCGATCCAGCGTAGTCGTCGAGAACGCTTGGGCGTCCGCCCGGAGCCGGTTGAGTGAGGGAGTGAGGCCAGCCAGAGCGCGCCCGCAGATGTCCGCCCCGAACGCACCGCCAGCGCGGCGTTTGCGCGACGAGCCGCCAAGTTCATATCATCGCAACAATGCCTTGCGGCCACTCAAGGCCGCAGGGCCGCCGGCGATGACCACTGCCCAGTCCTCTACCGTCCCAGAGCCCTTGCCGATCGCGGCCTACGCGGTGCTTTCGCCGCGCACTGTCCATGCGAGCGTGCTGACCCGCGGTCCCTGGGATCCGCAGCATCAACACGCCGGCCCGCCGATCGCGATGGTGTGTCGCGCCATCGAGTCCGTCGCGCGGGACCACGGCTTCACCCACATCGGCCGGCTCACCGCCAACTTGCTCAGGCCGTTGCCGATCGCGGAGCTGGACATCGAGGTGGACACGGACTACTCCGGGCGCAACGCGGCGCATTACTCGGCGCGGATCTGGGGCGCAGGCAAGGAGCTGGCCCGCTTCACGGCACTGGCGCAGCGCGAGAGCGAGCTCGCGCTGCCCGAAGCACTGGATGGCCATCCGCTGCCGCAAGCGCCGAAGTCACCCGCCGACAGTGCGGTCCAACGCATGCCCTTCGGTCGCCGCCTGGCGGGCTACGCCGACCTCGTCGAGAACCGCATCGCCAGCGGCACCTTCTTTCGCGGGCGCTGCGCCGCCTGGTTCCGGCTCCAGCGCCCGCTGGTCGCGGAGGAGGCGCCGAGCGGCTACCAGCGCGTGGCCGTGGCGGCCGACTCGGGCAACGGCATCTCTGCTGTTCTGGACTTCGCGCGCTACAGCTTCGTCAATTCCGATCTCACGATCAACCTGCTCCGTCGGCCGCTGGGCGAGTGGATCTGCGTGGACGCGAGCACGCTGCTGGCGCCCAACGGATGCGGCCTGGCCGAGTCGCGGCTGTTCGACGAGGTCGGCCTCATCGGCCGCGCGACGCAGAGTCTGGCGGTGCGCGCACGCTCCTAGGGCTTGAACCGATACCCGACGCCGGCCTCGGTCAGCAGGTGCTCAGGCATCGACGGCTCGCGCTCGACCTTCTTGCGCAGGTTGGCCATGTGCACCCGGACATAGTGCGTGTCCTCGGCGTGCCCCGGCCCCCAGACCACCTTCAGCAGTTGCCGGTGCGTGACGACCCGGTCGGGTTGGGTCGCGAGGTGGGTGAGCAACCGGTACTCGATCGGTGTCAGGTGCAGCGCTTCGCCGCCGCGCGCCGCCGTCCGGCGCGCCAGGTCCAACTGGATGTCGCCGAACCGGATCACGGTGTCGCCTTCGGCGCTGCGCTGTTGATGGCGGCGCAGCTGAGCCCGCACCCGCGCCAGCAGCTCGCCCGCGCCGAAGGGCTTGACGAGGTAGTCGTCGGCACCGGCGTCCAGGGCCTCGATCTTGTGGGTCTCGGCACTGCGCGCGGACAGCACGATCACCGGCGCCGTTGACCAGCCGCGCAGGTCGCGGATCAGATCGATGCCGTCGCCGTCGGGTAGGCCCAGGTCCAGCACCAGCAGGTCGGGGCGTCGCGTGCCCGCCTCGATCAGTCCGCGCTTGAGGTCGGCGGCCTCGTGCACCTCGTGACCCTCGGACTCCAGCGCCAGGCGCACGAAGCGGCGGATGTCGGCCTCATCCTCGACCACCAGGATGCGTGTGTGCGCTTCGGTCATGACCGCGCATCCTGACACGGCAGCGGCGCCGCCGCGCTGCCGTCGTCGGACGGCGGTTCGCCGCGCGGCAGCTCGATCGTGATTCGCGCCCCCGCGACGTGGCCGGCNTCGACCCGGTTCTCGCCNCGAATGCTACCCCCGTGCGCCTGCACGATGGCGCGCGAGATCGCGAGGCCCAGCCCCACGCCCGGCGTCGCGCTCTCCTTCGTGCCGCGCTCGAACTTGCCGAAGATCGCCTCCTCGCGCCCCGGCGGCAGGCCCGGGCCCTGGTCGTCGATCGTCACGACCACGGCCGCGCCCGCGACGTGTGCGCCGATCTCGACGCCGCTGCCCGCCGGCGTGTACTTGGCGGCGTTCTCGAGCAGGTTGACCAGCACGCGCTCGATCAGCACCGCGTCCAGGTCCAGCAACGGCAGGTCGTTGGCCAGCCGGACGCGGACCGCGCGCCCCCGCAGCGACCCCGCGCAGGCCGCGAGCGCACTGCCGACNACTTCTTCCAGCGGCTGCCAGGCGCGGCGCAGCTGCACGGCGCCGGCCTCGAGCCGGGCCATGTCGAGCAGGTTGTTGACGAGCGCGCTCATGCGCAACGCCGACTGGCGGATCGCCTGCGCGATCTCTTGCCGCTCGGTGCCGGCCTCGGGCCGCGTCATGGTCAGCGTGTCGGCCAGTCCGACCAACGCCGCCAGCGGCGTGCGCAGGTCGTGCGAGATCGCCGACAGCAGCGAATTGCGCAGCCGCTCCGACTCGATCTGCACCGTGCTCTTCTGCGCCACGTCGATGTAGTGGATGCGTTCGAGCGAAATCGCCAGCAGCGAGGCGCAGGTGTCGAGCAGGCGGCGTTGTTCGGGCGCCAGGATGCGCGCTTCCGCGGGCTCGATCGCGAGCACACCACGCACCCGCATCGGCGCCTTCAGCGGCAGCACCAGGCATCGGCCGGCCGGCAGAGTGCCCGTGCCCTGGCCGGCCGCCTCGCCGCGATCGAAGGCCCATTGCGCGACACCGGGATCGACGCTCGCCGTGCCGCCGGGCAGGGTCTGCAGGTGCTCGTCGTCGTCGGCGACGAGAAGCACGCTCTTTGCGCCGAACTCCGCACCGAGGAAGCGCGCGCCGATCTCGGCTACCTGCTCGGGCAGCAGCGCCGCCGACAGGTCGCGCGACATCTCGTACAGGCTGCGCATACGGTGCTCGCGGCGGGTGGCCGCCTCGGCCTGCACCTTGAGCACTGCGGTCAGCTGGCCGACCGCGAGTGCCACCAGCAGCATCACCGCAAAGGTCACCAGGTACTTCACGTCGGTGACGGCGAACGTGAAGCGNGGCGGCACGAAGAAGAAGTCGAAGAGCCCGACGCCCAGGAACGCTGCCACCAGGGCCGGACCGCGGCCGTATCGCAGCCCGATGCCGACCACGGCGAGCAGGAACAGCATCACGATGTTGGTCAGCTCCAGCACCGTCAGCAGCGGCGTGGACAGCAGCGCCGTGAGCGCGCAGGCCGCCACTGCCGCCGCATAGCCCTGCCAGGGCCAGGAGACGGGTTGGGCGGCTCCGGCCTCGGGCGGCGCTGCCGGCCGCGTCGCGGCCGGCAGCGCGACCTGCAGCACGTCGAGGTCCTCAGCTTCGGCGGCGATGCGCTCGGCCAGCGACACTTGCCAGGGCCAGCGACGCCGTCCACGCCGCCCGACGACGAGCCGCGCCAGATTGTTCTCGCGCGCGTAGCGCACGAGCGCACCGGCTGCGTCCGGCGCCGCGGGCGTGGCCGTCGTCGCGCCGAGTTCCTGGGCGAGCTCGAGCACGCGCAGCGCGTCCTGGCGCCGAGCCTCGGGCCGGCGCTGAGCAGCCGGCGTCTCGACATGGACCGCGTGCCAGGGCACGTCGAGCTGGGCCGCGAGGCGGGCGCAGCTGCGCACCACCTTCTCTCCCTGTGGGCCCAGGCCGATGCAGGCCAGCAAGGCCTCACGGTTGGGCCACACCGTCTGCACCGCGCTGCGGCGGCGCCAGGCCTGCATCTCGCCGTCGACCCGGTCGGCAGTGCGCCGCAGCGCGAGTTCGCGCAGCGCCAGCAGGTTGCCCTTGCGGAAGAAGTTCGCTGCGGCGCGCTCGGCCTGCTGCGGCAGATAGACCTTGCCGGCCTTCAGGCGCGCGAGCAGCTCGTCCGGCGGCAGGTCGACAACCACCACCTCGTCGGCCTCATCGAACAGGCGGTCGGGCACCGTCTCCCAGACGCGGATGCCGGTGATGCCGCTGACGATGTCGTTCAGGCTTTCCAGATGCTGCACGTTCATCGTCGACCAGACGTCGACACCGGCGCCCAGCAGCTCCTCGACGTCCTGCCAGCGCTTCGGGTGGCGCGACCCGGGCGCGTTGCTGTGCGCCAGCTCGTCCAGCAGCACCAGCGCGTGCGGGTGCTCGCGCCCGAACGCGAGCGCCGCATCGAGGTCGAACTCCTGCAGCACGCGGTCGCGGTAGGGCACTGACTTAAGCGCCAGCCGCGGCAGGCCGCGTGCCATGGTCTCGGTCTCGGCGCGGCCGTGGGTCTCGACCAGGCCGACGACGAGGGCCGTGCCCGGCGCCTGTGCGGCGCGGGCGGCGGCCAGCATGGCCCAGGTCTTGCCGACGCCGGCCGAAGCGCCGAAGAAGATCTTCAGCCGGCCGCGCTGGGCGCGCGCCTCGTCCTGCTGCACCTGAGCCAACAGCGCATCGGGGTTCGGCCGGCCTTCGGGCGCGATCATCGGCTCATCTTCCCACGCACGCGCTCCGGGCTGCGCACGCCGGGATCAGTGTGCCGGCGGCGCGTCTAGCGCCAGGTTCAGCGCAAGCACGTTCACGCGCGGCTCGCCGATGAAGCCGAGCCAGGGCTGCCGGGTCTGGCGTGCGACGAGCGTGCGCAGNGCGGCCTCGCTCAGNCCGCGCACGCGCGCCACGCGCGCNATCTGGTAGTCGGCGGCTGCCTGGCTGATGTCGGGGTCCAGACCGCTGGCCGAGGCGGTGACCAGGTCGACGGGCACCGGTGCGGTGTTGCTCGGGTCGGCGCGGCGCAGCGCGGCGATACGCGCTTGCACCGCACTCGTCAGCGCCGGGTTCGACGGGCCGAGGTTGGACCCCGACGAGTTGGCCGCGTTGTAGGGCATCGGCGAGGTTGCCGATGGCCGGCTCCAGAAGTGCCCGGGATCGCTGAACGACTGGCCGATCAGGCGCGACCCGACCGCCTGGCCGTCGCGCAGCACGAGACTGCCGTTGGCCTGCGCCGGGAACGCGAGCTGCGCGATGCCCGTGACGGCTAGCGGGTACGCGAGCCCGGTGACGACAGAGAGCAGCAGGAACAGCGCGATCGCGGGCCGCAGCAGGCCTTCGGCCNGGTTCGCGTCCGCAGCGGTCGAGGTCGGTGCATTCATGAGCGTCTCCAGGATCCCGAGGGTTAGGCCAGGCCGGCGGCGGCGATCAGCAGATCGATCGCCTTGATGCCCATGAAGGGCACGATCACGCCGCCCAGCCCGTATATCAGAAGGTTGCGCCGCAGCAGTGCGGCGGCGCCGACGGCGCGGTAGGGCACGCCCTTCAGTGCGAGCGGGATCAGCGCGACGATGATCAGCGCGTTGAAGACCACCGCCGACAGGATCGCCGACGTGGGGCTTGTGAGCTGCATCACGTTGAGCGCGCCCAGTTTCGGATAGGTGCCGACGAAGGCGGCGGGGATGATCGCGAAGTACTTCGCGACGTCGTTGGCGATGCTGAAGGTGGTCAGCGAGCCGCGCGTCATCAGCATCTGCTTGCCGGTCTCGACGATCTCGATCAGCTTGGTCGGGTTGCTGTCGAGGTCGACCATGTTGCCGGCCTCCTTCGCGGCTTGGGTGCCGGTGTTCATCGCCACCGCGACGTCGGCCTGCGCCAGCGCCGGTGCGTCGTTGGTGCCGTCTCCCGTCATGGCCACCAGCCGGCCGGCCGCTTGGTGTTCGCGGATCAGCTTGAGCTTGGCCTCGGGCGTGGCCTCGGCGAGGAAGTCGTCGACGCCGGCCTCGGCGGCGATCGCGGCGGCCGTGAGCCGGTTGTCGCCGGTGACCATCACCGTCTTGATGCCCATGCGGCGCAGCTCGGCGAAGCGCTCCTTGATGCCACCCTTGACGATGTCCTTGAGCTCGACGACGCCCAGAACGCGCGTGCCGTCGGCGACGACGAGCGGCGTGCTGCCGCGGCGTGCGACATCGTCGACGGCGTTCTGCAGAGCGGCCGGGAACGCACCGCCGAGCGCCTCGACGTGGCGCCGGATCGCGTCCGAGGCGCCTTTGCGCAGCAGCCGCGCCGAGCCGGCTCCGCCCTGCAGGTCGACACCGCTCATGCGCGTCTGCGCCGTGAAGTGCACGAAGCTCGCGCCGAGCGCGGCCACGTCGCGTTCGCGCAGCTGGTACCTCTGCTTCGCGAGAACGACGATGCTGCGGCCCTCGGGCGTCTCGTCTGCCAGTGACGCCAACTGCGCCGCATCGGCGAGATCGGCCTCCGTCACGCCCGGCGCGGGGATGAAGGCACTGGCCTGGCGGTTACCGAGCGTGATCGTGCCGGTCTTGTCGAGGAGCAGCACGTCGACGTCACCGGCGGCCTCGACCGCGCGGCCCGAGGTCGCGATCACGTTGGCCTGCAGCATGCGGCTCATCCCGGCCACGCCGATCGCACTCAACAGCCCGGCGATCGTGGTCGGGATAAGGCACACCAGCAGCGCCACCAGGACCACCAGGCTCACCGGGTGGCCGACGCCGGCCGACTGCACGCCGAAGCGCGAGAACCCAAGCAGCGTCACGACTACGCCGAGGAAGACGATCGTCAGCGCGACGAGCATGATCGTGAGCGCGATCTCGTTCGGCGTCTTCTGGCGCTTCGCGTTCTCGACCATCGCGATCATGCGGTCGACGAAGGTCTCGCCGGGGTTGACCGCGACGCGCACCACGACCCAGTCCGACAGCACGCGCGTGCCGCCGGTGACGGCGGAGAAGTCGCCGCCGGACTCACGGATCACCGGCGCCGACTCGCCGGTGATCGCGCTCTCGTCGACCGAGGCCACACCGTCGATCACCTCGCCGTCGGCGGGAACGGTGTCGCCGGCCTCGATCAACACGACATCGCCCTTGCGCAGGTTGTCGGCCTCGAGCGGATGCCACTTCATCGCGCTGCGCGCGACGCCGCGGCGATACTCGCCTTCGAGCTTCTTGGCCCAGGTCTTCTTCTTGAGGCCGCGCAGCGATGCCGCCTGTGCCTTGCTGCGGCCCTCGGCCAGCGCCTCGGCGACGTTGGCGAATAGCACGGTGAACCACAGCCACACTGCGACCGAGGCGGTGAAGACGCCGGGCTGCGCAAAGGCGAGCCCGGTCGTGAAGGCACTGCCGACGTAGACGACGAACATCACCGGGTTGTGCCACTGCGTGCGTGGATCCAGTTTCTTGAACGCGTCGACCAGTGCCGCGCGCACCAGTGCCGGATCGAACAGGGTCAGGGTCTTGCGACTCATGGCGAACCTCTCAGCGTGCCCATAGCAGAAGGTGCTCGANCACCGGCCCGAGCGCCAGTGCCGGCACGTAGTTCAACAGGCCGACCAGCAGCACGGTGCCGATCAGCAGAACGACGAACAGCGGGCCGTGCGTGGGCAGGGTGCCCTCGGTCGCGGCGAGGCGCTTCTTCGCCGCCAGCGAGCCGGCGATCGCGAGCACCGGCACGATCACGCCGAAGCGCCCGAACCACATCGCCAGCGCGAGCAGCACGTTGTAGAAGGGTGTGTTGGCCGACAGACCGGCAAAGGCGCTGCCGTTGTTGTTGGCCGCCGAGGACAGCGCGTACAGCACCTCCGAGAACCCGTGCGGGCCCGGGTTCAGGATGCCGGCGCGGCCCGCCTCGGTGAGCACCGCCACCGCGGTCCCGCCGAGCACGAGCAGCGGCGTCACGAGGATCGCGACCGAGACCATCTTCATCTCGAAGGCCTCGATCTTCTTGCCCAGGTACTCAGGCGTGCGACCGATCATCAGGCCGGCGATGAAGACCGCCATGATCGCGAACACGAGCATGCCATAGAGGCCCGACCCAACGCCGCCGAACACGACCTCGCCGAGCTGGATAAGCATCAGCGGCATCGCGCCGCCGAGCGGCGTGAACGAGTCGTGCATCGCGTTCACCGCGCCGCAACTGGCGGCGGTGGTGATCGTCGCGAACAGCGTCGACGCGGCAATGCCGAAGCGCGCTTCCTTGCCCTCCATGTTGCCGCCCGGCTGGGTGGCGCTGGCGACCTGATCGACACCGAGCGCCGCCAGTGCCGGGTTGCCTTGCTGCTCGAAGACCGTCGTCGGCACGACGAAGGCGACGAATAGAAACGTCATCGCGGCCAGTACCGCCCAGCCCTGGCGCAGGTCGCCGACCATGCGGCCGAAGACGAAGCACAGCGCGGCGGGAATCGCGAAGATGGCCAGCATCTCCAGGAAGTTCGTGACGGCGCTCGGGTTCTCGAACGGGTGCGCCGAATTGGCGTTGAAGAAGCCGCCGCCGTTCGTGCCCAGCATCTTGATTGCCAGTTGCGATGCCACCGGACCCATCGCGAGGGTCTGGGTCGGGCTCGACTTGACGTCCATCACCGGCTGGCCCTTGGCATCCTCGACCGGCTGGGCGTCGGCGCCGAGCCGGGCCTGCTGCCAATGTGTGTGCTCGAGGGTCTTGACCTCCGCGTAAGGCGACAGATTCTGGATCACGCCCTGGCCCGCGAAGACCAACGCGAGGACGAAGGACAGCGGCAGCAGGANCCACAGCGTTGCGCGCGTCAGGTCTACCCAGACGTTGCCGATCGCTTGCGCCGAATGGCGCGCGAAACCGCGCACCAGCGCGACGACGACAACGATGCCTGTCGCCGCGGAGAGGAAGTTCTGCACTGTGAGTGCCAGCATCTGGGTCAGGTAGCTCATCGTCGACTCGCCGCCGTAACCCTGCCAGTTGGTGTTGGTCACGAAACTGATCGCAGTGTTGAAGGCCGAGTCCGGCGTTACTCCGGACTCGGCCTGCGGGTTCAGCGGCAGAACGCCTTGCAGTCTCTGCAGCGCATAGACGGCAAGCACGCCCAGGCCGTTGAAGATCAGCAGCCCGATGGCGTAGCGCAGCCAGCCGGACTCCCGCTCCGGGCGCACGCCGGCGAGGCGGAACACCGGGGCCTCGAGGCGGCGTCCGAGGCCGAAGCGGCCCGCCATCACGGCGTCGATCATTCGGGCCAGCGGCCAGGCGAGCGCGAGCAGCAGCGCCAGGTAGGACGTGAGTTGCACCCAGGCGGCGGTGTTCACGAGAAGTCCTCCGGTCGTAGCAGTGCGGCGACGAGGTAGCCGAGCAGGCCCGCGGCCAGCAGCGCGCCGACGATGTCCCAGGCACTCACGTCCGCACTCCCGGCGGCTGCAACCGCGCGCACCCTCGAGCCAGGCCGAACGCGGCCAGCCACATCACGGCCGCGATCGCGAGGTAGACGACGTCCATCGCATCCCTTTCGTTGACATGACGGCATGCTGCGCGGCTGCCCGTCAAGGCGTTCACAAGATTGGCGCCGCGCGCATCAAGAAACCATCAATACCGGCCGGGCGGTGCGGCGCGCGGGGGATCGCGGTCGCCGGAAATGGGCCACTTCGAGGGCTCAGTTCGTCACGTCACGGTCACCGAGCCGAGCTACGATGGCTGGATCGAAAGCGCAGAATCGTCCGCATCGAATGGGCGGAGGACGAAGAGTCCGGGGAACCCGTCACCCAGCGCCTAGAGACCGTCGTCGCCGCCCGCACGGGCCGTGATGCCCGGAAGTCGAGCCCGCCACCAGCAATGGTCGCGGGCTTTTCTTGTGCCGCCGCGCCCGGCCGTGCCGGTATATGCATCGCCTATAGTGCCGCTCCGATGCACTCGATCCATCCGATCCTGGCCTTGCTCGCGCGCGGGCCGGCCCATGGCTACGCGCTGCGGGCCATCGCGGAACGTGAGCTGGAGCCGTTCTGGCGCATCGACTTCGGGCAGCTCTACCGCGTTCTGCACCGCGCGCTACGCGACGGCCTGATCGTCGGCGCCGGCCGCGAAGCGGGCGGCCAGGGCCCGGCCCGCACGCTGTACAGGCTGACGCCTGCGGGCCGCGCCGCCGTGACCGCGTGGTTCTCCGAGCCGGCGGCGGAGGACGACGAACTGATGGTCAAGCTGATGCTCGCCGCGCAGCGCCGGGGGCGGCTGGCTCGTGTCGTGAACGCCAACCGCGCGTGCTGCGGCGCGCGCCTGCATGACGCCCGAAGCGCCAGCCGCGAAGCGATCGAATCCGGCGACCCCGGCCGAATCCTCTCCCGCGAAGCACTGCGCCGGCGCTGCGAGGCGACGGCGGCGACGCTGGCGCTCGCCGAGCCGGCGGGCCCGTTGGTACTGCCGGCGCCGGGTGCCCGGCGGCGCAAGGCTGGCGTGCCGCTGACGACCCGCGCCGCGGGCTCCATGCGCGGCGCCGCGGACTTGCGCGCGCTGCGCATTGCCGGCAGCGACGACCCGCTGCTGGGCTGGCTTGCGCGCGAGGCCGGCCTCGACGCACGGTTCGTCGGCAGCTACGGCGGACTGTGGGCGCTGCAGCGCGACGAAGCGGATCTGGCTTCGCTGCACCTGTTCGACGCCGAGGCCAACGAGTACAACGCGCCGTTCCTGCGCCACCTGCTGCCCGAGAGCGACTGGGTGCTCGTGAACCTCGCCTGGCGGGACAACGGCCTGATCGTTGCGCGCGGCAATCCGCGCGGCGTGTGGGCGGTCGGCGATCTGGCACGCGGCGACCTGCGCTTCGTCAATCGGCAGCGCGATGCCGGCACGCGGGTGCTGCTGAGCCATGCGTTGCGGGCCGCGGCGATCGATCCGGCGTCGATTCCCGGCTGGGACCTTCCGCTTGCGACGCACGAGGCCGTGGCCCAGGCGATCGCCCTCGGGCTGGCCGACGTCGGGCCGGGGCTGCGCGCGGTGGCAGCGGCCCGGGGTCTCGACTTCGTCCCGTTGGCGCAGGAGCGCTACGACATCGCCTTGCCGCGCGATGTCCTCGAGTCGGTCGCGTGCAAGCGCCTGCTCGGCGTGCTGCGCGGTCGAACCTTGCGTCGCGAGGCCGGGCGCTTCGCGGGCTACGACCTGCGCGACTGCGGACGGATCGTCGGCGCCGCGCGGCCCGATCTCATCCGGGCCTGAGCGGCCCTTCGTCTTTCATCGAGGAGTACGGAATGAACTCGCGACAACGATCCACGGCTTCGATCATCGGTGCGACGTGGGCGATGGCAGCGCTCGCGGCGGCCTGCGCCGGTCCGGCGCGCGCGGCCGCGCCCGATCCCGTCAAGGTGACGGTCTACGCAGCGGGCACGCTGGCCCGGCCTTTCACCGAGATGGCGCACGCGTTCGAGAAATTGCATCCCGGCATCGCGATCCAGGCGCAGTTCGGCGGCAGCGTCAAGATGGTCAAGCAGGTGACGGTGCTGAAGCAGCAGGCCGACATTGTCGCGGTCGCGGATTACACGGTGATCCCGAAGTACATGTTCGGCGCAAACGGCTCGCCGGCCTATGCCGACTGGTATGCGGGATTCGTCGGCAACGCGATCACCTTCATCTATACGCCCAAGAGCAAGTTCGCGCACGAGATCACGGCCGACAACTGGGTCGACGTGCTGTCGCGCCCGGGTGTGGAGATCGGCCGCTCGAACCCCGACACCGATCCGTCGGGCTACCAGACGCTGCAGATGCTGAACCTCGCGGCGACGTATTACCGCCGGCCCGGTCTTGCCGGCGCGATACTCAAGAACGCGCCGGAGACGAACATCCGCGACACCGAGACCGACCTGGTCTCGGCACTGCAGCTGGGCCAGATCGACTACCTCGCGATCTACCGTTCGGACGCGCTGCAGCACCACTTCCAGTATCTGAAGCTGCCCGCGGCGATCGACCTGAGCGACCCAAAGTACGCTGGTGATTACGCCAAATCCGTCGTCCAAACGAAGAACGGGGCGCTGTCGGCCAAGCCTATCGTCTACGCGCTGACGATTCCGCTGAACGCGCCGCACCGCGAGGCGGCGATCGAGTTCGTCAAGTTCATCCTCGGCGCCGATGGCCAGAAGATTTCGGCCAGCAATGGCTTCAAGACCCTCGCCCCGGCCTATGTCGTCCACGCCGACAAGCTGCCGGCCCAGCTCTCGGCGCTGACCCAGCCCTGGACGGAACAGTGATCCGGGCGCGGCCGTCGTTAGCCTGACGTTTTCATGGTCATCGTGCGACGTCCGCTGTTGTTCCTCGCGTTCTGGCTTCTCGGCAGCGTGGTGCTGGCGTTCGTGCTGGTGCCGCTGCTCGCGCTTGTCGCCGCGCCTGGGCTCCAGGGCGTAGTGCGCGCGGCGGCGATGCCCGACGTGCGCGCTGCGATCGCGCTCAGCCTGGGCGCCGCGGTGGCCGCGGCCGCGCTCGCGGCGCTGTTCGGCGTGCCGCTCGCCTACGTGCTCGCGCGCAGTGCGTTTCCGGGAAAGGGCGTCGTCGAGGCGATAGTCGACCTGCCGCTGACCGTGCCGCACACGGTCGCGGGGATCGCGCTGCTGCTCGCGTTCGGGCGCAACGGTGTGCTCGGGGCGCCGGCGGCGGCCTGGTTCGGGCTGCGCTTCTGGGGCACGGGCGCCGGCATCGTCGTCGCGATGCTGTTCGTGAGCCTTCCCTACGCGGTCAATGCCGCGCGCATAGGCTTCGAGGAAGCGATCGATCCCCATCTCGAGAAGGTGGCACGAACGCTTGGTGCCGGGCCGTGGCGCGTCTTCACGCGCATCGCGTTGCCGCTGGCCTGGCGCGGGGTGATGGCCGGCATCACGCTGACCTTCGCGCGCGCCATCAGCGAGTTCGCGACGGTCGCGCTGCTCGCGTACTACCCGATGACCGCGCCGATCAAGATCTACGAGCTGTTCCTAAGCTTCGGACTCGGCGAATCGACCGGCGCGGCGGTGCTGTTCCTGGCCATCGTGCTGCTGCTGTTCGTCGCGTTGCGGCAGCTTGCCTATGGCCGCGGCGGCCACCGCGGGTTCGGCCGGTGAGCGCGCCGGCACTCGAGGTCGAAAACCTCTCGCTCGTGCTCGGCGCGTTCGCGCTGCGCGGCGTCTCGCTCGCGCTCGAGCCNGGCGAGATCCTGGTGCTGATGGGGCCGAACGGCGCCGGCAAGAGCGTGATCCTCGAGGCCATCGCCGGCTTTCACCGGCCGGCGCAGGGGCGCGTGCGCATCGGCGGCCGCGACCTCACCACCGCGCCACCCGAAGCGCGTCATGTCGGCTACGTGTTCCAAAACTTCGCGCTCTTTCCGCACCTGAGCGTCGTGCAGAACGTGCGCTTCGGCATGCAGGCCCGGGGCGGAACGCGCTTTGACGCATCGGAGGGCGAACGCCGGATCGCGGCGCTGCTCGAGCGCTTCGGTCTCACCCGGCTCGCCCAGCGCCGGCCGGCCGACCTGAGCGGCGGCGAGAAGCAGCGCGTCGCACTTGCGCGCGCGCTCGCGACCGATCCAGCGGTGTTCCTGTTCGACGAGCCGTTCTCCGCGCTCGATGCCGCGACGCGCGACGCCTTGCGCGACGAGCTCGCCGACTTCCTGCGCGAATCGCGCGTGCCAGCAATCTACGTGACGCACGATTACGCGGAGGCCATGACCTTCGCCGATCAGGCCGCGGTTGTCGATGGCGGCGCGATCGCGCAATCCGGTCCTGCCGAGCAGGTGCTCTCGGCCCCCCGGACCGCGCACATCGCACGCATGATCGGCGTCGAGAACATCGTCGAAGGCCGGGTCCGGACCGTCCTTGTCGGCGAGGCGGTCGTTGCGCTCGGGACCTCGGACTTCCGCATCCCGCTGCGCGGGCGTGCCGTGACCGCCGGCCAGCGCGTGTCGGTCAGCGTCCGTGCCGAGGACCTGTCGCTGCTGTCGACGGGGGAACTGCCCGCGGCGGCGCATGTCGCGCTGCCGGCAAGAGTCCTGCGCCTCGCGAACCAGGGCCCGCTGGTGCGCGTCGGCTGCGACTGTGGATTCCCGCTCACCGTCTATGCGACGCGCGCGCAGTGCCGGCAGTTGGCGCTGGCGCCCGGGCAGGTGGCGGTCGTAGGCCTGTCCCCGCANGCGCTGAACCTGCTCGCCGACTGAGGGCCGACGGCACGCCCAGGGGCGCCGTGCCTGCGCTGCAGCGCGAGCGCCTGAACTATGCGCGCTGCCCGGCGTCGTCGGGCTCGCCGAGCAGCAAGGGCATCGCTGCCACCGAGCGCAGCGACCACGCGAGCGCGATCAGGCGCTGCATCTGAGCCGGCGTCGCGGCGCCGCGATAGCTGGCCAGGGCCGTCGCCTTCGCCTCGAGTTCGGGTCGGCTCAAGGTGTTGCCGGGGTCGCCCTTGGGCTCGTCGACGCGGCTATCAAAGCGGCGGCCGTCGACGGTTTCGACCGTGACCTTGCCGATCCAGCGCGCGGGGTAGGCGGCGTCGACCTCCGGATCTAGCCGCATCCGGACCTTGTCGCGAAACCGGAGCACCNCCGGATCGCGGAAATGCCGATCGAACTCGGTCAGGCCGGCCCGGCCGTGCACCGCGACCAGNGCCAGCACCGTCCCCATCGAGAACTTCGANTGGTGCACCGTCCGCGGGTCGGTGACGGGTGCGAGCACGTCGATCGCCGATTGATGGACATGTGCGGTGACTGCCTCGACGTCGGTGGCGCCCAGCCGGTGGCGGGCCAGCAACGCTTGCAGCGCGTCGGCCGCCGGGTGCGTATGGCGACACGAGGCGTGGAACTTGAACGAGGTCTCGGCCAGCGCCCAGCGCCGCCCGAGGCCGTCGGTGAGCCGGGCCGCGTCGCAGCCCGTGGACATCCCGCGGGCCATGCCTTGCGCGCCGGTCAGGATGCGTCGGGCACCGGTGAAGCCGTCCTGCGCCAGGTATGCGGCGGTCAGCCCGGCGGCGGCGGCGTGCGCGGTGTGGAGCTGTTTCGAATCGGCCGCGTCGCGCAGGAATTCCCACAGCCCTGCGGCCTGCGTGCCGGCGGACCCGATTGCGTTCAGCATCTGCTCCGGCGACAACCGCAGCGGCCGGGCCGCCGTCGCTGCCGCGGCGAGCGCGCCCGCGGTGCCTGTGGTGTGGAAGACTTTGTAGTGCGCACGCCCGAGGAACTCGCCGACGCGGATCCCGACCTCGTAGCCCGCCACCACCGCGCCCAGAAGCTCGGCACCCGAGCGCCCGAGGTCCTGCGCGATGGCGAGCGCGACCGGGAAGACAACGGCGGCCGGGTGAAAGACGGCGCCGTTGTGCACGTCGTCTTGCTCGGCGACATGCGAGGCCGCGGCGTTGACCATCGCCGCCATCAGCGGGCTGGACCGCCGGCGATGGATCAGGATCTCGCTCCGGCCGTCGGCCGGCCCCATTGCCGCACCGAAGCGCGCGATCGATTCAACGGCACGTGCGTCCTTGCCTGCGAGCGCGGAGCCGAGCCAGTCGAGAAAGAGGTCCTCGGCGCGAGCCTGGACCGCCTCCGGGACGCTCCCCAGGCTGAGCTCGGCCGCGAAACAGGACAGGACTTCTTCGGCGTTTTCGGTGTTCATGGCGTCGGGTGCTGGCGCGGCCTTCCGGCGCGCGCAATTGTGTGTGCGTCGTCGGGACAGGTCTGTGCGGAGGATAGCGCCGCCGGCGGCTGTCGCCCGCGCCCGGGCCGAGGCGCGCTCAGCGCGGTGCGCGGGCCCTCAGAACGTGCGCCAGAGGTCGAGCGTCAAAGCCTGTTGGCGGCGCGTCTGCGCCAGCGGCGAGGTGGCCGCGGC
>JGI20214J51650_10000886_pt1 | contig 18796 bp, 15 predicted proteins | sample WetSurMetagenome_FD_51650 | JGI IMG/M metagenome (IMG submission 51650) | reverse complement strand
CAGAAATCATCTTCTACGACGTATTCATCGCTGGTGCCCACGACAACAAAGAAGTCAAGGTACCTCTTCACCCTCGATTCATCTACTGCAAGGATCGCCTTCCTCCCCCGGTCCCCGCAAATCCGGATTATCTCTTCCTTCAGGTCAATAGATAGTGTATGGTCCCGTTCAAGGATTTCCCAGAGGTCCTGCTCTTCCTGTTCTGGCGTACCGTTCATGGGTTTGTGATCATGTTAGGCGGGTCATCGATATAGTGCCATCCCATCCGTGACGCAAGCATCCGCATGGCAGGTGCTTCGAGTGCATAGTGGGTTGCCTCAATCAGGGGGAGTGGCGATTCCCTGATAACCGAGTGTTTCGCCTCGGCCGAAAGGAAGGCATCAGCTCCAAGGCCCCCTGCCTCATGGATTAAACTGATATCAAACCCGCTCCCGCCAACAACAGCCAGGCGACGGACTGACTTCAGGTTACCCCAAATCCTGAGCGGTGAATTGAGAATTTTTCCAATCCGGCCAGGTTCCAGCTGGCAGTCCCCCACAAGGCCAAGGGCCATCGGGGTTGTATTTGTGAGCCCGAGAATGTCGGCAAGTGAGTCGTTGACACCCTGTGGGGCATGGTCGAAGTTGGTATGCATAACGAAAATATTCATCCCTGAAGCGAGGACCGACCTGAGTAACGGGACCAGTGGTCCCCGGACTGCCGTTACCGGGTGGAAAATGGGGGTGTGATGCACCACAAGCATATCGGCATGCCCCCGGACTGCTTCTTCAATAACACCCGGGCTTGCATCAAGAGCGCAGAAGACCCGGTTGATATTCTTGTTTCCTTCAATTATAAGGCCAATACGACCCGTATCAAACTCTTCAGCAAGGCCGGGTGGCGCCACCGTATCCATCCCGGAAATAAACTCGCGAATATCCATAATCCGGTTTAGGCCGGGGAGTTTAAATACTCTATATTACTGTGAGTAATATACTTAACNTATAAATATTCNTGAAAATGATATNTTATCGTATGAAGAAGTCCATCGACCTGATCAATGAACGGGTACGGGATGGCAATGCACGGGTGGTCACTGCTGATGAAATGCCCGGAATTGTCGCCGAACTAGGGGACGAAGAGGCCCTCCGTGAAGTGGATGTCGTAACCACCGGTACCTTTGGCGCGATGTGTTCATCAGGCGCATTTTTTAATTTTGGCCATGCAGAACCACCCATCCGGATGGAGCGGATATGGTTGAACGATGTTGAGGCTTACGGGGGCCTTGCAGCAGTTGATACCTATATCGGGGCTACCCAGCAGTCAACAACGCGGGAGGACCAGTATGGCGGGGCCCACGTTATCGAGGACTTTGTCGCCGGGAAATCGGTCGAGCTCAGGGCGATGTCACGCGGGACCGACTGTTACCCGCGGCGTACTATCACGACTGACCTGCTTCTCGAGCACCTGAACCAGGCGATCATGTGTAACCCCCGTAATGCCTACCAGCGGTATAATGCAGCTATTAACACCACGGACCGCGTCCTCCATACCTACATGGGGATGCTCCTCCCGAATTCAGGAAATATTACATTTTCAGGTGCCGGAGTATTAAACCCCCTTTCAAATGACCCGAAACTCCGGATGATCGGGAGCGGTGTCCCGATCTTCCTCGGGGGTGCCCAGGGCATGGTTGTCGGGGAAGGGACCCAGAACTCACCTGCCGGTGGGTTTGGTACCTTGATGGTAACCGGAAACATGAAGGAAATGTCACAGGACTATGTCCGTGCCGCCACGATGCGGGGGTATGGCGTGACCCTTTACATCGGTGTCGGGATCCCGATTCCTGTCGTTGACATTGATGTTGTCCGGAGTACCGCTGTCCGGGACGAGGACATTTCGGTCGACCTCCTTGACTACGGAGTACCAAGCAGAAACAGGCCTGCTGTGAGAAAAGTAAATTATGCAGAACTCCGGAGTGGTGTTGTCGAGGTAAACGGGGAAGAAATCAGGACTTCATCGCTTTCCAGTTACCGTAAGGCGAAAGATGTCGCTGAAACACTGAAGGGATGGGTGGAGCAGGGGAAAATGACCCTGGTACTTCCCACGCGTCAGATCAACCCCGAAACAAGGGTAAAGTCCATGCATGAATCCGTGCACGGGCCACGTGTGCTTGATATCATGGACAAGCGGGTGGTCTCCATCGGTGAATCCGAGGAGATCAGGGCTGCAGCGCAGAAACTTCTGAAAGGTGAGACGAACCACCTCCCCGTGATAAATAGCAACGGGCTCCTGGTCGGGATCGTGACGACGTACGATATCTCTAAAGCCGTTGCAAACCCGGGAAAAGCAACGCTTGTGCGCGATATCATGAGAAAGAAAGTAGTCACAACCACGCCGGACGAACCGGTGGATATCGCGGTGCAGAAGCTTGAACGTCATAATATCAGCGCGATGCCGGTTGTCGATAAGGACATGCATGTCGTTGCCATGCTGACCGCGATTGACTTGGGAAAGCTGATTGGAGGGAGGTGGCTGAAATGAAACTACTTGTCAACTTTTCAAGAAAAGCAGGTCAGAAACCGATTATTGCTCAGGTAGTAAAGGAAACCGGGGTATTGATCAACGTGGAGCGGGCGATCATTGACTCCTCCGAAGGTGAGGCACTGATTGACATCCCGGACGAATCATGCAGGATCGTCAAGGAGAAGATGGCAAGCCTCGGGGCAACGGTCCGGGTCCTTGAACACGGGATCATCCTGGACGAGACCGAATGCATAGACTGTGGTGCCTGTGTGAGTGTCTGCCCCCATGAAGTGTTCTATTTCGACGAGAACTGGGAGGTCTGCGTCAGGGAAGGGCGTTGCGTCCTTTGTGGGCGGTGCATGGATGCATGCCCGCACCAGGCCCTCTACCATAAAGACGAGTTGTGAACAACTCTCTCATTCTTTTTTTTTCGGGCTCTGTTGAAACTCTCTCAAGTCTATCTTTCAGATTAGATTATTCCAATATTTAGTCACGCTCCCGGGGCTCTGCCCCGCCGCTGTGGCGAACCCGGTTGGGATAGGGAATAATCTCCAAATCTCTGAAATTTTCTGGAATCTCTCAATTCAACCCTGCCAATGAATATCTTATCGGGGGTGGGCATGGAGGTGGTGAAAACACCTCCTGTCTAAGCAGTTCTGTTAACTTTTTTATTATCTAAAGGATTTCTACGGAGCTTATTTCGGGACAGCGTCCCCATAACAGGTCCAATAACTGGTTTCTTTTGCTAATGGTATTCTAAGCCTCACTAGAACGGGTGCGTCCTTGCAGATAATGTTCCCATATTCTCCTGGCAGCCCTGGTATTTGCATAGTAAGGTGTCAATTGTTTCAAGGCTGACTGGTCTGTACCCGGTCAGCTCACAACTCACGTTTATCCGTCGGGCCCCGAAGTTGATGAATGGGAACCGCTCAATGTCGTTATTGTGGTAATGACCATGCACTACCCAACCGTTAAACCCGGGAGGTGCATCGTCGGGGTTATGGATAAAGAGGAATTCATTCCCGTTATACCTGATCGTCATCGACGGGACTGCATCCGGGATATCAGTATCATGGTTCCCCTGGACGAAGGTGATCCTGCCATTCAGATGCCGGCGGTACTCTGATGAAGGAGGGGCCTCAGGGCTGTAACGTAAGTCCCCGAGATAAATTACCTCGTCAGATTCTCCCACGGAACGGTTCCAGTTGCCGATGAGGACCCTGTCCATCTCCCCTGCGTTACTGAACGGTCTCCTGCAGTACCTGATAATATTATTATGGCCAAGATGCAGGTCAGATAAAATAAACGGGGGCTTTTCCGAAGGTTGAGGCTGGGATGCAAGTTCAAGCCCTGCCAGCTTCCGGTACTGCATCAGTGACACAGCGGTCCGGTTCCGGTTATATACCAGTGGCCTGTTGAGCCACTCCTGTGCAGGGAGATCGAATTCTCTCTCGATGATCCCGTTTTTCAGCACAATGACCCGGAGAGAAGTGAGGGGGGCATAATCGGGTAATATAATTGGTTTTCCTGCATGGACCGGGATATTTCCCACCGTATCGTGGGCAGTCTGGCCCGGAACGTGACGACTCCTGGTATCGGCAATACTGGATCTTACCGTGTCGCAGATCAGGTCAGCATCACGGGGCCTGAGATTATAACCGTGGGTAATATGGAACTGCCGTATACCGGGGTCCCGGTCAATCCAGCTCCGGCTGCGTGCAACAGGGGTGAGCGAGTGCCAGAGATGTTCATGAAAGCTGGCAAGGTCATCTGATGGAACGACGCGGTGGGTAATTGCCTGTCCTCTCCGGCTTTTCAGGTGGAGATATCCTTTCAGGTTAAAGGATATGCCGGGAATTCCAATGGATGCTGCTTCTACTGCATTGAATACTGCAACCGGTGGCTCCCCTGCAATTCCCGTAAAAGGCCCGTATAAGGTGATATGGTGAAAATGAGGGAATGCGTAGATGTCCGGAACAAGCGATCGGAATACCTCTGTTTTCCGTTCAAGTTTCCAGTCATCGACCCGGAGCATGAGCATGTACACATCACGCTCCCTGTAACGGTACCCCCATCGCTTTAAGTGACGGCACCTCTGACCCTTCACCATTTCTGTCCAGAAGTCGTTCATCGTATTGCTATATACATTTACAGCCTGCCGGGTCTGCAGTACGGGGCTGTCTTTACCCTTGTAACCTGTGTTGTATAGATCTAATTCTTAAGTTCAATCGCATTTTCCAAAACTTACAATAGTCCTGCCCGCTAAACCGGTACGTGCAGAAAATAACATGATCCGGCACCATTTCGAGCTTCGTGAGACTATTACGACCATCCTTGCTGATGAACAGTCCCATATCGATGCAGCGGTTGAAGGGATTATTAAGGCCCGCCAGGAAGTGGAGCGGTGTATTGCGCAGGACCCTTTTTTTAGGGCGACTTTTGAACCGTATACCCCTGAATACGGGGGTCTGGTAGTAACGAGGATGGTAAAAGCGGCAAAAAAAGCCAATGTCGGCCCGATGGCAGCTGTTGCAGGGGCAATTGCCTGGTCCGGGATTGAGGCGATGCAGGAGGCCGGGGCCGGGTATGGTGTGATAGATAACGGTGGTGATATTGCCCTCTTTTCAGACCACGAGCTCCTCATAGGGGTACACGCCGGCAGTTCACCATTAAGTGACCGTGTGGCTTTCGCGGTCCCCCCGACGAACGGAACCCTCGGGATTTGCACCTCGTCTGCGACGGTAGGGCCGTCAATCTCTTTTGGGATCGCCGATGCAGTAACCGTCTTTTCCCGGGACGTTGCGCTGGCTGATGCATGGGCAACAGCGATCTGCAACGAGATACGTCCGGATGATATATCGGTCCTCCTTCGTGTCAACCCTGAGGAAGTAAACGGGGTTTTTTCGGTAATCGGCGAATGGACCAGCAGTTTTGGTGAGCTTCCACCGCTTGTCAGGGCAAATGTCAGGAAAGACCTGATTACGGCCGGCCGTAACCTGTAATAAGCTGGAATCTGTCTCGTGCTGCGATCAGGGTAACACATGCTTTTGTATAAAATAATGGAAAGGTATGAAATACCAGACAGACAAGGGAGTGTATGCCAGATGCGATCCGGGTACTCTACATTGATGACGAACCTGTTCTACGAAAGGTAGCCCGGGTATTCCTTGAGCAGTCCGGAAATTTTTCTGTTGAGCCAGTTGCTTCAGCCCTTGCTGCACTGGATCTCCTCCAGCATGAAAAATTTGATGCAATTATTTCTGATTATATGATGCCAGGTATGGATGGTATAACCCTTCTCAAACAGCTGAAAGCAGGAGGGGATGAAACGCCGTTTATTATCTTTACCGGCCGGGGACGTGAAGAGGTAGCTATTGAAGCGCTGAACAGTGGTGCTGATTTTTACATGCAGAAAGGCGGGGACCCAAAGTCCCAGTTCACGGAACTTGCCCACAAAGTTAAACGGGCGGTAGACCAGCGAAGGGTTGAACAGGCACTCCTGGAAAGTGAACAAAAATATCGCAACCTGATCGAACACTCGAATGAGGCTATTGTTGTCGCGCAGGGTGATGTGCTGCGGCTGATCAATCACCGTGCAGTGGAAATGACGGGATATTCTGAAGAGGAGATCCTTTCGATGCCGTTTTCTGCATTTATCCACCCGGAGGACCGTCCCGTAGTGATGGAGCAGTACCACAAGCGGTTTATTGGCGGGAAAATCCCGTCCAGGTACAGCTTCAGGGTGATCTCAAAAGACGGAGCCACCAGGTGGGTTGAGATCAATATTGTCATGATTGACTGGGAAGGAAACCCAGCCACGCTGAATTTTATAACCGATGTTTCCGAACGCAAACAGGCTGAGGACGCTCTCCGGATCCAGCATGACCTCAGCCTTGTTCTGAACCACTGCACCAGCCTCACCGATGCATTTGACCAGATCCTGTCTGCCAGCCTGCAAATTGAAGGGCTTGACGCAGGTGGGATCTACATGGCAGACCCGGTAACCGGTGCCCTCGATATCGTGGTTCATCGAGGGTTATCACCTGAGTTTGTCGCGTCCTCGTCACACTATGATGCCAAATCTCCACAGACACAACGTTGCCGCGCTGGTACACCGTTTTATGGGCGATATTCGGAAATCCGGGAGCCCGAAAAGGACGGGACCCCTGACAAAGAACAGCTGACTGCAATGGCCTCCATACCTGTTATGCACGAGGGGGAACTGATCTCTGTTCTGAACGTAGCATCGCATTCTGCAGATGAGATACCGCTAACAGCCCGTCACATTCTGGAAACGATGGCGGTGCAGGTAGCAACTGCCCTTGTCCGGATCCGTTCCCGTGAGGCGCTGGAGGAGAGTGAAACACGGTACAGAAATGTTGTCGAGGACCAGACCGAGTTTATCTGCCGCTTCCTGCCGGACGGGACACATGTCTTTGTGAATGAAGCATATTGCCGCTATTTCGGGCTTTCCCGTGAGAATATTATCGGCAGCCGGTTCAGCCCGGACCTGCCCAGGGAAGACAGGGAGATGGTTGCCCGGACCCTTTCTTCGCTCACCCCCAAATGTCCTGTAGAAACTATCGAGCAGCGTATAATCATGCCTGATGGCAAAATCAGGTGGCAGCGGTGGGTTGACCGCGCGATCTTTAATCCCGAAGGTAACCTTAAAGAGTTCCAGTCGGTAGGGCGGGACATTACCGAGCTTAAAGAGCGTGAAATAGCCCTGAAAATGAAAAACGAGGAATTGCGGTCATCATATGACCAGATAGCCCTCGATGAAGAGCAACTCCGGCACCAGGTTGAGGAGATCACTGCAGCGCAGCAGGCATATCGTGAGAGCGAGGAAAAATTCCGTCTTGTTGTAGAAAATGCCCCTGACGCGATCGTTATCCAGACCGATGGACGATTTGTTTACCTAAATCCTGCAGCATGCCATCTTTTTGGTACGGTATCTGCAGAGCAACTGGTCGGTGAGAAGGTCCTTGATGTGTTTCACCCTGATATCAGGGAACGCGTCCGTGAAAGAATACGGATGCTTAACGAAGAGCGGCAACCTGTTGCAAGAATAGAGGTAGCCCTGCTTAAACTGGATGGATCGCTTGTTGATGCGGAAATATCCGCAGTGCCAATAACATATGAGAAGAAAAACGGGGCAATGGCATTTATACGCGATATCACCGAAGGAAAGCGGGCAGAGCGGGAACTCCGTGAAACAGAACGAAGAATGGAAGATATTATCAATTTCCTTCCTGATGCCACGTTTGCGATTGATTATGAGGGCAGGGTGATTGCATGGAACCATGCTATTGAAGAAATGACAGGTATCAGGGCCGGTGATATGCTCGGGAAAGATAACTACGAATATGCAATCCCGTTCTACGGTGAACGTCGCCCGATACTCATCGATCTCGTGATGATGCAGGACCCGCGGGTGATAAACGATTACTCTGCTGTGCAAAAGGACGGTGATGCCCTGACCGCTGAGACGAACCGGGCCCACGTGGGTGGAAAAGATGTCTGCCTCTGGGGAAAGTCGATCCTGTTTAAAAATCCTGATGGCAAGGTAGTCGGGGCCATTGAGTCAATCCGGGACATTACCGATCGCAAAATGGTGGAAATTGACCTTGAAAAATCGAGGAATCTTTACCGGGCCATTTTTGAAACAACCGGGGCTGCCACGATTATTATTGACAACGATACGACCATACTCCTCGCAAATTCCGGGTTTGCCAAATTGTCCGGTTTTTCAATCAATGAAGTGGAAAGAAAAAAGAGCTGGACAGAATTCGTTGTCGCTGAAGACCTTGAATTGATGAAGCGGGACCACCAGGACCGCCGCAATGATCTCTCGGCTACACCAAATGTTTACGAGTTCCGGTTTCTCGACCGTAATGGTAAGGTCCGGTATTGCCTGAATAATGTCGGAATAATTCCCGGGTCTACCCGGAGCATCGTATCCGTTGTTGATATCACCGGGTTGAAACTGGCGGAAACAGCGCTGAGAGAGACCCTTGCCCAACTCACACAAAATGAACAGGACCTGCGCGAAAGTGAGGAGAAATACCGCACGGTTTTCGAAAATACCGGTACAGCAACCGTTGTTTTGGACGAAGACGGCATTATTGAATTAGCCAATAACGGCTTCGCGCATCTCAGTGGTTATTCCAAGGATGAGATCGAGGGAAAGAAGAACTGGACAGAATTTGTCATCCCTGATGACCTGGACAGGATGCGTACCCAGCATAAGCTCCGCAGGCAGGACCGGGAGAGGGCACTTAACAGGTATGAATTCAGGTTTGTGCAAAAAAACGGGGACCTCCGGTTTATCTTTCTTTTCATCGATATTATTCCTGGAACGAAGAAGAGTGTTGCCTCGCTCCTGGACATTACCAGCAGGATACAGGCAGAGGAATTGTACCAGACTGTTTTTGAGAATACCGGGACCGCGATGTTCATTGTTGAAGAGAATTCAGTAATATCCCACGTCAATGACCAGATGGAGAATGTCTGGGGATATTCAAAAGAAGAGATTGAAGGTCGCGTGAAATGGCATTCACTGGTGGCCGGGGAAGACCTGGAGAAAATGAAGAAATATCACCGTATCAGGTGGAAAGATCCCGGTATCGCCCCAAAGGATTATGAATTCCGGTTTATCCATAAAAACGGGGAGGTCCGCGATGCCGCTTTGAGTGTCGCAGTAATTCCTGGTACGAAGAGAAGCGTGGTCTCCCTTCGTGACATTACAGAACTTAAAAAACTTGACCGGCAGGTGAAGGAAAGAACTGAGCAGGTTGAGCAGCTCCTCCGCCAGAAAGATGAGTTCATCGCCCAGGCTGGCCATGATCTCAAGACACCGCTCACACCGATCATTGCTCTTCTCCCCCACATTTACAAAAAGGAACAGGACCCCGAACTGCGCAATCTCCTTGAAATGGTGATAAGTGACGCCGCATCGATGAAACACCTCATTACGGATATTCTCACGCTCGCCGAGCTCAATAAACCCTATACCAGACCTGATGCAAAATTGATGGTCCTCGCAGAGGAGATTGAAAAAGGGATCGTGAAGCATGCCTGGATGGCCCAGAAGAAAAGTAATGTTATAGAAAATTCCGTTGGTCCGGAGATCAGGATTTGGATCACGCCACTGCACCTCGAAAGTATCATTGATAACCTCCTCGGTAACGCGATCAGGTATACACCGGAAGGAGGGAAGATCACCGTTTCTTCAATATCGGCTGACGGGGCTGTCACGATTTCCGTTGCTGATACCGGGATTGGCTTGACACCGGAAGAAACGGTCCGTATATTTGATGAGTTCTACAAGGCTGATATGTCCCGGCACCAGCGGGACTCATCGGGTCTCGGCCTCACTATTGTGAACCGTATTGCCCGTCTCTATGGTGGGAGCGTTAAAGCCGAAAGCCCCGGGAAAGGGTGTGGTTCCACCTTCACTGTTACCCTGCCCCAGGGTAACTGATGGAATTAGAATGGCCCTGGTTAAGCCGGGTGCTCATAACCGGGGAATCTTTATCAGCATAGGATAAGAAGGGGTGTATATGAAGGGACCTCCCGGCAAAGATACAGCTCCTTCGTTGCAACCGGATACCAGGGACAGGGTTATGATTGTCGACGATGACCGTCATATCCTGCTCGCGGTTAAAACGGTCCTCAACGAGGCGGGTTTTCCGGTTGACATGGCGGAGAGTGGCCAGGAATGTATCAACCTTCTGAAAGCCGGGTTTACCGGAGTCATACTTCTCGATATTATGATGCCCGAAATGGACGGGTGGGATACTATCCGTGCTATTAACAGCAGCGGGCTTGGAGAGAACATTCTCATTGCGATGCTTACTGCTAAAAATTCACCAGATGCAAAAATGATAGGTCTCCAGGAATACGTATTCGACTATATAACCAAGCCTTTTGAACCCGAAGAACTGGTGAACAGGGTACAGTTATACAGTAAATATATGAGGGGATAAACAGGACCGGGGTTCCATCATGAAAGCCGGGAATCTCTGTCCGATTATCATTATCGGGTCCTCTACAGGAGGGCCACACGCCCTTGAAAAGATCTTCTCCAGGGTGGTGCGGGTACCCTCTGCCATCGTTATCGTTCAGCACCTTTCCCATTCATTTGTGCCCCTGCTCTGCATGCATATTCACGAGGTATGCGGTGCTCCAGCAGTTATTCCATCAGAAGGGGACCCAATGAGTACGGGGACAATCTATATTGCACCAGGCGGGCGACACCTCCTCATCAGGAATAACAGGATATTTTCCTTCTCTGATGCCGAGAAGCTTCACGGGGTAAGGCCTTCCATCGATATTACCATGAGATCCCTCCGCCCTGAACCCGGGTTACGGTGTATGGGCATACTTCTNACCGGAATGGGTGAGGATGGTGCGACCGGTATTGCACATATCAAAAAGCTGGGGGGCATTACGGTGGTCCAGGAACCCGGGACATGTGCAATCAGGAGTATGCCCCTCGCGGCGCTCGCCACAGGTTCAGTGGACTATACCCTGACTCCGGATGCGGTTGCTGACATGATCAGCAACTTCAATCCTGGTGAGGCCCGCTCCTCAAGGCAATGCACAGACCCCCCGGCCGACGGGAAAAAATAGGTTTATTTATGGCATCAGTTTAAATTTGCCCATTTCTGTGTTGATCATCGAGATAGCGGTATTAATCTCTTTAATTACCTGGGTGATATTATGCACTACAGAGAGGGCCTCCTCGCTCGTGGTAGAGGAATTCAATGCGTCCTTGGCCGTCTGGCGCACAAGCCCTGACATTTCATTAACGCTTGCGGTGATCTCTTCGAAGGATGCAGCCTGTGTCTCGGTCGCTCCCGCGACCGCGACCATCTTTTTGCTGATATCTGCGACAGATGCGGTGAGTTCATTAAAAACCCGGAGTGTATCTGCAAGGGCTGCATTCCCCTCCTTTACCGCTGTACCGGCATGCGACATCGCATTTGCGGCATCCTGGCTCTTTTTCTGGAGACCCGTTATCATCTCCCCTATACTTTCTGCAGACTTCCGGGAACCCTGGGCAAGGGATTTAACCTCACTTGCTACCACTGCAAACCCTCTTCCTGCCTCCCCGGCCCGTGCGGCCTCAATCGCCGCGTTAAGGGCGAGGAGGTTGGTCTGGTTTGCAAGATCTGAAATGATACCTACAATTTTTCCAATCTCGTCCATCTGCTGTTTGATCTCGACAATAAGTGCATCCACTTCCATCGAGGTCTTGGTAATACTCCCCATCCCTTTCTCGGCCCTTCCGGCATGGGTTATACCTTCCTTGGCGAGTTCGTTGGCCTTGTTTGAGAGGATGGCAACCGCCTCAGCATTTGAGGAAACATCAGACACCGTCTTTGTCAGGTCCTCCATTGTCCGGAGCACCTGGGTGATCCCCTCATCGCTCCGTTCTGCATTCAGCTTGGTGTCCTCGGCGTTTTTGGTGATCATTTCAGCGCCTCGGCTTACATCACTGACACCACTGGATGCCTGGTTCGCTTCGTTGAGGAGATCGTTCATCTTCATATTGACAACTACAAGTGACTGGGACACTTCCACCCCAATCTTGTTGAGCGATTCCTTCAGCTTGACAAGGTCCCCCTGGACATGCAACTTAGGATCTATCCCACTGGAAAAATTCCCTGATGCATAATTATCCGCGACCCGGCTTATCTCCCTGATTGCCCCCTCTATTCTCCGGCCCAGGTTATTAAGGGAATTTTTAAATTTCATGAATTCCCCTGCAACTGCAAGGTGCTCGTCAAAACGGGCTGAATAGTTACAGGCTGCCAGTTCATCCGATAAACGCATGGCTTCATGGATCGGCCCGATAACAGCATCGAGCGTATCATTAACCCCTTTTACCACCTTTGCAAAGTCCCCCTGGTGTCGGGATGAATCAGCCCTTGCATCAAGCCGCCCCTCAACTGCTGCCATAGAGAGCGTATTTGTGTCCTCGACGAGAAGGTTAACAGCTACGATGCACTGGTTGAGGTTGTTCTTGATCTCGTTAAAGTCTCCAAGATAAGCATCAGTTATTCTTGGAGGGATATCGCCCTTGGAGATCCGGTCTACATATTCAGCGGCGACGTTGAGTGGTCCGATAACAGCATCGAGCGTATCATTGACCCCTTTTACTACCTTTGCAAAGTCCCCCTGGTGTCGGGATGAATCAGCCCTTGCATCAAGCCGCCCCTCGACAGCAGCTTTTGAGAGCATCCCGGTGTCCTCAATGAGTAGTTTGATTGCATCAATGCACTGGTTGAGGTTGTTCTTGATCTCGTTGAAGTCCCCGTAATAGGTCTCTGTTATCTTCGGTGGGATATCCCCCTTTGAGATCCGGTCAACGTATTCGGCAGCAACATTGAGGGGTCCGATGACTGCATCGAGAGTGCGGTTGACCCCGTGCGCAATTTCAAAGAAATCACCCGTATAATTTCCCTCCTGGGCTCTCGCTGAAAGGTTTCCTTTCTCTGCCTCTGCCGAAACCACGAGGATGTCCTTGATTGCCCGCTTCTGGTCTGTTATGTTATTATAAACCGTAAGGACATTGACGAGTTCTCCCTTCGCATCAGAGAGAGGAATATTGTATCGCTCAACAACACGTTCCCCCGAAGGGAACTGGATGGCTGCTTCCCCCCTGCTCGCCATTCCGGATTTCATGGTGTCCGCAACGCTCTGTCCTGACTGGGCAATATATTTGAAATCTGATATGGTGAGGTGATCTGCCTGTTCCTTTGAAAAGCCGGTAAGGTCCAGGAAAGCCTTGTTGGATGCGATCACCTTCAGGTCTTTGCTCCACAAAAGAATTGGCATCGGGTTCTGCTGGACGATTGCGTCTGACTGTTTTTTTAACCGTTCAACCTCCGCCATTTTATTCTCGATTTCGGTCACTTCATTGTAAATAATATAAACGTCTTTTACCTGACCCTTTTCATCAAGGAACGGGATAATATTCCTGTTTACAATATGCGTGCCATTTGCTGCGATGAATGCCGCATGGGCGGTGACCGGCTTTTTCAGCTCAATAGCATCAGCAAGTCCCTGCCCCTGGTCATAGAGGTACTCCAGCATTTTTTTACCCTTAATATCCCGAAAATCAATTCCCAGTAGTTTATCGCGTGGATATGAAACAATGTTACAAAAAGCCTCATTCATATCAACAATCTCAAATTCAGGGTCAATAATTACCTGGGCAACATGACTCGCCTCGAACATGGACCGATAAAGGTGGGCTTCCTCAAGGCGGGTTGCGAGTTCAGTCACTTCATTATAGATGATATAGACATTTTTGAGATCCCCTTTTTCGTCAAGGAAGGGTATTATATTCCGGTCAACAATATGGGTCCCGTTTGATGCCACCCAGGCTGCATGGGCTGTTCCGGATTTTTTTAATTTTATTGTGTCAGCAAGGCTCATCCCTTCATCAAAGATGTACTTCAGCATTTTTTTACCCCGGAAATCACGGAAGTCCATTCCTCGAAGTTTTTCACGGGGGTAATCAACAATTGTGCAGAAGGCATCATTCATATCAACGATTTTAAATTCAGTGTCAATAACTACCTGAGCGACATGACTCTTCTCAAACATCGACCGGCAAAGACTTACTTCGGATTTCAGTCGTATATTCTCCTTCAGACACTCTTCAATGGTAGTTTCTTTCGTTGTCATATCGGGACCCCTTGATTCTGGCTGCATTGTTAAATCAGGTGAATTTNTTCCTGCCTGTCATTTGACATTGGCATATTGCGGTTTAAATAAATTCCCATTTTTCCGGTTATTCCGGGACTTAAAAATTCGGTTTGAAAAAATATTGAATGCAAAAAAATAATTAGGGAATAGTTATGGGTGATTAATAACCCTCAAGTTCTGTGGATCCCTGCTCCTGGTTTCCGCGGTGAACTTCCAGTTCATGTGTGTTTCTACAGGACCGGTTAATAAAAAAAACAGGTGATTCGTCAACAAAAGCCACACAATTTTTTCCTGACTTATAACCAATTCAAAAAATGTAGTTAGAATTGGAAAATAAGACGCTCCTGGGGGCATTGCCCCCGACGCNGCGGCAGCCCACAATTGGGATAGTTCCTGGACTGTTGAAATGTCTCAAAATGACAGGAATTACCTAAACCGGATACAATTCTCTCCTGATTTAGCGAACAAAAATGTATTGNGGTGGTTCCAACTGATGAATCACCAAAAAATATGGTTAATTCCGGAGATCGAATTTCGCCACTACACCGATCGCATCAGGAAAGTGGTATTCAAGTGTTATCCCTGCAGTGTTCTCCGGGACCTCGTAAAACAGGTGCCCTGTCCTGTCACGACTCCCGTCATCAGCATCACTGACAACCGAGAGACCGGGAATAAAACGCCGGCCTTTGGAATCTTTAATGATAATACCGTTGAAAAGGCCGTCATTCCCCACATTTCCCTCGCCAGGGTCACGGATGGTGACATTGAGGGCCATCAGCTGGTAACCCTGGCGATAGCTGCTGAACTCCCCATGCTGGTTGTATGGTTCGAGACTGAATGACTTGTTATACAGGACGGAATTCAGTGTGATACGTATATTTCCGTCGTTCGCACTCTCCCCTACATGGAATGTTGTAAATAGTGGTTTTTCAGATACCGGAGGCGGTGTGATCGGGGGGACCTCACGGGGTTCTATCTGCAGCGATTTGTTTGAGCCGCTGATGTTAACAACCATTCCCGGGATTGTCTCTATTGTTACATCAGGTATCGAGCTGAACGGGATCTTATTTGCGATATAAAGTGTCGGCTTCGGCAGGGGATTTGTATCAGGACTGAAGTTAAGCGTGTGGGCCGGGAGCGATGTATCAGGGCTCATCGTCGTGCATCCTGCAAACATTATACCGAATAGAAGGAACACCCCAAGTATTCCTTTCAAAAGCCACTTACTCATTTTTATTCCTCCCGACGTTCCACGGCACCATACCCGTATCCCTCANGATGGATACCCGGTCCATTTTTCATTAAGTATCTCAATTTTCATGCGATATTTCCATATACCCAAATTATACGGGAACCTTCCCTGTTATCAGGTAATATGCACCGGCATTTCAATTTTTTTATCCCGGGCATGAGAAACGAATTTTTCCTCATTGACGGGACCCCCTGGTGCGCGGATGCGGTCAGTAACTGTCATCAATGAATTGCATCGCGCTGTGGTACGCATCTTTCCCGTGGTATTTTGCTATCACCTGCCCCTCATCAAGAAGGGTGATTACCGGGTCTCCCTGTTCCACCCTGAATTCGACTTCCACATAATCAATCTCCGCAAGGACTACTTTGTGGGAGAGTGACGTGGCTGGTAACAACAGAAGACGCTCCTTTGCCAGTTCCCCGGGAAACTCCCTGAAATAGTAGTAAAAGACCTGGTAGGCATTCAGGAGGTCAGAAGCGAGGAGTTCCTGCCGTACTTCAGGTTCGACAGAATCTAGTGCGTACGCCAGCTGCTCCTCGTCATCATCACTCTGCATGAAAAGCCTGTCCGCAATTTTCGTAAGATCACGGTAGGATTTCGCCTGTTGTCCGTCAGTCATTCAGAAGTATATAACCGCCAGATGAGAAAAATGTCATGGTAATGCCAGAAAAGCTATAACCTGTAACGGGTACAATACATGCCCGTGAAAGACGAGGACCTTGACTGGATAGTATATCATGTCCTTTCTGGTAAGGGTGCGAAAACAGAGGAGACAATCGTCCGTGAAACAGGATTTCCCGCTGGAGATATCCGTGCATCGCTCACCAGGATGGAGTCAAATCTTCTCATCGAATGCCGGGAGGGAAACTACGACGTACTCTCTATCCCGGATATGCTGTTCCGTTGCCAGTGCCGGTACGCAAAGGACAGCCCGGTAGTCATCGAGGACGGCGTGATAAGAGTAAAAAAACCGGAGCAGTAGCATGGAAGTTGTTATCCTGAGACTTGGCCACCGCCCGGAACGTGACCAGCGGGTGACGACCCATGTAGGATTGCTTTCGAGGGCGCTCGGTGCGAAGGGTATGTACCTTGCCGGACAGGATACCGGGATCGTACGGAGTATCACGAGGGTTGTAGAGCAGTGGGGTGGTGATTTTTTCATCGAGGACAAGGTTAAATGGCGCCGGTGCATTGAAGAATGGCAGAGGAGCGGCGGAAAAGTTGTTCACCTGACGATGTACGGTCTCCCGGTACGCGAGCATGAGACCGAGATAAGGGATTCGGGGAAAATTCTCGTTGTCGTTGGGGCCGAGAAAGTCCCGGGGGAAGTGTACGGGCTTGCTGACTGGAATATATCGGTCACAAACCAGCCCCATTCCGAGATTGCAAGCCTTGCAGTATTTTTAGACAGGTTATTCGAGGGTTCGGAACTATCCAGCGAGTTCGCGGGTGCCAAGATCAGGGTTGTCCCATGCGGGAAAGGAAAACAGACCGAAAGTCTCTGAACCGGAGCGTGCTCATTGCCGGTTTTACCACGCGCCACGTGGCCTGTTCAGCACATGCGGCCGGGTACCGGGTATATGCCGTCGATCACTTCTGTGACAAGGACCTGTCCCGCTATGCAGACGATTCCATGTCTTTTGACGATCTTGAGTCATTACCTCCCGCGATTGAGCAGATGTCCGGAAAATACAGGTGTGATATTTTTGTCCCNACCTCGGGGGCCGAGATGCTGCCGGTTGGAATTCCCCGGTATGGCCCTGCCCCGGAGAAGGCCGCAACGTTTCTTGATAAGGGCCGGACATCCCGTTTTTTCCTGGAAACGGGTGTGCCTGCACCTGCAACCCTTCCCGGCCGGACATACCCGGCCATGGTAAAACCAAGAAGCGGATCCGGGGGGTGGCGCAATGCTGTACTCCATAATGATGATGAATGGCGGAAATGGAAAGAAGACCTCGATGACCCGCCAGCACTCTGGCAGGAGGTGGTGCAGGGGATTCCTGCATCCGTCTGCTGTGTAACCGATGGTACCCGCGCAAGGGCAGTGGCAGTCAACGAGCAGCTGCTCAGGGGTGGGGAAGATGCCGCATACGGGTTTTCGGGATCAGTTACGCCGTTTGTGCATCCCCTTGCAGAGGACATGGTCAGGAGCGCAGAAAAAATTGCTTCTGCTTCGGGTTGTATCGGGACAATCGGGATTGATTTCGTTGTCGGGGGGACTCCCTACGCTATCGAAGTGAATCCACGGTTCCAGGGGACCGTTGACACGGTGGAAATGGCGACCGGGAAAAACCTCTTTTCACTCCACGTTGATGCGTGTGAAGGGAGGATCCCGGAAAGTATGCCGGAACCCAGGCAATTTGCGGCACGGAAAATCCTTTTTGCCCGGGATGAACTCGTTGTCGGGAAGGACCTCGGGGAGTTCCCCTTTGTTGCAGACGTCCCGTGGCCTGGTTCACTGGTTGAAAAGGGTGGTGCAATTGTCAGTGTTTATGGCTGGGGCCGGACACGCCGAGACGCAATATTGATGCTGGATAAACATATTAGCACTGTGCAGCAATATATAGGAAGGACGTCCTGATGGAAGAATTACTGAGTAACCTGGCAATCCGTGCTTACCTGCTGCGCATTATTGGCGAGGAAGGGCTTGACCTGCTATCAAAATATCCAGATAATAACGAATACAGTGATGAGGACCTCGCAGCAAAGACGGGCATCAATTTGAATTCGGTACGTCATACCCTCTACACGCTCTACGAGAAGAGGCTTGCAGAGTACCGCCGGATTAAGAATAACGAGACCGGGTGGCTCACCTACCTCTGGCAGCTCAGGATGGACACGATTTACGACGCGATCCGTGAGGACCTTGAACGGGTGCTCGACAAGCTCGAGGCACGCGCACGGTTTGAGGAAGAGAACGACTTCTATATCTGCAAGTCATGCGGTATCATCTGCACATTTAACCAGGCGATTGATGTCAATTTTATCTGTCCTGACTGCGACCAGCAGATGGCCCATTTCGATAACGAAATGCTTCTGCGTGCCCTTAAAAAGCGTATCAATACCATGAAGCAGACGCTTGGGCATGCCTGAGAATACTGTTTTTTTCGAGGGACTGCTTGCCCGGAAAGGGTGCAGCCCGAAAGTAATTGCACATTGCCGGGCGGTCAGCGCTATTGCAATGGAATATGTTCACGAGGGCTCCCTCGCAGACCCAGCCCTGGTTCTCGCGGGATCTATGCTTCACGACATCGGTCGTTCGTCAACACATGCTATTGGCCACGCCCAGGCAGGTGCAGCGATCTGCCGGGAACTTGG
>JGI20214J51650_10000885_pt1 | contig 18800 bp, 8 predicted proteins | sample WetSurMetagenome_FD_51650 | JGI IMG/M metagenome (IMG submission 51650) | reverse complement strand
GTCAGGGAAAGTTGTCAATCAGCGATGTACTTGATTATTGTGCCCGGATTGGGTTTGATGGAGTTGACCTTACAGGTTATTATTTCCCCGGTTATCCAAATGTTCCATCCGACGATTTCATTTATGAGGTAAAGCGGAAAGCTTTTAAATTGGGTCTTGGAATTAGCGGAACTGGGGTAAGGAATGATTTTACATGGTCTGATCCCTCTAAAAGGGCTGAGGAAAAGAAACTTGTTAAAGATTGGATTGTAGTCGCTGCAAAACTGGGTGCACCATTAATAAGAATCTTTGCCGGGACACTTTCTAAAGAGAACTTTACATGGGACCAAAAATTAAAATGGATTGTTGACGATATCAACGAATGTGCAGAATATGGAAAAAACCATGGAATTATGATTGCTCTTCAGAATCATAATGATTTTTTAAAAACTTCTTCTGAGGTGGAAAAGACATTTAAGCTGATTAATCCCGACTGGGTTGGATTATTACTAGATATCGGCAGTTACCACACGCCTGATCCTTATGTAGATATTGCCAAAAATGCAAAATATGCCATCTCCTGGCAGCTTAAGGAAAAAGTTTTCATTAATGACACGCAGGAGGAGACTGATTATACCAAAATCATTGATATTGTAAGAAAATGCGGATACCGTGGATTCCTTCCTCTTGAAACTCTGGGAGAGGGAGATCCTGCAACTAAAATAGAGGCTCTCTATAAAAAGGTCAGAAAGGTCTTAAATAGCTGATTGACCCAACATTTCGCTTTGTTATTATTGACTAATGGACAAGCCTTTATGATAAGCTTCCCCGGTAAGTACTTCATGGCATTAATAACTAACCATGACATGTTTTCTATCCCTAGCATACTCCTTTACCTGGAAGACAAACGCCTGCAACCTGGTATCAAGAGAGACGGAATCCTGGCCATCATATGCAATATTGATGAAAGGAATATTATTATGGTCCTTCCTGAATGAATCACTAACCGAAGCAATAAGAGTTCCCGGCATACATGTAAAAGGCAGAATTGCAGCCAAACCCGAAACACCTCTTTTTGCCAGACCTACTGAAGTCCCAACTGCTATCGGGGGGTCTCCGTCATAAAATTGATTAATATATTTATTACACAGATGCAACATATCATGAAGTGATACATCCTTTTCATGGTCGGTGAATTTTTTTATTCCCCTTAACAGGGAGGCTGCAATAACCTCCTGACCAACAGCCTGAATTTTAGATTTGATGACACCTGCATTATCATTTTTCCACCTGCTGTCACGGGTAAACCGGTAAGTTGAATAAGTTATCCATTCTGAAATCGGACCTATAACCACTTCAACCCCAAGTTCTTCCAGTCTGTTGGCGAGATTCCCATTACAACCGGCATTGTCGCGCATGAATATTTCACCGATAATTGACACCACTGGTTTTCTTTGGCTTTTATCAACTATTATCTCCAGGAAATCAGACGCAATTCCGGAAAGTACTTTATGAAGACCTTTAGAGCCATTCTCAATACATTTTTCAAGACGAGACAGTGAATGTGTGTAGAGTTTATCTGAATCCCCCGCATTTACTTCGTATGGACGGGTTTCCCTGTAGATCTTCCTGAGGTAATCGGCAACAATAAATCCTTTCCAGGCATTTATCCTGAACTTTTGTCCACGTTCGCCAGCAACATCTTCATACGATGTATCATTTGAGGGAGTTATAAGCTCTACCTCATGAAAACCAAGTTTATCAAATAGAATTCTGTGAAAATGGTTATACTGACCAAACCGGCAAGGGCCATTATGATCGGGCATGAAGAAGCTCATTTTGGAAGGATCAGCTCCTGGTCCAGTAAGTTTCTTAATAAAGCTTCCGGTAGTACAGATCATCGGGAAGCATTCCTTGGATGAGGTATATTTTCTTCCGATCGCCAAATCTTCCTCAGTCTGTTTAGGGAGTACTTCGGATGGTATTCCACAACTTCTTGCTGCAGCAGCTATCAGATAGGCTGAATCATTCATATATGGGAAATACATCACCCGCTCTTTTTGTGGAGAGGAGAGGCCCGGGCGGGGCCTGAATATCTCAGGTTCCTTCTTATCGTTTTTTTCAGAACCGTTTAGGCTGTCGAGGAATGCTTCGATTCTGGTTACCATGCCGGCATCGGCAGAATGTTCATCTACTTCAAGATGCAGAAATGGCTTCGCTTTCAGTTCCTCTGTAATATAGTGCCAGATAAATGAATCGGGTCCACATCGGAAATTACTCAGATATACAGCATGAAGTTTATCATTATTTGCAACCAGTTGTGCTGCGGCTATCATCTTCTGACCATTCGGCCAGTACATGTTTCTGTAGTTACTGAAGATATTGTATGGAGAAAGGTCGAGCATGTCAACCGGTATTGGCATAACATTCTGGTTGATAAGTTTTTCCACCAGGCCAAGATTCAGGTGGGTATCAGCACTGTTATAGGGTCTCCCCAGTAATACAACAGGGCGGCAGTTTTTTGGTATATTGCTGAGAACCTCTTTCCCGTAATCCACGAGTCTTTTCTCAAAAGATGTCTGGATATTATCTGCCTTATATATAGCCCTCCTGATGGTATCTTTATTAATTCCGAATTTATCGTTGAAAAATCCGGTCATCTCTTTCACCAGGGCTCGTTCAAAAAACCGGAAATGCAGAGTTGGTATCAATAGTTTTGATTCGTCAACCTTCCCTTTAAGAGCTGCTTTTACCATAAACGGATATGTCTGCACCCATGGGCAGTTACAATTGAAAGTTTTGTTGCCTTCACGTTCTTTTCCATTTACAATAAACGGCAGAAAAATAAAATCGACGCCTCTTTCAACCAGATCAATTACATGTCCATGCATAAGTTCTACAGGAAGGCATGTTTCTGCAGTCATTGTTTCAATTGATTGATTAACAAGTGCTTTGTCTGATTCTCTTGAAACAACAACGGTAAAGCCAAGCTCTTCAAAAAAAGCACGCCAGAACGGAAACTGCTGATAGTAAACCATAAGTGCTCTGGGTATACCGATGGTAGTTGATTTCCATAATTCCTTCTCAATGAATCCTTCATTGAGCATTTCAATGCGCTTTATAAAAAGATTTGGTATGTTATTCTTTACTTTTTTTCTGTCATCAGTTTCATATTTTTCGCACCGTCCACCATAAAACAGTGATTTTTTTACTCCGGCAATTTTAACCCTTCTTATTTCACAGTGATTGGTACAACTCTGGCAAACAAACCTGCTGATCTCATAAGTCACATTTCTTATGCCAAAACCCTTAAAGCTGGTTTTTTGTCCTTTTACCATAGATCTTTTAGCAAGGATAGCAGCTCCGATAGCACCTGTGACATCAAAATGTGGTGGAATTGTTATTTTTTTCCCAAGTACCTGTTCGAATGCGGCAACAACAGCCTTATTATTTGTTACTCCCCCCTGAAAGAAAATTTTGTTTCCTATTCTTCGGTCAGCAACGACTTTTTGGAGGTAATTATAAACGATAGAATATGCAAGACCTCCTACAAGATTCTCATTTCTTGCCCCTTTCTGCATAAATGAATTCAGGTCCGACTCCATAAAAACTGTACACCTGTCACCTAATTTAACCGGAGAATCCGAGCTAAGAGCCATAGATCCGAACTCATCAACAATTTTAATATTGAGTTTTTCCGCCTGTTCCTCAAGAAATGATCCGGTACCAGCTGCACATACCTTATTCATTTCAAAATCAACAACAACTCCTTTTTCGATGCTTATATATTTTGAATCCTGTCCACCTATCTCAAATATAGTATCAACAGTGGGATCAAAATCAATAGCAGCAGTTGCCTGTGCTGTGATTTCATTCTGAATGGTGTCTGCTCCAATAAAATCGCCTGTAAGGTAACGACCAGATCCGGTTGTTCCTGCTCCTAATACCTCAACATCTTCACCGACATCATCATATATCTCCGACAGTCCTTTCTGAATTGCCTCGAGGGGTTTCCCTGCTGTTGGAAGGTATCTGCGGGATATTACCCTGTGCTGTTCATCAATCAGCACCACATTAGTACTCAGTGACCCGATATCAAGTCCAAGATAGACCCTTGTCTTATCTTTTTTTCTGGTTATAGGATGGACATTTTTTTTATATTCAGCATCTGATTCTTTAAGTTTTGGCAGACTTACAAACTTTGTTGAGTCATCAGAAAGATACTCTTCCAGCTTTTGAAGACCATTGAAATGGTTCATTCCAAGGTTCCCGGAATGGGCATACATTACGGCTCCAATAGCACCCATAGAGGCATGATATTTGGAAATGAGGAGTTCATTTTCCCTAAGATCAAGCACTTCTCTGAAAGCCCTTATCATTCCTATATTTGCTGCAACACCCCCGGAGAAGATCACCGGTTTTTTGATCTCTTTGCTTCTAGCCAGATTACTACGAAAATTTCTGGCAAGGGCAAAGCATAATCCGGCTACTATATCATGAAGCGGGGTTGCGATCTGCTGATGGTGAATCATGTCACTTTTGGCAAAAACACTGCAGCGGCCTGCTATCCTTGGAGGATCAACAGATTTTAAAGACAAAGCACCAAATTCAGTTTCAATCGGAACGCCAATTCTCCTTGCTTGCTGATCAAGAAATGAACCGGTTCCTGCAGCACAAATACTGTTCATCTCAAAATCTACCAATCGGGAATTTCCGCTCTCCGGATCTTTCTCAAGAAGTATAAGTTTAGAATCTTCACCTCCTATCTCAATAACTGTCCTGGCATCCGGGAATAATCTTCCTGAGGATGTAGCCTGGGCAATTATCTCATTTACAAAAATTCCACCGATAAGTTCAGTTGCCAGTTTTCCTCCGGTACCTGTTATTGCAATACCTGATATTGATTCAACCGGATGAGTTTTAAGGATTGAAGCAAGCCTGTCTCTTAGAATATTAAATGGTTTGCCGTGAATATATTCATAGTAGTCTTCAAGGATATTGTAACTTCCATCCATCACAACCGTATTCAGGGAAACAGAACCAATGTCAAACCCAAGCAAACATATTGAATCGGAGGAATCGGTTGAAGAAGCTTCGGTTGCCATAAAGAAAGGTTTAATTAAAAAAACAGATCTTTTAAAATGGACTTTGGTACAATCAAATATATTAATTCCGCTTCTAAGAATCAATCTAAATAAATGATTTTATGATAAATATCATTTATATTCTATTTTCTAATTGCTTAATATTCAATACGTATCGTTTTAGTTTTTTATTACTTTGAGATTATTCCATTTTCAGATTTCAGGAACATATTATCACACCCACTCTTCCTGAATTACTTCTCCGCTGATTCCGACTATCATTTTCTTGACAGGTACTTTTCTGGAAGCATTAGCCAGGGCAGATCTTACCATCTGTAACAATCCGCCACAGCAGGGTACTTCCATCATCATCACAGTGATAGTATTCACTTTTGCATTATCAATCATAGATGTTAATTTTTCAACGTAAATATTTGTACCATTGTCTAGTTTAGGGCAGGCAATAGCCAGTGATTTACCTTTCAAATGATCGCTGTGGAAGCTGCCCATAGAGAAAGCAACACAATCAGCTGCCAGAAGAAGATCAGATCCCTGGAAATATGAAGCATTAGGATTTACAAGATGCAACTGTACCGGCCACTGCCTGAGTTCTGAGGGCTGACCTGATAAACTACCCTGATCATTCGTCTTTCCCGGCTTTTCTATAACCATAGTTCTTGAACCCGGACATCCCCCTTCGTCATACCCTTTTTGATGAGATTGAGTGTTAATCACTTGGGGCGCCTGGGCAACTTTCCCGTGATTATGAACTTCCTGCATCACTTCCTCAAGATTAAAGTTTAATACCGCTCTATTATCTTTCAAATATGAGACCCCCTCATGAAGGAAACCGGTTTCTCCGTGCTCTTTAAGATGTTTGAGATGTGCAATTATGGTATTTTTCCCCTTGTCTTTCATTTGTTCCATTACCCGTGTTTCGTTGTATGGTTCTGCTTCCCGGGTCTCTATAGTTATTGCCCCTTCTGGACAATGCCCGATACACGCACCCAGACCATCACACATCAGTTCACTGACAAGCCTGATTTTCCCGTCTATAACCTGTAGTGCACCCTCATGACAATTTGGAACGCACTGACCGCAACCATTACACAACTCCTCGTCAATTTTTATTATATCTCTTTTCATTTTGATTAAGTTTTATTTATTTTCATTCACAAAATTGTTGAAATGCCGGGTAATGGAATGTAACATATGTTACAATATTGTATTTTTATTAAAAAAAATATGGACTTCAATCAATTATCAAAGGCACCTCTTTTTAATGGGTTGAGCGCCGAGGAAACCGAAACAATTCTAAAAAGTGTACCCAACCGGATAAAGATTTTTCAGGCAGGCTCTCTTATATCTCAAAGCGGGGAACAAATTAATTCACTCATTATTGTTATCAGGGGAGTTGTTAAGGGTGAAATGGTTGACTATACAGGAAGAGTGATAAAAATTGAGGATATTCCTGCACCAGGAGCACTGGCATCGGCTTTTATTTTCGGAAGCCGGAATAGATTTCCTGTCAATGTATTAGCAGTTACAGACGGAGAACTTTTAATGATAGAAAAGTCGGATTTCCTAAAACTGCTTATGCTTAACCATATCATCCTTGTCAATTTCCTGAATATGATCTCAAACCGTTCTCAATTCCTGTCAGAAAAAATTAAGTTTCTGAATTTCAAAACCATTAAGAGCAAGCTTGCCCACTATATCCTTGAGAAATCAGGTAATGATAAGTCGTCTGTAATAATGGAACTTACTCAGAGTGACCTGGCTGATTTTTTTGGTGTTGCAAGACCATCACTTGCCAGGGCACTTGGAAACCTCGCAGAGGAAGGATTTCTTGAGGTTAAGGGTAAAAACATTAAAATAATTGATAAAAAAGGACTTGCAGACTTTTCAATTGACTGATAGTTATTTCCCGGGAACAACTGATCCTTTTTCAACCGGAAGGGTAATAATGAAACATGTACCTTCACCCTCCTTACTTTCAACATTTATTATTCCATTATTAATTGTAACAAGTTCCTTGCAGAGCTTAAGTCCCAACCCGGTCCCCTTTTCATTCTCTGTACCAGGTGTACTTTCAATCTCAGCTGATGTGAAAAGATCTCTTTGTTTAATTTCCGATATGCCAACCCCGTTGTCACAAATCTTAAGCATGATACCTTCTCCGGTCATTGCTTTGTCCTTAAGAAGAATACTGATCCTGCCTCCGCGTGGCGTATATTTAACTGCATTAGACAATAAATTCCTGATTATAATATCAAGCAGATCTTTGTCAAAAAACGCAGTTGAGCTTCCTACTTGCGTGAAGTTGACTGATATATCCTTCTTATCAGCAGTCTCTTTGAATATGCTGAGGTTTGTAAGGATTATATCAACAAGGTCGCGTTTATCCGGAGAAAACTTTATTTTATCTTCCTGTCCTCTGCCCCACACAAGCATATTCTCCAGGAGACTAATAACGAGCTGGGCATACTGAATGCTTGCATTTGCAAAAGTGTCATATTTCTCCTTATATTCTTTCTCTTTGAGCAGGTTAAGCATATAAAGGATATTGACAACCGGGCTTCTTAAATCGTGTGCTATAACAGAAAAAATCCTGTTTTTAAGTTGAATTGTATCAGATAAGTGTTTGTTTTGCTGTTCAATCCAACTATTTTGCTTTTCTATTTCGGCACTTCTGACTATTAGTTCCTGTGTTCTTTCATTTACAAGAAGTTCAAGGTTACGGTTCATAAATTCAAGTTCGGTCTGAAGTCTTTCCTTCTCATGAAATGCTCTGATCCATTTATAAATTAGGAGAGAAGCCTGAATGAAAACAAAAAGTACAATTATGTAAGTGAGTGTATATCCGATTGTGCTATATGCTTTTCCAAGAGATACTCTTATATCATGCACGCCTCCGACGAATAGAAGAACAAATGCAAGAAAAAATATTATGTCAATAGCATTTTTTTTCAATGCTCCCTTAAAGCTCCTGATGAGAACATAAGCAATAAGCATGATCATTGAGGGAATGTATGCAATCATAAAATAACTGAAGAGCTTTACCGGAAGAAATAATGTCAGAACAATAGCCAGCGAGAAAATTGCTGTGATTATCCAGACTAAGAATCTTATAAACTTTGAAGGATAGAGGTTTAATAAAAACCAACTCCATCCAAGAATGACTATAAAAAGTCCTATGTATTCAAACCTGACTACCCAGATCCAGCTCATGTTGCATAGATTGAGAATAAGAAAATTGGATGTAAAAAGAGGTCTTGAAGCCAACCCAAGTGTGGTAAGACTAAAGAAACCCATGACTTTTTCTCTGGGGGATATAATGAAGAAGAACAGGAAAAAAACCGAAAATCCGATTAGAAGACTGATCACTGACCATTCTCCAGCCCATCTGTTTGCCAACTGTTTCTGAACCTCTGAGAATGTTCCCAGTTTTGCTGGGAGCCAGAATCCTCCGCGACGATGATCAAAATTTGAAACAATTATTATTATTGAGAGCGAATCCGATGATGGAACAATTCTGTAAAAATTTCTTTTGTATTCGGGAACTGTTTCAGCAGCTGATTTTCCAGGTATCCCGTTTCCTCCAAAATACCTATCGTTTATGTAAATGTCATAAGCCGAATCAAAAACAGGCAGATCGATAGCTAAGTATTTATTGAATCCTTCCGGCAATAAAACCGTCAGCCGGTAAGTAGCATATCCATCATTTTCAGTTTTGAATGATGCCGAAAGATAGTCAGTCCAGTAGGATGGCACTTTCCCGAAGTAGATGGGATTGACCATCCCGGTTTTGAAATCATGCGGATGAAGCATTTGTTTCCAGTAAAACTCCCATTCTCCGTTAAGGGTAACGATGAATTTATCACGGTTGCTTATATTCCGAAGGTCGATGACACCTTTGATAACTTTAGGTGTGATTTCACTTGCATTCAGATTACATATAAATCCAAGTAATAATAGTTGTAAGATGAACAGCCTGATTCTCATCTAATGACGAAAAATTTAAAAATTAAAGATAACCCTTTTAAGATAAAAAACTACCCTGATTTTCATGGAAGGAGAGAGCCTTTTATAATATTATGGGGATGTTTTCCTTGTTATTGGAGAGACTATTTGAGTCCTCTGTTTAACAGGAGTGCATCAATTCCCGGTTCTTTACCTCTGAAAGCAATATACATATCAAGCGGGTCCCTGGTACCTCCCTTTGAAAGAATTTCCTTTTCAAACCTGGCGGCAACTTCCTTATTAAAAATGTTACCAGTTTCCTTAAACGCCTGAAATGCATCAGCATCAAGTATTTCACACCAGATATAAGCATAATACCCTGAAGCATAACCACTGGCCCAAATGTGGTTAAAATAGGTTGACCGGTACCTTGGTTTAATTTCAGGTATCAGGCCGTATTTGTCCATTGCCGTCTTTTCAAAAGTACGGATATCCAAATCCATTGGTTCTGTAAGAGAATGGTATTCCATATCAAGAAGTGCAGCTGCAAGATATTCAACTGTTATGAATCCTGTATTGAATTTGCTTGCTTTGTCAAGCTTATCCACAATATCAGCAGGTATTATTTCACCGGTCAGATAATGTTTGGCATATACTTTTAATACTTCAGGTTCAAGAACCCAGTGTTCCATTATCTGGGAAGGTAACTCAACAAAATCGCGTGGTACGGATGTACCTGAGACACTTGGATATGATGAGTTTGAGAGCAGTTGATGCAGAGCATGACCAAATTCATGAAAAAGAGTTGAAGCTTCATCAGGAGTAAGAAGCGAAGGTTTATCGGAAGCAGGAGGAGTTGAATTTGTAACCATTGTTACTATAGGGTATATCATTTTTCCCTTAATATCGCGGCTCTGACTTCTGAATGCACCACACCATGCTCCACCTCTTTTGGAAGGACGCGGATAATTATCAATCATCAGAATTCCCACATGCTTTCCGTTACGTCGTACCTCGAAAGTCTCAACATCTTTGTGGTATTTGGGAATATCACCTCTTTTAGTGAATTCCAGGCCGTACAGCTGATTGGCAACATAGAACATTCCTTCCATCACATTGTCAATTTTAAAATAGGGCCTGGTAACTTCATCGCTGAGATTGTACTTCTCTTTCTTTATTTTTTCAGTGTAGTACCACCAGTCCCACGGTTCAAGTTTAAATTTTCCACCTTCACGGGTGATCATTTCCTGTTGTGCGGAGGCCTCTGCTTTGGCAACAGGAGTTGCTGCTGCCCATACTTTACTCAGGAACTCAATTACCTTCTGGGGATTTTTCGCCATATTTCGTTCAAGTGCAAAATCAGCATAGCTTTTATAACCAAGAAGATGAGATCTTTCTACTCTTAATTTTGCAATCTTTGCTATTATGGTTTTGTTATCATTCGTGTTATCATTATCACCCTTCATAAAATATCCAGTAAATAATTTTTCTCTCAGATCGCGTCTGTCAGAATATTGAAGGAATGGTGTCATGCTTGGCACCTGAAGTGTAAATACCCATTTGCCATCCAGCTTCATTCCGCTGGCCATCGTGGCAGCCTGGGCAACAACACCCTCAGGTAACCCTGAAAGTTCTTCTTTTTTATCAATCACAAGTTTGTACCCATTGGTTTCAGCCAGTAAATTTTGCCCAAACTGAACAGAGAGAAGAGACATTTCTTCATTAATCTTACGGAGTTTGTCTTTATCATCAGGTGATAATGCTGCTCCGCTTCTTACAAAATCTTTATATGTATCATCGAGTACCTTCTTTTCTTCCTCTGAAAGCTTAAATTGTTCCCTGTTTTCAAATACCGATTTGACTTTTTGGAAAAGGCTGTCATTAAGGCTGATATCGTCCCGGTGCTTAGAAAGAATGGGTGATAGTTCCCTGTTGATCTTCTGCAAAGTATCATTTGTGTTTGCTGAATTGAGCGGACCAAATACCCTGCTTACCTTGTTCAGAAGCTGACCACTGTATTCAAGTGCTTTGATGGTATTGTCGAAGGTGGGTTTGTCCGGATTACTTATAATCACTTTTATTTCATTGCGCTCTTCTTCGATTCCTTTCAGATAAGCAGGCATGAAATGAGCAGCCTTTATCTGTTCAAAGGGAGGTACCTCGAAAGGAGTATCGTATTTGTTGAAGAAAGGATTATCACTTTTTTCTTCCTTCTTGCATCCTGTGAAAACTGCGGCTGTAAAAAACAATAAAAACAGTATCTTTTTCATTTTGAAAGCTAGGTTTAGTTTATCATGTTGCAAAATACAAAAATGAAGATTAAGATGTAGTTAATTCACATTTTTTGTTTCTTTTTATTATTCTGTTTTATTTCTTTTCTTCTGAACAAAATGTCCCCTTTATTGATGTTAGCTCCCTGAAGAACAACTATTTCAGCCATTTATCCATTGCATGGACTGGTTTTCACCGTACATAAGCTGATCTTGTTCAAAAAAACGCCCCCATTTGTTTCTAAATGATCAAAACAACCCATCTCGATAATAAATGGTGCAACTTCCTTCAATTGATCAATACGTGGCTGATATTTTCCTGAAGTCTGCACAATTCGCGATACACAAGACTGAAACTGATCTTTCTCTTAATTGAAGAAACCTGATAAAATTAGATTTATTCAAAACCGTTAAAAAATGCTCAAATCCTGCATTATTTCTGATGAAATAGACACTTTTAGAACAATAAATTATGATTAAAATCTATAAAAAAAAGGAAAGACACCGGGAGGTACCTTTCCTTTATTAACTTAAACCTGATCGAAATTTCGCCGAGTGGCGAGTGTAGAGAAACTAAAACTATTTTTAACCTATATTTTCTTTCGTTCCAAAATTTAACTGTTTATAATATGCTTTCTAGAATATCATTTAATCCAATTTGTTTTTCCATTCAATAGATAGACGTTGGTAAAGTCAAAATGTTGCAGGAGTTTTGGTTAATGATTTGTTAATTATTTGTTAAAGCTGTTTAGTTAGCAGTTATTCAGACAGATACGTATTGACAGGTGATTTGTTAGCCTGCTTAATTTTAATTATTATTTCATCTGAATGGATCCGTAAATCAATTGTTGTAAAATAAGAGGTCCCATCTTACAAATGTAAATATTGCAGCAGGGCAGTTTATTAATAGTTGATGCCATAAATTACAGTTTATTGGTTAATTGAAACAAGAGTTATACTGCTTATCCGATGAAAGGATATCTGAGCATAATTGATTATTTTAATCTGAAAACAAGAGAATCGACAGTATATGCTGCAAAAATGCCCAGTCCTCCTGATATGTTAGAATAAAGAGGAGCCGCTTCTGTGAATGGATCTTCTCCGCCTGAATAATTATCGAAAGACTTCTGGAAATCATAATATGCCTTATCTGTATTGAACAGATAGATTCTCAGTATCGAGGAATCCACTTTGGGAAGCTGTGGCAGATCAAGTGATTTTAGCAGGAACCTCTGACCATCCCTTCCGTCGTCGGTAAAATCATTTTTTTCGTAATCTGTCAGTCGCATGGGGACATTGGGATCCCAATAAGGTGAACCGTAAATTTGCACTATACAGAATAATCTGTAGTAATTTTTTTCCCCGGGAAAGTCAGTTATGGTTATTTCAGCTGATAAATTTGAATATGATCTTCCTCCCGGATCGGTTTTGAGCTGACGGAGAGTATCCATTTCAATTTTGAAATCCCTGTCCGCAGGAACTGTGCATGAAGCTTCGGCAGACAAACCTCTGTCACTGATGACTCTCAGATTATAAGTTTTTCCTTCTTTTATCAACATTTCATTTTGTGAAAATCTCAGACCTGAATCAGTAGTATCAAGAGTTATCTCATTTGTACCGTCTGAGAGAAATCCTGTCAGATTTCCGGTTGGTTCTATAGCAGATAAATCGCCAAAGTTTCTCTGGGTAGAAGTTATTGTTATGTAGGTGATTTTATCTGAAGGAGATATAAAAGAGCTTACTACCAGTTTTGGTTTAAAATCAGGTATTTTTACATTTTTTGCATCTTTTTCGCAGGAAGCAAAAAACAACAACTGGGTAGAAATTAAAAGTATTTTTATTTTGTTGCTGTTCATCGTATTAAAATCTGAAAGAGTACGTGAATGAGGGGATTATCGGGAACAGGCTAACTTGTTTCAGAACTCCAGTTTTTTTGCCATCTATTCCTTCATTCTCTGTATAATAGAAGAAAGGATTCATCCTGTTATAAACGTTATATATGGATATTTCCCAGATACGCTCTCCCCATTTTTTTGTCTTCTTGAACTGGATTCCCAGATCAAGCCTGTGATAAGGGCCCATCCTGAACCCGTTTTTCTGACCGAAATCATTTGCGTATAACCCACTTATATATCCTCCGTAAAGAATTGGAGAACTCGGATCAGAAGCAGGTAAATGCGGAGAGATGAAATATGATGCTTCAGGCATTGTAACAGCGTTACCTGTACCATATACCCAGGTGCCTGATAGTGTTATTCTTTTAGTAAGATTGAAGATTGCAACGACCGAGATGTCGTGACGGCGATCATACCTGGCATAATATTTTTTGCCGAAATTGAGTGAATCAAATTGCATCTGTGTCCATGACAGTGTATAACCGATCCATCCATTAAGACGGCCCTCTTTTTTCTGAAGAAGGAACTCCATTCCATAAGACCACGCCCGGCCTGCAGTCACATTATCTTCCCAGTTTACACCTGAAGCCCCACCAGGTTCATCAAAAGCAAGGAATGTAGCACCTTCTTTATATCCGATGGTGTTTTTCAGGGTTTTGTAATAACCTTCAATTGAAAGAGAGAGGTCAGGTTTTGTAAAGTCCTTAACAATGCCAAAAGCTATCTGTTTGGATTGTTGTGGTTTAACCCTGTCAGTTGTTGGGACCCACAGATCAGTCGGCAGGCTGATTCCAGTGTTTGAAATCATGTGAATATATTGATTCATTGATGCATATGAGCCTTTTAATGCAACATTATTCTTTAGCCTCAATGCGGCAGAGAGCCTTGGTTCTAAAAAATGGTATTGATTCTTTGTCGCTGCAAAATGGCTGAACCGCAACCCACCATTTACTTTTACAGTCTGAAGCGGTTGCCATGTATCCTCACCATAAATTCCTGATTCAAGTCCATTTGTATAACTGAAATCACGCTGATGAATATTATGGTAGACATCCTCTTCAATGAACGCATGTGGATTAAACCGATGATATATACTTATAGCGCCTGCTTTGATCCAGTGTTTTGGATTTGGAAGATAATCAATATCGTACTTCAGGGTAAAATCTCTTATTCCGGAATAATATTCTGCATAATAATCCTTACTCTCATCAGCTACCTTATACTTATCATAAATTCCAAAAGAATAGTTGCTGAATATTGCCGAGGCATTTGAAAATAATTTATTGGTAAACAGATGATTCCAGCGTAAAGTTCCTGTTGCATTTCCCCAGCGGAAACCAACATTTTCCTTCAGATAACTTGTATTGGTCTTTATGAAAAATTTATCGTTTCCGAAATAGCCGCTCAGGTATAATTTGTTTTTACGTCCAAAATCATAATTGATTTTTGCATTAAAGTCGTAAAAATAGTATCCGGTTTTTTCTTCACTCATGAAAGGACTCAAAATCAGGTCGGCGTATGTCCTTCGACCCGATAACAATATTGAAGACTTTTCTTTTTTAATCGGTCCTTCTACTGTCACTCTGGAAGAGATAAGTCCGATACCACCTTCCCCGTGCCACTCTTCTCTGTTTCCTTCCTTCATATTCATATCAAGAACAGATGATAATCGTCCGCCATATCTGGCAGGGAAACCACCCTTTGTCAGCTCAACACTTTTCAAGGCATCACCGTTAAAAAGTGAAAAAAATCCGAACAGGTGACTTGCGTTATATACTATTGCATCATCAAGTATTATCAGGTTCTGGTCCGGACCACCACCCCGTACATAAATTCCGCTGCTTCCTTCTGATCCTTTCTGCACACCCGGCATCAACTGCAGGACTTTCAGTACATCTTTTTCACCCAGCAGTGAGGGAATATTTTTTATCTGAGATACCTGAAGTTTTATAGTGCTCATCCTTACTGATTCACTTTGTTTTTCTTTTCGATCAGCAGTTACTGTTACCTCACTTAGCAGAACATTAGGTTTAAGTTCAATATTTAGTTCCTGATCTTTGTGAAGAGTTACTTTAACAATTTCAGGGGAGAATCCGACATAGGAAACTACAAGTTCAATTGAATCTGCAGAGGCTAAGGTCAGAGAATAAAAGCCATAATTGTTTGTTACAGTTCCGGTTTTATGCTGTGGCAGATAAATATTTACTCCAATAAGCGATTCTCCGCTAACTTCCTCTTTGACATAACCACTGATGGTGTAGTGTTCAATTGTTTGTCCATGCGCCGGAACTAAAAAGAAAAAGAGTGATACAAGAATAAACAGTTTCATGAATGTTACTGGATCTGAGTTAAAATAACGATAAATCTCAAATATTATTATTTTGGTCTGAACAATTGAAAAAATATTTAACTTGCGTCATTATTTGTTATTTATGATTGCGAATTTGAAATATCGTTTCATGATGCAACGCCTTGGCAGAAGGCTCTATTGTTGTCTGATGTTCTACAATTTCTGATCTGTTTTCTATTCTGTAAACTCAGAAAGAAAAATTCCATTTATTTCCATTTATTTCCATTTATATCCTTACGATGAAAGGACTCATTTTCAGTGTTAAAAGATATTCAATTCACGATGGCCCGGGAATAAGGGTGACTTTCTTTATGAAAGGCTGTCCTCTTAATTGCTGGTGGTGCCATAATCCGGAAGGAATATCACAATTTCCTGAAACTGTCAGGCAGACTAATAAATTAGGCATAAGAGAATTCAGCCAGAATGAGGAGGTAGGTAAATACTATTCTGTTGAGAATGTCCTTGAGATCATAGCAAAGGAGAGAGTCTTCATTAACCAGTCCAAAGGAGGGGTTACATTCTCAGGTGGTGAGCCAATGCTTCAGTATGAATTTTTGACAGAAGCGTTAAAAGCCTGTAAAGAAAATGGTTATCACACAGCAGTTGATACTTCAGGATATTCATCTGCTGAAAACTATTTATCTATAATCCCTTTTACTGATCTTTTTCTCTTCGATTTAAAGCATCTGGATGATACTATGCATATTAAATATACTGGAGTTTCAAATATCGGGATACTGGACAACTACAGGCTTCTTCTCAATCGCGGAAAAGCGGTTATGGTAAGAATTCCTGTCATTCCGTGTATTAATGACGATCCTTATCATTTACAGCAGCTTAAACAATATCTTGCAACAACAAAAACTGAAACTCTTAAAAAGATAAACCTTTTGCCATTCCATAAGATAGGTTCTTCAAAATATAAAAAGTTTAATATTCCTTATAAGATGGATGGTATTGAACCTCCAACTAAGGAGAGCATGCAGATTATGAAGGAGCAATTTCTGAAAACAGGAGTAAAAGTTAAAATTGGAGGATGAGACTTTTTGCCACCTGTCCCACTGAAGCGGGACATCCCCCTAAATGGGGACTAATTCGTACCACCTCGAGTTACCTAAAAGTGAGAGAATTAACCCTCCTTTAGGGAGGATGGGGGGCAAGAAAAAGGAAAGTAGAGATGCGGCGCAACTATATGGAATAAAGAATTTAACTATCATAATAATTATATATGAAAATTTCAGCAAGAGTTAAAAAACTAAGGGAACAGAGCCTTAATGCAGTTGAGAAAATAAGTGCTGAAAGAGCCTTCCTTATTACTCAGTTTTATAAGAGCGATGAATCAAGAGAGTTGTCAGCTCCGGTAAAACGGGCAAGAGCATTTGAATATCTTCTGAGGAATAAGAAGATATGCATCAATGAGGGAGAACTCATAGTAGGAGAGAGGGGCCCCGCACCTAAGGAAACACCCACTTATCCGGAGATAAGCCTTCATTCAATGCAGGATCTTGAAATACTTAATTTGAGGGAGAAAGTCTCCTTCAGCGTTGATCAGGAGGTAAAGGATCTTTATGAAAATGAGATCATTCCATTCTGGAAAGGAAAAAGTAACCGCGACAGGATTATGAGTTTGATGACACCTGAATGGATTAATGCATACAATGCCGGGTTGTTCACTGAATTCCAGGAACAGCGGGCCCCTGGTCATACTGTTTTGGGTTACAAGATGTTCACTACAGGATTTCTGAAACTTAAGGAAGAAATAAAATCAGCTGTTACTTCTCTTGATTTTTTTACTGACTCTCAGGCCTTTGAAAGGCTTGAAGAACTTAAAGCAATGGATATTGCTTGCGATGCAATAATAATGTATGCTAATCGTCATGCTGATGAACTTGAAAGATTAGCAGTGATTGAAAAAAAATCTGACAGGAAAATTGAGTTATTAAAGATGGCAGCGGTGTGCCGCAAAGTTCCTGCAAACTCTCCTGAAACAATTCATGAGATGCTTCAGCATTACTGGTTTATTCATCTTGGAGTGATTACAGAACTTAATCCATGGGATTCTTTTAATCCGGGCAGACTTGATCAGCACCTTTTTCCTATATATAAAAAGGAGACAGAGTCGGGTACTCTTTCAACTGAAGAACTGGATGATCTTCTTGGATGTTTCTGGGTAAAGTTCAATAACCACCCATCTCCGCCAAAAATGGGCATAACTGCCAGTGAAAGCAATACCTATACTGATTTCTGTCTGATAAATCTTGGAGGTGTAAAAGCAGATGGTACTGATGCAGTTAATGAAATTTCTTATATTCTTCTGGAGGTAATTAAGGAGATGCGGATTCTGCAGCCCAGTTCAATGGTACAAATCAGTAAGAAAGGCCCCGATAGATTTATTCACAAAGCACTTGATATTATCAGAACCGGCTTCGGACAGCCATCTTGCTTCAATACGGATGCAATTATACAGGAGCTGCTCAGGCAGGGAAAGAATATTGTTGATGCACGAAATGGTGGCGCATCAGGATGCGTTGAGACAGGAGCTTTTGGTACTGAAGCATACTGGCTCACAGGTTATTTCAACCTTCCAAAAGTTCTGGAGGTGACACTGAATAACGGATTTGACAAGAGGACGAACAAACTTGTGGGACTCAAAACAGGTTATGCTACTGATTATTATAGTTTTGAGCATCTCATGGAAGCTTTCAGGATACAGGTTAATTACTTTATTGATATTAAAATACGGGGCAATAATGTGATTGAGAAAACATTTGCCGGCTGGCTGCCGGTACCTTTTTTATCATTGCTTGTTGAAGATTGCATAAAAAATGGTAAGGATTACAATTGCGGAGGTGCCCGGTATAATACATCATATATTCAGGGGGTTGGTCTTGGCAGTATCACTGATATGCTGACATCGATCAGGTATAATATTTATGACAAGAAGAAATTTGGATGGGATGAGTTAACAAGGGCAATCGATAATGATTTTAAGGGGTATGAACAGGTTCAGTATGAGATGATATATAACACTCCGAAGTTCGGCAATGACGATGATTACGCTGATCAGCAGGCAGTTACTGTTTTCGAAATATATTATGATGCTGTAAATGGCAGGGCAAACACTAGAGGAGGAGTCCATCGTATTAATATGCTTCCCACAACCTCTCATGTCTATTTTGGAAGTGTAACAGGTGCAACACCTGATGGGCGGAATGCCTGTAAGCCATTATCAGAAGGTATATCCCCTTTTCAGGGAGTT
>JGI20214J51650_10000884_pt1 | contig 18807 bp, 17 predicted proteins | sample WetSurMetagenome_FD_51650 | JGI IMG/M metagenome (IMG submission 51650) | reverse complement strand
TTTGATGAAATTGGTAATTTGAGCCTTAATACCCAAGCGAAACTACTCCGGGTAATCCAAGAGAAAGAAGTTAAACCAGTTGGGAGTGAAAAAACCCTCAAAGTAGACGTCCGAATAATTGCGGCTACCAATCAGGATCTCAAACCGGCCATTGCCCGAAAAACTTTTCGGGAGGACCTTTACTATCGCCTCAATGTTTTTCCTATCCATATTCCTCCCCTAAGAGAAAGAAAAGAAGACATTCCTTTGTTAGTTAACCATTTTTTACAAAAATATAATAAAAAAAGGAAGATTCCAGTTACTCAGATTGAACCTGAGACTATGTCACTGTTGNTGAGTTACGATTGGCCGGGCAATGTTCGGGAATTGGAAAACGCAATTGAAAGAGCACTTATTTTAGAGGACGGAGCAACCTTATTACCTCGAAGCTTTCCCTGGATAGAGGCGCAAAAGGCAACAAAGCCTTTGTCTTTCCGCTCAAAAGTTTATCCGCTTGAAGAAATAGAAAAACACCATATCATGATGGTACTTAACGAAACCAAAGGCCATAAGGGAAATGCAGCCTCTTTGCTTGGAATCGACCGAAAGACCCTCTATACTAAAATAAAAAAATATGAATTAGAGTAAAATATGGGNAATTTTTCCTCATTGTTACTATTTTTCCTGTTTTTATTATTTACAATTATTTCAATATATTAATTGATATCTACAGTTTCATGGGGCTATTTTACCCTTACCCCTAAATAAAATAGGGATCCCTTCTTCTTTCTATTTTCTTTTCTTTCCGTTCAACATACTTAATCTATTGTCTTTATTGCTCAATCACCAGGTTTCATACTTATCTTAGGTGTTGGTATAATTCTTGATACTTTTTCTATCAAAATTCCCCACTGATAAAAAAAGCAACACTCAAATTTTTAAGAAATCGTCAATTGAGCTGGGTGGGATGGAAAGAAAAAAAATTCTTATTGTTGAGCCTGACAAAAAACTGGCGAAAAAAATCTACTTGATCTTACGAAAGGATGGGTTAATCGCGAATACAACTGAGCAAGCCTTAGAATCTATTCGCACCATCCAAAAAGAACATATCTCCCTTTTGGTTTTTGACGTAGACGTGAAAGACATGGCCTGGGATGTAGCCGTTGCAATTATAAAAGAACTTGAGCCTGGTTTGCCGATTATCATTACGTCCACCCACAACACACCTGATCTCGAAGCCCGTATCCTTCGTCAAAAACCTTTTTACTACCACGTAAAATCCTTTGGTACGGAAGAGTTATTATTAGCGGTACAAAATGCCATCGAGAAGCCCGTGGCTCGTTGATGGGTAATGCGTCCCACACAGAGGGAAGGAGCTATTATGCATTTTGAAAGCCTGTTAGATGCCAACCAGTTTTTAATCGTCGCTCAGTTAGAACCACCCAAGGGGATCGACACCGCTCAACTCGTGAGATCAGCCGACTCCCTTAAAGGAAGAGTCCATGCTGTTTTAGTGCCAGAACTAAGCGGAGCTATCATGAGGATGAGTTCCCTTGGTGCTTCCGTTCTCTTAAAACAAAAAGGTTTAGAACCCATCGTAAATTTCCATTGCCGCGATCGTAATCGTCTGGCGCTCCAAGCCGATCTTCTCAGCGCTTTTTCTTTAGGTTTAAAAAATCTTTTGATCAGTAAGGGAGATGAGATTACCAGTGGTGATCACATTGAGGCGAAGCCGGTACATGACCTCGATGAAATTGCTTTATTAGAGGCTATCAAGAAATTCCAGAAAGGGACCGACTTGATCGGCAATGAACTCTCAGGGATCCCTAATTTTTGCGTGGGATCAGAGGTAAATGCGGGATTACAAAGAGGAGCACTGGAATTAGAGATTCTCGGAATGGAAAAAAAAATCAAAGCTGGTGCAAATTATTTTTTTACCCCTCCTTTGTATGATTTGAATGTTTTTGAAAATTTCTTGAAAAAAGTATCCCCTTTTAAAGTCCCCGTCTTTCCCCAAGTCATTGTCCTCAAATCAGTGGGCATGGCCCGGTTTATGTCCCGCCATATAGAGGGTGTGGTGATTCCGGAAGAAATAATCGACCGTTTGGGGAAAGCCCCTGACAAGATCAAAGAAGGGATTGCTATCGCCGCGGAAACCATCCAAAAGCTGAAACACCTCTGTCGAGGTGTACTGCTTGTGGCCATTGGTGAGGAGGAAAGACTTGCACCAGTATTGGACCAGGTAGAAAGTTAATGGAGCCGTAAAAAGTTGAAAGACGGCACAGTAAAAAGCTTCAGATGCAAGGCGCACAAATCCGAAGAAATGAGGCGTACTTTCCTGTACGCCGCAATGACTGAGGATGCAGCGCCTGTCTTCGTGCATCGCACGGAGGCAACGCCGCAGATGGACTTTTTACGAAGCCGTGTTTAAAAGGACGGAAGAATGGAAACCAAGCTGATTTCTTTACCTGTTACCGTAAACCGAGATACCCGATTTCGAGATCTCGTCGTTGAAACCGTCGGAGAAGCAATTTTCAGTTGTTATCAATGTTATAAGTGCTCGGCAGGCTGCCCCATTGCTTTTGCCATGGACCTTCTCCCCCATCAGGTCATAAGGTCAGTCTTGTTGCTTCAGAAGGAAAAGGCTTTGTCTTCTCGAACCATCTGGATCTGCGCTTCCTGTGAAACCTGTACTACCCGCTGCCCGAATGAAATTGATATTGCCAAAGTTATGGATGTCCTGAGACAAATCCAGGTCGAAAGTGGAACAGAGGCAAAAGAGCCAAAGGTTCCTATTTTCCATAGAACATTCCTCAATACTATAAAAAAGTCCGGTCGAATCCATGAACTTTCTCTCCTGACAAATTTTCTCTGCAAAAGCGGTGGGATCGGGGATAATCTCAAGAGCGGAGAATGGAAAAACGACGTAAGGTTGGGGATAAAAATGTTTCTCAGGGGCAAGTTAAAATTATTGCCCCCCTCAAAAAAAGGGGTAGAAGAATTACGTAAGCTTTTTGACCAAGCCAAGGAACATAAGAAATCATGAAAGCTTCTTTTTTTCCTGGCTGCTCCCTGGAAGGAACAGCTCGAGAATACGGTGAATCAATTGATGCAGTTTCTGGTTTTCTCGGCATCACACTCGAAGAATTACCCGGCTGGACCTGTTGTGGAGCAAGTGCTGCCCATTGTACTAATGAGTTTCTTTCTGTCAGCCTTCCGGCAAGAAATTTATTATTAGCTGAAAAGCTTAAACACGATCTGGTTACTCCTTGCGCAGCTTGTTTTAGCCGTCTCAAAGCCGCAGAAAAAGCTCTCACCAAAGAATCTAAAGAAATAGATGCTTCTACTCCGGTTAGGGGAGAGATCAAAATTCTTCACCTCCTGGAGTTTTTCTCCCGAGATGATTTAGTCGAGGTTATGAAAGCACAGGTCAAGAGACCTCTTTCCCGCCTGAAGGTAGTGAGTTATTATGGCTGTCTGATCGTCCGTCCCCCTCAGATTACCGATGCCAAGAATTGGGAAGATCCTCAAGCTTTGGATAATTTAATTTCTTTAATGGGAGGAGAGACTATTTTTTGGCCGTATAAAACCGAATGCTGCGGTGGAAGTTTACTTTTAACCAACCTTGATATTGTTCGGCGATTGATTGGTCGGATTCTCGATATGGCGCAAGAAGCAGAAGCCGACTGCATTGTTACTGCCTGCCCGCTCTGCCAGGCTAACTTAGATACCCGACAAGAAGAGATCGGAAAAGCTAAGGGAATCAAATATGACCTCCCAATCTTCTATTTTACTGAACTCTTAGGATTGGCATTTGGTCTCAAAGATACTCGGAAATGGTTCCGTCGCCATCTCGTGGATCCTCGGCCTTTGTTAAAAGCAAAAAAACTGATTTAACGGTTCGAGTTTCGTTTTTTGAGATTTTTAAGAGGTCAAACCTTAAAGAAAAGTGCTGCAAGGAATGAATCAAAAAATAGAAAACCAGCAAAATCAAAAAACTCCGGTCGGGGCAGTACTTGTGGTGGGGGCTGGTGTAGGTGGTATTCAAGCCTCACTCGATTTAGCCAATAGCGGGTTTAAGGTTTATATGGTTGAGGAAGAGTCGGCAGTTGGGGGGAAGATGGCACAGCTGGATAAAACCTTCCCCACCAATGATTGCTCCATGTGTATTATTTCTCCAAAATTGGTTGAGGTTGGTCGACATCTCAACATTGAGATCCTTTCTTATGCTGAGGTGATAAAACTGGAAGGAGAACCAGGAAATTTTTCCGTTCAGGTTAAACAAAAACCACGATTTATTGAACTGGACAAATGTACTGGCTGCGGTGATTGCGCCAAGGTTTGCCCGGTGGAAGTTCCGAACGCATTTGATGCTCATCTGATCAACCGAAAGGCTGCTTATAAGCATTACCCTCAAGCCATCCCCAATGCCTTTGCGATTGACAAGCTGGGTGTCTCTCCTTGTAAAGCCACCTGCCCGGCAGGAATCCACGTCCAAGGGTATGTGGCTCTCATTAAACAGAAAAAGTTCAAGGAGGCCCTGGCATTAATCAGAAAAAACAATCCCCTTCCGGCAATTTGCGGGCGGGTCTGCACGCACCCGTGCGAAACCGCTTGTTCTCGGAAAAAGGTTGATGAGCCCCTGGCGATCATGTACCTAAAAAGGTTTGTTTCTGATTGGGAATATACTCAGGCGGAACCTGAGGTGCCACCTATTGAAAAGAAGCGGGAAGAAAAAGTGGCAATTGTGGGAGCCGGGCCAGCTGGTCTTTCAGCGGCTTATTATCTGTCATTAGAAGGCTATCCAGTAACGATTTTTGAGGCCTCTTCAGAACCAGGCGGCATGATGGTGTGGGGAATTCCGGAATACCGGCTTCCTCGAGAAATTCTCAAGAAAGATATCGATTTTATTAAACGGTTAGGAGTCAAAATCAAAATCAATACCCCCATTGGACCTGACCTCACTCTCGATAATCTTTTTAACCAAGGGTTTAAAGCCGCTTTCTTGGGAGTGGGAGCCCAAAAAAGCATGAAACTGGGTGTAGAGGGAGAAGACCTTAAGGGAGTAATCCATGGAATTGACTATTTGAAAGTGATCAATGCTGGCAAAGAACTTCACCTCGGTGACCGCGTTGCTGTCATTGGCGGAGGAAACGTAGCCATTGATGTAGTTCGCACCGCGCTTCGCAAGGGTTCAAAGGAAGTCTTTATCCTCTATCGTCGCACCCGGGAGGAGATGCCCGCTTTGCCAGAAGAGATTAAAGAGTTAGAAGAAGAAGGGGTTAAGATCAATTACCTTGTTGCTCCTCAAAAAATTCTCGCTAAAGAGGGAAAAGTCACAGGGCTTAAATGTCTGCGCATGGAATTGGGAGACCCCGATGAAAGCGGAAGACGCCGGCCAATCCCAATCGCCGGATCGGAATTTACTCTTGGCGTAGATTCAGTTGTTCCCGCTATCGGTCAATCGATTGACCTGTCGTTCCTCCCCCAGGAAAGGGAATGGAATGTTGCTAAAAAAGGAACATTGGTTATTGATCCCGTTACCTGTGCGACGAATGTCGCAGGAATATTTGCGGGTGGAGATATGGTGACCGGACCGGCAACTGTGGTTGAGGCTATCGGTGCTGGTCGTGAAGCTGCTATCTCCATTGTCCGTTATCTTCAGGGAATTGACCTCTACGAAGGCAGAGAGAAAAAGCTTCCGATCGCCGAGGTAACACCTGAGGGCGTACAAAAACATCCCCGTCATCATCCGGGTCAAGTTCCGGCAGCCGCAAGAATTAAAGACTTTCAGGAAGTACAAAAAGGTTTTTCCGAGGAAGAAGCACTAACCGAGGCTTCCCGGTGTCTTAATTGTGGAATCTGCAGCGAGTGTCTGCAATGTGTGGAGGCGTGCTTGGCTAAGGCAGTAAACCACTCGATGACCGAAAAGTATCTTAACCTTACCGTTGGCTCGATTGTCGTTGCTCCTGGTTTTGAGCTCACTGATCCTTCACTCCGGAAAGAATACGGGTATGGACACTATCCGAATGTGATTACCAGCCTTGAGTTTGAAAGAATCCTCTCTGCCTCTGGCCCTTTTCAGGGCCACATCTGTCGTCCTTCGGATCATGCTGAGCCGAAGCGTATTGCCTGGATACAGTGTGTCGGCTCCCGAGACCCTTCCATCAACAAAGGTTACTGTTCTTCGGTATGCTGCATGTATGCCACCAAAGAAGCCATCATTGCCCGAGAGCATGATTCTGAGGTTAGACCCACCATTTTCTTTATGGATATTCGGGCACATGGCAAAGGGTTCGATCAGTACTATGAAAGAGCCCGGGATGATTATGGCGTCCGTTTTATTAGGTGTCAGATATCAAAAATCATAGAACGTCCTAAATCCAAAAACCTTCTGATTACCTATGTTGATGAAATAGGAAAAATAGTTGAAGAAGAGTTTGACTTGGTGGTACTTTCTCTCGGAATGAGTGCTTCAGAAAAATCCCGAAGCTTGGCACAGACACTCGGTATAAAACTCACTCCGTATAGCTTCTGCCAAACTGTCTCTTTAAGTCCCATGGAGACGTCACGACCGGGGGTTTATGTCTGCGGGGCCTTCCAGTCCCCCAAGGATATTCCGGAAACAGTCTCCCAAGCAAGTGGAGCGGCTGCCTTTGCCGCAGAGATTATCTCTCCTGCCCGGGGTGAATTAGTAACCATAAAGGAGTTACCCCCTGAACAAAGTATTGCTGGCGAAGAACCAAGAATCGGAGTTTTTATCTGCCATTGCGGAATCAACATTGGTGGAGTTGTAGATGTCCCTGCAGTGAAGGAATATGTCAAAACTCTTCCGCATATCACCTATGTTGATGAAAACCTTTATACCTGCTCGCAAGACACGCAAACTAAAATCAAAGAAGTAATTCGGGAAAACCAGCTTAACCGGGTGGTGGTTGCCTCCTGTTCACCCCGGACGCATGAACCCCTCTTTCAAGAAACAATACGGGACGCGGGGCTCAATAAATATCTTTTTGAAATGGCGAATATCCGCGATCAGTGCTCGTGGGTGCACATGGATAAAAAGAAGGAAGCTACCGAAAAAGCCAAAAACTTGGTGCGGATGGCAATCGCCAAAGCCAGCTTAACGGAACCATTGCATGAACAAGAACTGAAAATTAATAAACGAGCACTCGTGGTTGGAGGTGGTGCTGCAGGAATGACCGCAGCATTAGGGTTGGCCGATCAGGGTTTTGAAGTTGTTCTGGTCGAAAAAGAAAAACAACTGGGAGGCAACCTCTGTGATCTCTATTACACCATCCACGGAAATAATATTCAGGAGTTTATGCATTTTCTGATCGAAAAGGTACACAGTCATCCTCTCATTCAGGTGATCCTGAATGGAATGATTGTGGATGCCGGGGGTTTTAAGGGAAATTTTAAAACCGGTATCATGTCCGGCCCCGGAATGGCTTACCGTAAAGTAGAACACGGGGTAACGATCATTGCTACCGGTGGAGAAGAATATAAGCCGAAAGAATACCTGTATGGTCAAGATGAGCGCATTATGACCCAACACGAACTCGAAGGGAAAATTGTTCATAAGGAGATTGACCCTAAAGACCTCCAAGAAATAGTAATGATTCAATGTGTAGGCTCGCGAATCCCCGAGCGACCCTATTGTAGTCGGATTTGTTGCAGCACTGCGATTAAAAATGCCCTCAAGATCAAAGAAATAAATCCGAATGCCCATATTTATATTATCTATCGGGATATTCGTACTTATGGGTTTTTGGAGGACTACTACACAAAAGCCCGGAAAGCAGGAGTAATCTTTATCCGGTATGACTTAGAAAATAAGCCTGAGGTAAGCCTCGAAAAAGAGGGCCCTCGTGTCTCTGTTTATGATCCTTCATTACAGGAAACCATTGTTATCAATTCTGATCTGCTCATCTTAAGCAGTGGCATTATCCCCCGGGACAATGAAGAACTCGCCAGCTTAATGAGGTTGCAACGCACGCAGGAAAATTTTTTTCTTGAAGCCCACATGAAATTGAGACCCGTTGATTTTGCTACCGAAGGAATGTTCTTGTGTGGTCTGGCCCATTGGCCTAAATCATTGGATGAAAGCCTTTCTCAGGCCAAGGCCGCAGTGTCGCGGGCCTGCACTATTCTCGCCCACGATACGATTATGGTAGGAGGAATTGTGGCTCACGTCGAGAACGAAAAATGTGCGGCGTGCCTTACCTGTGTTCGCGTTTGTCCCTATAACGTGCCCTTTATCAATGAGCAAGGGGTAGCGCAAATTGATGTAGCCATATGTCAGGGCTGTGGTTCCTGTGCTGCTGAATGTCCGGGGAAGGCAATCCAACTGCAGCACTTTAAAGATGAGCAGCTTATTACTAAATCAAGCGCCCTGTTTAAGGAGAATGTTGCATGAACGAATTTCAGCCAGAGATCTTAGCTTTCTGCTGCAAGTACTGAGCGTATTCAGCTGCGGACCTGGCAGGTTCCATGAGACTTTCTTACCCAACAAACATAAAAATTATTCAGGTCCCTTGTACGGGAAAAGTTGATGTGCTTTACCTTTTAAAGTCTTTCCAGCGCGGGGCTGATGGAGTGTATGTGGCAGGATGTTTGGAAGGAAACTGTCATTACCTCACCGGAAATCTCCGTGCCCGAAAACGGGTCGAATATATCAAAAAGATTTTGGATGAAATTGGGATTGGAGGGGAACGGCTGGAGATGTACAATATGTCCGCAGCGCAAGGCCCCCGGTTTGTTGAAATTGCCAATGAAATGACCGAAAGAATTAAAAAACTGGGCCCCAATCCAATAAAACTTGCAGCATCCACTAAATCAGAGGAAGGTGCGCAAAAGGGAAAAGAAGAATGTTTTGTTTAAACGCTGTCCCCTTGGTCGAAACAAGTTTTGAGGAGGGATTACCATGATTATTGGTAAAGGTAAATCCATTAAAGACATCTTAGCAATGATTGAAAACCATTCAAAAATAATTGTCGCAGGATGTCGAGGCTGCGTAACGGTCTGTGCTGCTGGAGGAGAAAAAGAGGTAGGAATCCTTTCGGCTGCCCTTTCACTGGCGAGAGAAAAAGACGGCAAGCCCATCACGATTAAAGAAGTAACCCTGGAAAGACAGTGCGACTCCGAATACCTCGAATCGATCCGCAGTTTTGTGGACGAATATGAGGCGGTTGTCTCCATTGCCTGCGGGGCGGGAGTTCAGTTTATGGCTGAAAAGTTTCGGAAGATCCCTCTATATCCGGGGATAGACACCAATTTCATCGGTGTAACCGAAGCGCAAGGGGTGTGGACCGAACGGTGCCAAGCCTGCGGCGACTGTAAACTCCATATTACCGGAGGGATTTGTCCCATTAGTCGTTGCGCCAAGAGTCTTTTTAATGGCCCGTGTGGGGGTTCTGCAAAAGGAAAGTGCGAGATAAACCCGGAGGTTGACTGTGGGTGGCAGCTTATCTATGACCGGCTTAAAGAGCTGGGCAAGTTAGATCAATTAGAGATTATTATTCCCATTAATGATTGGTCGAACAGTCGGGATGGAGGACCTCGGAAAATTATCAGGGAGGACTTAACGCTATGACGTCCGACAGTCGTTTAGAAAAAATTCTATCGCNAGGAGACTTTGCCGTAACCTCAGAATGCGGTCCTCCCCGAGGAGCAGACCCAGAGATCATNCGAAAAAAGGGAACGCTTATTAAGGACTTCGTTGATGCGATCAATGTCACCGATAACCAGACGTCGGTAGTACGGATGTCAAGTTTTTCTTCCTGTGTTATACTAAAGCAGATGGGTATCAATCCGGTTTTACAGATGGTAACCCGGGACCGCAACCGGATTGCTATCCAAAGCGATATCTTAGGGGCAGCTGCCTTAGGAATCAATAACATCCTCTGTCTTTCTGGCGACCATCAGAAATTTGGAGATCATGCTAAGGCAAAAAATGTCTATGACCTTGATTCCATCCATTTAATCCAAACCGTGAAGCAGATGCGCGATGAAGGAAAATTTTTGGGGGGGGATGACATTAAAGGGAAGCCCCGATTTTTTATTGGTGCTGCGGCGAATCCTTTTGCCGACCCCTTCGAATTTCGGGTTGTTCGGTTAGCAAAAAAGGTCGCGGCCGGAGCTCAGTTTATCCAGACGCAATGCATCTATAACCTGGATCGTTTTAAGAAGTGGATGCAGCTGGTAAGGGATCGGAAGCTTCATGAAAAAGTGTATATCCTGGGGGGGGTGACGCCGATGAAATCCTTGGGCATGGCGAACTACATGAAAAAAATGGTCCCCGGCATGGATGTTCCCGATGAATTGATCGCCCGCATGAAAGGAGTACCCAAAGAAAAACAAGCTGAAGAAGGAATAAAAATGTGCGTTGAAACTATCCAGCACCTGAGGGAAATAGAGGGCGTGCACGGTGTTCATATCATGGCGATCGAATGGGAGGAGATGGTTCCTCATATTGTACAAAACGCTGGGCTTTTGCCACGGCCTAAGATAGAGTGAAAATATCTTCTGACTGCCCTTGATGAGAGAAAAAACCTTTTCCTCTCATCAAGAAGGCTGAGGAGGATTGTAATGTTTTATTAAAAAAGGAGGTACTCCATGGCAAAGATATTGGTTGTTGATGATGATCCTGATCTGGTAGAATCGGTAACAGTCTCACTGGAAAAGAAAAATCATCTTGTCATTCCCGCTTACGGTGGAATTGAAGGCATCGAAAAGGCCAAAAAAGAAAAACCCGACGCCATCATCCTGGATGTGATGATGCCGGATAAAAATGGTTATGAAGTATGCAAGGAGTTGAAGGCTGATCCGGTATGCCAGAACATCCCCATTTTACTTTTGACTGCGGTGGCTTCAAAGATTTCCACTACAACCTACACCCATAGGATGGGAATGGAGACTGAAGCCGACGACTATGTGGACAAGCCAGTAGAACCAAAAGAGCTGGTCCGCTTAGTAGAACGTTTGTTAAAGAAATAGGGAAATTAACATTTCTCATGAATCACGGTGAAGACGTGCATATCTTAGTAGTAGATGACGAAAAGATTATCAGGGATGGTTCCGAACGGATCCTCACCAAAGAGGGCTGGAAGGTAGAAACTGCCGAGAATGGTGAGGTAGGCTTGGGATTACTTCAAAGGGGGAATTTTCAGATCCTCCTTCTTGACCTTATGATGCCCGGGATCAGGGGAATGGAGGTATTAAAAAAGGTCAGAGACGATTATCCCAAGCTTATCGTGATCGTCATTACCGGATACGCCACCATTGACAACGCCGTGGAGGCATTGAAAAATGGCGCCTATGATTTTATCTCCAAACCCTTCACTCCGGATCAACTGCGGATCGTTGTCCGGAGAGCAGAAGATAAGTTAAAACTGGAGCATGAAGCCGAACTGCTTCGGCGCGAGCGGGAAAGAAGCCTTAAGGACATTGCTTATGAGAAAAGCCGGACGCTCACTATCATCAATCAAATGGCTGATGGAGTCCTGGTCACTGACAAAAATGGCTTCCTTGTCCTTCATAACCCCGCAGCCACCCGCGTGTTCGGATTGGAGAAAGATCCTCCGCTGGGTAAGCATATTTTCGACTGGACCAAAAGTAAAGAGCTCACGCAGATGGTCGAAAGTGTGCTCAGTATGGAAGGCTCCAATCCTCCCCAGGGAATGACCCAAGAACTGAGTTGGGGGAGTCCACCCAATATTTTTTTTATGGCCCATGCTGCTCCCGTTCGAAATGAAGAAGGCGAAGTTCTCGGTTCTGTCACTATCTTTAATGATGTAACCTGGTTTAAAAAGCTCGACCAGATGAAATCTGATTTCGTGGAAATGGTCTCCCACGAACTCCGTTCACCTTTAAGCTCCGTTCGGCAACTTATCTCTCTCATCACCGATAGATTTGTAGGAGAAATCAACGAAAAGCAGCAGGAACTATTAAATAAGGTCCTCGCTCGGCTTGACGGCTTACTCCTGATGATCAATAATTTACTCGACCTATCCCGCATTGAAGCTGGCGGTCTCATCCAACAAACAGAAAAAATCTTCCTTCCGGAAATCATTCAAAGTGCCATTGAAGTAATGACTCCGGAGGCAGAAAAGAAAAATCTTCATTTTGAGGTAACTTGTGACCAGCAGTTATGCACGATCCATGCTGATCGCCAAGGCATGGAAACAATTTGTACTAATTTGTTAAGCAATGCCGTAAAATATAATCAAGAAGGCGGAAAGGTTATCATCAATGCCCAAAACCGCGGAGAGTTTGTTGAGATAAAAATAGCCGATACTGGCGTGGGGGTCTCTAAAGTTGACTTGCCTCGTATCTTTGACAAATTTTTCCGCATTCGCACCGAATATACCCGCAAAGTGATAGGAAGCGGTCTGGGCCTTCCTTTAGTAAAAGCGATTGTTGAATCCCACCTTGGCACCATCACGGTAGAAAGCGAATCAGGAAAAGGGACCACTTTCATCATCCTTCTCCCCCGAGGTATATAAATCCACTGTCAGTGGCCCTGACAGACGTGCTCTGAGGAAGCAAACTTCCTGGGAGGAATAACGTGCTCATGGTTTAGTAACCCCTTTCTTACCGTCCAATCTGTCTGGTCTGACGTTTTGCCGGGACAAGCAATGCTCCTAAAAATAATCACGTCTTGATACCCTATAGCAATACCATTACTTAGTTTTCTTGATGCAGCTCGTACGCGATCTCCTGACCCAACTGAATCCTTTCTTCAAAACTAAGCGATTCCCTATCCTCGTGGTCACCTGCTCCCAATCGTGAAATAAGTCCGGCTTGGTTAGCGATCTGAATACTCAGACCGGGTCGGACATTGAATGCAAGGACCATTGGTCCTTTTCCCCGGTCAATCACAATATCTACCCCGATATACCCAAGCTTGGTCATATCGTAAGCGCGGGTGACGACACTGAGGATCTCATCCCAGAAAGGAATCTGAATTCCTTCACCCACACAACCCATAGACGGCTTCACCACAGACTGTTGCTTTACGCCAGCTATCTTTAGGACATCGGGAATCTGGTGATGGTAGTTGATCACCCCATAGAGTTGTGGGACTTTTATTCCATTTTGAATCGCAAGCCGTTTGGTAAGAAATTTATTGTCAACCAGAGGGTAAAATTTCCTCTGATTAACCACGAGAGAATATAGTTGACATTTCTTTGGTTTATGCCTGAAATTTCTAAACTGCGCAACCGATCAAACCATATTTATTTTGCACAGTTTTTAAAATCCACTTTTGTCCCTCACACAAGAGACAGGGAATTGTTATTGAATGATATGAGATCAAAACAAAAAATGAAAACCACCAAAAAAAATAGAAATTTTTTCTATCCTTTTTTCCACGAAATTCTTAAACAAATAACTTATTAAATTTAAGAAAAAATTAACAAAGAAAATAATAAGTGGTTTTCGAATTTCTCCTATTTAGATAATGAACAGGAGAGAGGAAAAAACACCATTTACAAATCCTGTTTTTTAATGATAATTGTCATAAAATCAGTGAACAATAAATAACCTAACAATTTTATTATTGTTCTTTTTGATGTCCCGTCCGGGAAATAATTCGTATGCTTTTATGAGGAGCACGTGAAAATTAAGAATCATTTACAGAAATGATTAAAATTTCTGACAAAAAACATACTATCAACTGACAATAATCATTTTTTAATGTTAAAATTTATGTCATATAGTGCCGAATTAATTAATCTTTTTTTAAAAAAAATGTAAAGAGTTTTTTTATTTTCTCCCCTTTTACGTTAGGCCAAGGGAACGTGCGCGATGGAAATTGAGAAAATTTTATCCCAACACAAACCAGCTCTCCTTAAAAAATGGTTTCACCTTGTTATGCGAACCTATCCAGAGGAAACCGCCACATTTTTAAAAAATGAAAATGACCCCTTTGCGAATCCGGTTGGCTCAACTATTCTGAAGGGGATAGAGGATTTATTTGAAGGACTAATTAAGGAAGGTGACCATCAACAAATTTCTTCCTTTTTGGATCGTATTATTCATATTCGAGCTGTCCAAGAATTCACCCCCAACCAGGCACTTTCCTTCATTTTCATGCTAAAAAAGGTGATTAGAGATGAGTTAAAAAAAGAGCTTAAAGAAAAAGAATTGTTCGATGAGCTTTTGACCTTTGAGTCTAAAATAGATGAACTGGCCTTGGCGGCTTTTAATCGGTACGTGGAATGTCGAGAAAAAGTATTTGAACTAAGGGCTAATGAGGTAAAAAATAGGTATGCGGGTCTCGTAAGAAGATTAAACCGTGTACACGATACGGCAGAAGAAGAATCTAAAAATAAATCATCCAAAAAGTGAGGCACAATAATATGATTTTTATTATGAGCATCATGTACCCGCTTGCTATTATTTTGCTCCTTTTTCTCTTCGTGTTAGGAGGCGTTAGTTACACTCATCTGGAGAATGTTTTTGGGATTTTTATACCCTACCTGGCTCTAGCGATATTTTTAATGGGATTTATTTATCGCATCCTTAGCTGGGCAAAATCTCCGGTCCCGTTCCGGATCACCACAGTCTGCGGGCAGGAAAAATCCCTTGACTGGATAAAAGCCAATCGCCTCGAAAGCCCTTTTAACACGCTCGATGTCCTCAAAAGGATGGCACTTGAAGTGTTTCTTTTCCGCTCTCTTTTTCGAAATACCAATACTGAACTCAAGGAAGGACCTAAGTTAATCCATTGGTCAGCAAAATGGCTCTGGCTGGCTGGGTTGACATTCCACTGGTCTTTTTTTATCATCCTTACCCGCCATCTTCGGTTGTTTACCGAGCCAGTGCCTTTTGCAATACAACTTATTGACAAATTAGATAACCTTTTTGAAATCGGTGTTCCNGCGCTTTATTTAACTGATGCTTTTATTGTTGTAGCAATAACTTATCTTTTCCTTCGACGCGTCTTAGTCCCTAAAATTCGTTACATCTCCCTTCCCGCTGATTACTTCCCGCTTTTTCTTCTCTTGAGCATCATCGGATCAGGCATGCTCATGCGCCACATTTATAAAGTGGACCTCATCAAGGTAAAGGAATTGGCTTTAAGCCTCGTTAGCTTTCGTCCGGTAATGCCCGAAGGGATTGGCACTATATTTTATGTCCATCTCTTTTTTGTTTGTCTTCTCATTGCCTATTTTCCGTTCAGCAAATTGATGCATCTGGGCGGAGTCTTCTTAAGCCCAACCCGAAATTTAGCTAATAACAACCGGGCAAAAAGACACATCAACCCTTGGAACTATCCCGTAAAAGTTCATACCTACGCGGAATATGAGGATGAATTTAGGGAAAAGATGAAAACCGCGGAAATCCCGGTGGATAAGGAGTAAAAAAATGTCCGAATTAGCAGGTGTTCCAAAACCAGAAGAGCTCTTAAAGATTGATTATCAGCCACCCCGAAAAGGCTGGATGGATACTCCGGTAAATTTTAAACCCGGCACGTATAGTTATCCGGCAGCTTCGAAAAACCACAAAATCCTTGATCTGCCTTTTCCGAGGGAGTGGTCGCCTACGGAGGAAGACTGGAAGCTTCCGGAAAACTGGAAAGAAATCGTCCTAAATGGCATTGCAGAGCGCTTAAGCAAATATCGATCTTTTAAAGTTTTTATGGACATCTGCGTCCGGTGCGGAGCCTGTGCAGACAAGTGCCATTTCTTTCTTGGCTCCGGCGACCCCAAAAATATGCCGGTCTTAAGGGCAGAACTCCTCCGATCAATTTATCGTAAAGAGTTCACTGCTGCGGGAAAGGTCCTGGGTAAACTTGCCGGAGCAAGAGAATTAACTCCCGCAGTCATTAAAGAATGGTTTTATTATTTCTATCAGTGCACCGAATGCCGGCGCTGTTCCGTCTTTTGCCCTTATGGTATTGACACCGCGGAAATCACCATGATCGGGCGAGAACTTCTCTATCTCCTTGGTTTAGGTATAAACTGGGCACTCGAACCAGCGGCAAAATGTTTTATGACTGGAAATCACCTTGGCATTCAGCCCCATACTCTAAAAGACACTCTCGATTTTTTTGCCGATGATCTCGAAGATATTACCGGAGTGCGGGTTGATATACCCATCAACAAAAAGGGGGCGGATATTTTGTTTGTCACTCCTTCCGGTGATTACTTTGCCGACCCCGGCACTTATACCTGCATGGGCTATCTCGCACTTTTCCACGAACTTGGACTTAACTATACCTGGAGCACCTATGCTTCGGAAGGAGGAAATTTTGGCCTCTTTACTTCCCACGAGATGATCAAACGACTCAACGCCAAGATATACGCGGAAGCTAAGCGGCTGGGAGTAAAATGGATACTGGGTGGAGAATGCGGCCATATGTGGAGAGTAATTCATCAGTACATGGACACCATGAATGGGCCGGCTGATTTTCTTGAAGAACCGGTTTCTCCCATTACCGGAACCAAATTTGAAAATGCCAAGGCAACAAAGATGGTCCACATCATGGAATTTACTGCGGACCTCATCAAACACAATAAATTGAAGCTCGACCCCAGCCGAAATGACAAGCTAAAAGTTACCTTCCATGATTCCTGTAACCCAGCCCGGGCGATGGGCATTTTTGAAGAACCCCGGTATGTCATCAAAAATGTTTGCAAGCACTTCTATGATATGCCGGAAAATACCATTAAAGAGAAAACCTTCTGTTGCGCCGGGGGGGCGGGTTTAGGCAATGATGAAAACATGGAAATGCGTCTCCGGGGAGGACTTCCTCGAGGAAATGCTGTCAAGTATGTACAAGAAAAGCATAAGGTAAATCGCCTTGCGTGTATGTGCGCCATTGACCGCGCCACGCTCGTTCCCCTCTGTGATTACTGGGCTCCCGGGGTGCAGGTCACAGGGATCCACGAGATGCTTGCTAATGCCTTAGTGATGAAAGGGGAAAAAGAAAGAGAAACTGATTTGCGGGGTGAACCGCTTAAAGAAGTGGAGGAATAATTGCATGTATGACACTGGCAAGATCATAACCGGGCTTATTATTTTTCTCTGTCTGATAACTTTTCCTCTATGGTATGATGCGTTGACCGGAAAGGCGGCCGTGAAACCGGAGCTAAAAATCATAACCAAGGAAAAGCAGTGTGTCGAGGCTACCCCCTATATGAGAGATTCCCATATGAAGCTTCTTATCCAGTGGAGAGACCAGGTGGTGAGAGAAAATAAACACCTCTATAAAGGTAGTGACGGAAAAACGTATACGATGAGCCTTACCAATACCTGCCTTAACTGCCATTCAAATAAACAGCAATTCTGTGACCAGTGCCATAACTATGTTGGCGTAACTCCAACCTGCTGGAACTGCCATATTATCCCTGAGGAGAAAAGTTAATGGATAACAGTAAACGAACTTTTTTGAAGGTCGCCGGAATTTCTCTTTTAGGAATTGGCTCTAAGCCCCTACAAAAAGCTTTGGCCGGCAACGAAGAACCAAAAATCTTGCCTAGTCCAGAAGCCCTCACCGGAAAACGCTGGGCCATGGTTGTTGACATGAAAAAATGTAAAGAGGACTGCCATGACTGTATCAAGGCGTGTCATCAAGTCCATAATGTCCCTGATTTGGGTAATCCCAAAGATGAGGTGAAATGGATCTGGAAAGAACCTTATGAAAAAGCGTTTCCCGGCGACGAAAACAAGTATTCGCAGGAATACATTGATCAGACTCTGAAGGGAAGTCAGTTTATTTTGCTCTGTAACCACTGTGATAATCCACCGTGTGTCCGGGTTTGTCCTACTAAAGCTACTTTTAAACGCGAAGACGGAATTGTCATGATGGATTATCACCGGTGTATTGGTTGTCGTTTCTGCATGGCAGGTTGTCCCTATGGATCAAGAAGCCTAAACTGGAGGGACCCCCGACCCTTTATCAAAGAAACCAACAAAGAATTTCCCACCCGGACGAGAGGAGTGGTAGAAAAATGTAATTTCTGCAGCGAAAGGCTCGTTAAAGGCCTCATCCCTGCTTGTGTTGAAGCGTGCAAGGAAAAGGTTTTAGTTTTTGGTGATCTGGAAGACCCAAACTCTGAAGTACGGGGGCTTCTCAAGTCTCACTTTACGATTCGGCGAAAACCACAGCTGGGGACAATGCCTCAAATTTATTATATTGCGTGAGGAGACTATGTTAGAAAAAGCATTAACCGGAAGTAAAAAATATTGGGCTTTATTATTTTTCTTAGGGGGTATCATTGGTGTCGGCTTTCTTTGTTACTTAAAACAATTAAGCTACGGTTTGGGAATAACCGGAATGAGCCGCGATGTATCCTGGGGACTCTACATTGCCCAATTTACCTTCTTGGTAGGGGTTGCTGCATCCGCNGTTATGGTGGTCTTACCTTACTATTTGCATCACTATAAGATATTTGGANGGATCACCATCTTAGGTGAGTTCCTCGCGGTAGCTTCAGTCACGATGTGTTTAACGTTCATCATTGCTGACCTGGGGCGGCCTGACCGCGCTTTTAATGTTTTGCTTTACCCCACGCCGAGTTCGATCCTCTTCTGGGATATGGTGGTGCTCAATGGTTATTTATTGGTTAACATCGTGATCGGCTGGACGGTGCTTGCAGCAGAGCGGGCGGACGTCCCTCCTCCCAAATGGGTTAAACCTTTAATCTATCTTTCCATTCCCTGGGCGGTCAGCATCCATACCGTGACGGCCTTTATTTACGCCGGACTTCCCGGAAGAGGTTTCTGGCTCACCGCGATTATGGCGCCTCGCTTTTTAGCGTCAGCCTTTGCTTCTGGCCCCGCACTCCTTATCCTGTTGGGCCTTATCGTAAAAAAATT
>JGI20214J51650_10000883_pt1 | contig 18810 bp, 7 predicted proteins | sample WetSurMetagenome_FD_51650 | JGI IMG/M metagenome (IMG submission 51650) | reverse complement strand
GACCTGAAATCTGTTCCTTTAGCTTTTAAACTGAACCCCTGTGATACCATAAACTGCCTGATAAACTGATTTTCGGAGTTCTTAATATCATCAGGATAAATACCTAACAGACTTCTCATGGAGAATTGCATGTTTGATTGTCCTGAACAAACCCAGATATCGCCTACCAATATATCATTAATTGTTAAAGAATCGCTTGCATTGATCTTCATCACATATGGACCGCCGGCTTTTAATTCCGGGAGCATTACTTCCCATTCGCCATTGCTGTTAGCAGTTGTATTATATGTCGAACCTATAAATTGGATTGCAATCTTTTCGCCAGGAGAAGCCCATCCCCAGATCCTCACATTAGCATCCCGTTGTAAGACCATACCGTCACCAATAAGTTTTGGTAATCTGACCTGACTATAAGATATAACAGAGATCAGAAAAAAGAACAAAACAAGGTATCTCAGTTTCGAATTTGTAATCATATAAAAAATCCTCCTTTTCATTTACGATTATAAAACCTATAATAGTTCAATGCAAGGTACCATTTTTCCAGGAAATTCTGAAAATAAATGCCGGTTCCTGAACTAACATATTGCTATAAAAAAAAGATGGTGTCTCAAAAATCTGAGACACCATCCTGAAAATACAATTTAGTCTAGTAGAAATCCCGATTATTCATAGAATATAAAGAATCAGAATTTCAATTCTATCTTATTTTGGGAAATTAGGATTATTATCTAATTCACCCTGTGGTACTGGAAGAGTCAATGACTGATAACCTTTCCATGCGGTTTTTGCTTTGACGAAGCTTAATCCCACCTGCCAGCGTTTCATATCTTCTTTTCTCCATCCTTCGCAATATCCCTCAACATAACGTTCGTGTTGAATCAGCTGAAGCAATGACCATCCTTTAGCTGCTCTGAGAGCAGTTGCAGTTGGTAACTGGCCAGGAAAACCTGCCCTTGTGCTGTAAAGACCAGCCTGATCGGTAGCAACAGCGTTTGCACGGTTTCTGACCAGATCAACCCAGTATATTGCACTGTTAACATCCGATGGAGTAACATTTGCAGGATTCAGGTTAGCCAGACATTCAGCATAAAGCAACATGACATCTGATAAACGGATTAACCTGACATTATTATCAGACCACAATGGATCCAATCCAGTTGGGCCTTCGTTGTCTGCATCAACAGCATATTTACGAATACCGTAGCAACCTGTTGTTCCAACGATGGTTTCCAAATTCCAACCCTGAGCCATCCAATCTTTTACAACACCTTTTTCTGTAAATTTGGCGCCGTTTGGAATACCCCAGAAAGTTTCATATGCTCTGTAATCGTACACTTTGGTAGCAACACCACCAATAGTCTCAGTCCAGCTTTCAAATTGAGATACATTGTTAGCAGGACCACTTGGATCTTCAAGCTTGAAGGTCGGAACTCCAAAGTTCCACCACATAATGGCCCACGATGTACGATTCAAAGTCCAGTTCTGAAATAACCAGTTAACGTCGTTGTTACCCCAGCCACCTTGTTGATTCAGGTCCTGGAACTGGATCTCAAATACAGATTCTGCGTTGTTCTTGGTTGTTCTTTTAAAATTATCCCTGAAATTAGGAACAAGTGAATATGAACCATAAGCAGCATCACCTACTCCCGGAAGGATTTTTTTAAACTCGGCAGCAGCTTCAGCATACATACCTCTATTGATATAAAATTTACCAAGAAGTGCTGCAGCTGATCCACGTGTTGCCCTTCCTTTTTCGTAGCCTGATGTATTATTAAGGCCGTTTGTAAGAAGCGCCTCAGCCTTTTTAAGATCTGAAATAATGAATGCCTTGGCACTATCAGCCGGAGCTGGAGCCTTGGCAAATTCTGCATCAGTCTTAGGTACTGATCTCCTGATTATAATCTTATCATCGCCATAATACTGAGCAAGATTGTAATACATGAATGCTCTTAAAAAATAGGCCTGTCCCATATAAGTGTTTAATACATCCTGTGTGAAAGTCGGATCATTTGCTGCTTTTTGGGCCCCGGGCATTACTTCTATGGCAGTATTAGCCCAAAGAATATTTTGATAATAACCATTCCAGCAATCACTTACACCTCCCATTGTAGGAAGGATATCAAAATTGCATATTGAGCCCCAAGGTGAAAAACCAGCTGCATAACCGGTCTCATAAAGGTCATCACCAAGCACAAAATGCATGATACCAAGAAACCAGACATATCCGTTCGCCCACTGGTTGAGTCCGTCGTAAGCGGCATTCAGAGCCTGCTGTGCGTGAGCTTTAGTAACAAAAAAGCCGTTAGGTGTATACCTTCCTTTATCATTATCCCTTGTAATGAATTGCTCTTTACAGGAAGTCACTAACAAGATCACAATTATTAAGAATTGAAATATTTTGTTTTTCATAGTAAAAAATTTTTAAGATTAAAAATCAATCTGGATTCCCATTATCATTGTGCGTGCCTGTGGGTAGTAACCATTGTCAATACCTCTGTTCAGGTTAACCTGACCTCCGTTTGATCCAATCTCAGGATCGAACATTTTATATTTGGTAAATGTCAGAAGATTACGCCCTGTTACATAGACTCTGATATTGGTTATTTTCAGCCACTCATCCACGCTCTTTGGTATCGTATATCCCAGAGAAACATTCCTCAATCTGGTATAAGCACCATCTTTAATATATCGGTCAGATATCTGAAGATTGTGATTTGGATCGTTACGTACTGCTCTTGGAACATCGGTGACAGTATTTGTCGGTGTCCAACGTCTGAGAGCATCAACACCACAATTGAAGTTATTCTGCATACCCTGTGTCCAGTCAATCATTGCTGAAAAGATTTTATTGCCACTTACACCCTGAAGGAATAATGACAGGTCAAATCCCTTATATGCAAGATTTGCAGTCAGACCATAGGTCAGTGTCGGAATAGGACTTCCCATGTAATAACGGTCCTTTACATCAATTACGCCATCGTTATTCAGATCGGCCCATTTAATATCGCCAGGTTTGGCAGAAGGTTGAATCTTAGTACCGTTAAAGGTATAGGCATCGATAGCAGCCTGGTCGGGGAAAACCTGAAGCATTTTATAGCCATAGAATTCTCCGATTGGGTATCCTTTGGTAGTATATGTTGCAGATCCGAATTCAGTGCTTCCACTGGCTATTGGGTATCCTCCCATATCCAAAACCTCATTATGTAAAGTTGTAAGGTTTCCGGTAAGTGATAAATCAAGACCGTTGATGTTCTTATGAACTGTTGCTGAAAACTCAAGTCCTTTGTTCAAAACACTACCTAAGTTTTTAGTAATGGTTCCTGAATTTCCACTAGAAGCAGGAAGAGGAACACCAAGGAGCATATCCGAAGTTTTCTTATTAAAATAATCAATAGTAGCCTCCAGAACACCCTTGAACAAACCAATATCAATTCCGGCGTCGAACTGTTTACTTGTTTCCCATTTAAGGCCGGCATTGTTGAAACCGTTAACTGAAACACCTGAATACTTTGTTCCATTGAATACATAGTCAAGGCCAGATGTCAAGCCGCTAACATAAGAATAAGCACCAATAGGAGCATCGTTTCCTACAATACCAAAACTACCTCTTAATTTCAGGTTATTGATGGCACTGATACCTTTCATGAAGGATTCCTCACTTACGCGCCATGCCAAAGAAGCTGATGGGAAATTACCCCATTTATTGCCGGGTCCGAATTTTGAGGAACCGTCACGCCTGAAGTTGGCTGTTACCATATATTTTCCTTTATAGCTATACAGAAAACGTCCCAGGTAAGAAATTCTGCTTGTTTCACTTTCGAAACCACCAATAGTTTTACCACCTTCAAACATTCCGAGAACATCGTTGGTCTCAGTCTGGATTGTAGTACCACCGGCAGACATATTATGGGTTTTAAAATACTCTGTAGTATAGTCAGCCATAACAGTCAGATCGTGATCACCAAATAACTTATGATAGGTAAACATGTTTTCCGATACATAGTTATAAGACCATGTAGCTGATTCGCTCAGNGTAGTGTTGGCAAAATTCTTTGGCACCATATCAGTTTTAAGTGTCAAATTTCTGTTCTGAGCTTCAATACTGTTTATCCCAAAAGTACTTCTGAACACTAGGTCTTTAAAGATCTGATACTCACCATATACATTAGCCATGAAAGCCTTATTATAATTATAATTCAGCTGGCGCTCGAGTGAACCAATTACGTTACTGGCATCGTGACCAACCAGGGAAGCATCATATCCTGAGTACCCACCCAATGCGGTTGGATTGTATATCGCAACATTCGGAGTCATCTTTATAACTTCCTGAAGTACATCACGTCCTGCACCGTTACCTTCAACACGTTGCTTTGAGTAATTGAATGTAATATTTTCACCAAATTTGAATTTATTGGTCTGCCAGTTGGAATTCATACGCACGGTATATCTTTTATAAGGTGTGGTAATAATGATACCGTCCTGCTGATATTGATCGGCGGAAAAGTAGTAGTTTCCGTTGCTTGTTCCTCCTGAAATATCAAAACTATTGTTGTAAATTGCGCCATTTTGAAATAATGCACCCTGCCAGTCAGTTTCTACACCATTCCAATCAGCATATTGGCCGTTAGTACTGTTTCTGATTTCCAGAGCGAGTGGCGGTGGTGTTGTTCCACCAGCAGTATTACCTTCGTACACCATATCTGCCCACTGTTTCATGTTTAGCACGTCAAGTGTTCTCCAGGCTTTCTCAACTCCATAGTATCCTTTATAACTTACTTTAGGAGCTCCGGTTTTACCTGATTTTGTTGTAATAATTACAACCCCGTTAGCACCACGAGAACCATAAATAGCAGCTGATGCTGCATCTTTTAGTACCTGCATGCTCTCAATATCGGATGGATTAATCGATGAAATATCCGATGCCGGAACACCATCAATAACCCACAAAGGATCTGTATTATTTATACTACCAACACCACGTATCCTGATAGTTGGTAAATCACCGGGACGAGCCTGGTTACCCTGGACTTCAACACCAGGAGTTTGCCCCTGCAAAGCAGTTGTTACACTTGCTACAGGTGCTCTGGAAATATCCTTTACATCTACAACTGCNATAGAAGATGTAATATCTTTTTTCTTCTGAGTACCGTAACCAACAACCACAACTTCTTCCAATGCTAAAACCTCTCCGTTCAACTTAACATCAATGGTTTTTTGTCCTTGAAATTGTACTTTTTCGGTTGTGTAACCAACATAAGTAAAAACAAGGGTAGCGCCTGAACTTGGAGTAGCAATTGAGTAACTCCCTTGTACATCAGTTATTGCACCCACTGTAGTTCCTTCAACGGACACGTTAACACCAATAAGTGGTTCATTTGTCTTAGCATCCCGAACCGTACCTGTAACTTTCTGTTGCGCGAAGGCGCTAAAAGAGGTCAAAATAAATAAAATAACAGTCAGTTTTAATGGTAGAAGCAATTGTCTTAGTTTCCCATGTGGAAAACAATGGGTCATAAAATAAAAACAGTTTTTCTTCATAGTAAATTAGGATTTGGTTAATAATTAATTGGAATTCAGGTAATTATTTGATTTTTCATGAATCTGACAATAATGTCTTTTAAAACATTTAGTGTGATCTGTACACTTCTTCATTATTAAAAAGACAACTTAATTTTCCAGTATTTCCCTTAATAAATAGTACTTTTCTAACGATCTAAGCATCGAATTGAGGCAGCAAGTTAGTAATTTCAAATTAATTTTAATCTTTTTTAACATTTTTTTTTAAAAATCACAAATCAGGATAAAAGCGCCTNAAATAGTCCTGATAATTAGTTGTTTAGTCAAATAATACCAGATCATAATTTCTTTCAAGGCACCATTAAGTTAGGCATTTATTCCCACACGCGGTCTGCAGACAGCTTTCTGATCCAGCGCAAAAATGTCTTTATACCTTACTAATTCAGACGGGTCAATAGTTAATTTACAAAACGAACCCAATCGACTTCAACCGGATAATTATCTTTTAAAACGATAACCAGGTTATGTATACCTTTTTTATATTTTAACAATCGTGTATTAACTGTGTTCCACTCTGAGCCTTTAGGTATTTTTACCTCAGCAAGTAAGATCCCATTTGTTTTGTCTATCCTGATTTCGAGTGTACCTCCTGTTTGCGACATGCATTTTACTTCGACAGATTTTAGCTTTTTATTTCCGAAATCAACGGCATTGTATCTGATCCATGCATTCTGTTCGCCGAGTTTTGTCTTCCATCCATTGAATGTATTAACGGTATCAAGGAGTGCAACAGATATCCCGTTATTGCTAATTTGACTATACCTGTCAATTTCAATTATTTTCTGAGAATCAGTTACTCCCACGCCACGAAGAGTTGGAATAACTTTACGAATAGTTCCATCTGAATTAAAGGACAGGCTATCAACCCTTACCGAGCGATTTTTATCGAAATTTGGAGAGTAGTCTCTGTCATGATAGAAGAGATACCATTGTCCTTTGTAGCTCACGATTGACTGGTGGTTTGTCCAGCAGCCCGAAGGCGATTCATCCATGATAACACCGACTGGTTTGTATGGACCCATGGGACTATCGCTCATTGCGTATTCGAGGCGTTCTATTTTATTTTCAACATGAGGATAGGTGAGATAGTATCTGCCATTGAGTTCGAAAGCGAAGGGTCCTTCAATCAGGCCTTTGGCAGGCAGGTTGGCGATTGCCTGTGGCTGGCCATCGGTTTCGATCATATTGTCTTTGAGCTTGGCTACACTAATGCGTCCCATCGCAGTAAAGATATACGCCTGTCCGTCTTTGTCAATAAGAATACACGGATCGATACCACGAATGCCTTCAACCGGTTTATCCAACACGCTATAAGGACCTTCGGGTTTATCGGCCGTGGCGACGCCTATTCTCCCGCCAACCGGGAAATAGAAATAATACTTGTCGTTTTTGAAGACGCAATCGGGTGCCCACATATCATAATTGATTTTAGTGAGCCAGGGGACCCTGGTCTGGGTCACAATGACACCATGATCTGTCCAGTCGGTAAGGTTTTCGGAAGAAAAAACATGGTAGTCTGCCATGCAAAACCAATTTTCTCGCAGGCCTTTATCAGGAGGAGTCGGGATATCGTGTGAAGGATATAAATATACCTTTCCGTTGAAAACTCTGGCGGTTGGATCGGCAGAGAATTGGTCTCTGATAATCGGGTTTTGAGCAACCATGGTGTTCAATAATGAAAAAATTATTAAAAAACCCAGGTTGATTGACTTATAGTTTCTCATGATATTATTTTATATTTATTTATGTTGAATAACGGTAATCAAGATAAAATAATAAATTTTTGAATATTATTACCCCCTTCCCTCCCGATAGCTCCCGATAGCTATCGGGACGGGACTTCCCCCACGGGGGAAGGTGCAGAAGCTAAAGCTTTTCCCCCTTAGGGGAAACGGGAAAGGGGGTTATTTGGGATTAAATGAAAGTTCTTTAATCTTAACATAATTAAACTACTACAAATTTGTTTTTAACTTTTTATTACAGGCTACTGATAGTCATCTTACTTTTAATTATATGTCTGACTTAATGTACCCTGAACCAATCAAAATCAACATAGCCACCCGGCGATTTAGCAGCATAGTTGAATAGTCCATAGCGGTAGCCCACAAAATGCGGCATCGAATATTCCATTTTAAGCTGTGATCCAATTGACAACCAGGTTTTACCATCGAGACTGTAAAAGAAATTGGCAACGTCAGCCTTGTCGCGGAAATCACAATCAGCTTTCAGATATACGGTATTTTGTGTCAATGGAATGCTCTGAGCCTCTACAGGTCGGCCTGATTGCGCATTTACCATAACAATCGATCTGGCACCATTAGAAAATTTGACACCAACCAGACCATACTTTCTCTGCAAAAGAGCAAGTCCGGCAAAATCACCTTCTTTCATATTTGAAATATCTATTGATGCAGAACCTGAACATAATGGTCCGAACGTACGTTGAGTCAGCGTATTCCTTGCGGCGACAAAAACAGTATCAATTCGCCCTGTTGTCAGCCTGAGGTAACCCTTTCTCTGAGTTACTGACCAAAGTTTATTGTCGGGGTTATGATTCCATTGCCATACCAGCGGCAGAGGAGGTTCCCCTTTCCGACGTGTGAATTCGTCGGATGCTACGATACCAGGAATTAAACCTTTGCTCGCCGGAAGATCGAGGTTATCAGGGACTTTCCCATCAATACCTAAAATTGGCCAGCCATCTTCCCATTTAACAGGTACAAGATATGGTATACGTCCAACAGATCCGAAATCGCGGAACAAGTATGCAAACCATTTTCCATCGGGAGTATCAACAAGCCCTCCCTGAGCCACCCCTTTGTCCTGAAGGGCTACTTTCCCTTCCCACGGTCCGGTTATTTTATCGGCCCTGTGAATAACAACAGTACGCATACCTCCCTTTGGCCAGGTTATGTTAAAAAGATAATACTTGCCATTGACTTTGAATAATTGTGAGCCTTCTCCCAGTCCGCTGTCGTTTCCTGATGGAGCACTTGAATTTTCAATTATAACCTGATTTACTCCGCCGGTTTTGACACCAGATAAATCAGTATTAAGTTCAATAAGGGTAAGTTTTTTATTGCCAGTGATAAGATAAACACGATTATCGTCATCGAAGACTAATGTATGATCGTGAAAACTGGGACTGAATGATATTGTTTTCCATGGCCCTTTTTCTATATCCTTTGTTGAAAAGATATATGTTTTACCCGTTGTTGATGAAAAGGTAGATACATAAAAAGTGCCATTATGATAACGGATGCAGCTGGCCCACGATCCTTTTCCATAAGAATTTTTACCATTAATGAGATTCAGATCATCAACATCTCCAAGGATATCGTATGCATAACTGGCAATTTGCCAGTTAATAAGGTCCTTTGATTTCATTATAGGTACACCGGGGCTCATGTGCATTGTGGTGCTGCTCATATAGTAAGAATCGCCCACCCTTACAATTGACATATCAGGTACATCAGCCCATATTACAGGATTCTGAGCTGTTTTCACCTGTGCCAAAACAGTGATATTCACAGATGCGGCAAGAATTGCAGCTAAACAAAAATATAGTATCTTCATTAAATTGATATTAGAAAGTCTAAAAATAATAGCTTGTCAGGAAAAACCTGCTATAAGATCTATAGATGAATTTCGTACGGAGTAAATGTCCTGAATAATTATAAATTTTCATCCATTATATAAGCTTTAATATTTATACCACTATTTTCCACTTATTTTTGTCTCCTTTCCAATATAAACCACTTTCTTCTTCGCTTCACCAGGGTTAATACCAAATCCCTGGGATTCATTTACGAAGACTATGTTAAAAATTCTCTTTGTCAGGTTTCCGGCATAAGATCCTTGCTTTTCGCCGATTGTCAGGTTCTGGCGTTTTTCATCCCATGTGAAAGGTATTACTGAATATTTCCCTTTTTCGTAGTTATAATTGTCGCCTTCGTCTTCGTATAATTCAAATCTCCCATCAAATCCTTTATAAATGCGTATCTCAAGAGTGTCGAGTGGTTTTTGACCCGCGTACTGGATAAACTTACCCATTGGAATGATAGAACCTGCTTTAACAAACAGGGGAATCTTGTCTATTGGGGCGGCGGTCTTTATTGTCTGACCACCCTTAAACAGTTTTCCAGTCCAGAAATCATACCAGCTTGTCTGTTCAGGCAGGTAAACATTCCATTCATTAATATCGGGTTCTGTAACAGGTGCAACCAGCAAGGCTTTGCCGAACATATATTCATAGTGTTGGTTCAGAGCTGCAGTGTCACTATTAAAGTCCATAGTTAATGGACGCATGATGGTTGATCCGTTATGTGTAATCTGCCATGCCTCGGAATATATATAAGGAAGCAAGCGGTAACGCAGGTCAAGCATTTTTCTCATATTATCCTCAACCTTCTGTCCATATTTCCAGGGTTCTGTCTCAGTCCCAAAACCATGTATTCTGAAGATGGGGTTAAAAGTGCCCCACTGATACCAACGTGTAAGCAGCTCATGATATTTCTCATCAGTATACTGGGTTTTACCCGGACGAAAAAATCCGCCAATATCTGTTGTCCAGTAAGGTAACCCTGTAATAGTATAGTTTAACCCTGCCACAATCTGTCGTTTATAAGTATCCCATGTAGATCCTATATCGCCCGACCAGTTGATAATTCCATATCTTTGTTGCCCCAGGAATGCCGACCTTGTAAGGATACAAACCCGTTTTTCCGATGACGCCTTTCTTTGTCCTTCATAAACCGCCTGACTTACGAATAATGGATAGGTAAGGCGATAAAAATCGCCCAACCCAAGGTATGTCTGTTTCCCTTTTAGAGCATCATTTTCAGGTTCTGTGGCATCCATCCACCACGAGTCGACACCATAAGCAAAAAGATTCTGGTTCAGAGCATTCCAGTGAGTTTCCCTTCCAAGTGGATTTAATACATCAACCCATGGGCTATTAGGGATATAGATATTTTTGGCAACATATTCTTTCCCGATATCGGATTTCTGATCAAGGTTTTCCCAAACCGAGATGTTGAAATGTGCATTTAAATCGTGCAACTCCTTAATAAAACCTGCCGGATTAGCGTAATTGGCTTCATCAAACTTTGGGACACCCCAGCCGTACTTGCCCCAGTACTGCCAGTCCTGTACAATAACATCCATAGGGATATTCCTTTTACGAAACTCTTTTACTGTTTCTACCAGATTTGAACCTGAAGTATATCGTTCGCGGCATTGCCAGAAACCATAAGCCCAGATAGGGAACATAGGAACGTTTCCCGAGAGATTCCGGTAAGAGGCAATAACGTTATCAGCGGAAGGACCATAAAATACTACATAATCGAGCAACTGAGCATTGGGAGAACGAAATGTAGTTAAATCGTCTCCAGGCTTCCACGATACCCTGGGTGAATTTCCAGATTTACATACTACCTGTATCTGATGTTCCCCGGCAGATAGATTCACCATAGCACATGCTGTTGGGGGAAGCCACATATTACTCTGATTTATGCATGGTTTCCCATCAATTACAACACTGTGACGGCTTCCCATGTCTCCCAGATCAAGAAAAATGGAATATAATCTATTCTCGGGAACCTTAAAGTGACCGGTGTAAGTCGACTGGCTCTGACCTGCTCTCCGGGCCCCCGCTGTCGTAGTAACCTCAACAGTTTGATTATTAACACTGGCTGGTTGCTCTTGTTTCTCGAGAGAAATAAAATTATCAACAGGATTAAAATCCGTAAGACCATACTGATGCCAAAGCAAGCCATATCCTTTGCTTGAATATATAAAAGGAAGTGAAATCTGCGAATTAACCTGCGTCAAACGACGACTGATACCTCTCAAATTAAAATTCCCATCCTGAAACTGACCCAATCCAAAAATAAATTCATCAGCAGGGGAATTAAAACTCTGTTCAGCAATAAAACATGGCTGACCCATAACTGAATCTGGTATAAGTTTTCGGGTTTTTGCCTGTTCGCTCAGAAATATTTTCCCTGAATTATCTGCGTATGTTAATGAGCCGGTTTGTTTATCGAGCTGTACAGAAATATTTTTTCCGGATATCACAAGTTTTGAAGGGGAATCTGAAACATTAAATTGCGGAATATTAACCTTTGATGTAAAAATTAACTCAGGCACCTTAATTTCAGTTCCTGTAAAGAACTTGATACGTACGGCACTTTCTGTAATTGGGTAAATGCTGAGCGTTCCATTAGTGAGAGTGACGTCCACTCTGTCTTTAGCCTGTTTAAAGCTTTTCACAACCTGACCCTGACAAATAACAGGGAAAAGACTGATTATTAAAAAAAATTTGAACTTCATTTCTTTAGGTATTTATTTTACATTAATTAGAATTTCATTCGACAGGAGACCTTCAGATTCGGCGGAAAGACTAATCGCACCTCTTATGTGTTTTGACTGAACAACAGCTAAACACAGACCGTGGAATGCCTTTCGTTCTACCGCTTTAAAATATTCGTGGCTGATTGGGTTGCCATTGTCCACACCGGCAATGACACCATTATCGTTAATTTTAAATTTTACGAGATTGTCGGCGTTTGGGCAGACATGACCTTTCTGGTCCACAATCTCTACTTTGATATAAGATAGATCTTTTCCATCCGCGTTAATTTCATTACGATCGGCCGACAACATTATTTTAGCCGGAGCATCAGCGGTTTGGATTTCGGTAATGCACAATTGTTTTCCATTTATTTTAGCAATGGCTCTTAATGTTCCCGGAGAATATGGAACCATCCACAATAAATGTAAATCCTTTGTTTCGCTGAATTTCTTCTCCCCAAGTGATTTCCCATTCAAAAAAAGTTCTACCGATTCACAATTACTGTAGCACAAAACCGGAATTTCCTGACCTTCGAAACCCTGCCAGTTCCAGTGAGGCAAAATATGAACCATAGGTTTATCTGTCCACTGGCTCTGGTAAAGGTAATAGCGATCTTTTGGAAATCCACATAAGTCCACAATACCAAAATAAGAGCTTACTGACGGCCACGAAAAGGGAGAGGGTTCACCTAGATAATCAAAGCCTGTCCATGCGAATTGACCAGCAACCCAGGGGGCTCTTTTAATTGCTTTAAAGGTTGATTCTGCAGTACTATCGTTGTAAGAAGAGCACTGGTTCTTCAACTCATTACTGATTTTAATTTTGCCATTGTCCAACACAAGGTTGTATTCTCCTCTGGTACTGACAGCTGATGATGTTTCTGAACCTATCAGTTTCATTTTCCCCTGTAAAATCCGGTAATATGGCAATGAATAATTGAGACCTAAGACATCGAGTGGTTTTGAAAATCCACTTTTAAGAGCAAATTCGGGAGTATTGCAAGCTGATGTGACCGGACGTGTAGGGTCTTCTTTATGACAGATATCGGTGAGTCGTTTCGACATCTCAAATGCATTGGCATTATCCTGTTCAGGAATCTCGTTGCCTATACTCCAAAGAATGATGCTGGGATGGTTTCTGTCGCGATGAATCATGTCCGTCATATCCCTTTCACTCCACTCGTCAAAAAACTGACCGTACCCAAACATAGTCTTTGATCTTATCCACTCATCGAACGATTCGTCCATTACCAGAAATCCCATGCGGTCGCACAAATCAAGAAATTCAGGGGCAGGTGGATTATGGCTGGTCCGGATAGCATTACATCCCATACTTTTCATTATTTCCAGCTGACGTTCAATGGCACGAGCATGTACTGCAGAGCCCAGGCATCCCAGATCGTGATGCAGGCAAACGCCATTAATACTAACATGTTTACCATTCAGGAAAAATCCTTTATCTGTTGTAAATTCAAACGTACGAATACCAAAAGGTGTAACACCGCTATCTACTGTCTTATTGTTAACTATAACTTTGGATTCGGCCCGATAAAGGCAGGGTTTTTCCAATGACCATAATTTTGGTTTAGGAACTTTTAAGAGATGCTTGAATATGCTTACACTGTCAGCTTTCACATTTTTAATGGAACTGTTCTTTCCGACTTCTCTCCCATTATCGTCCACTATAACGGTTTCAATCGTTACCTGCCGGACAGTGTTGGATTGATTTTGTATCTTTGTTTCAATACAAACTGTTGCCTCATTTTCAGACACTTCAGGAGTGGTAATATATGTTCCCCACTGTGCAATATGGATCGANTCTGTTATCATCAGACGCACATGTCTGTAAATTCCTGCACCCGAATACCAGCGCGAACATGGTTGCTGAACATCACACCGGACCGCCAGAACATTTTTTTTGTTACCAAATTTCAGATATGGTGTCAACTCATATTGAAAGCTTGAATAACCATAGGGTCTGCTGCCGAGATTTACACCATTTATCCAAATCATACTGTTCATATACACGCCATCGAACTCTATAAATACCCTTTTGTCATGAGTGTTTTCGGACAGATTAAATTCTTTTCTATACCATCCTGTTCCGGCGTTTATATACCCGGCACCACTTCCGCCCTGGCAGGTCGATTCGAATGGTCCCTCAGTTACTTTTGTCCCCTTATTATAAATTCCACCACCCATTATCCCGTCGAACACACGAACGGCAATACTGTTTTTGCCTTTGTAATTTATGATTTCGTGGGGCACTTTATAATAACGAAAGATGTCCCAGGCTGACACAAAGTTGGGCGGGAAATGACCCAGACCGCCGACTTTCACACCATTAAAAAAGGTTTCGTCAGCATCGTCGATCTTACCCAAATCTATATAGACATCCTTCCCTTGTAAATCTGCCGGGACCACAAGTTCGCGTCTGAACCAGCCGAAAACATTGTCCTGTGTATAATTCGAATGTTCCTCCCATGTAGATGGGAGCTTCACTGTCTGCCAGGAATTGTCGTTAAATCCCGGGGCCTTCCATTGCCTATTGTCGCCTCTGCTGAATTTCCACTCCCCTTCCACGATTTGCAACTCCGGAGCATCGCTGACCTCTGATCGGGCTAGTCCTTCTATACTCCAGTCGTGTGGTACGTCAACTTTTAACCACGAAGAGTCAATATATTCGGGTTTCTCAGCTCCGTCAGCATCACCAGCATAGAATAGCCAGTCCGAATCAAACGATTGACTACGTATAGGTTCCCTGGGACCTGAACATCCGCTGATCAAAGTTAAAATCAGAGATGAAATGAGTAAAAAAGGGAAAGGGATTTTTTTGAGGTTCATCTTTTTATTTCATTCAGACTATTTCAATTCAGACCTGAGTGTAACAATTGCATCTGTTAACCCCGGTGAACTTACTTTGAGCTTAATATCACCTGCATTCCTGGTACTTCTGATTACTATAAGCGCCCTTCCATGCCATGCTTTATGAGCATTGCCAACATACGGATCAAGATCTTTTATATCTGCATTATCAACACCTGCAATTATGCCTGGTCCGCTAATGCTGAACTGTAACTGATTTTGAGCATTTGGCTGAAGCTTTCCATCCTCGTCAGTAACCTCAATTGAAATAAATGATAAGTCCTGCCCGTCTGCTGATATCTTTGTCCTGTCGGGTATTAGCTTTATCCTGGCATCATTACCCGACGTTTGCAAAGTAGTTTTTTCCAATTCTTTATTATCCATTACGCCAACAGCACTTAATAAGCCGGGAGTATAAGGTACACTAAAGGTAGCTTTGAATTGTTGCGCTTCAGTGGTGGCTTGTTCGCCAATCATTTTATTATTCAGATATAGCCGAACCTTCGGATATTTCGAATATACTTCAACTTGTACATTTTTTCCTTCATACCCCGGCCATGTCCAGCTTTCCCAGGTTGGCCATACAGACCATAAAGTTTCTTTAATTTTTAAGGTATCGTGTTCAGGTTCACGTACTGCCAAATAGAGTTTTTCGGTATTATTGTACAACATACTCCGATAGTGTGAAATTGGCTTTCTCCACCCGGTTAAATCAATATCGCCACAATAGGCGCCATGCCATGGGAATAAATCGCTTTCCCAGTGTTCTCCGGGTTTTTCACCCGAATAGTACCAGCGACCAATACCTGATTCCCCAAGATAATCCAGAGCAGTCCAGACAAAATCACCTAAAATGTAATTGTGGCTTTGTCCCATCTTCCAGTTAGAGAAAGCATCCCGGGGATATGACTCAGTCTGAACAATAACCCTTGAAGGAACTCTTTCATGGTCCGACGGAGCACGATGTAATTGATAATTATAACCACCAATATCCTGTACTGCGAACAGCGGATCGAATATCTCCCAACCACTGTCCCATGTTGTCATCGCTGAGGTAACCGGACGTGTCGGGTCGTTTTTATGCAAACAGTTAACCATCATTTTGGCTATTTCAACAGCTTCAGGTTTCTTCCTTTCAATTATTTCATTGCCTATGCTCCACATTATGATCGAAGGATGATTACGGTCGCGAAAAATCATTGATTCTAAGTCGCGTTGCCACCATTCATTAAAATATATGGAATAATCAAAAGGTGTTTTGCTTTCTTTCCATCCATCGAAAGCTTCATCAATTACCATCAGTCCCAATCTGTCGCATGCATTCAGAAATGCTTCTGATGGAGGATTATGTGATGTCCGGATCGCATTAAATCCTGCAGATTTCAGAAGTTCAACCCGTCTTATTTCAGCACGGTCATAAGCAGCAGCGCCTAAACAACCGTTATCATGATGAACACATCCTCCGTTTATCTTTACCGTTTTCCCATTAAGCTGAAAACCGGTTTCCGCGGTGAATTTTACAGAACGAATGCCGCAAGTGGTTTTGGTATCATCAATTATATTCTTATCCTTTAATATCTGAACCCCGACCTGATAAAGAATTGGTGTTTCCGGAGACCATAACAAAGGTTTTAATACTGTGATGTTTTGGTCTATTTCCTTTTCGCTATTTGCCAGAAGGACAACATCGGTTTGACTATTGCCTGCATTAACCGTATTTACATTAAAAATCTGAGTTTTGAGAATAATTTTTTGTGGCAGATCTGTTTCGTTCTTCAGCAGCGTTTTTATCTCAACTGTTGCTTTCTCGGCTGACACCTGTGGTGTTGTTATGTTCACACCCCATATTGCAACATGTACAGGGTTTGTTACAATCATCCACACATGTCGGTATATTCCTGAACCACTATACCAGCGGCAGTTTATCTGATTTGAATTGTCGACTTTTACAGCAAGAACATTTCCCCTGCCAAAATCGAGGTAAGGAGAAAGGTCGTAACTGAATGATGTATAACCATAAGGATGTACGCCAAGTGATTTGCCGTTGATAAATACCTCTGAATTCATGTAAACGCCTTCGAAAGATACCGAGACGCATTTACCTTTCCAGGAAGCAGGAACATCGAAATTTTTCCTGTACCAGCCTATCCCGGCCGGGAAATAACCACCTGCACCACCCGTTGGGTTTTTTAGATCCACTTTTCCTTCAATGCTCCAATCATGTGGCAGATCAAGATTCCTCCAGTTTTTTACATCAAAATCTTTAGCACCAGCTGCTGGCAAATCTCCCAAAAAGAATTTCCAGTTAAAATCAAAAAGTTGTTTACGATGAATCATTTCCTGCGCATTGACACTTATAGCAAGGCTTGCAAAAAATACCATTATTATTGAAAGATACTTTAGATATTTCAGCATATTTTTCTTCTTCTTCAAATCATTGATGAATGCTAATCTATATTAAAGTTTAACTATTACTTTCATTCCGGTATAATCTACAACTTTGCCTGGCTTTTGGGCTACATTCATGCCGGTACCATCACCATTTGTAACCTTAACAACGTTGAATTTACGGCCAGTAAGCATCCCCGGGAAGGAACCCTTTCTTTCGCTGATAGTCAAAACTTTTTTTGCATCATTCCAGCTGAAAGTAATCGTGGAGTATACACTTTTCTCATAATTATAATTGTCATTTTCATCTTCATAAAGGGTGAACTCACCGCTGGCACCTTCATATAGCCGTATTTCGAGATTGTCCCATTTTTTCTCTGTAGCAAATTGCACCTCAGGGCCAATTGGAATAATGGAACCTGCTTTTACATATAATGGAATAATGTCTAAAGGTGCATCCTTCTTTATGGTTTGTCCGCCGGTGAATTTTTCGCCAGTCCAGAAATCATACCAGTCGGTTCCTTTCGGCAGATAGAGTTCCCTTGATTTTATTGAACTGAAATCTTCTTTAGTATCTTTTGAATACATCGGGCTGGTAACGGGGCAAACAAGTAACGATTTACCAAACATATACTCATCGTTGATGTCCAATGCCTGTTTATCATTTGAAAAATCCATCATCAATGCTCGCATCATTGTCGACTGATTGGCTGTGATATCCCATGAAGCAGAATAAATATAAGGTAATAAGGTATAACGCAGGTTTATGTATTTATCAATAGCATCATAAACTTTGTCACCTTTTTTGCCAAACTGGTAAATTTCTCGNGGTGCATCGGTGCCGTGCGAACGCATCATCGGGCAGAAAGTCCCGAATTGTATCCAGCGGGCGTAAAGTTCGCGGTATCCGGCATCTTCAAGTTTCTTTCTGAACCTGCTGAGAAAGAAACCACCAATGTCGCTGTTCCAGTAAGGGATATCACTTAGTGAAAAATTCAATCCGGCGGAGATCTGGTTTCTTAATGCATCCCATGATGAAGTAACATCTCCCGACCATGTATTGGCTCCATAATGTTGCTGACCTGCAAATGCTGATCTGGTTAAAATAAACACGCGTTTGTCGGAAGAAACCGAACGTTGGTGCTGATATAAACCACTTACAGTCATAAGAGGGAATGCATTCCGAACTTTCCGGAATGAACCAAGATATGTCTTATTGTCGAAATCAGAGGGTTTAAAATCCATATGATCGGGTTCTGATGAATCCATCCACCAGCCGTCCATACCAAGTGAGAAGATTCCTTTATTCAGATACTTCCAATAAATATCACGGGCTTGAGGATTATAGGGATCGTATGGTTTTACNCCAGAAGGATAATCTCTGTTGGGGGGCCATTTATCTGAACCTGACTGAGGCCATGTCTGAAAATCCATGAGAGCGCCTATTTTATCAAGTTCCTTATACTGCTTTGTCTGAGGGCCGAATGAATTCCAGATTGAGATAATCATNTGAGCATTAAGCTTGTGTATATCATCAACCATTTTCTGTGGATTGTAATAATCTGAATTAAGAAATTCCATGGCATTCCACAGATAATTATTGCCCCAGTATTGCCAGTCCTG
>JGI20214J51650_10000882_pt1 | contig 18822 bp, 20 predicted proteins | sample WetSurMetagenome_FD_51650 | JGI IMG/M metagenome (IMG submission 51650) | reverse complement strand
AAATAAGATTCGCGCCGATGGTTTTAAAAGTTTTTTATCGCCTGAGAACTCTATACGAGTGCCTCTATCTGGAAGTCTTTTTGCCGGAATAATTTTCGGCTCTGTCTCGGGTATATGTGTAGGGGTAATAGCATTTTTCGGTTTCACTGTTGGATCAGTATTAGGATTTTACGTTGTCGATGCCATAAAATTTACATTTGATAAATTTATAATCTTATGTAAGTGGTTATGGCAAGTAGCATAAAAATTTATTGTTTATTTTAGCAGCGCCTCACGATTGTGCGGCGCTTTTTTATTTTTCTTAATTATTGTTTTTTGTCATCCTAGATGATAAAAAAATTTTTAATTTTTTACTTTTAATTTTTAATTGATCATGAATTTTCCCCACACCATTTTCATCCCGCAGGAAAATTTAATTTCAGTCGCGCCGGCCACCGGAGTAAAGTCGATAGCCGTATCGCCGTCAGCAAGGTCACGATAAATTTGCTGCGAACCGTTATACACAATAATGGCATCAGTACAGCCGGTCGGGCGGGGATGATGAATGATAAAATGCACCGGCACACTCTTCTTAATATAGATGACATTAGACTGATAGCCGGCATAGCCAACCGTCATTTCTACGGTTTGCACTGACGATTGTTCGACGGTCGTAACCGGAGGAATATTTTTCGGCGTTGCCGGTTTTAACAAGCCAAAACTGCTTAAGGCGCGACTAAAAGTGAGAAGACCCAAGAATATTACAATTATACCAGAAAATTTTAACAATTTCTGCATCCGGCTCGCGGTCAAAAGCGAAACAATACTGCCAAAGCCGAACAAAAGGGGGATGGTGCCCAGCGAATAAACCATCATGGCTAAAGCGCCAGAGAGCCAGTTACCGGTGGACAGCGCGTAAAGCTGCATTGCCTGCAACGGTCCGCACGGCATAAAGCCAGTCATAAGTCCGATGACAAAAGGCCCTTTCGGTTCGTTCCCTCTCCTTTCGAAGGAGGGGCCAGGGGAGGTTTGGGCATAGCGATTTTTGAAAATAAATTTGGCGATAAAATCCGGCGTCTTTAATTTTATTTTTTCCAGCCATTTTATTTCCGTCGCCAATCCCAATCCCATCAAGACCATGAAGACTGACGCCACCAATAAAAGCGTGCCGGAAAAATTTGGATTAATGCCAAAAAATGAACCAAAGCCGCCGAGAATTCCGCCGATAATAGTATAAGAGATAAATCTGCCCAAGTTATATTGAATATGCAGACGATAATTTTTATTTGATCCCGAAAGTTTTGGCAGGGGAGAATTGTTCAAATTATCATGCTTTGGCGAACGGCAGGAATAAGCCATCACAAAGCCGCCGCACATCCCAACGCAATGGAAACTCGCCAGCAAGCCGATCAAAAAGATCAAACCCAGTCCGACATTCTTATTATTCAAATTAGCCATGACCGAAAAGCCACCCAGCGCTTCGATCAAAAAATATCCAGCCGCAAAAATCAAAACAAAAATGCCGACCGCCAGCCAATTTTTATTAAAACCTTTTTTACCCGTAGTGGTAATACCCAAGAGTTGCGGCGTGTAGCCCAGCTCTTTTATTTTGCTGAAAATTTTGTCCAAGTCGGTTTTGGCCTCATCATATTCAACGCCCGCTCGCCCTTCTTCAAAGAGGACGATTATTTTTTTGACGCCGGCCAGTTCGCCGACCTCGGCTTCCACTAAAGTTTTGCAAGAACTGCAATGCAAGCCGGTTATGTTGAATGTTATTTTTTTCATAGTTTTTTTCGTCCCCTCCAAGGGAGGGGTGCCGAGTCCTGCGAGGCGGGGAGGGTAAATCCCCTCTCGAGAGGGGTGTCCGCGCCGCGCGGACGGGGTGTGTTAAGGTGATTAACCGCCGACAGGCATTAATTATTTATTAGCTAATTTGCTTACTCGCAAAATCTCTTCCACCATCTTCGCTTTGACTTTTTCATTCTTCGAAGCCATCGCATTTTTGAAACAAGTATGCAGATGATTTTCCATCAGCATCTGGTGTGCCGACTTCAAAAGTCCGATGACCGCCAAATTCTGCTGCATGATATCGATGCAATAATCGCCCTGCTCGGTCATCTTAATAACTTTCCCCAAATGCGTATTCGCTTTTTTTAAATTGATTAAAATTTTTTGTCTCATAAATTTATTTTTTTAGTTCCTCCCCCTTGGAAGGAGAGGCTAGGTGGGGTTAAATAGTTTTTAATTTATAGTCGACCATGACCTGGGGTGGGGGTGTAGCTATATCATAAGCCTATTCAAAAAAAACGTCAAGAGCTCTTTCTTGGCGTTCCGTAAAGAGGAGGAAAAAATATCAAAAGAATGAATTAACGATGGTTAAAAATTTGCTAAGTTTAAGGTTAACAGAGATAATGTTTTGCACATAGTCGATGAGTGTAATTTTTTGTAAATGTGTTATAATTAAAATAAATGAAAAGGTCTCGAATTTTGTGATTGACAACGCGAGTATTTTTTGGTAAAAATATAAGAATTTTGAATATATGCCTTCGTGGGAAGTCGTCAAATCCATTTTAGTCACTCTGGGTTTTACTCCAGATAAACTAGCCCCTCTAATTGTATTGGGGTTCATTGGCTATGTTTTAATTTGTAAGATAAGAATTAATCCAGTTAAGGACTTATTGAATAAAGTTGATAAAAGCCTTACGGCTCTTAATTTGGTTTTGTTGGAAAAAAAATACATTAAAAATGATTTTTATTCCCAGTCGAATAGCCCCATACAATTAAATGCTATGGGGTTTAGATTGTTTAAAGAAAGTAATGCTGAAAAAATTTACTTAAATTTTAGGGATAATTATATAAAAATTTTAGAAGGAAAGGGGATTAAAACCGCTCTAGAAGCAGAAAAAGAATCTTTTTTATTTTGTCTCAATATTCTATCAGAGGATATAAAATTCAAAGAGGTTCAGGATTTTGTTTATAATAATCCCAAATTTCCAGATAAAGAGAGTGGCAACAATCTTGATCTTGGTGCGGTTGCGTTTGTCATGGCACTACAATTAAGAAATGATTTTCTATCAAAACATCCAGAATTATTAAATTAACTTGTGGTTAAAATTTGATTTTTTTTCGGACGTAGTCTCATGTTTGGGGCTACGGCTTTTTAAATTTAAGAAAAGCATTAAACATTGCTTAATAGTAAAAAAAGTAGTATATTTTAAGCAAATTTAATTCAAATTTTTTTGCGTATATTACGAAAATATATGTTTATAAGAGTTGGGCATGAAAACTCTATTGAGTTATCAGATAAAGTTTTTGATGATATTTTGTCTATATATCCGGAGGAGGAATTAAAACTCAGACCAATTTTTAAGGAGGCCTTTAATAATGGCTTTATTGTTTTTAAAGATTTACTAAAAGAGAGTGAGTGTTTATATATACCGTGGCAAATATTTTTTTTGGATAAAGAAAATCTTAAAATTGAAAAAGAACGCATTAAGAAGTTAAGAGAAAATAAGTTTTCTCCTAAATTTTTTTCTAAAAGAAAAGGGGCTGGAAAAGTGACTTCAAAAAGAATAATAGATAGGCTTGTTAGACTGCAAAATTTTATTGTAAAAAATTTTGAATTGCCTGATAACAATTTTTGTGGACTGTTGAGAGGTAGGGATGTGCCAGAATGTATAAAGTTAATGACCAATTTTTTTAATATTGATTTAAACTTTAATTCTCAAACCAAAGAAAAGGCTCTGGAATATTTAATTGCTCAAGTTGAACTTAAAAAAATTAATGTATCGCGTGGCGTTTTGAAGGCGGGGGTGTTACCGGAGGTTAGTGGGGTTAACAAAATCTATAAAAATACTAGCGGCTTTGTTATAAAAGACGTAAAAATTCCATTTATTTTTTTGCCAGATGAAATTAATCCAGATGAAGTTATTGGTAGGCGCATATACACCCTTTTTTATTTATTAACCTGCGTAGGATTGAATGACTACAGTTTTTTTCTTGAAAGTGAGTTTGTGGCAAGTTCAATAAAATCTACTGGTTTGGAAAAAAAGAAACACGATATTGTCACTGGAATTTTGTTGCCTCATGAGGTTACAAGTATTCTAGACAAGGCAAATATAAATAAAGAGCTTATTTTGTCGATAGCAAGCAGATATAAAATCACGCCTACGGCTGTCGTGGTAACATTAAGAAGAAGGAAAATCATTAATAGCGAGGAGTATGATTTGTTATTGCCAGAACCTTATGAATTGACTAATCGTAGAAGTGGACAGGGGAGACGTTTAAAGATTCACAATGCCGTTGAAAAATTTTGTGGTAAAGTAGCTTTTGATGCAATTAATCAAGGCATAAGTAGTAAATCTTTAAAGAGTGTGGAGGCGCAGTACTTGATGTTCGGTAGGGTTAAAAAAATTGAGTATATAAAATATTGTAAATCTGTGGGTTTATGAAAATTTTAGATTCTTCTACGATAAACTATATTTTAGAAAATAATGTTAATCTTAAGGGGGTTTATTATATAACACCAGATATTGAAAATGAGATATCTGTTGCTAGAATAGTTTTAGATAAACAAATTCCAAGTAATATAAAAAATATACTAGCGGTCGGTGACGATTTTTTAAGTGAATCTGTGTATCTGAGAAATTATTTTTATATTCTTAATAAGTATGGTGGCCGATCTTTTTACAACATGACTGGGTTTGGTGATGTGTCTATTTTGGCGGCCGTTAAATCTTTAATAGATCAAGAGGAAAAAAATACTCAAAAAAAATTGCCACTATTTAATATTAGTAGTCAAATTTTTGTTTATCTTGAGGATGAAGATTTTAAGAAAAAAGCTATAAAGGAATTTGGTAAAAGAGTGGTATTACAATCTTATAAAAATTTATGAACTATTTAAGCGATTTTTTAAAATTTTATTTTGCCGCATCGATGTAGTATGAGCCACGACGGAAAGAAAAAATATGATAACAGAAAAATTTATTTTTAAATCTACTTCAACGCCGCTTGACCCCGAATGGTTGAGGGAATTAACTAATATGATAGTAAGTGAAACTTTGAGAACCATAAATGAGACGCAAAAATTGGTAGTTCACACGCTTTGGTCTGCCCTTTTATCTTTTTTTGAAAAAAATTGGCTTATAGTAATAGGTGTAATATTCACGCTTCTCGTTGTTTCTCTTGTTAAGGCCATGACGGGATGGTGGGGCATGCTCGGCAGCATATTGTATAATTTACTTTATTTTGGAATTTTATTTGTAGTTGGATTAATATTTGGTCCCGAAGTATTTATTAGCGATTATTTTCACGAGTTATGTGTTTTGATTCTCTATCCCATTTGTTTCTTTGTTGTGGGATTAATTTTGGGTTGGATTGGTGTTCGAAAATTTCAAGCGAAAAGGCGTTGAAATTTTAAATAGAAATCACCACAACAGGCGATTTCTTGGTATAATGTTAAAAGATGGTTTGGCTCGAAATTATTTTGCCATCGTTGTGGTCTTGTTTTATCTCTGTCGCTTTTATAAATAAAAGTGGCACAAAATAACACACCCCGTCAGTCCGCGGCGGACTGCCACCCCTCTCGAGAGGGGATTTGCGCGCGGATATACTTATTTTTTATGAAAACTTTATTACTATTATCAAGCGGAAGTTTTTTAAATAATGATTTGACCGATGTTTTGGGCAAGCCCCTGAAGGATTTTCGGATTGCTAATGTGATCAATGCTGCCAAGGGCAAGGGGCCGCAGGATGCGTCGTATCAGAAATTATTAGAGATGAAAGATTTATTCAAGCGGAATGATTGCTATTTTGAAGATTTGGATTTGGACGGAAAAAATGAGGAGGAATTAAGAGATGTTCTTAAAAATTTTGATGCGGTTTTTGTGAACGGCGGCAGCACTTTTTCTCTGCTTAAAGCAATCAAAGAAAGCGGATTTGATAAAGTTATGAAAGAATTATTGCCACAAGGTTTTGTTTATATCGGCGTGAGCGCCGGCAGTTATGTGGCCTGTCCGACAATTGAGATGGCTACTTGGAAATATCAGGATAAATATGATCATTATGGCATTACTGATTTAACGGCCATGAACTTGGTGCCGTTTTTGATTTCTGCTCATTATGCCCCTGAAAATAAAGATTTGCTGAAAGAAAAAATAGCGCAGGCAAAATATCCCACTAAAGTTTTGTCTGACGAGCAAACGCTCTTTATTAAGGATGACCAAGTTGAATTGCTCGGCGGGGAAGAAATAAAATTATAGCCTTATGAAAAATTTTTTTGATTTTATGGCTCCATTGTATAAAAAAGTTGAATCTCATTCACGAAAAACTTTTACCAAAATTGAAGCGTTGGTTAAATTTGAACAGTCGGACAAGGTTCTTGATTTGGGCGGCGGAACAGGGAGAATAACAAAATTTCTCTCCGGGCAAGTGAGGAGTATTACAGTAATTGATCCATCAGAAAAAATGATCGAGGAATGCAAACAAAACTTTCCTGATATTTGCTGTCTTCTTGCGACGGCGGAAAAAATCCCTTTGGCCGATTATAGTGTTGATAAAATTATAATCATCGATGCTTTTCATCATTTTCACGATCAAGAGCAGGCCATCAAAGAAATGAAGCGGATACTAACCAGTGGCGGCAAGATTATTATGGAAGAATTTAATCCGGAAAAATTTGGCGGAAAATTAATAGTTTTATTGGAAAAAATTTTTCGTTTGGATAGTATTTTCCATTCTCCAAGTTCATTGGCCAAATTATTTTCCCAAAATGGATTCAAAGTTAGGATATTTGATAATAATAAAACCCCCTATTATTTGGTTATTGAAAAATAAGCGACGAGATAAAGACACTGCTAAATAGTTTAAATATTAATATCTATGGAAGATAAAAAGGCGGCTGAGATTTTGATCGGCTTATTGAAAAAGTATTTGCTTAAGGGCGAAGAAAAGGAAGCGGTGGAGAATGCCATCGGGATTAAGAACCAATCTCAAAAATAATCTTTCGGCCGTTTTGGCGCCGTTTGGCCTGCAACGATTTCAAAACTCCTCAAAGTATTTCCGATACTCTTCGTCGTTTTTCAATCGTTTCGGCGCAAACGGCATCCAAAACGCCTTGAAGGCTATTTTTGAGATCGGTTCTAGTTGGACAACTTTGGCGCAGAGCAGGGTTAAGGCGAAGAAGGAGAAGATGAAAAAAGTTATTGAATAGATGTTTCTCACTATAAAATTATACTGCGGCCGGAATAACACACCCCGTTCCCGAGTCCTCGGGACCACCCCTCTTTTTAGAGGGGATTTATTGCTTGACTTCTAAGTTTTTCTGTGTTATAGTTAAATTTATTATCGGTAATATGGTTACGCCGAAATATTTTTTTAATAAACCATTTAATGAATAAGTATGGGAAAGTTTAATAAGGGAGGGTTTGGCGGCGGAAGAAAATTCGGCGGCCGCGACCGAAGTTTTGACCGCAACGCGCCAAGAGAAATGCACAAAGCGATCTGCGCTGAATGCGGCGATGAGTGTGAAGTTCCGTTTAGACCGTCCGGCGACCGTCCGGTGCTTTGCAGCAATTGCTTCAAGAGCTCGCGCGGCGAAGAAAGAGGCGAAGGACGCCGGGAAGAACGCCGCGATTTTGATCGTCCGCGCAATGAAGACCGCCAGATGTTTGACGCCACTTGCGCCAAATGCGGGCAGTCTTGCCAAATCCCTTTCCGTCCGAAACCGGGCCGCGATATTTTCTGCTCCGATTGTTTTGCCCGCGAAAAAGGCGATGAAAAACCTTTTTCTTCCGATCGTGCCCCGAAAAGCGCCAATTACGATAAACAATTTGAAATATTGAATTCCCGATTGAATAAAATTATCGAACTCTTAAGCCCGAAGTCAGCGACTGTGGCGGTTAAGCCGGTTGAAGTTGTTAAAGAAAACAAGAAAGTCGAAGAGAAAAAATCCGCCTCCACGAAGGTTACTGCGGACAAGGCTGAAAAGAAAATTGAGAAGAAAGCAGAGAAGAAAACTCCGGGCAAGAAAAATACCTCTAAGAAAAAATAATTTAATTTATTTCCGCAGTCCTTAATCAGGCTGCGGTTTTTGTTTGACTTATTTTTAATATTGTGATAATTTTATTCGTCATGTTCTTTTTGATAAAATTCTTTTAACATTTTAATTGAAGGGAGTTGTTATGGCGAGAAAAGTTATATTGTCAGTCGATATTGGCGGAACTAATCTAAAAGGCGGATTGGTGGATCACTTGACCGGAGAGTTAATTTTTTCTCATCAAAAACCGACGGAGGCTAATCTTGGCATTATGGGGGTTGCTGAAAATATTTGCTTCTTGTTTTCCTTTTTATCAGAATATGCTCGACGAAACGGCTACAAAGTGATCGCCGTTGCTTATGACACTCCTGGCAACGTTGATCCTGGGACGGGAATGGTTTCCGGAAGCTGTAGTAATATCCCGGGGCTTATAGATTTTGATTTGCCAAAGCTTATACGGGGAAGATTGGGTTTGCCGGTTTTCGATCTCAACGATGCCAAAAGTTTTACTCTTGCCGAGGCTACTTACGGGGCCGGTAAGGGATTAACCGATTTCGGCGTCTGGACATTGGGAACAGGCGTTGGCGGCGGATTAGTCCTTAATGGAGAAATTTTTTATGGCAAGTATTCCAGCGCCTGCGAGCTTGGACACTTGGAGATTGATCCTTTAGGACCGCTTTGCAAGCAAGGGCATCGAGGCTGTATCGAATCATTCTGCGGTACCGAAGCCATAAAAAGATTTTGGCGACGTAGCTATGATTTGAGAGAGAAAAAAACCTCGTATCATGACAAGGAAAATCCCAGCGTTAAGGAAATTTTCAAGCATGCCGAACAAGGCGATGAGCTTTGCCTTTTGGTTGTTGATGAGGTGGCAGAGAGACTGGCCAAGGGCATGGCGACGACAGCTAAAATGCTTGATTTGCAGGCAGGTATTCTGGGCGGAAAGATTTCCAGTGAGGATTTTTTTCTTGCTAAAGTGCAGAAATTTATTACGCCCCAGCTCTATGAAACTCAGCAAAATTTTTGTGTGCTTAGGGCTAAATATCATGACGAAGGCGGAATTATCGGTGCGGCCGCCTATGCCTACCAGCGTCTACTGGAATTGGGAAAAGGATAATTTTTAAAAAGCGTGTGGCAGTCGGGTTCAGTTAATCCGACTGCTTTTTTTGCCTAATTAGGCTGATGGCGATATAATAAAGCCCTATGGAGATTAGTTGCAAAATTAAAAAGAGTCGGCGAGCGAAGAATATTTGTCTGCGCGTCGGCAACGATGCGACCGCCATTTTGACTATTCCTTGGTGGGTTTCCAAGGAAGCCGGTTTGCGATTTTTAGCTTCCAAGAAAAATTGGCTGGCGGATAAAATAAGAATTAAGAATGAAGAATTAAGAATGCATCCGGTGCGAACCAGAGTTGATTATTTAAAGCATAAAAGCCAAGCGGAACGATTGGTTTGGGGGCGGCTGGAGCATTTCAATGCCTTTTACAATTTTAATTATAACCGTGTTTGCATCCGCGATCAGAAAAGCCGCTGGGGGAGTTGTTCGATTAAGCGCAATTTGAATTTTTCCTACCGTATTATTTTTTTGCCGCCAGAATTGGCCGATTATTTGATCGTTCATGAACTTTGCCATTTGGGTGAAATGAATCACTCGCCGCGGTTTTGGAAGTTGGTGGAGAAAACGATTCCGAATTATAAATTATTGCGGAGAAAATTATTAAAGAACGGAAACTCTTATTAATTTGTCATCCTGAGCGCCGTGCGAAGGATCTATTATTTGAGAAGTTCGTATAATGATTTTTAAAATTTTTGTCGAAGAAGTTCTGATTTTCTACAAAATAGATCCCTCGCCAGGGGCTCGGGATGACAAAAAATAGGAATGGTAAAATAAAATTATGACATTTAACGAAGAACAACAAAAAATAATCGACAGCATCTTCGGCGCCTATATCATCTCCGCGCCGGTCGGCACGGGAAAGACGACGATCTTGACCGAAAGAGTTGCCAAAGCCATTGAAGCGGGCATCAAACCGGCCGAGATTTTGTGTTTGACTTTTACCAACCGCGCCGCCGAAGAAATGTCCGAGCGCATCAAGGCGAGAATAAATAATAAAAAAATATTCGACGAGATTACGGTCAAGACTTTTCACGGCTTCTGCGCTTATTTTATCAAAGCCGAATCAAAACAGATCGGCTTGCCGCGGGACTTTGTGATTTTTGAGGAGGAAGAACAGCGCGAAGTGATGAAAGATATTTTGATCAAGCATCCGGAAATTTTGATCAACGAAGAAAAAGCCAGCCGGGAAATTTCCGATCTGATTGAAAAAGTTTATGATCAGCGCCTTAATTTATTATTAAGAGAGATTGGCTGCCAAATCGACGAGCTGAAAACTGATAAGTCCATGGAAGCGATCGGCGCCGAATATCATCAAGCTTTAACCGAGCAGAATGCTTTGGATTTTAACGAATTAGTCTTGCTGACTTTAAGAACTTTATATTTGGACGAAAAAATCAAAAATAAATGGGCGGGCAAATTTCGCTTTATCCAGCTTGATGAATTTCAAGATACGCATTTGTCGGAATATTTGGTAGTCAAAGAATTAGCCAAGGCCGCCGGCAATGTTTCTTTTATCGGCGACCTTGATCAGACGATCTATTCTTGGCGCGGCTCCCAGCCGGTATTTTTGACCAAGCTGATCAAAAAGCATTTTCCCGCCGTTAAGGAACTTGGTTTGTCCACTAATTATCGCTTTAATCCGAATATTTTGGCGGCCGTTAAATCGTTTTTGGAAAGCTTTGCCAGTGCCTCCACTAAGGAATTGAACACGCTCAAAGAAAGTGACACCGAAGAAAAAGCGGTCAATGTTTTTTCCGCTCATAATCTACGCGAAGAAATTTCTTGGGTGATCGAGAAGATTAAAAACTTGCGCGAAAAAGAGACGGACGCAAAAATAGTTGTAATAGCTCGCACCAATAATTTGATCACCAAGACCGCGGATATTTTTGCGGCCAAAGGCGTAGCGCATATCACGGTTGATAAATACGAATTTTTCCGCCGTCAAGAAGTGAAGGATGTTTATGCTTATTTGAAAATAATTTTTAATCGTTTTGATTTGGAAGCGGCTTATCGCCTGGTTAAACGCCCGCCGCGCAATATCGGTTCGGCAACTTTGAAAACGATCGTCGAGCGGGGAGACAGTATTGGCCTGAAAGTTTCCGATTTTTTGAATTTTAAGAATTATAATTATCCCGAACCGTTCTATAATTTAATAAATAAATTTGATAAAGGCCGGCTGGTGGTTCTGGACACGGAAACGACCGGTACCGATGTTTTGTCCGACGATATCATCCAAGTTTTTGCTCAAGAAGTGGTCAATGGAAAAGTCGAAAAAAAATTCCATTATTATTTAAAGAACGATGTGCCGGTCGGCTTTTCCGAAACAGTTCATGGCCTTTCCGATGAATTTTTGCGCAAAAACGGCGCGGAGCCGAAAAAAGTTTTGGCCGAACTAAAAGAATTCATCGGCGCAGACGCGGCCGTCGGCCACAATGTTAATTTTGACTTATCAATGCTTGTTGAAAACGGCAAGCGCCGCGGCGTTAGTTTTGATTTTAAGGAATATTACGATACGCTGGATTTGGCCAAACGAATGGTGGACTCGCCGAATTATCGCCTGACAACTTTGGCGGAATTGCTTGGTTTAGCCACGGCCACGCACGACGCGGAAGATGATGTGTCAGCAACCGTCGGGTTGCTCGGCGTTTTGGTGGAAAAAATGAGAAAAGGGAGTCCGGAGCGCGTTGTTTTGTGGCAAGAATTTTCCGCCAAATTTTTAAAGCTCGCCAACACGATCGACTCTTGGCAAAAATTAGTTTCAGCCAGTCGGCCGCCGGAAGTTTTGGAAAAGGTTTGGGAGGAATCAGGTTTGGAAAAATATTATGGCGCCGAAGCTGACCATGAAAAACGCCAAAAATCCATCGAAGAATTGGCTAAAGTTTTTGCGGAAAAAGATAATCCTGACAAGCGTCCGGAAATTTCTTTGCGCGAACTGATTCACTACGCCGCGCTCGTTAAAGATATTAATTTTCTTGGCCTGGAAAAAGGAAAAATCCCGATCGTCACCGCCCATCAAGTCAAAGGCTTGGAATTTGATTATGTTTTTATCATCGGCATGAACGAATATATTTTTCCGATTAGCCGCTCTGACATTGAAGAAGAAAAAAGATTATTTTATGTCGCGATGACCCGCGCCAAGAAAAAAATCTTTATTTCCTATAGCCAGTATAACGACAACGGCTATGCGGCGACCAAGAGCCGATTTATTGATTATATTGATGAGAAACATGTGGAGTTCAACGCATAACGCATAACGTGGAACGCGTAACGGATGTTGCAAAGTTTTCTCAATATTTAAATTGTGCTATATTAAGTTAAGAAAATTAAATTTTTATAAAAAATATTTTTAATCACGACGTTATGCGTTTTGCGCTACGCGTTGTGCGAATCTATGGCCAATATCCAAGAAGTCTTTAACCGCATCCAGAAAACTAAAAAAGAACAGAAAGAATTAAAAACAATGTATCGTGATGCTTTGAATAATTCCGGCGCCTATCAGCGTTCACTGGAAGAATTGAAAAAATTAAAAGAAGAAAAGAAAAAATACGAAGACGGAATTAAGCAGGAATTTTCTTCCGAATTTGATAAGCTGGAAATTTTAAAAAACGAATTGATGAACGATAATCAGTTGCTTTCTGATATTGCGATGAGCCAAGTGGCCAAAGGGGAGAAGATAGAGATCAGTGATGAATACGAAACAAAGTATGAGCCGATTTTTAGTGTTAGATTTAAAAAAGTTGGCTAAAATTAGGTAAAATAAACAGAATAGCCGCTAGAAGGGCGGTTTTTTGTTGACATTTATTATAAAACGTGATATGGTGGATTGAAAACCAGTACCTTACGTACATTACAATTCACTTAAAATAAGGAGTTATAATAATGATTATCAAAGAAGAAAACCTGAAGAAGATTGAAAAAACAGCACTGTTAATTGCTCTTTTTTCGGTCTTAATCGGCCTCTTCTCTATCATTATTATTTCGAGGCCGACGATGAAAACCGGAGATTTTAAAATCTCCCTGCAAAAAGCAGTAAAAAGTATCGGCAATTCCGGCAAAGCAGATGCAAAAGAATTTTCGAAATCGGAAATTACGTTGTCGGATAACACGATAGTTAAGTTCAAGAAACTTAAAGCGCTATCCACTATTTCTACGTCGCCAGCAAAAGTCGAGAAGAAAAAATCTGTCAGCGGTAAAAAATTCGATGCAATAGCTCAAGCGAAAAAGAAAAAGCATGACGCGGAAGAGAAGGAAATTTTCGATCATATCGAAAACGCCAAGAAGAGATATTTCTATTACATGGTTAATCATGGAGAAATGACCATAGATTCATGTGAGAAAAAGGGTATCGAACCTGATTTTGGAATAGCTCTTTTTTTAAACGAGGGTGGCGGCGATAGATATGCTCGAAGTGATTCAGGAGCTCTTGGTATTTGTCAGTTGATGCGCAGAACTGCTATTCGTTTGTGGAATAAGCGCCATGAAAAGATTCCGAAGAATATAGATTCGGCATTGTGTGTTCCCCAGGTTAGCATGTCCTTGGGTACTGACCATATTAAAGAAAGTCTGGATTTTTTTGAGAGTCCGGTAAAAGCGGCTATCGCTTATTGGGCGGGCAATAATGGTGTTTACAACTATTTCTGCAAATATGACGGCAAAGACGTGGATGTGGAATATTACAGAATAGTTTATGGCATTTATAAATGGATCAAAGATCAAAAAGGAGAAAGATGCTCTCCTGCCATGAAGCCGGCCAGACCTTCGGAAATTATTCCGAATGTGCAAATAGCACAAGACTGATTTGTAGGCCCTGTTCGCGAAACAAACGAACAGGGCTTTTTCTTGCTAAAAATGGTTTTTTGGTTTAATATATAAGTGATATAAGTGAAAAATTATTTTATTTTTTTGAATTTTATGATGACCGCCAGCGAACTACGAAAAAAATATTTTGAATTTTTTCAAAGCAAGGGGCATAAATTAATTCCTTCGGCGTCTTTGATTCCGGAAAACGACCCGACGGTTTTATTCACCACTGCCGGCATGCATCCTTTGGTGCCGTATCTTTTGGGCGAATCACATCCGGAGGGCAAACGGCTGGTTGACGCGCAAAAATGCGTACGCACTGATGATATTGATGAAGTGGGCGACACAACTCACCATACTCTTTTTGAAATGCTTGGTAATTGGTCGCTCGGCGACTATTTTAAAAAGGAAGCGATTGAATGGAGCTGGGAATTTTTAACTGACCCTAAATGGCTCGGTTTAGATAAAAACAGATTGGCTTGCTCGGTTTTTGCCGGCGATGATGACGCGCCTTTTGATGAGGAGGCTTTTGCGATTTGGAAAAATCTGGGGATGAGCGAAAAAAGAATTACCAAATTACCAAAGAAAAATAATTGGTGGGGCCCGGCCGGCGTCACCGGTCCTTGCGGTCCTGATTCGGAAATGTTTTATTGGGTCGGCGATCTTGATAAAATTCCTGAGAGTTTTAATGATGATAACGCGCTTTGGGTGGAAATTTGGAATGACGTTTTTATGCAGTACAACAAGAAGCTTGATAGAACTTTTGAGCCGCTCGCGCAGAAAAATGTTGATACCGGCATGGGACTGGAGCGCATCTTGGCTGTTGTTAACGGTTTGGCTGATAATTATCAAACTGATCTTTGGACGGGCATTGTTGAGGAAATCGAAAAATTATCAGGAAAAAAATATTTAGAATCTGCCGAGGTTCAGCGTTTGATGCGGATAATCGCCGATCATATCAAGGCCGCGACTTTTATAATCGGTGATGAAAAAGGCGTGACCCCGTCCAATATGGGCGCGGGCTATATTGTTCGCCGCCTTTTGCGCCGCGCTATCATTCACGGACAACGGTTGGGTATTAAAAAAGGCGAGTACTGGGTTTATAAAATCGCTTCGGCGGTAATTGATATGTATAAAGAGGCGTATCCGGAATTAGCGAACCGCCAAGAATTTATCAAAGATAACCTGGAAGAGGAAGAAGGAAGATTTGAAAAAACTTTGGATAACGGACTGAAAGAATTTAATGAGCAGTGCGAATCTTTGTTGTGTCAGCTAAAAGAAGGCGATGAGATGATTGTGACCATGCCCGGTGAGACGGTTTTTAAACTTTTTGCCACTTATGGTTTTCCTCTAGAATTGATTAAAGAAATCGCCAAAGAAAGAAAAATAGAAATCGACGAAAAAGGTTTTGAAGAAGAATTTAAAAAGCATCAGGAATTATCCCGAACCGCTTCGGCCGGAATGTTTAAGGGCGGCTTGGCTGATTCTTCTGACGCGACGAAAAAATTACATACGGCCGCGCATCTGCTTTTAGCTTCGTTAAGAAAAGTTTTGGGTGATCATGTTTTTCAAAAGGGGAGCAATATCACGCCCGAACGTTTGCGTTTTGATTTTTCCCATCCGGAAAAAATGACTTCGGAACAATTGGCCGAAGTTGAGCGTCTTGTTAATGAAGCGATTGCTCATGATTTTCCGATAATCTGCGAGGAAAAACCAATAGCGGAAGCTAGGGCGGAAGGCGCGATGGGAGTTTTTGATTCCAAATACGGCGAAAAAGTTAAAGTTTATAAAATCGGTGAAGTGTCCAATGAGATTTGCGGCGGCCCGCATGCCGCGCACACCGGCGAACTCGGACATTTTAAGATTGTTAAAGAAGAAAGTTCAAGCTCGGGAGTTAGGAGAATTAAAGCCGTCCTTGCGTAACGCATAACGAAAATTGGCAGTGAAAGATGGATAAAAAAGCGCAAAAGTCAAGATTTTTTTTAGTTGCAAATTAAGAATATAATGGCCAATATTAGCTAGTTACGCGTTGTGCGCTATGTGTTATGCGGCATACTCTTGACATTTTTTCAATTTGCCTATACAATTTCTTTATAAATCAGTAACAAGATTTACCAATTATTTTGTTTGGTAATTTTTTTTGTTAATGCTAGAAGAAAAAAATCCAACTATTAATTCCAAAGATTTTCTAGAAATGGAAGGGGAGGTGACGGAATTAATGCCAGCGGGAACTTTCCGCGTCGTTTTTTCCAACGGCCATGAAATTTTGGCCCATCTTTCCGGTAAAATGCGGATGAATAAAATTCGGCTTTCGGTCGGTGATCGAGTTAAAGTACAGATTTCTCCTTACGACCTCACCAAAGGCCGCATCACTTTTAGACTTTAAACGGAATTACTAATAACATTATCATTTAAGACATGCTACATGCTTTCATGTTCCATGCTCTATGAATATATGAAGGTTAGAGCAAGCGTTAAACCAATTTGCAAAGATTGTAAAGTTGTCCGCCGCAAAGGCAGAGTTTGTGTTATTTGCAAAAATCCTAAACATAAACAAAGACAAGGCTAATAAATTATATTTGCATTAATTCGCGGCATTTGCATGCATTCGCGGATTCGCATCACACAGTATGGCTCAAGCTAGAATCGCCGGTGTCAATATTCCCACAGAAAAAAAGGTAAAAATTTCTTTAGCTTATATTTTTGGCATTGGTTATGCTCGCGCGTTGGAAGTTTTGGATGAGGCAAAGGTTGATCCGGAAAAAAGAGTAAAAGATTTAACCGAAGCGGAAGTTAATAAAATGAGAGAAATCGTGGAAAAGAAATATATTGTGGAGGGCGATTTGCGCCGAGAAATCATCGGTAATGTTAAAAGAATGAAAGAAATCGGCTGCTATCGCGGTCTTCGCCATATTAAAGGTTTGCCGGTTCATGGCCAGACCACTAAAAGAAATAGCCGCACAGTTCGCGGCAACGTTAGAAAGACTATGGGTTCGGGCAGAAAACCGGCCGCGCAAAAGACCTAATTTTGAAAATAAATAATTATTATGACTGAAGATAAAAAGGAGATTAAGAAAGATGAAGAAATAAAAAACGAAACACCAAAGGCTGAAGAAAAAAAAGCTGCTGCTTTGGTTACAGAAAATGATTTTGATGATTTAGAAGATGATGAAAATGAAATCACCGAAAGAAAAGAAGGTGATGATGCTACCGAAGATTTGCCTGATGATATCAAGAAAAAATTAGAAGCTCGCAAAGAAGAAAAAAGCGCTAAGAAGCCGATGAAGAAAAAGAAAAAAAGAGGAGCCAAAGTGAAAGTTGAGATTGGCAAAGTTTATGTTAAAGCGAGTTATAATAATACAATAGTTACAGCCACTGATTTGAACGGCAATGTTATTTCTTGGGCTTCCGCCGGTATGGCCGGATTCAAAGGTCCGAAAAAAGCAACTTCTTATGCCGCGCAGATCATTACCAAAATTGTTTTAATGAAAGCCAGGGATGAATACGGCATGAAAGAAGCTAGTGTTTTTGTGAAAGGTATCGGCACCGGACGCGAGGCTGCGATCAGAGCGGTCAATGCCAATGGTATTAACGTTACCTCCATTAAAGATATTACTCCAATCCCGCATAACGGCTGTCGTCCCAAAAAACCAAGACGCGTTTAATTAAAATATTCGCAATTAGTATATATTCGTATTGAATTAGTATTATATTTATGAAAAATATCGATCCAAAATGCAAGCAGTGCCGACGTATCGGAGAAAAATTATTCTTCAAGGGAGATCGTTGCTCTTCTCCGAAATGCGCGATAACACGCCGGAATTATATTCCCGGTTTTCATGGCCCCAAAGCTAAAGGCGCGCCTCGTCGCTCCGACTACGGTTTGCAATTGATTGAAAAACAGAAAGCCAAAAAGCAATATCTCTTAAACGAAAAGCAATTCCGTATTTTATTCGAGAAAGCCGCCAAGAAAAGAGGCAACACCGAAGAGCTTTTGCTTCAGCTTTTGGAATTGCGTTTGGATAACGCGGTTTATCGCGCCGGTTTTGGCGCTTCCCGCAGCGAATCACGCCAGCTGGTTAATCACGGTCATTTCACAGTCAACGGCAAATCGGTTACCATTCCTTCTTATAAAGTTAAGCAAGGCGATGTGATAAAATTAAAAGAAAAGAGCAAGCGCAGCAAGAAATTCGCCAACTTGGCGGTCAAAATGAAAAAGGCGGAAATCCCCGGTTGGCTGAATGTCAGCGCCGAAGATCTTAGCGCCAAAGTTTTGCATGAGCCGGCGGCTAAGGATCTTCGCGTCAATTTCAGCCCGCAAATTATCGTCGAATTTTATTCCAGATAAAGAAAATAATCCGAATCTACAAATTTTCGGACGAATCTACGGATGACATCCGAATGGATAATCGTCCTCGGCATTCGGATAATTCGGATGGTATTCGTAGATTTGTATTGATATTCGTAGATTCGAATTATATTAAAAAAGTTTTTAAAATAAAATAAAATTTATATGGAATCAATAGCCAAGCCAAACAAAACTGAATTTATCAAGGGCGAAAAGCCGAATCAAGCGACCGCGGTCGTCGAGCCTTTTTATCCTGGTTACGGCATGACCGTTGGCAATTCGATCCGCCGTGTTTTGCTTTCTTCTTTGTTGGGAACTGCTGTTGTCGGCGTAAAAATTAAGGGTGCCAGTCATGAATTCACCACTTTGCCGCATATTAAGGAAGATATTTTGGAAATAATCATGAACTTGAAACAGTTAAAACTGGCAATGTTTGATGATGAAGAAATAAAATTAGAGCTAGATGTCCATGGTAAAAAGGAAGTTAAGGCTGGAGATATTAAAAAAGACAGTCGAGCGGAAATTATAAATCCTGATTTAGTGA
>JGI20214J51650_10000881_pt1 | contig 18826 bp, 18 predicted proteins | sample WetSurMetagenome_FD_51650 | JGI IMG/M metagenome (IMG submission 51650) | reverse complement strand
CCCCTTTGCGCGAACGGCGGGAAGACATTCCCGTGCTGGCGGACCATCTTCTCGCCAAGCGCTGTGCTGAGCTCGGCAAGCCCCCCAAGACCCTTTCCCCGGAACTGATGGATCTCTTCCTCAAGCTTCCCTGGGAAGGCAATGTGCGCCAGATGGAAAATATTATTCTTCGGGGCATCCTTTTTGCGCCCCGGGAGCAAATCCGTCCCGAAGATGTCGGCTTGGGCCTGGTCACCGGCGCTGCGCCCCCGGTGGTGGACAGCGGCCTCCAGCAACCGCCGTATCGCCAGGCCAAAGAAGACGCCCTGCGCCGCTTTCATGCCGAGTATCTACAGAACCTGTTGGAGGCCACTTGCGGAAATGTCAGTCAGGCGGCACAGAATTGCGGTATGGAGCGGCAGGGACTCCAGCAGATTATGAGGCGCTACGGCATCCGGGCGGAGGATTTTCGACGCAGGTCGTAGTGAAAGACGAGGGACGAGGGACGAAGGATGAAACACCAAAGAGAAGGGGAAGGGAGACGTAACATGAGTGGATAAAAGGACGGAGATAATGGGAATGTTCAAGGCATCTTCATTCGAACTCCCAGCCAATGCAATCTTTGCCCTCTGAGCTCCTTCGTCTTTCGTCCCTCGTCTGTCGTCCCTCGTCTGTCGTCCCTCGTCCGTCTCCCGTCTCACTGATTGGCCTGGAGGAAACCGGCCAGGCTGGCTTCGTCTTCCACGTTGAGCACCTTGACGCTGCGGTTGATCCGGCGCATCAGGCCGCGCAGGATCTTTTTCGGCCCCACTTCGACATAATTGTGATGTCCGTCGGCAATGAATCTTTCCATCGACTGCTGCCACAGCACCGGACTGCAAATCTGCTCCACCAGTTTATCCGCTGCGTGGACTTCGTTCCGGAGGGGCAGAGCGTCCACGTTGTTGATGACCGGAATCTGAGGCTCGTGAAAGGTGCACTTGCGGGCAAAGGGTTCGAATTTTTCGCGGGCAAGATGCATACAGCGACTGTGCCACGGCCCACTGACGTTGAGTTTCATGCATTTCTTGGCCCCGGCTTCGTCACTCAGGGCGACGGCGCGGTCAACGGAGTCGACGGGACCGGTGATGATGATCTGCTCGGGACAGTTGAAATTGGCAACCTCCACCCCGCACATCTCGCAGACATCCTGGAGCTTCTCTTGGTCGAGTTCCATGATGGCGGCCATGGCGCCGGGTTGCACCCGGGAAGCTTCATGCATGAGCAGACCGCGCAGCCGAACCAGATCGAGAACATCCTTCAAGTCCAGAACGCCGGCGGCATAGAGGGCGCTGTATTCTCCCAGGCTGTGGCCGGCCGCCGCCACCGGGTATATTTCATGGAGCTGCATGACCGTGAAACAAGCCAGGTTCACCACGGTAATGGCCGGTTGCACATTCTCGGTGAGTACGAGCAACTCTTCCGGACCCTCAAAGCAAAGCCTGGCAATATCCATTTTCAGGAATTCGCTCGCCTGTTCAAAAAGCTCCCGGACCTCGCTGTAATTCTCGTAGAATTCCTGTCCCATACCGACGTATTGCGATCCCTGGCCGGGAAAGAGGAAGACCCAACTGTGCATACCCTTTGCTCCTTCAGGAGATTGAAATTCCGCGGCAAATGCCCGGATTCACTGGCTGGGCATGCTTTTATTCGCCCCGGCGATACTTGTCAAGGCGAATATACGGTTGCCATCAGCGCGGGGCCTTCTTAACTTGCACCCGTCGGAGAATACGGGGCAGGGGTCAGAGGACAGGCACATCTGAAAAATAACTCGCGCTTTTTTCATGGTATTGTTAGACTACAAAATTTGAAAATGGCTTTACGAGCAAACCATAATGATTTTGTTTTGCTTCTTTTACCATCGGAGGGGATAAAGATGCTTCACAGAACTCGTTTATTAGCCGGAGGCATCAGCCTATTGCTGCTGTCGACCTTTTTCATTGCAGCGGTGCCGAGTTTCGCCGTCAATTCGCCCCTGGAACTCATTCAATCGGGGACGGATCGCGCCCTGCAAATCATCAGGAGCGCACACTCGGGCAAGGCGCCGAGTCTTCGCGAGCGAAGGGCGGAGATCCTGCAGATTGTCGATGAATACTTCGATTTCGCAGAAATGGCCAAACGCGCCCTCGGACGGCCGTGGAAAGAGCAGCAGCCGCAGAATCAGCAGGAATTTCTCGACCTTTTTAAACAACTCCTTTTCAACAACTACGTGGGACGGGTGGAAACCTATACGGACACCAACGAGCAACTGGTCTACGACAGCCAAAAAATCGAGGGCGAGTACGCACTCGTGAAAACGCGCGTGCTCAATTACCGCAGCACCAATATTCAGCTCGACTACCGCCTCAAGAATGCAAACGGCCAATGGAAGGTCTATGACGTGGTTGTGGAAGGGGTCAGCCTGGTTGACAACTACCGCGGCCAATTCAATTCCATCCTTGCCAGCAAGCCCTTCGACACCCTCCTCAGCCAGCTGCGGGAAAAGGTCGCCGAGCAAAAGGGTTCGCTTTAAACTACTCCGGGGACTCGATCGCTGATGGATCCTCTCTCGACAATCGGCCCTGAAGGCCATCGCAAGCGGCTTCGAGAACGGTTTGAACAGAGCGGCCTGGACGGATTTCATGACCATGAGGTGCTGGAATTGCTCCTCACCTTCGTCATTCCGCGCCGCGATGTCAAACCTCTGGCCAAAATGCTCTTGCACGAATTCGGGAGCCTGGCGGCGGTTTTCGATGCGCCCCTGATCACCCTTAGGCAGATGCCCGGCATCGGCCCGCAAGCGTCGACGCTCCTCACCGCCATACCCCGCCTTTTCGACCGCTACCAGAAGAACCGCTGGGGTCCGGACGATAAAGAGAGAGTTATGAGCACCGAAGATGCGGTGCTTCGTTTGCGATCTGAACTGGGGACGGAGCGCAGCGAGGTCTTCTCGATCCTGGCCCTCGACAGCAAGAATGTGCTGATCGCCGCGGAGAGAATCCAGGAGGGCAGCGTGAATCGCACGGCGGTTTTCCCCAGACTGGTCGTTGAGGCCATTGTGAAGCACCACGCCACGGCGGTCATTCTAGCCCACAATCACCCCGGAGGCGACCCCCATCCCTCCGCCGCTGATCGGCAGCTCACCCGCAAATTGAAGAAGATTCTGAACGATCTCGATATTCATGTCCACGATCACATCATCATTGCCGGTCTTAGCTACTTTTCTTTTGCCGAACATGGAGAACTGGAATGAACGAGTCGCTGATGGATGCCGTTGTGGTTCGGGAATCAGGGAAGAAGGCAGACTGGAACACACTCGTCCTCGACCGGGTCCCCAAACCCCCACTCAAGGAAGGCGAGGTCCTGGTGCGCGTCGAAGCGTGCTCGGTCAATCGGGCGGACCTGCTCCAGAGGCGCGGCCTTTATCCGCCGCCCCCCGGAGCTTCTGCCATTATGGGCCTGGACTTCGCCGGGGTGGTGGTGGAAACAGCCTCCGGCGCGGGCGACTGGAAACCCGGAGACCGGGTCTTCGGGATCGTTGCCGGGGGCGGCTACGGCCGCTACGTTGCGGTAACCGCAAATCATCTCGTTGCTATCCCGAAGAACCTCGATTTTATCGGGGCCGCTGCTGCTGCCGAGGTTTTTTTCACTGCCTTCTTCAACCTCTTTATGGAAGCTCGGACCAAAGCCGGGGAAACTCTGCTGCTCCACGGCGGAGGCAGCGGGGTCGGAACGGCGGCCATCCAGCTGGCCCGCACTCTCGGGGTGACCGCGATCATTACTGCCGGCTCCTCGGAAAAGGTCGAACGCTGCCTGGAGCTGGGGGCTGCTTTCGGCATCAACTACCGGACCGAAGACTTTGCCGCCCGCGCCCTGGGATTCACCGGGGGCCGGGGAGTGGACGTGATTCTCGATTGGATCGGGGCCCCCTATCTCGGCAAGCACATCGAAATCCTCAAGCCCCGGGGCCGCCTGGTCATCATCGGGCTGATGGGCGGCAATAAGGCGGAGATCGCTCTTGCACCCCTGCTCACCAAGCGCTTGCGCATCATCGGCTCGGTACTGCGCAGCCAATCCGGGGAGGAAAAGGCAGCCTTGGCAGGGGCGTTCACGAGGGAAGTGCTGCCGCTCCTCGAGAGCGGAGCGGTGCGGCCGGTCATTGACCGAATGTACCCCGTTGCGGCCGTCGAAGAAGCCCATCAGCACATGAAGGAGAATCGCCACTTCGGCAAGATCGTGCTGACGTGGACGTGAAGGAGTAGGCAGTAGGCAGTCAGGAGGAGGGAGGCAGTAGGAAGCAAAAGCACAAGAGCAAAAGGAGGCGGAAGGCAGTAGGAAGAAGGGGGCAGGCAGTGGCTCATGTCCCCTGGGATACAGGCAGACACACTAAATGAGCGGACTGCTGCTTACTGCTTACTGCTTACTGCTTACTGCTTAACTTTCGAACCAGGGAGCGGTGGGCTTTTATGGTTGTGGATGAGAAGTGGATCTGCCTCGAAGACGTGTCCTTCGTAAGAAGGCGGCGGTTGATACTCGACCGGATTTCCTGGAATATTCGTCCCGGGAACAATTGGGTCGTGCTTGGCGCGAACGGTTCGGGAAAGACGACCCTTCTGCAGCTTCTGGCCGGCTACCTCTGGCCCACGGAAGGGAGCGTCACTGTGCTCGGTGAGGCGTTCGGCCACATCGATCTTCGCGAATTGAGAAAGAAGATCGGCTGGGTAGGGTCTTTCCTGGAAGCCCAGATTCCCCCGGCGATGCGCCCCCTGGACCTGATTGTCAGCGGAAAGTACGCCTCCATCGGCATCTTCGACAACCCCAAAGACGGAGATTATGAGCAGGCCCTTGCTCTGGCTTCACAGCTGAAATGCGGGGGTATTCTCGATCTTCCTTACGGGGTGCTCTCTCACGGGGAGAAGCAGCGCCTGCTCATTGCCCGGGCGGTTATCCACCAGCCGCAGCTGTTGATCCTTGATGAACCTTGTTCAGGCCTGGATCTGGTGGCGCGCGAACAGCTCCTGGAAACCCTGGAGCACCTCGGACAGACGCCCGGTGGACCCACCTTGATATTCGTGACCCACCACCTTCAGGAAATCATGCCGACCTTTACCCATGCCTTCCTGCTCAAGGAAGGACGCTGCCTGAGCCAGGGGAAAAAGGAGGAAATTCTGAGCTCGGAGCTTTTGACCGAAGCGTTCGGGATTTCCGTAAAGGTGACTCAGGAAGAAAACCGATATTGGTCGCAGATTCGTTTTGCGTAGACTCTCCGGGATCATCCAGTTGGTCCGGACCTGCAGGTAACGCGGTAGACGTTCAAAAGAGCAGCCTGACCCATGAAGCGCCCGCGCCCGAAATCATCGCAGTAGATATTAGACTCGTCCTTCACGTGATCCATACAGGCCTGTGAGATCAAGACGTCGCCCTTCCTGGTGAGGGCGCAAATACGGGCCAGAGTACTGATCATCTCCCCGTATGCATCACCCTCCTCGACTACACCCAATCCATGATGAATGGCAACTTTGATCCCGATGTGCTCGGTAACGGTCTTGCTCTGATTCTCTGCGGCCACCAGATGCTGGATTGCCATCGCCGCACGGGCGGCATCCGAGGGGTTGCCAAAGGCGGCCATGATTCCCTCCCCCGGCGCCCGAAGGACTCGGCCACCGTGTTGTGCCACGATGGAACCCAAGAGCTCGTGATGCCTCCGAATCGGCGACCCGCACTCCTCGTTGCCGGAGCTCCGGCAAAATTCCGAAGAGTAGACAATATCGGCAAACATCACCGTGATCTCGCGTTGGAATCTCTCGTGCATCGTCTGCTCGACCTCGACTGTTGTTCTCTCCGATTAAGGTTGGGGTCAATAAACGCTCAAAAAAATTCGATCAACGGAATTCGATAGGTTCACCCGAGCGGGTGATATCTTGAGAGAGGTTAAAAAAAGGTTAAATGGAGGCGGGGTCACCGACCATTATTTCACGGCTCGAAGGGTCACAACGAAGCATGATATTCCTTCTTTTCCAGATATCGCTTTTGGACCGCCTGCAGCGCTTCGGGAGTGTCCACACCGGTCACTTCCTCTTCCGGAACAGGGACCCATCCGACCGGCAATCCATCACTGCTCATTAATTCCACCAAATCGGTCAAAAAGTATTCCTTGATGGTCACCCATTCGCCACCCTGCTGCTTGCGAACGTGGTGAGGCTTAGCGGCGAGACGGTCGAGGTAATCGACCAGTACGGAACGCTGTGCCGCATAGACGCCGGCGTTGCAGAACCGCAGGCCGGCCTGCCGCTCAGGCGAGAAGGTCTGCCAGTATTTCCACTCCACGATCCGAAGGACGCGCTCCCGCTCCATCTCCAGCATCCCGTATTGAGCCCGGTCACGAGGTTCAAAGGCGAGAAGGGCGAGTTTGTCCCGGTCGAGCATGCGGAGCAGCCCGGCATAGGTTGCGCGGCAAATCAGAGGAACATCCCCCATGGTGATGATCACAGCCTCGCGGGTTGCATTTTCCACAAAGCGGCGAGCGGCGAGCAGCGCCCCACCCGTCCCGTTGGTTGTCGGCTGGGGAATGTAGGTAAGGTCGAAATCCTTGGCGGCCCTTTCGACATCCTCAGCACAATGGTTGACCACAATGCCGACGGGACCGGGCGGCAAATTCATAAGTACTTCGAGGAGCAGCGGGTGATCGCCTTCATAGGCGGATTTTCCCGGGATGAGGGGCAAAAGGGTCTTGTTGCCGGCATAACCGAGCATGCGAGTTCCCCTGCCCGCAGCAAACACAATGCTCACCGCTTCCAATGTCTGTGAATCGGTCATGGCAGCTGCAATATCCTCCGTCGTGTAGAGAAACAGTGGTCAATTGACGACAAAGCCCTCAATCAGCGTTTTTGTTGAGCGCGGGAGACGGCTTTGTTGTGTTCCTCGAGCGTTTCCGAAAATTGGTGGGTGCCGTCGCGGTTGCTCACAAAGTAGAGGTAGGAGACCTTTTCCGGATACAGCGCAGCTGTAAGCGACTTCACCCCGGGGTTGCAGATAGGGCCGATGGGCAAACCGGGGTTCCGATAGGTGTTGTAGGGGCTGGAGCGCTTGAGGTGGCTGCCCGCGATCGGTCCCGAGAACCCGCTCAAATCATAGACGGCCGTGGGATCACTCTGCAAAGGCATCTTTTTCGTCAGCCGATTATAGAAGACTCCCGCAATCATGGGACGTTCGAAGTCCACCACCGCTTCCTTTTCTACCATCGATGCCATGGTCACGAGCTCGGGAAGACTGAGCCCGAGCTCGGCCGCTTGCTGCTCCCAACCTTCGGGAAGATGCCGCCGAAACTGGCCGACCATCATTTTTAGCATGCCAACTTCCCCTTGGGTTTTCTGGAAAAAATAGGTCTCCGGGAAGAGATAGCCTTCAAGGCTCAACGCGCTCAGCCCATTCGCCTTGATAAAGTCACGGTCTGCAACCAGTCGCAGGATCTCCTTCGAAGAGGCCAGCCCCCTTTCTTCCAGAGTCCTCGCGACATCATGGACAGTCGACCCCTCAGGAAACGTCACGCGCTGGATGATCGCCTTGCCTAGCACCATCTGCTCAAGGATCCGGTCCGGTGTGGAAAGGGGCAGAAAGGCGTATTCACCGGCTTTGAGCTTCTGGCCGGCCTTGCGAAGCCAGCAGAGCAGGTAGAATCTATTGGCGTCGGCGACAATTCCTTGGACGGCGAGAAGCTGCGCAACACTCCGGGCATTCATCCCCGGCCTGATCGTCACCTGCCGGATTTCCAAGCGGGGGCCTCCCGGCGATTTCAAAAACAGCCAGAAGTCGAACAACCCCGCGCCCATGGTCATTCCAATCAGAACAAGCAGCGAGCCCAATACGATTGAGGTTGTTTTGAGGAATTTTACGACTCGCTGCATGTTCTCGCCTCCGGATGCACCCCCGGTTTAACATGAACGACCGGGAGCAGCAACCGTAACAAAAACAACCCGACCTGCTGCGCGACTATCCAAAAGCAACTTTGCCAGTTCCATTCCGTGGCCGATACGTGCTATATGTGAAATCCTACAGTTGGCCTCAAGGGCACCAGGACGGATCATTCCCATCGAGTGTCGGCACTGCGCCGATAGTGAAAAGCATCTTTTTCTTTGCAGGGGGAAAGGATAAGGCATCCATGGAAGCAAACCGATATCGAGAAGCCGGGGTGGATCTGGACAAAGCCAATGAACTGGTGAAGCGGATTAAGCCGCTGGTCCGCAGCACTTTTCGCGGGGGTGTCATCACTGATATTGGTGGTTATGGGGGACTTTATTCCTTCAACTGCAAGGATTTGAAGAACCCGGTTCTGGTATCGACCACGGACGGCGTAGGGACCAAACTGAAAGTGGCGTTTTGGGCCAACCGGCACCATACGGTGGGCATCGATCTGGTGGCCATGTGTGTCAACGACATCATCGTGCAAGGCGCACGCCCCCTCTTCTTTCTTGACTATCTCGCTCTAGGCAAGGTTGACCTGGACCTTGTGGAACAGCTCATCAGCGGCATTGTCGCCGGGTGCAAGGAAGCCAACTGCTCGCTGATTGGCGGCGAAACCGCGGAGATGCCGCATTTTTACCAGGAGAACGAGTACGATATGGCCGGGTTTGCAGTCGGCTTGGTGGACAACGCTGAGATTATCGACGGTTCTACCATCCACATCGGTGATCAGATCATCGGCCTCGCTTCGAGCGGGCTCCATTCCAACGGGTACAGCCTGGTGCGCCATATCATGTTTGATCAGCTCAAACTGCAGCCGGACAGTTTCCTCAGCGAATGCAACCGCACGGCCGTCGAGGAACTGCTGGAACCAACCCGGATTTACGTAGAACCCATCCTGAAAATCCTGAAGACTTTCGGCGTCGCGGGTATGGCGCACATTACCGGAGGTGGCTTCTACGATAACGTCCCGAGGATTCTCCCGCGCACCTGCCAGGCAGTACTATTTCGGAATTCCTGGGAAGTCCCCCCCATTTTCCGTTTTCTCCAGGAAAAGGGAGCGGTCTCGGACGAAGAGATGTACCACGTCTTCAATTGCGGCATAGGTTTCATTGTGGTTGTTGATCCGCAGGAATCCCGGGAAATCATTGAACTGCTGAATGCCATGGGGCAGAAAGCGTTCCGCATCGGCGAAATCGTCCCCCGGGGGAGGAATGACGTTCCGGTCCGCCTTGCGGACGCTTAAGCGGAGAGGAATGCTGTCCTCGGGCTTTCACAAGTCTTTTAGCGCTTTTTACAGCATGAGAGATGGAAAACAACCGTCATCGCATAGAAGCTGCCGTCTCCTTTCTTTCGAAGTATCTCCAGGGCAAAGAGAGAGCCATGAGGCTTGCTCTCACCTGTTTTTTTTCGCGTGGTCATCTCCTCATTGAGGATTATCCGGGCCTTGGCAAGACGACCCTGGCAATCGCCATTGCCAAGATCCTCGGCTTGACCTTCGGGCGGATCCAATGCACCAGCGACCTTTTGCCCACCGATATCACCGGATTGTTCATCTTCAATAAGAACACCAACGCCTTTGAATTCAGGCCGGGCCCGATCTTCAATCACATCGTGCTGGTAGACGAGATCAACCGGGCCCCGCCAAAGACGCAGAGCGCCCTGCTCGAAGCCATGGGAGAGAAACAGGTTACCATAGAGGGGAAAACCTACGATCTGCCCAAGCCTTTCTTTGTAATCGCAACCCAAAACCCTGCAGAACCTTTCGGGACTTTTCCGCTTCCCGAATCGCAGCTCGACCGTTTTATGATGAAGATCAGAATCGGGTACCCCTTGCGCTCTGCGGAAAAGGAGATTCTGAAAGGCGGGAGCAAGCGGAGCGAACTCTACGAGATCGACCCGACCATGGACGGGGAAGAAATCCTGAAAACCCAGGAGATGATCAGAAGAGACATTTACGTATCGGACAAGATGCTCGACTATATCCTGAATCTCGTTGAGACAACCCGGGCAACCAGCTACTTTTCCGTCGGCCTTTCTACCCGAGGCGCCCTGGCCCTCATCGATGCGGCCAAGGCCCACGCTTTTTTCGCGGGCAAAGATTTCCTGGTCCCGGAAGATATCAAGGAGGTTGCCGAATTTGTGATTCCCCACCGCGTCCTGGCCCGCGAGGAATATGACCGCATCGACAAGAGGGAGATCGTAAAATCGCTGCTCGCAGACATTCCCGTCCCGGTGTAATCAGGATCAACAAACCCGGATACCTCTATATTGTCCTGACCATCCTCATCGGCTTTTCCGCGGTCAACACCGCCAACAATCTTCTATATATCGTCACTTCGGCCCTTTTGAGTTACATGCTTATTTCCGGGATCTTCGGCAGAAGGAACCTGCGCGGCATCGATGTTTTGCTGGAATTCCCGGAAGAACGATTTGCCGATGCAAGTATCCCCACAGGTATCAGACTCACCAACAAACGGAGGTACATGCCGGCGTTTCTGATCAGGATTGCGGTCAACGATCAGGAAGTTCTGTTCCCCATCGTCGGCGCAAGGTCATCGGAGACGCTTTACTTGAATATGATTTTTCAGACCCGGGGCATCCACACCATAAGTGAAATCCTTGTGGCTTCGGTATTTCCATTCAATTTCTTCACCCGCTATCACAGGATTCCCAAAAACCTGGAATTGATCATCTATCCCAAGCTGCAACGGTGCAGCCTCACCCATCTTTTGGCCAGCAGGACGAGATGGAAGGGCGATGCCTCCTCTGACGTTCCCGGCTATGATTCCGACATTCTATCCATACGCAACTATGTCTCGGGCGATCCCTTCAAATACATCAGTTGGAAAGCCACGGCCAAGACCGGCCAGCTCAAGACAAAAGAGCTTTCGGCCATCGAATCGCCCAACGTCATGATCGATTTCGATGAACTGAAACAGCACGATCTTGAACAAACCCTGTCCTGTGTTACGTATATGATCGTAAAGTTGATTCAATCGGGAACGGCGGTCGGACTGCTCATAGATGGTGAATCCCATAAGCCCGATCTCTCTTCCGTTCACAAAGCCAGACTCTTGACCAGGTTGGCGCTCTATGGTCAAAATTAACGACATCATCCGGGTTATTACCTATCTTTGTGTTGCTCTGAGCTTCGCGTCCGTTGCAGAACACCTCGACACCTATCATCTGGTCGGCTTTCTCTGCCTCTTGGCCTGCTCCCTCTGGTTTGACTACCGCAGGGTCGTGGAGATCCCCCGATGGCTGCTGAACGGCATCTCTCTCGTGATTCTTTGCCTGGCCATTTACCGAATCACCCCCGAATATCTCGTTGAACCCATCCTCAATGCCCTGATCATTCTTGCGGCCATAAAACTCCTCGAGGACAAAAAAATTCGCGACTACATGCAGACCTACACCATCTGCATGTTTCTGTTGATCGGCTCCACCTTGATCTCCATGAGCATCATCTTTTTATTCTACCTCTCTCTGCTTCTCACGCTGGTGACCGTTTCCCTTATCCTTCTGGCCTATTTTTCCCATCAACCCGACATGACCATCAGCAAGCGCAACTTGAGCAAAATCATCCAACAGTCCCTCTTGATTTTTCTGCTCTCGATCCCTCTCAGCGTCATTTTTTTCGTCATTCTCCCTCGCACCGCCTACCCTTTTCTGAGTTTCCTGAACAAAGCCGGGTACGCCAGGTCGGGGTTTACCGACAGCGTTTCTCTGGGAGAGGTGACCGACATCCAGGAAGACAATGCGGTCATTTTCCGCGCCGAAATGGAACCAATAGAAGAACAGAAACTCTACTGGAGAGGCATTGTGCTCGATCGTTTCGATGGAGTCAAATGGACCAGCACTTCGGCCGTGGAGGAGGATAGTTTCCGAGATTCCGAGGAAAGCCGGAAGGTCGTGCAGACTATCTATCTCGAGCCTTATGGGAACAAGTACCTGTTCGCTTTGGATAAACCCATTTCGTTTTCGATCTATAGAAACAAGTATTCCCGGGCGCGGATACAACCCTTCAAAAGCTACATATTTGAAAGAATAAGATACCGGGCAACCTCAAGTGTCGGCTTCCATCTTCCACAGGCAATGATTGACCGAAATCACTACCTGCAGGTTCCCGACAAATTCGCCCCCGGACTTAGGGAACTGGTTCAAGACCAGGCTGCAAAAAGAACCGAAGAAGAGCGGTTGAAGGCCCTGATGCACTTTATCCAGCGTGGAAACTATGAATATTCCCTGGAAAATCTTCCGGTTTCCGATACGCCTCTTGAAGATTTCCTTTTCATCCACAAACGGGGAAACTGCGAGTACTTCGCCTCATCCCTCGCGGTCATGCTGAGGATGGCAGGGATCCCCGCCCGGCTCATCGGAGGATACAAAGGAGGACACTACAACAACGCCGGCAAATATTACCTCGTGACTCAGAGAAATGCCCACGTTTGGGTCGAGGCCTTCCTGTCCCAATACGGATGGTTAAGAGTTGATCCCACCCCACCCGTGACCGATAGTACGTGGAGCAGAACGGGCAGCAGGGTTCTTCTCCAACTGAGATTGATTTTGGACACCTTCAATTATTACTGGTTCAAAGTCATCATCGACTACGACTTCAGCAAACAGCTGGAAGTATTGAATGCGGTCCGGGATCGGATCCGCCGGCCCGACCTGAAACTGAACATCGACACCGCCTCTCTCAGGAAGCAACTGGTCGTGCCGGGTCTGCTGATCGCCCTTTCCATGCTCCTCTACGCCCTCATCAAAGTTCGCAAGAATCGTGAAGAGAGGGTCATCTCAAAGTTTCTGGACAGGATGGCGTCATACGGGTACGAAAAGCAGGGATTTGAGGGCCTGGAAGAATTTGTAAACCGCGTGGACCGGGAGGACATAAGAAACCGGGCGCGAAGTTTTGTGGAAGATTTTGAACAGGTCTACTACCGGGACAGGGAGTTCACGAGAGAGACCATCCGGCGCCTGACCACTCGCATCAAACACATCTAGATGAATGAGCTCAAAAGAACTTGCCCTCCTGACTTTGCTATGGTAATAGAACGCTCTTACGGGAGAACGGGCGCTGAAACGGCCGCGCGCCGCCCTCCATCCGATTTTGAAAAGAAAGGAAGCTTTTCCATGAGCCGGAAATGTGATTTCTGTGGAAAAATCCCCCACGTCGGCAACAACGTGAGCCACGCCAACAATAAGACGAAGCGCCTGTGGTATCCCAACCTGCAACCTGTTCGCCATGTCGGCAAAGACGGTCAAGTACGCCGAATTCGCGTTTGCACTCGTTGTATCCGCACCGGTTTGGTGGTTAAGCCGGCCTAGCTGACAAGCCCTATAGCGAGCCTGAGTCCCGCGTGGCCTTAAATGAGCCTTTGCCATCCGATCCCCTGAAGTCGGAAAACCCCTTGGTGAACCCCACCTCCGAACCCGGCACGGCCTCTTTCGGGTACCTTTGCGTCCCGGAAAGCGAAAAAGTTGACTGGGTGCGCCGTCATTTCAACACCGTGGCGGAGAAGTACGACTTCATGAATACCCTTCTGAGTTTCGGCATCCACTATCTCTGGAAAAGAATTGCCGTCGAGATGATGGCCCTGCGTCCCGGAGACCATATCCTCGATCTCTGCGGAGGCACCGCCGATCTTGCCCTGGTTGCCGCCCGGCATATCGGTCCAACGGGCATGGTGACCCTTTGCGATATCAACTGGAAAATGATGGAGATTGGCCGACCGAAGGTTGAGGGCTCCCCTTATTCGCGACGCATTGCTTACCTTCAGGGCGATGCGGAGCATTTGCCGGTGGCGAACCGCAAGTTTGATGCAGCCATGGTGGGGTTTGGAATCAGAAATCTGACTCATATGGAACAGGGGTTCGAAGAAATTTACCGGGTGTTGAAACCGGGGGGAAAGTTCATGTGCCTGGAGTTCTCGCAGCCGGTTACGCCGTGGTTCCGGGCCCTTTACGATTTCTACTCCTTCTACCTGATGCCGGCAATCGGCAAAGTCCTTGCCGGATCACGTCGCGCCTACACCTATCTCCCCGAGTCGATTCGCCTTTTCCCCGACCCGACGGAACTCAAAGCCATTCTCGAAAACATCGGNTTCTCCCGCGTGACCTACCGACGCTTTACCAATGGGATTGCGGTCGCTCATTTAGGGATGAAGCCATGAGCTTGAGCGCTCGACCATGAAATTGAACTGGGCGGAACGCCTGGTGGTAAACAATCCCGGCCGGGTCTTCGAACAGCGGACAGAGATCCGCTGGCTGCAGAAGCGAAGGACCCTGCGGCCCGGTGCGCTCATCCTGGAAGTGGGATGCGGTCGCGGCGCCGGGGCCGGCCTCCTCCTCGAGGAATTCCTGCCTTCGGCAATTCATGCCATGGACCTGGATTGGGAAATGATCAAGAGGGCCAGGAAATACCTCTCTTCCCGTCAACAGGAACGCATCTTCATGCACACCTCCGATGTGACCCACCTGCCCTACCGGGATGAGACTTTCGATGCCGTTTTTGGCTTTGGCGTCCTCCATCATGTTCCCGATTGGCGGCGCGGCTTGGCTGAACTCTCCAGAGTTCTCAAGACCGGCGGCAGCTATTACATGGAGGAACTCTACCCTGCCCTCTACCAGAACTTTATTACCAAACACATCCTTCTGCACCCTACGGACAACCGATTTACCGCCGGAGACCTCAAAACAGCTCTGGATGCCCATCATCTCGTGATTGCAGACGCTCTAGAATATAGGCTCGTGGGCATCCTTGCCGTACTGGTGAAAACCGTTTGACACGATTGGACGCTCCGTTGAAGATGGATATACTGTTCGAAAAGGTGAGGACCCTCATCATAAGAACCATCATCCTCCTGATGACGGTCACGGTTATCTTCGCAACGCTCGATCTCGCATGGATCATCATCAAAGACCTGATCTCCCCGCCTACCCTTTTGCTTGATATCAAGGAGTTTAAAGAGATTTTCGGGCTATTCCTGCTGGTGTTAATTGGGCTCGAACTGGTAGATTCAATGCGCGCTTACCTGGTGGAACATGCCATCCACGCGGAAGTGGAAGTCATTCTGCTCATTGGCGTCATCGCCGTGGCGCGCAAGATCATCATCATGGATGTGGATGAGACGAGTTTTCAAACCCTTCTTGGCATTGCCTCAATTATTATCGCGTTGGCAGGGGGTTATTACCTTCTGAAACGTAGTCGAAAAGAGCGCACCGACACTTCGGAATGATCCGTTACGAAGCGTTGGGTTAAGTCTCAACAAGCGGCGCTCTGGCAGCGGATACCAGCGATCGGAAGCAAACCCGGGAGAGTTGTCAGCGCAACTCGATCCGGTCTTTACCGCATCCGTTCTTTCAGAGCTCTGATGTTCGAGGAGTAGTCTTCCCCTCTGAAAACCGCGGAGCCGGCCACGAAAACGTCCACACCCGCCGCCGCTAGATCATCGATCGTCTCGATATTCACCCCGCCATCCACCTCGAGCAGCGTGTGCAACTGCTGTGCGTCGATCAGGTGGCGGCATTGGCGCACCTTCGGCAGCATACTCCGAATGAACTTCTGGCCGCCAAAGCCGGGATTCACGGTCATGAGAAGAACCATATCGACATCGCCCAGGACGGGTTCGATACTCACCAGGGGCGTTGCTGGATTGACCACCACCGTGGCGCGGGCGCCAAGCTCTCTAATCTGCTGGATGGTCCGGTGAAGGTGAGGACAGGTTTCCACATGGACTCCCAGCCAGTCGGCCCCGGCCTCAACGAATGCTTCGAGGTAGCGCTCGGGCTTTTCGATCATGAGGTGCACATCAAGGGGAAGGTCGGTGACCTTGTTGATGGCTCGGACCACGTCCGGCCCGATGGTTATGTTGGGAACGAAATGGCCGTCCATCACATCGACGTGGATCCAGTCAGCGCCTCCGGTTTCCGCCGCCCTGATTTCTTCGCCAAGTTTTTCGAATCTGGCTGACAAAATGGATGCAGACAGCTTTTTCATTTAGCCTCCCGCAGAATACTGAAAAGATGTTTCTCGGATTTACACGCTGCAAATATTTCTTATCTTGTTTTGGAAAAGATCACCACAGTTTTTGGCCGGCGTCCTCTCTACCCCGAAAAATGATGCTGAGCCTTGGGAGGAAAGAATGGATAGAAACGCAAGGGCCATGGTAGTTGCTTCCTTCGCTGCCGATTCTCTCGCCTTGGGGGCGCACTGGATTTATGACACCCACGAGATCGAGGGCCGCTTCGGACGAGTTCAAAATCTCCGGAAACCCGAAGAGGATTCCTATCATCCCACCAAAGACCGAGGCGAATTCACTCACTATGGAGATCAGACCCTGGTCCTGCTGGAATCCGTTGCGCAGTGTTCCGGCTTTGATTTGGAACAGTTTGCCCGCCATTGGAGAGCACACTTCGAGGGCTACCATGGATATTTCGACAAGGCAACGAAAGGCACCTTGAAAAACCTCTCCGAGGGTGCTCGGCCCACCGCATCAGGCTCCGCTTCGACGGATTTGGCCGGGGCGGCTCGCATCGCCCCTCTGGTCTATCGCTATCGCAACAGTCCCCAGGAGCTCGTGATCCACGCGCGAGCCCAAACGGCGATGACCCACAATAATCCCATGGTCGTTGGAGCTGCCGATTTTTTCGCCCGCGTCACCTACAGGGTGCTGACGGGAAATGATCCGCAAACCGCGATGATGGAGACCACACAGGAATCCTTTGCCGGCACTCCGATTGAGGAATGGGTCAGGAGCGGTATGCAGAGCGTCGCCGGCGATTCGCGCGAGACCATTGTCGGTTTCGGCCAAAGCTGTGACACGCGGGGCGCTTTTCCCGCGGTCGTGCATCTGATCGCCAAGCACCAGGGGAATTTAGAGGAGGCTCTCACCCAGAATGTCATGGCCGGGGGCGATTCGGCCGCCCGTGGCATGGTGGCGGGGATGGTCCTGGGCGCTCATCTTGGTCCGGATGCGATTCCCGGCACATGGCTTGCGGCTCTGAAGCATCGAGAGCAGATTGTTGCGTTGCTGGACAATATCGATCGGAAAACCCAATGAACTTGCGCTGATGATCCAGAAAGCCCGAATGCTTCCTGGATCATCTCACTTCAACGATTCAACGCTCAGTGTCAGTGATACGCTTCTTCGGCTTCAGCTTCGGTTATGGGGTCTTTAAAGAAATAATAGACCCAGGCCTGGTAGGCAATTACCACCGGAACAAAGGTCAGGGCCACACCCAGCATGATCTTCAGAGTCAATTGGCTCGACGACGAATTGTAAATTGTCAAACTGTATGCAGGATTGATGCTGGACGGCAGCAGGTTCGGAAAAAGCCCCGCCACGCCGAAAAGAGTCACCCCAACGATCAAGGCGCTCGATGCGAACCAAGCAGACCACCATTGCCCCTTGCCCGCATAAACCTTGACCATGACCAGCGCCCCCACCACGATAAGCGGGATCAAGATGATCGGGACCACGTACATCAGCGGGTTCTGAATGTAGTTGTCATACAAGCGCGTGGCATACCAGGTCGCCACCAGAAAGCCCACGGCAATGACCGCCAGGGCCATCCAGAGCTTGTTGACGAGAGCCGCAGCCCTTTCCTGAACGGCGCCTTCCGTCTTGAAGATCAGCCACAAGCATCCGTGCAGGAGAAACATGGCCACAAAAAGCACGCCGCCGAAGAGCCCATACGGGTTCAACAAGGTGAACAGGGTGCCCTGAAAGATACCCTCACCGTCGATGGGAATCCCTTGAAAGATGTTGGCAAAAGCGACTCCCAGCAACAGGGCGGGGAGAAAGCTTCCGGCGACCAGACAGGTATCCCAGACTTTCTTCCAGGTCGGATGGTCCACGTGATCCCGGAATTCGATCGATACCCCGCGCAGGATGAGAGCAAAGAGGATCAACATGAGCGCCGAGTAGAGTCCGCTGAACATCACGGCATAGGTGGTCGGGAAGGCTGCGAAGGTAACCCCCCCTGCGGCAATGAGCCAGACTTCATTACCGTCCCAGTACGGCCCCATGGCCCGGACCATAACGCGTTTCTCGGTTTCCGTCTTGGCAAGAAAGGGCATGAGGGTCCCCACGCCCAGGTCGAACCCGTCCAGCATGAAATAGACCGCCCACAATACGCCCCACAGAATAAACCAGATCGATTCAAGCATTGTCAGAACCTCCCGTTTGTAAGGCTGCCGGGTAAGGTTCAGGGCCTTTCCGGGCATGCGTGGCCATGAGATAAAAAGCTGCGGCCCCCAGCAGTGAGTAAACCAGGACAAAAGCCACCAGCGACGTCATGACTTGGGAGACACTGATCGGAGAAACCGCAGCGCTGGTCTTCATCACGCCGTAGACCACCCACGGCTGCCTCCCCACCTCCGCCAACATCCATCCTGCTTCATTGGCGATGTAGGGAAGCGGCATCGCCAAAAGCATGACTTTGAGAAAACCGGGGTTGTCCTCAAGGTTATTGCGCTTGAACCACCCATACAAAGTGAGTGCCAGAAAGAGAAAACCTAGCCCCATCATGATCCTGAAGGATACGAAAGGAATGGTAACGGGGGGCCGCTCGTCTTTGGGAAAATCCTTCAGTCCCGTTACGGTTGCCTGCGTGTCATGATACGCCAGCAAGCTCAAAGCCCCTGGAATGGCGCCGAACTCAACGAGGTTACGTTCATTCTTTTCATCGGGAATAACAAGAAGATATTGAGGAGCACTCTTCCTGGTTTCCCACAGGGATTCCATGGCCGCAAGCTTGGCGGGCTGAATAGCCGCAACCTTCGCCCCGTTGGCATGGCCCTGAATGACTTCAACGACGGAAAAGATCAAGGCGAAAGTCAGAGCCAGGCGAAAGGATTTGGTGA
>JGI20214J51650_10000880_pt1 | contig 18845 bp, 17 predicted proteins | sample WetSurMetagenome_FD_51650 | JGI IMG/M metagenome (IMG submission 51650) | reverse complement strand
GATGAGACCGTCTACAATATTAAACAGGAGAGGAGACTGTATATTGAAAAGGCGGGTAAGAAACAGAGGAGCAAGAAAAAATATACCCACCGCCAGTACTACGCCTATACCGACCATAAGCCAGATAAGCCAGCCGGAAACCTTNTCNTCCTCTTCTTCCAGAGCGATACTGGCCGAATAGTTCAATGTTTGAATCCCAAGGAGCAGAGATTCGATAAGAACGATAACACCGCGGAGTAAAGGTGTTTTTCTCGCCCATCCGGTATATATAGAACCTAATGTCTGCGGTTTGGTAACGATCTCTCCGTTCGGACGGCGCACGGCAGTTACCATGACTTTCTTCCCCCGCATCATCACGCCCTCCATCACCGCCTGTCCGCCGTAATATACCTTTTTAGCCAATTTCGCTCCTTAATAAATCCGAGAAACCGCTTTCATCTCTCTTTACAGAGAGTGACTGAGGGGATTACCTACCCTTCTAATATACCAAGTTCGCTGACAAATAAAAAGGAGCGGCTCTTTACCGCTCCCTTTAAAATCCGTATAAATACCGGGTTTTATTCCATCTTGTAGCGTTTTTTGAACTTCTCTACTCTGCCGGCGGTATCGACAATACGCTGCTCACCGGTAAAATAGGGATGACATTTGCTGCAAAGCTCTACTCTCAGCTCCTTTTTGGTTGAACCTGTTGTAAAAACGTTGCCGCACGAACAAATAACTTTAGCATCATTATAGTACTTGGGATGAATCTTTTCCTTCATATCGCTAATCAGCGATGACGCTGACTTTCCTCCTGTCATTGGTGGTAGCCACGAATTTGACCTTGCCATCGACCGTAGCGAAGAGAGTAAAGTCCTTACCTACACCGACGTTCTCTCCGGCATGAATATGAGAACCTTTCTGGCGTACCAGTATTGTACCGGATAAAACGGACTGGCCGGCATATCTTTTTACGCCGAGACGTTTCGAATTACTGTCTCGACCGCAATGAGTACTTCCGCCGCCTTTTTTATGAGCCACTTGTAGTCTCCTCTTTCGCCTCTTCTACGGTAGCCTCCGTTTTCGGAGCTGCCTTCCGCGTGCGGCGAACTTTCTTGGGTGCTTCAACCGATTCACCCGGTTTTAAGATCTTATCAATCAGCAGGGTGGTGTGAATCTGGCGGTGACCGGTCTTGTTCCGGTAATGCACCTTTCTCTTATATTTAAGAATGATGATTTTATCATCTTTAATTTCGCCCTTTGCTGTAGCCAAAACGCGGGCACCTTCCACAACTGGCGTGCCTACGGTAATGTCCTGACCATCTGCAAGGAATAGAACTCTGTCAAGTTCTACAGACGAGCCTTCCACTGCCGGCAGGCGTTCAACTTCAACTGTCTGTCCGGGCGTAACTTTGTACTGTTTCCCACCGGTTTCAATTATCGCGTAAATCGTAGTCCTCCTCTAGGCTTGACCTTAATATTGTAGCAACAGCCTCAAGTTAGTGTCAAGTAACACAGCTATTCCCAAGCTTCTGCGGCAATCTCATTCTACTTTTTGTTCCCGGTGTAGCCGCATTTTTGCCCGGTCAATCTCCTCGCACTCCTTATTAAATAATAATCTTCCCCCACAAAGCTCCCACTTTTTTTCTTAGCTCTGCCAGCGAGCAGTCCGTGTCTACGACAACATCGGCGTGCTTTTTCCGTTCTTCATTCGTCACTTGAGAATGGATACGGGATAACGACTCCTCTTCCGAATATCCGTTGCGATTTTTAAGCCGCTTAAGAATAGTTGTTTCAGATGCAACGGTAACCCATACTTCGTCTACCAGAGGTCGCCAGCCGCCTTCGATCAGGAGGATCGCTTCCAGTACCACTACCCTGGTCCCCTGCTGCTTCAGTTGTTCCAATTTAGATTTGGCCAGCTCCGTAATTCGCGGATGCAATATCCTGTTTAACTTATTGAGTTCCTGCGGTTTGCCGAAAACCATCCGGCCTAGTCTGGCACGATCAATTTGATTGTCCGGTTTAAGTATTTCCCTGCCGAATGCAGCAACGACGTCACGCCACCCCGGGGTACCCGGCTGAAACACCTCGTGCCCCAGTGTATCTGCATCGAGAAGGTAAGCTCCCATCTCAACCAGAAATTTGGCGACAGTACTCTTACCACTGCCGATTCCACCGGTAAGACCGATTACTTTCATACTGAAGCAAGTGTAATTGAGGGAAGGACGTATGTCAAATTGGAGAGAAAATGATTGAAAATTGCTCATTGCCACTTGTTACTTCCCTTTTGTTACTTGTCATTCTCTCCGCGGTAGTTTATATTAAGAAATAATTAGTATGCTAAAACGTTTTTTATGGTTAAGACTGAACCCTCCTGAGCTCTTAACACCTTCGGTCCTGTTACTGATTGCAGCTAACCTGGTGCCTCTTTTTGGCGTACTTTTTCTGCAATGGCAGATATTTCCTATCATGCTGGTGTTCTGGATGGAAAACGTCATTATAGGCATTATTAACGTTTTTAAAATGCTGTTTGCTTCACCGGCGAAACCGGCAGCCTGGCTGGCTAAAGTAGGTGCCATTCCATTCTTCTGTTTCCACTACGGTCTGTTCACTCTGGTTCACGGCGTGTTCGTTATAGCGTTTTTCGGAGGTGACTACCTGGCAAACTTCCCGGATGAGACCGCCCTTTTTCAAGCAGTCGCTGACCTGCAGCTAATATGGGCGTTCCTGGCCCTCCTTTTCAGCCATGCTATTTCTTTTGCGATAAACTATATCGGTAAAGGAGAATACAAGCAGGCCAATCTCAACGAGTTGATGTCCCAGCCCTACACCCGGGTTGTTATCTTACATATCACCATTATCCTCGGCGCATTCCTGGTTGGATTCCTGGGTTCCCCTGTATTTGCTTTACTTGTATTGATCGTTCTCAAAACATTTATAGATATCCAGGCCCACTTACGGGAACATAAAAAATATGTCAAAAAGGTTGCCCCCGATCCTCAGTTATCAATAACCGGTCTTTGATTTGTAATATTTTTAAAATATTTGTAGTATTTCTATTAATCACGCATTTTTCGAGAGACATTGGTATTAATATTTTAAGCTATGTTATTTATTATCATCGGTGTGGTTCTGGCCTTAATAATGCTATTTCTGGCATTTCGCAGTGCGCGGCATAAGCGGCTTATTGACGACACACCCACGTCCAGGACACAGGGAGTGTTCATCGGCATGGCGGAATTAAAGGGAACTGCGGAAAGCGAAAAACCTTTAGCTGCCTATCTTTCCGGTTTGAAGTGTGTTTATTTCAGATGGCAGGTCGAAGAAGAATGGTCCCGGACTGTTCATGAGACATACCGCGACAGCCAGGGACATACTCAGAACCGTACCCGAACCGAGAGCGGTTGGAAAACGGTAGCTCAGAACACTGTGTCGGTTCCTTTTTATTTGAAAGATGATACCGGCGTCATTCGCATTGACCCTCACGGAGCGGAGATTACCGATTTACAGACCTTTTACAGGTCAGCTACTCCAGGCGATGAATTGTATTACAGTAAAGGCCCTTTAACCGAGGTAGATAACTCCATTCACCGGCGGCGCTTCCGTGAAAACGCTATCCTTGTCCACGCTCAGTTATACGTTCTAGGACACGCCAGGGAACGGCAGGACACGGTTGCCGCGGAAATATCCCAGGACAAAGGTTCTCCGTTCATCATCTCAACAAAGTCGGAGAAGCAGATAAGATCCAACTATGCCCTGCAATACTGGTTGTTTCTTATCGGTGGACTGGTAATAACGATGGGGTTTGCTGCCGGCTGGCATATCTTCACCCATGCAGCTATTCCGATCTGGCAGTCTATCGTATTCAGTGGGTTTATTTACCTCGCGGCCGGCGGCATAGGTTGGCTCTGGATGGTCTATAACAGCCTGGTAAGTCTCCGTCAGAGGGTCACGCAAGCATGGTCACAGGTGGACGTGCAGATAAAGCGGCGTCATGATTTTATTCCCAACCTGGTGAAAGTCGTGGAAGGTTACCGTAACTATGAAAAGGAGACACAGCAGACTGTTACCGAGTTGCGCGCCCAGTTCGAGGCGACGCCGCCCGGGGTTGCCGGGATGGACTATCATGGACTGTTGCCGGTGCTGCGGACAGTTGTAGAAAACTATCCTGAGCTCAAGTCGAGTGAGCAGTATTTGTTGTTACAAAAATCACTGGTTGAAACAGAACAGCGGATCGCCCTGGCGAGGGACTATTATAACAGTATTGCTACCTTTTACAATACACGCCTACAGATAATTCCCGACCGGTTTGTAGCTTATCTAAGCGGTTTCAATCCAAAACTGCTGTTCTGCGCTGCAGACTTCGAGAGAGCGGTAGTAAAGGTATCCCTGGAATAAAAGCGTGCCGCTCTGCCAGTGGATTGAATATCGGAGTCTATCAAATAGCTTCAAGAACAGTTTTTTTCTTTGCGGCCGGTTTTTTCAATAATGACGCCAGAACAATCGAAACGATCGATGCTAATCCGGCCATCCAGAAGGCAAATTGATAGCTACCCTGGGTGTCATAAATAGCACCAAATGCCAGAGGTCCGACCGCCCCGCCTAACGTCCAGCAACAAGCACATACTCCTAATATTGTACCGTGAGAATCCAGCCCGAACAGCCAGGCGACCAGTGGTGATTCCTGTGTGCTGCTATTACCAAAGGCGAGGCCGGCAATCGCTGCAAAAACGAGTAAATAAGTGAGTTGCCGTGCGAACAACAAGATGGCTATGGCTATTACAAAACCTCCCAGACCGACGATGTACGCATTACGTGTACCGAACCTGTCGCCGATATTGCTCAGACCGACCTGTCCGGCTATGGTACCGAAACCAATGACAGTCAGTACCATGGCTGCACCGCTGCTGGAAATACCTATATCAGTGGCGTGAATAGCTATGTGGACCTGAAATGAGGCAAAAATAAAGCCGAAACAAAAAAGGGAGCAAAGCAATACCCAAAAAACTCCGGTGCGGATAGCATTTCTAAACGTAATAGAGCCTGTTTCCGAATAAGTTTTCCCGGATTCGGTTTTAGTGGCTCCGAACGGAAGTTGTCCTATTTTACCGGGGTCCGCTTTCAATAAAATTACCGCCAGAACGGTGACGAAACAAATTAAGATGCTCATTATTATAAGCGACCATCTCCAATCGTATGTTCCGACAATCCAATTAAGAAACAGAGGTAATATAACCATACCCAGACCAGAACCNGAAAAAGCGATGCCGGACATCAGGCTCCTTNTTTTCAGGAACCATCTTGCAACGGTGGACATTGTGGGGACGAAGACATTGGACCCCAGTCCGGCAATAAAACCATAGAAAAAGTAAAATTGCCAGAGTGAGTGCATCTGCGATACAAGGAAATAACCTGCGGCAGAGGCAAGGCCGAAGAAGAGTAATACAACACGGGGTCCCAATTTATCGTTGAGCATTCCACCGATAATACCCAGGACACCTCCCACTATTGAAAACAAAGAAAAAGCCCCGGAAGCCTCGGTACGGGTCCATCCCATATCCTCTATGATCGGTCTAAATAATATCCCGAATGAACCAAGCATCCCGGCCACTGCCAGATTGATTAAAAAACAGACCGCAACAATGACATAACCATAGAAAAAACGAGACCGTACCATTAAGTTATACCTTCCTTTAATTCGGAATTACCTGGGATAAAATGCTTTTTGTCTTGTTGTTCGAATTATCGATATACTCGTTAAAACTGTATATATCATTAAAGCATAACTTTACCTTTTCTTCATATTCTGCCTGCTTTAAGCCCGGCAATTTTCCGTCGTTCGTTCAGTTATGTTAAAATTGAGTTGTTATGTTTACTGTAGGTATCCTGACAATGAGTGACAAAGGATCCCGTGGCGAGCGGATCGATGTCAGCGGCAACCAGGTAATGCGGGATATTGTAACCGCGGCGATGGACTGCCGTGTTGTAAAATATGAAATGATTCCCGATGAGAAAGATGTTATTGCCAGGACCCTGGCGGCCTGGTCGGATGAGGGTATTGTAGACGTCATACTTACAACAGGTGGTACCGGTCTAACGCCGCGTGACGTAACCCCCGAAGCCACTCTATCCGTCATTGAGAAAGAGGTGCCTGGTATTCCCGAAGCGGTACGAATTGGTACACTGAGCAAAACGCCCATGGCGATGTTAAGCCGAGCGGTAGCAGGTGTACGTAAAAAGACCCTGATTATTAACATGCCGGGGAGTCCAAAAGCCGTGCGGGAATACCTGGATATCCTGGTTCCGGTCATACCCCATGCCGTACAGATGATAAAAGGGGTTCAGACGGAACACGAGGGTACAGGACAAGTGACAAGTAGCAAGTAGTTTACAGCTAGCAAAGTAAATAGGTAATGTATGGAAAGTCGGTGGCTTCACCCTGACCCTCTCCCCAGTGCGGAAGAGCGTCAGAGGGAGACTCACTGATTGATTTATAGCGGTTTTTGAGTTTTTAAAGTGATTATTGACGTATTAACTTTATTCCCGGAAATGTTTACCTGTTTCACCAATACCAGTATATTAAAACGGGCGATTGACTCCGGGCGTGTAACGATTAATACCCATAACTTCCGGGAATACACCCATGACAAACATCACACTGTCGACGACTATACTTTTGGCGGCGGCAGTGGTATGATACTAAAGCCGGAACCTATTTTTGAAACGGTCGAGGCCATTAGAGGGAATACAGAAAAAACCGATGTGCCGGTTATCTTGATGTCACCGCAGGGACGCTTATTTTCGCAGGCGGTGGCGCGGGAGCTATCGTCATTTAATCGGTTTATTATTGTTTGCGGCCGTTACGAAGGGGTGGATGAGCGGGTGCGGGAGCACCTGGCGACTGATGAGATCAGCATCGGCGATTATGTTCTGAGCGGCGGGGAGCTGCCTTCGATGGTTATCATCGAATCGGTAGTACGGTTAATTCCCGGGGTGCTCGGCTCGGAAGAATCAGCCCTGGATGACTCTCATGTTGCCGGACTGCTGGAATATCCGCAATATACCAGGCCGGCGGTTTACCGCAATTGGTCGGTACCGGATATTTTACTTTCGGGAAACCATGCGGAAATAGCTAAATGGCGACGTGAGCAGTCAATCGAACGGACGCGGCAGCGCCGCCCAGATTTAATTGAAAAGATTGGTCCGGGTTTGGAGGCTGGTCGGAAGCTGGAGAAGACCCGGAAAAATAAAAACTAGAGAGATTGGAAAAATGGACATCGCAACATTAGTAGACCTAAAAAGAAATCCTAAAATCCCTAAGCTGGCACCCGGAGACACGGTAAAAGTATACGTCAAGGTTGTCGAAGGTGAGAGGGAACGCGTCCAGCTATTCCAGGGTGTCGTCCTCAAGATTGAAAATGGCACTACCGGGAATTTCACCGTCAGGCGCGTGGCGTACAGCACCGGCACTGAACGGACCTTCCCGTTTAATTCTCCACTGGTAGACAGAGTAGAGGTAGTCCGGCATGGTAAAGTCCGCCGGGCCAAACTTTTTTACCTGCGCGGGCTGACAACCAAGAAAGCCAGGCTAAAGGAAAAGAGAGTTATTCTCAAACCGGAAGCTGAAGCAGTTGAAGCTGCAACAGCGGAAACCGTAACGGCTCCTGTGGCAGCAGTTACCGAACCGGCAGCAGTACCAACGGCCGAAGCGGCACCAACAGCCCAGGCTGCGGCACCGGAAGCTCCTAAGGCTGAGCAAACCACATCGGCTCCGGAATCCGAAGCTAAATCGCAATAAAGCTAACAGACGCTCTTAAGATCGAAATTTAATAGCAGGTTTAAATGACCGAACTTATCTGAATCAGAAGGTTTGGTCATTTAAATTTTACCCTCTACCTTATTTAGGATTTATTGTATAGAATTTAGGATTTTTAAATGTTGGGATATGCCGAGGTCAGCGTAAACTCACCGGTAGCCCGGCGCCATTCTTTTAGCTACACCATTCCCGCCGGACTAAATATCGCTGTCGGGCAGGCAGTCTGGGTCCCCTTCGGACAAAAAACTCTTCAGGGAATTGTTGTATCGTTAAGCGATAAGCCGGCTGTAGAAGAGACCCGAGAAATAGAAGGGATTATCGGTACAAACCCGCTGCTCTCACCGGCTAAAGTTTCACTGGCTTTCTGGATAAGCGAATATTACCTATCGCCGTTATTCGATGCAGTTGCCCTGATGCTACCACCCGGTTTTGAACGCCGCGTCCTGACTTTTCTTAAAAAGACGGCCAAAGATTATGACATTGCCTCGCTGACCTCCGAGCTGCAGCATGTTCTCGATCTATCCGCTCAGAATACTGTTAACCTGAAAGAGCTGGAGAAATTACTGGGTAAACGTAAAGCTCAGACCGCCGTTTCTAAGCTGGTCAATCGCGGCCTTCTTGAACGTACTTACGAGCTTGAGCGGGAAAAAATAAAACCTAAACTGGTGCCTTTTCTGCAATTGCTGCGGCCCGTCTCTGACGTCAAAGAAGCGGTTATTACACTGAGGGCAAAACGAGCTATTAAACAGGCTGAGCTTCTTGAAATAATAGCTGAAACCTCCAGACCTTTATCAGTTTCAGAAGTACGCACCCGTTATAACGCCTCGTCCGCAGTTATTGACATCCTGAAGAAAAAGGGGTGGCTCGGCGTGCACGAAGTTGTTACAAGACGTGAGCCCGTCTCTAACCTTCAGATGGAGTTCGCTATACCCCATGAGTTAACCGTTACACAGCAGTCCGTTTTGAGGGAAATCAAATCCGGGCTGCAGCAGCCCGCCAACCCGCCTCAGGTTTTTCTCCTTCACGGAGTAACCGGCAGCGGCAAGACAGAAATATACCTGCAAGCCCTCTCTGAGACGGTGCGGCTGGGTAAAAAGGGTATCGTCCTGGTTCCGGAAATATCATTAACCCCTCAGACTATCGAACGTTTCTCTGCCCGTTTTCCTCACCGCGTCGCTGTTTTGCACAGCCAGCTTTCCCTGGGAGAACAGTTCGATGAATGGCAGCGTATTAGAGACGGAGAATGTGATGTAGTAATCGGCCCCCGTAGTGCGCTTTTCGCACCTCAGCCCGATTTAGGCCTCATTGTAATGGACGAGGAACATGAATGGACGTACAAGCAGGACGACAAATCACCGAGGTACCATGCACGAGACGTTGCTTTAAAACTAGCGGGGCTGACCGGAGCTGCGGTAATACTGGGCAGTGCCACTCCTGATGTCGAAACTTATTACCGTGCGGAGAGGGAATTCATGATTTTATCGCTTCCGCAGCGGGTGACGCCGGATGAGGGATCTCCGTTACCCGCAGTAGAAATAGTTGACATGAAGCAGGAACTAATGACAGGCAACCGCAGTATATTCAGTCGTCCGTTAGCACAGGCAATAGACGAAGAGGTAGCTAACAGACACCAGGTATTACTTTTCCTAAACCGCCGGGGAGGAGCTACGTTCGTCCAGTGCCGCAAATGTGGATACGTCATACGCTGCAAGAGATGCGACGTTAGCCTTACCTATCATACGGATGAAAATCAGCTTGTTTGCCACCAGTGCAACTATCATACACCGGTACCGCTCGTTTGCCCTCGCTGTTCGAGCCGCAGTATTAAGTTTGTCGGCATCGGTACTCAAAAAGTCGAACAGGAGGCAGGTCTTGCATTTCCATTCGCACGGTTAATGCGCTGGGACAGCGATGTTATCAGGGAAGGTGTTACTCATGAGCGGATATTGAATGATTTCCGCGATCACAAGGCTGATATTCTCATTGGGACACAAATAATCGCCAAAGGACACGATCTACCTCTGGTGACACTCGTAGGTGTTATCAATGCCGATACATCTCTCAATTTGCCTGACTTTCGTGCCAATGAAAGGACNTTCCAACTGCTGTCACAGGTGGCGGGAAGGGCGGGGCGCGGTATCTCGGGAGGCAGAGTAGTCATCCAGACATATTCGCCGGAAAATTATGCCATCCAAGCGGCGGCAAGGCATGACTATACCCTATTTTACAACCAGGAAATGGCCTACCGCCTTCAGTTGAACGACCCACCATTCAGCCATCTGGTCCGTCTGGTATTTACACACTCGAATGAAATTCGGTGCCGGGAGGAAGCCGGTAAAATGGCCCGCACTATTACGCTGGAAAGAGATGCCGCCGGTATAGCCGGATTAAGTGTTATCGGACCTGCACCATCATACATCCCGCGCGTTCGCGGGCGTTTCCACTGGCAACTTGTTCTTCGCGGTCATGACCCATCCCTGGTTCTGTCAAGGATAACCATCCCGCAGGGCTGGACAGTCGACGTAGACCCGGTAGGGATATAATAAAGACACCAAAATTGTCATCCCACACTATCACCTTTTTCCAGGAAACTATATTTATGTTAAATAATTTTGTAAAAACATGCCTGAAACGTTGACTTTTATGGTATAATACTAGACAGTGCTCTTTTTAGGGGAGGTGGGAATAAGCAACAAAGTAAGCAGTCCGGGAATAAGTTGTATCGTTCTCGCAGGCGGTAAGAGCGTACGACTGGGGCGTGACAAGGCTTTAGAACCATTTTGTATTAGTAACTTGCTTGAAATAGTTTTGTCCCGCCTTAGTTTATTTAAGAGTGAAATTATCCTGGTTACCGCTGCTGGAGATAAGTACGAGCAGCTTTGTGGTTTTACCCGAGTAAGAACCGTTGTCGATATGTATCCTGATACAGGCCCGATGGGGGGTATCATCACTGGATTGTCCGTATCGTCGACCTTTTATAACCTGATAGTGGCCTGCGATATGCCATTCCTGAATAACGATTTGTTGCAATATATGATACAGTTGTCAGCTAACAATGACGTAGTAGTACCACGTAAGGGCAGTTATTTCGAGCCATTACACGGAGTCTATTCGCGTAATTGTCTGCAGCCATTGCTGAAGTTGCTCAACCGGGGTGAATTACAGGTTTATAAACTCTTTCCGCTGGTAAAAGTACGCTATGTCAGTGATGATGAAGTTGTTCAATTCGACCCCCGGCGGTTGAGCTTTTTTAATATTAATACCGAGGCCGATTTGATGGAGGCCAGAGAGCTGTTGAAAACGAATAGCCGGTAGTTATTAGAAATGATGATCAGTGTAGAAGAAGCTTTAAATAAAATACTCAGCCGTGTATTTGTTCTGAATCCTGAGAGAAAAACAATCCTTGATGCGACGGGGCAGGTACTTGCTGATGACGTAATTTCGGATATGAATGTTCCACCTCTGGACAATTCTTCGATGGACGGATATGCCATTCGGGCTGTGGACGCAAAGGGAGCCTCCGGAAAAGCACCCGTGGTGCTGAAGGTCATAGGTACGGTAATAGCCGGTGATTTTCCCGGGAAAACCGTTACAGCTGGTACCGCGATCAGGATAATGACAGGCTCAGCTATTCCTGAAGGTGCAGACAGTGTCATCAGGTTTGAGGATACTGACGCGTCTGCTCGTAAAAAAGATAGCACGGAAATCGGACTAAAGGGTGAGGTCACGCCCGGACAGAACATTCGCCGGGCAGGCGAAGACATCTCGAAGGGATGTCTTGTCCTGACAAAAGGTACCGTTTTAACACCTGCACACGCCGGAGTTTTGGCTTCCCTGGGAAGAAATTATATTCAGGTCATACGCCGTCCCAGAGTGGCAATCCTTGCTACCGGTAACGAGCTGACCGATATCAGCCAGCCGCTGCCCGCGGGTAAGCTTTACAACAGCAATACCTATAGTATTGCTGCGATGGTCAAATTTTATGGGGGTATTCCTGATATTCTGGGTATTGCTCAGGATCGTCAGAATGCCATTACGGACAGATTAGACAGCAGCCCGGAGGCTGATATTCTTATTACTAGCGGCGGTGTGTCCATGGGTGATTACGATCTGATACGTGATGTTATGAAAGAAAGTGAAATCACGTTCTGGTCAGTCCGCATGAAGCCGGGTAAACCTATAGCCTTCGGTTCATATCGCAACGGAGGAAGATTAATTCCACTCCTGGGCCTGCCGGGCAATCCTGTCAGCGCCATGATAACGTTTGAGCTGTTCGCCCGTCCTGCCATATTACAAATGATGGGTAAAAAAGTGATTGACAGACAGATTTTTGATGCTATAATGGAGGATACTGTAACTAATAACGATAACCGACGCCTATACGTCCGCGCAATCATCGAAAAACGAAATGGCAGGTATTTTGCACGGACTACCGGAACCCAGAGCTCGGGAGCTTTAACTTCTATGAGCATAGCGAACGGACTTGTTATTGTACCTGAAGATAGAACCAGTGTAAAACCGGGTGATAAGGTAAGCGTATATATGCTCGATTGGTGCTAATATGCGTACTGATGGTCGATGGAGTTTTCACGGTAATTTCAGAATCAGGTGAGATAATACTAGGATGGTCTAATGGGAACAGGCAAGGCGGCATGAATCTTGCATCGAGGAGAAAATCTTGATATTCGAAACCTCACAATTTGTATTTGAAGCACCAACGGCTATTTCCAGAGCGCGGCGCGTGCTTATTAAACCGGCTGCCAACTATCCTTTATCTTACCCGGTAAGCACCAGCCCGCAAATGCTTTCAATGATTATAGAAGGTATCCGTAAGGTAAGCGATGCCGATATCGTAATACTTGAAAGCACGGCCAGCGGCACTCCGGTAATGGCCAACTATCAGGCACTTAAATACGACTTCCCCAGAGTATTAATGCTGGATGTCAAAGACTCCATCTGGGTAGAGGTGGAGAATCCTCTGAATAAACCCCTGATCATTCCTACCTTCTGGATCCCCAACGTCATTTTATCCAGCGATTATTTAATATCCGTTGCACCGCTTAGAATATTAAATGGTCAGCCGAACCTTACGCTCACCAACCTGCTCAGCCTGGTGCCGGTAAACAAATATACCACCAGGGAAAGCTACGACCAGCTGTATAGTCTGGGAATCGATAAAGTTATCGCCGACCTTTACTTTACGCTGCCTTTCGACCTTGGCATAGTGGAAGCCCGCCAGAAATTTAGTGTTGTAGGAAACGATCTGACTAAAGGTAAAACCGAAGAATTTAATAAAATTTTTGTCGGTGAACCATCGCAGGTGGATAACGAAATCACCGAACTCCTTGGTATGAAAGCCGAATACCTGGATCTAATTAAAGTAGCTAGGGTTGGGCTTGAATCCTAGCGATAGGAGGACACCCATGGTTAACGGAAGCAAGAATCCGGAGCCGGTAAAAGTCCTTTGGTTCATAGATACTCAATGGTATGAGAAGAGTAACCGTTCCTTTCTAGACCTCGCCCAGAGCAGTTTGTGCCCGAAATGTATGGAGAAACTGGGCAAGAAGAGGAAAAAAACTGCCTCATCGGAAGTCCTGGTTGCCATTAAAGATTGCTGCAGTAAATTACCGGATTTTGTGACCGCCAGAATGCCCATTATGGAAAGCGTATTCCGTATCTTGCTGGCTAACGGTAACAGGCCTATGACCGCTGAGGATATCGGCCGCGAGCTTAGTGAACACCGCGACGGCGATAATTACGCCGGTTCGCCCCAGATGCTCACCCGCCTGCTAAATAGCGACCACTGGTATGGTTTTAAAAAGGAAAGCTCAGTGTAAATCAACCAGTAACAGTAATTGTGAAATTACATTATTGAATCATTCCTTGTCAATTACTCATAAATCTTAATCTTAAGTCGTTGTATACATGATCCGTATTTGCTCGAAAAGAGATATCACCCGTATACTTTATTATCAACGAAGCCGCCCTGGCTTACGATGGTGTTATTCCCGCTGATTGCTACCACCAGCCATATATGTCGCTGCCCGAGCTTGAAGGAGGAATGAGCTGCCTCTAAGTTCCTTTAAAATCCCTGCCATCAAATGCTAAAATCTAATAGTCTGACATTATATTCATAACCAGCGGAAAGGGAGCATGAAAAAACCTGAAGCAATTCTCTTCGATATGGACGATACCATTGTCGCCTGGGACAAAGTGGCCGATTCTTCCTGGCGGCGAACCTGCGAGGCCTTCGCACCGCAGGCACCGGGGACGGATGCCGCCTCTATGTATACCGCGATCAACCATTTTCGTGAATGGTATTTGAGTAATATGGACCGCCACCGGTTCGCCCGTTTGAACTTGCCGGAGTACCGCCGGCAGATTGTCTTTATGGCATTCGAAAATCTTGGTTTGAAGGTGGATGGATTGGCTGCACAGGTTGCTGATGCTTACGGAGCCGAGCGGGAAAAATCCGCCTATTTGCTGCCTGGTGCCCTGGAAACCCTACAATATTTTAAAGAGCAGGGGATAAAGCTGGCACTGGTTTCCAACGGTATGTCCACAGGACAGTGGCGGAAGGTGAAACGCTTTAACTTGGAGCCGCTGTTCGATTGCATATTAATCGAGGGGGATTTCGGTACCGGTAAGCCGGATGGCCGGGTCTTTCAGCAAGTGCTCGATCTTATTAAAGTCCGGAATGAAAATACATGGATGGTGGGCGATCATTTGCATTTCGACGTGGGGGGAGGTAAAGCAGCCGGGCTGTATACCATCTGGGTAGACTGGCAGCAGATGGGCGTACCGGAAGGCTATCCTGTTCAGCCTGACCGTATTGTACGCAGCATAGCGGAGTTGCGTACTCAAGAGTATTAGGTCTTCAGTATTCGGTTATTAGTATTCATAAATCATAAACCTTCAATCAAATCCAGAAAAGTGAGTAATGTAACTCTCCTTCTTTTACTAATCACGCTGCAATTGCTAAAATAGGCTAATACTTTAAAAAATATAGCAGGCGGAATTTGGATAAATCAATTTCGGTAATTATTCCTACCTATAATGAGAAAGACAACATTACACCCCTGGTGGAACAATTGCACGGCGTTCTTTCCGGTTATAAGTATGAGATCATATTTGTCGATGATAACAGCCGGGACGGCACGATCGAACTTGCCCGTTCTCTAGAAGCCAGATATCCAATAAAAATCATCGTTCGGACAACCGAACGGGGACTGGCTACCGCAGTCGCCGAAGGGTTCAAGCACGCTACCGGCGATATATTCGTGGTAATGGATGCCGATCTGCAGCACCCCCCTGAATTCATCCTCTCTCTCCTTAAGGGAATCGAGGATGGCTCCGATATTTCGGTGTCTTCACGCTATGTTACCGGCGGAGGGACGAAAGATTGGAGCCTGACGCGCCGGTTAATATCGAAAGGGGCTATTTTTATCAGCCATCTGTTGCTGCCGGCTTCCCGAAAAGTAAAAGACATTACTACCGGTTTCTTTGCACTTAAGCGTGAGGTAGTCCAGGGGGTTGAGCTTAAACCGGTCGGCTGGAAGATTTTACTAGAAGTCATTTATATGGGCAGCTATCAGAAGGTAGTCGAGGTGCCGTTTGTGTTTACCGGACGAACTAAAGGGAAAAGTAAACTGAACACCAAACAGGAAGCCGCTTACCTCAAACATATATGGAGCCTCATGCTGCGTAAAGGCGANCTCCGGCGTTTTATCAAATTCTGCCTCGTAGGCGGCAGCGGCGTAGTGGTCAATGAAGGCATACTGGCTCTTGTGACTNTGTTTACCGCTTGGAGCAAATATGTTGCCGTCATACCCGGCATAGAAATATCCATTATTACCAACTTCGTTTTGAACGACTATTTTACCTTCCGTGACCGTAAAGAGCAAAACCGGTCGTATTTAAACCGGCTCTTACGGTATAATGCCGTCAGCATTGGCGGAGCGCTCATCAATCTGGGATTATATTCTCTGATCACCGGGGTGTTCGGTCTGGACAGTCTGAGCGGCCGCCTGTTTGCCAACTTCATCGCCATAATAATCGCTTTCCTATGGAATTACCTGGTGAACTCATGGTGGACATGGAAGTAACACAGGAAGCTGAAGAACCTGCCGTTCCCGTAGAGAAAAAAACACACTGGCAGCGGATTTTCGACTGGGAATATTTCTGGCTTTCCGTATTCATCTTCTGCCTGCTGGTACTGCATTTCGGCACCATCTACCAGGAATATCACCCCTTCCTGCTGTTCCAGGAGACCAATGGGGGCAACTATTTCCTCAGTACCTCAACCACTATTTTTGACGAAGAACATTATATTAAAGACGCCCGCTCGATTATCGAAGGCAAGGGCACCCTGCGTCCCGAGCACCTTCCCCTGGGCAAGTTGGTTATTGTCGCCGGGATGAAAATATTCGGTGATACCCCCCTCGGCTGGCGTTTCTTTCCCATCCTGCTCGGTGCGGCCGGTATCGTTTTGTTTTATCTTGTATGCCGGCAGCTCAAGATGAGCCTGACCGCGTCTTACCTGGCAGTATTCTTCCTGGGACTGGAAAACCAGACCTTCGTGCAGACGACAGTAGCCATGCTGGATGTTACACTCCTGCCGCTTATGCTCGGCAGCTTCCTGCTCTATCTACGTAAAAATTATCTGGCGGCAGGTGTATTTATCGGCCTGGCCGGATTGGTCAAACTGACGGGCTTCATGGTACTGCCGGCGATGATGATGCACTGGGCGATCACGCGGCGTGAACGTAATTATAACTTTCTCTGGCTGATCGTGCTGTCTGTAGCATCGTTCTTTATCCTCATGCCCGGATTCGAGTATTTCATATCCGGGACTCTGGTCAACCCGATCGAGCGTATAAAGACCGTTTTAAGCCTGAGCAGTTCGCTCACGTGGGCCACCGCCTATCAGACCATCGACAGCCGTCCCTGGGACTGGTTGCTCAAGGTGGACCTGCTCCCATACTTTTACCGCCCGCATTACGTCGGCACCATCGGCATCACAGTCTGGTACATCATCATTCCCATCCTCGGCTATATGGTCTACCGTACCTTCTTAAAAAATGAGGCTGCTCACTTCGCCTTGTGGTGGTTCTTCGGCACCTTTATTCTGTGGATCCCGCTCAGCATACTCACCAACCGCATCAGCTTTGTCTATTATTTTTTCCCGTCTACCGGGGCGATATGTATCGGCATGGGGCTGGCCTTCGCCCAGCTGGCAGATGCCTGGCGGTTTGGAGTTTCTAAGGCGTGGCGGTGGGCATCGATAATAGGCCTTTCCGGCTATTTGCTCATGCATGTAGCTGTTTTCCTGGCCCTGTCGCCGTTTACGGCATGGTGGGTATACCCGATCTAGCTTAAAAATCAAAAAGCAAAGCTCAAAGCAAATACTTATAACTAAAAACGAGTAATCAGTTTGCAGTTTTCAGTTTATTTTGTATGTTGTTTTATAATATTAATTTTCCTTGAAAATCGCAGATCCCATATTTATCGGCACTGATTATTAACTACTGATAACTGTTAACTCAGGTATTGGGGGTCATTTATATAGGTAATTCGAATTTGTTGCGTATTTCGTGCTTCGAATTTAGTATTTATCCTATAAGGTGTTCGATGAGTATCCTCAGCCCTATTCCGATCAGCACCAATCCCCCGGCAAGCTCTGCCCAGTGTCCCAGGAATCTCCCGGCCGTTCTACCGCTGATAAACCCGGCGCCCGTCAGTAAAAAAGAGGTCACGCCGATGGTCACTACAGCCAGAACGATATTCACCTCAAGAAGGGCGAAAGATAGACCGGCTGCCAGGGCATCGATAGAGGTAGCGAAAGATAATATCAATAACCGCACCCCGCGGGTGATGTCGACCTCTTTTTCTCTCTCTTCTTTATCATGGAAAAATTCCCAGATCATTCGCCCGCCAACGAAGGCTAGCAAACCGAAGGCCAACCAGTGGTCGTAAGGACCGATAAGATCTACAAACGTCCGGCCCAGCAACCAGCCAAGTGTGGGCATGATAGCCTGGAAAGCCCCGAAGAAAAAGGATATACGCAGTACCTGGACAGTGGTGATCTTTTTGGCAGAACAACTGCCGCCGAAGGCTACCGCGAAACAATCAGCAGACAGACCGAGAGCAATAATCAGTATGGAAACAAAATCGAGGTTGTTCAATCTTCAACAAAATACAAAATATATTTACAACATACTGAGTTTATCACAAAATCAGACTTTGAAGAAACAAACGATGTGTGATGTCATCGCGAGGAGCGGCCAACCAAACTATCTTCTTCTTTCCCCCTCCATAGACACCCTCATTCCCAAGCCATGTGAAAGTCTAAAAAACAAAAAAAGGCCACTCCTGCATGTAAATAATTCACATTCTCATATAAGAGTGGCCTAATGCGATCGAGTGGTTTTCTTAAATCATGAATCCTGAATCTTAAATCTACACTCTACGCTGCTTTCGCCTTCGCTACAGGTTTTGCCCGTGCCTTTCGCTCCTTCATAGGTTCACCGCAGCAGAGAATCTCGTGTGTTTCGATGCAGCCGCAATCTTCATCGATTGTAACGGAGAGTCCACATACTCCGCAGACCAATGACTGGCCGTTGCGGGAAACCTTTTTGGCGGTTGCTTTCTTCACCGGAGCTTTTACCGCTGCTTTTTTTACCGGGGCTGTTGTCGTTGCCTTTTTTTCTGCCATATCTACACTACCTCCTGATTCAAACATAATAAAAGGCAAATCTTATTGTCAACCGGCATGTCAAAATGCCTGCAGGTTGAATACTGAAAGCTGAGCTCTGATGGCTGAGTGCTGAAAGCTACCAAATTGACACTACTACCGGATAGAGATATACTGAGAAAGTCGGTTAACGCGGGGTGGAGCAGTGGCAGCTCGTCGGGCTCATAACCCGAAGGTCGTTGGTTCAAATCCAACCCCCGCTACCAAAATTGAATCTAAAAAGCCCTCGATTTCCAAAAGATTTCGGGGGCTTTTTCATTTTTATCCCCCCGCTTATTCTGCAGCCTCTTTTCA
>JGI20214J51650_10000878_pt1 | contig 18913 bp, 17 predicted proteins | sample WetSurMetagenome_FD_51650 | JGI IMG/M metagenome (IMG submission 51650) | reverse complement strand
CAAAAATGCCTCTGTCCTTTATCTAACAATTAGTCAGAATTTTTTGAAGGCTTAGAGCTGTTATTGGTTTTTGTGTTCCGTTTGGTTTTTGGTTGCTGTTTNGTTGTGGTGTGAAGGCTTTTTCTTACTTGTACGTTGATTNTGGTAGGTTGTGGTTGTGGGGTATGTTGAAGTTCTAGCAGCTTTTGCTTCTATGTTTTTAGAGTTTTTCTATAACGAGTTCTTTTACAAAGCCTGCTAAGAATTCAACGTTTAACTTGGTAAGATACCAAAATGTCCTTGTACTCAAATTACTTAATGCTGCAAACGGTGTAAAAATGAACCTTGCAGCCATTCTACGTGCCAGTTTATAGAGTCCAAAATGTCCATACCTTCTGTACGATATTCCGATGGTGACNTAATTTTTNGATGTTCCCAAATGAGTCGCGCCAAGGAAAGGTAGGACCTTCCAGATGTAGCCAGTTTTCTGGACATAGCGTTTGAAGTATTGGTCCTCTCCGAAGAACAGCTTTGGCGGGCTATAGTTTTCCATGAGTGTTCGTCGGATGATAATGTTATTAATGTGTGGGTTAGTGTCTAATTTACTTAGGTTGTATACTGTTCCGACCACACGTTCGTACGCTGCAACATGCTTGTTCTTGTGAACTGCAACTGTGCCTATAGCNCCAACTTTAGGTGTGATTGCTTTAGTGACTAATTGGAGCCAATTGTTGGGTAGAAGCATGTCATCATCAACCATCGCTACCCANTCGGTGTTTGCTTTCAGAACTCCATTCTTGCGTGCAATACTGAGCGGTTTTTCATGGGTGTTAATGATTTGACCTGCCCATGGCATGTGCTCAAGTTGGTGCATTAGTGTTGAATTGGGTTCCTCTCTTGAGGGTACCACAAAATCGACTTTCATGTCTTTGTCGGAGCAGGATGGCATAGAGGCATAATGTTCAAGCTTTGGTTAAATAGTTTACCGCAAAATAGAAAAATAAAAATTATGGCATAGAAAAATGTTACATGTTTAAGATTTTAACTGCTTTTTGTGCAGCGCGCTTATAGCTTTTTTTAGTAATCAACCCTCTCTGAATGCCGTTTAAAAGCTGCAAAATCATACCCTGCTTCACATCCTCTACCATTTGCTGCTCACTGATTCCTGGGAGACTCATGCAGTTGCCAATCTTGACGTTATGGGTGGCAATGCCGTATTTTTCTGCAATGTGGTATAGTTTGCTACCTATGATTGGGTTAGTGATTGACCACGAAATATACTCTATTAGGTTATCTCGGAGACATTCTTTTGCGAATTTTAATGTGTTGGTGACTTCTTCGGGGGACTCGTATTCTAGTTTCCCATTGGTTTCCCAAGCGTTGTAGAGCATTAGGAACCCATAGACTTTGATGTGGTATTTCTTTAACAGTTCAAGCGTGCGGACGTTGTCGATTTGTGTAACGTTTTTGCCGATGCCTTTGAGCACTCGGTCATTAGCCGATTCAAGCCCAATATGAACAAGCCAAACGTTGACATCCTGCAGTTTCTTTGCTAATTCGTCGTTTAGTTTGTCCGCTCGCAGGTTGCATTGAAAAGTCATGCCTCTAAGTTTTAGCTTTTCAATCTCGCTGAGGGTTTCTAAGCACCATTTAATATCAACGTTAAACGTGTCTGAGCGCAAGTAAATTTCTCGGATACCTCTGCTATAGAGGTAATTGACCTCTTCAGCGATGTTTTTGGGAGAGCGCTGTCTTATCCATGGCTTCTCCAGCTTCCAGACTGGGTTAGAACAGTAAGTACAGTAGTTGGGGCATCCTCTAATTGGTAGCATGTACGCCATCCGTTTCTTCTTGCTGACAGCCACATCATAGTTTTCAAAGTCGATTATGTCCCAGGCTGGGAAAAAATCGATGTCTTTGAGCAGGGGTCTTATGCCATTGTCTTGTTGTACGTTAACTGTTCCCACGATATCGTCAACGGGCCGTTTTTCAACGATTCTTTTAAGCAGCTCGGTTACCGTTTCTTCGCCCTCACCACGTATGCACACCTCTATCGGGGTATTATTGAGTACGTCCTGCGGGTCGATGGTCGGATGGGCGCCCCCGGCAACCATAAGCATCTTTAGTCCTAAAGCTTTGACTTTGGCTATTGTTTCAAAGGATAAGTCTCTTCTGGGGGTGGTGAAGGATATGGCATAAACGTCAGGCTCAATTTTCATAACTTTTTGGAGATGTTCCTGCATGGAGAGGAAGGGTTCCAAATAGTGAAACTCGACTTCTGACAAACGTGGTTTAGCATAGCCAATGATATAGAGGATCCCAAGGTTCGGCGACTCCGTAACAGCCTCACCTTTAGATTCACGACCAAAAGGTGGATCAGCAAAAACTACTTTAAGCTTATTTTGTGGAGGTGCCATGACTTTTATTTTCACCGAAACGTTAACTATTCACTTTTCACGGACGCGTATATATTTTGCTACTTGTCTCATCTTATACCGTTTGCTCAATTTGAGTTATTTCGAACAAGGCGTTCTGCTGCAAAGCTTCTTAAACCCAAAAACTGAAATGTAAATAACCCAAAGAGGCAAAATAGGCATGGCAACCTTTCTCGTAGTCCACCCACACCTTGACATTTACGGCGGCGGCGAACGCGTTTGTCACAACATCATAAAAACCCTCCTTGCACATGGACAGAAGGTTGAGTTGTTAACTTTTGACTTTGACTTTGGCAGGTACCACGACATCGTCGGTGAAGACTTTCCCAAAGAAGTTGCAGTTCATTCAATGGGCAAACGCACCAAAGAAGAGCCTCCCTTTACAATTTACAAAAGACACCGCAACTTCGCCAAACTGCTCAAAAAATACCGAAACCAACTCAAATACGATTATCTGTTTTCCACACAATCATCGTCCCCCTTTGAACCCACCTTCTTAAACAAAGCCAAAAAAAACATTGCTTACGTGCATTTTCCCGAAATACACTACGATTACGCCCATGCGCGATTCAAAAGGCGACTCTACCTATGGCTGTTCAAGTGCTGGGTAGAGCAGGGCGTTGACAAACTGGACATGGTTTTCTGCAACAGCAACTACACTAAGCAAGCCATCCAACAGTACTGGGCAAGCCATGGAGTCAAAGAGCCCATAGTCGTTTACCCCGCGGTTAACCTCGAAAAGTTTTGGTGCAGCAAGCCGCTCTCAGAGAGAAAGAAAAGAGTAGTCTACGTCGCCCGTTTCATCCCTGTTAAAAGACATGAATTCCTCAAACGGTTAGCGGTTGATTTGCCGGATTTCGAGTTTGTCAGCGTCGGCGGATTAATCGATGCGGAAAAAGTATGGTTCAACAAGTTTCAAGAGAACCTTCCAGCAAACTATACCTTGAAAACTAACCTGCCCAGCTCAGAACTGATTAGTATCTTGCAGGACTCGCGAATCTATGTTCACCTTATGGTGGGTGAACACTTCGGCATAGCCCCCGTTGAAGGGTTAGCTAGCGGCTGCATCACGTTGGTTCATGACAGCGGTGGCATGAAAGAATTTATACCTGAAGAGTATCGCTGGGACAACTATGATGAGTTAAAACAGAAAATTATTCGAAATATGGAAGCTTCTGCAAGTTGGGAGATTAAACGCAAAGAAGTTTGGGCTAAAATCAACATTCTGACGCCTGAAGCGTTCCAGATGGGCATTTGGTTGCATGTGCAAAAACTCCTTGAATAGCAGAAGCCGCAAGGATTTTTAAACAACTCCCACCAGATATGTTGGCATGATTTCAGGGTTTATGATTGTTAAAAACGTACTGGAGCAGGGGTACCCATTTGTGGAGGCCATTGCTTCCGCTCTGCCGGCATGTGACGAGCTTTTAATTTCAGACGGATACTCAACGGACGGAACCTATGAAATCGTCGAGAGAATCGCTAAAGTAAACCCTAAAGTTAAAGTTTATCAGCACCACTGGCCAGACAAAAAAGACATGACTGTTCTGGCAGACATCACCAACGAGGTGCGCGCTAGATGCCAGTACGAACATATATTTTCCATTCAAGCCAACGAAGTTATCCATGAAGAAACAGCCCGCTTCATCAAGATTTTGCCCAGCATTTACCCCAACGTTAACACTTTTAGTTTTCCATTCATACAGTTGCTAAACAATCGTAGAGTAAACGAGGAATTCCGATTCCGTTTTTCAAAAAATCTCCCTGAAGTCATCGCCATAGAAGACGCTTGGAGGCTGGGTTTAGCCAAGAGTTACATACGAAGAAAAAAACTCAAAGCACTCGCAAACCCCAAAAGGCTATCAAACTACATAGATAAAGGTATCGAACTAGTTTACGCTAACACCTGCCATGATCACTTGTCGAGGGCGATCTATTTGCCTAAACCAGTGTTTCGGTACTGGGCGCTTTTCCCAGGAAGCTTCCTCAAAAAAGCACAGCGGCACTCGGAGTATTTTACCATGACAAAATTTCAGGACTCAATTGATACACTTAAGTCACATGTTGATGAACCCGAGTTTTGGACTTTAGCCTCCGAATTCCTAATGGATATACAGTACAAGCTCAGATATCACTACCCTGAACCTTACCTTGTTGTAGAACGAAAGGAACATCCAAATTTAATCCAAGAGTTCATCGCTAATCCAAAAACTAAAAAGTATTATGTTAGGGAAGAACTTTTCGAGCAAATCCAAAAGCTGTAAACCCCCGAAAGGTAGCCGAGTGTACAGATAAGTTTTCATAAAAGAAGCAGGAATAGAGAATGCAAAACTAAAAACTATGTTAATGTGTTACGCGGAGATCTCTCTAGTTGAGTGAGAAACCAACCATTAAACTCAGAATCGACGTGGATTATCCATTTCCCTCGTCACGAGCAAAGAGTTTTCTCTACATAGCTTTAGGAATTAAAAACAAAAAGAACCCGAGTTACCTTGAAAACGCCCGTGTCATCGCTGAGATGATAAATAAGTCACCAAAAAAAGTTATGGCGTACTGGTTCTTCACACCGTACACTATACCCAACAAGAGACTACTTGACCTGTTCAAACCCGAACGTCATGAAGTCGGGCTGCACATCGCCACCAATGCGGTTAAGGAATGGCACACGCTTGAAAAAGAAACAGGCAGAAAGGTTCAGTACTATACATTTCATGGCACTTCAAACGTTTTTGCACAGATTTTGTGGAAACGAAAACTTGGCCAAAAACAGGGAACGGTGCCTAGTGATTTTCCACTTAAGTCCTTTCATGAATACACAAGCACTGGCTTAGATCGGAGAATCTATGAGGCAGGACTAGATTCAGTGAAGGAGGAAGCAAAAAAATGGATTGCAGAAGGCATTGTCATATCGATTCATCCCGAGTGGCTCTTTGTTAAAGGCGAAAAGAATCGTCGAGGACCCTTCTATGAGGCGTTGAAAATTATTTTGGAGGTCAATTAACTTGGAGTCTCTGCTCGTAAGAAAGAAGCTGTTTTTGCGGATAGCGCAGGATAGTCAGGAATACGAGAAAGATGCATCTGCAAATGAGGAGTTCATCAAAAAGATGAGTGAACAAGGTGTTGATATCTACACTTTCCTTGAACGCTCTTGGTGCTGCCCCCTCGCTAATGCACCGAAAAACTGGGTTCGAACTGACGACAACGTGGGGTTACTTGAGATAACAACCCTTGATGCATGGTTTAGCGTCGTCGGAAAGAAAACCCGCAACATGGTTCGCAGAGCTGAGAAAAGCGGCGTTAAAGTCAATGTTGTCGAGTTGAGCCCCCAGTTGATTGAGGGCATATGGAAAATCTACAATGAAACCCCTATTCGACAGGGCAGATCGTTTCACCACTACGGTGAATCACTCAAATCAGTAGGCGACAACATGGCTATGGCAGAGAAATCCACTTTCATCGGCGCATATTTGGAAGGCGAGCTCGTTGGTTTCATCCAAATAATCTACGGCGACAACATAGCTGTTATCTCTCAGATTCTGTCGCTTCAGAAACATTGGGACAAATCCTTAAACAACGCACTCTTAGCTAAAGCGGTGGAAGTTTGTGCAGGTAACGGCAACCGTTGGCTAATGTATGGACGCATCGGCAACCATCCCTCTCTAGATAAATTTAAGGCAAGTAATGGCTTCAAAAAGTACCCGATAGCTCGGTATTACGTGCCGCTAACGAGAAAGGGCAAGTTTGCTATACTCTTAGGTCTGCATCAATCACTGAAAGATGCCTTACCGGAGGCGCTTAAGGGACCACTTATTCCATTGTTTAATTGGATAAGCAGAACCAAAACTCTTCTGAAACTTCACCTAAAAAGTAGCCACTAAGCAAAGAGGTTAAAGCATCCGCTGGGCAATAATTAGCGATAGTTGAGAGGACCCTTAAATGAGAATCGCTTTACTTCAGCCTTCGCTTACTTTGCGCGGGGGCGCCGAAAGGCAAGTTCTAAATTTAGCGATTGAGCTTCATAAAGCCGGGCATGAAGTTGAAATTTTTACATGCGCACTCAACGATAGATGTTATTCAGAAAAGCTTAGCCAACTGGTTGTCAAAGTAATAAAACCACCAATCACTATAGGAAGGCAAAGTAAGAATTTAGGGCAAAATTCTAATCCTCAGATTGTTCAACAAAGAAATGCTGCCCGCCGTTTAGCCGGGAGTTTTCGGAACTACTATTACAGTTTGCCCGCAATGCTAAATTTGGGCATGAAAATACCCAAAGGATTCGACATAATTAACATTCATAATCCTCCAACAGAGTGGGCTGCATTCTTTGCTAAAAAAAGAATTAATGCCCCAATAGTATGGATGTGTAACGAGCCACCATTCTGGTTTACTGATCCAAAACAAAGAAAAGGATTGGGGAAAATCAATTTCCCATTGTATGAAGGGTTAGATAAGATTGCTGTTGATTGCATAGACAGCATTGTTGTTTTGTCGGCAATCGCCGGTCGCCGCGTTGAAGAAGCCTACGGGAAAACTTACGAAATTGTTCACACAGGTATCAGCACCGACCTATTCCATAGGGCTTCAGGGAAAGAGTTCCGTGCAAAATACGGCCTTGAAAAAAGCTTTCTACTTCTTCAGACAGGTAACATTGCCCCCGATAAAAGGCAAATTGATTCTATACTTGCTCTTCATATTGTTTCAAAAAACCATAGTAATGTTAAATTGGTTTTTGACGGGACAGGTCCCAGAGAACACCTAGTTACACTGAGCCGACAATTGGGTGTAGAAAATAAGGTTATGTTTCTGCATAGTAGCTCTGATGTGGAATTAGCTCAAGTTTATGCTGCATGTGATGTGTTTGTTTTTCCTGCACAAATAACCTGGGGTTTAGCAGTTATAGAAGCAATGGCTGCATCTAAACCTGTTTTAGTTTCAAACAAATCGGGGGTCTCAGAAATAATTAGAAATGGCCAAAATGGCTTTGTGATAGAAGAGCCGAATCCAAGAAACATGGCTTTGAAGATTGAAAATCTAATTGCCAATTCGGAATTGCGACAGAAAATTGGCGAGAATGCATATGAATATGCCCAACAAAACTTGTCTTGGCAAAGGTATGCTAGAAGTATGTCTCTCGTCTTCGAAAAAACCCTGCAGAATTTTAACCGGTAACTGCATTAGGATTCTAAAGGTCCTTTATTGAATCCAAGATTTCGGACCTGACACTGTAACTCTTAAGTTTAGAATCTCCGACCAGGTCCCTAACTATTTTGGGGTGGTCTTCAATTGAAGTAATTCCCAGAGCGTCGGGGTAGTGAAAACCTAATTCTTTTCTGCGGATTTCTGCAGCCTTTTTCCAAAAAGTCGTAGGATCATCCACATAGTTCCTGAGAGCTTCAATATCTTTTTGGAGTTCCCTAAGACCAAACATTTCCACATGTTTCTCACATTTCTCTAGATAATCCATCGGAAAAAGAGACCAATATCTGTAAATGGGTTTTGGAAGATATATGGCCCTCGATAAAGGAGATACACCAGAATTAGTATAGGTCCATTCAATACCTTTGTAAATATACTGTAACATCATTCTTGGGTGTCTAACGCCTTTGCGGGTTTGTGACTGAATGAATGATTTGCTCGAACCAAGCGTCCATGCATCCCCAATAGCGACGATGTTTTTCATGTTTTTTGAGAATCTTAAGCGAAAATCCTCAAAAAATCGGTAGTCTTTAACTAAATGAACAAAAGGTAAACTAAAAGCATTAACTTGAGGACAGATTTCAGGAAGTGCTCTGATAAATTCTATGTTCTTTTCATGGAGGATTTCGTTTGCCTGAATAGAAAAGATATGATCATAACTGCATTTAGCCCTAATAGTGTTTGTTACTTCTGCAATAACACTATATTTCTTGGTAACAGGCCATTCTTGCCTAAAGACCTTGACTTTCTTGTTCAATTGTGAGATTTTTTCGACGACTTCAAAAGTACCATCCGTAGAGTAACCCTCAGAAATCAGAAACTCGTCACATACCGGTAAACTTGCGGCTATTGATTCTACAAAAGGGTATCCAGTTTTCAGGACATTTTTCAGCACCATGAAACACGAGATCAAGAATTGCCACTGAAAAAAATCTACAGCCCGAACTTATTAATCTACTTATAGCCTTAGATGAGAATCGGGGTTCCTAAAGCCTCCCGCAAAAAAGAGGTTTCTTTCGGCAACTATTTAACCTTATTTTTGTGAAATAAGAAATTATTTTGTCAATTNCTTCAGCAAAAGTTACCAATGGTTTCCAACCTNATTCTTNCCTTACTTTTGTTGAATCCACAATTATTGATAATTGATCAGAAATTAACGATCTATATGGGTAACCTGGAGGATATGAACGAAAACAAGGTTTTCTTGTCACAAACAAGAAGAATTAGCGCTGGATTTTTGAGGACTAAAAGAATCCCTAAGACAAAGTTGTATTCTCTATTTGTGTTCTTAAAAAATGGGAACCTCTAAATTCTTCCATAGGCTCTTTTAGGAAAAGAGTCAGGGACAGATTGACAAAGTTAACTGTATTATGGAAGATAATGGCGATAACCAAAAACCCACTTGCAGTCATTGCGCTGAAGAAAAGTAGCACTCCCAAAACAATAACATTCAAAAACGGGTGCACTTACCGATTGACTTGGCCACAGTTCAGGTATCTCCGTGACAGCTATAGGCTTTTTACCGATTACACCCTGACTCAGCTAGAAGACGACCTTTTCAAGCTGGAAAACAAAAACAGCTCTATAGTCTGTGCTGCCCAACAGTTACCGCTATTCTGCGACATTATGAAAGACTTCGCTGTTCGAGAGGAGAAACCCAATTTATTTCACCTAAAAAACGATGAAGTCGAACTCATGGGATCGGTTGATATGCTAGCATGCATCCAGGAACAGCAGACAGGCGAATACGACTGCAACTATCAAGACAAGGTTGTTTTGGATGTAGGTGGTTTTGAGGGGGAATCAGCAGTTTACTTCTGGAAAAACGGTGCAAAAAAGATCATTATATACGAACCTGTTGCAGAACATTTCGAGTCCATTAAAAGAAATGTAGCATTAAACCATATCAACGCGGAAATACATAAAGCTGGAATCGGTAAAGAAAACACAACAGTAACAGTTCATTATGATGAAACGAATCCAGGGTTTGGAATACATTCTAACGGAATCAAGAGCGTTGACATTGAATTAAGTGATGTTTCGGAAGTTATAGCTGAAAGNGGTGCAGATATAGCCAAGTTTGACTGTGAGGGCGCTGAAAAATATCTTGTTGATGTTTCAGCACAGATTCTTCAGAAAATCCCATTTTACATAATCGAAGTGCACACAACCGGTATCCGAGCAGAAATCATCAGCAAATTTGGAAGTATAGGTTTCGACTTAAAGAAAGATTTTCCTAAGCATTCTTGCTGTTCCGTTTTAACTTTCCAATTACTTTAACTTATTAAAGTAGGAGTTCGGTTAGTAGCTCCATGAGTTCTGTTTTATTCTTTACGCCCCGGAAAATTGCTTTGCCGCTAGTGTAGAGCCTAAAAGACAAGTTCTTGTATGTTAACTCAAAAATTATTCCCGCAATCGTATTCTTAAGTTTGGCTTTCTTCATAATGTTTGCGATTGCTTCATCCTTCTTCTCATAACGTAACACTACTATGACGTCGCTTTCGGCACCACAGGTACCCTCTATTCTTGCCACGTAATCCTCAACTGTGGACATTAGAGTTGATCTAACTCCTTTAGGACTTCTATAAAGCGATCTATTTCTTCTTTTGTGTTATAGACGTAGAAGCTTGCCCGCGCAGAAGACTCTAACTTGAAAACCTGATGCAGTGGCTCCGCGCAGTGATAGCCACTNCGCATCATGATGCCGAAATTATCGCAGAAAAGCGCCACATCGTGGGATGATAAGCCTTTAACACTAAACGGTATGATGCCGCATTTCTCAGACATGCCGTTTGGACCGTAAACCCTGACTTTCTTGCATTCAGCAATCCGTTTTGTCGCATAATTGGTTAGGTCTTTTTCGTGACTCAAAACGTTATCCATGCCTAACCCCTCAAGGTATTTCACAGCTACCGATAAACCGATTGCGCCAGCAATGTTGGGAGTGCCTGCCTCAAACTTCCAGGGTAACTCATTCCAAGTTAGGTCACAATGCCCTTTGCTTTTACTGAAGGAAACATCTTTTATCATTTCACCTCCCCCCTCAAACGGCGCCATAGCTTCTAGTAATTCTTTTTTACCATAGAGTACGCCTATTCCAGTAGGACCGAGCATTTTGTGTCCCGAAAAAGCCAAAAAGTCTGCACCTATATTCTGAACATCCACTGTCATGTGAGGCACGGATTGGGCGCCGTCAACCAGCATCAAAGAGCCGTTGTCATGAACGGTTTTGGTTATGCGTTTAACGTCGTTTATGACGCCTGTGACGTTTGAGACATGGCTTAGGCAGGCGATTTTTGTTTTCTTGGTCAGTTTGTTTTCGAAGTCTTCGTAATCAAGAGTGCCGTCGTCATGCACGTTGGCGAATTTGAGCGTGAAACCTCTCAGTTTAGATGTGATCTCCCAGGGTACAATGTTGCTGTGGTGCTCCATAAGGGAAACCAGCACTTCATCGTCCTTGCCCAAATTGTTCAAGCCCCAAGAATACGCGACTAGATTGATTGCTTCGGTTGTGCCTCGGACGAAAATGACTTCGTTTGGAGTTCCTGCGTTTATGAATTTAGCGATTTTTTCTCTGGATTTCTCGTAAAGGTCGGTTGCTTCAAGTGAGAGTGTGTGGACTGCACGGTGCACGTTGCCATTATGGTTGTGGTAGAAGTCCACTTCGGCATCTATAACTTGGTTGGGCTTCTGAGTTGTTGCGGCGTTGTCAAAGTAGATTAGCGGGTTGCCATTGACTGTCCGATTTAAAATGGGGAAGTCTAGGCGTAGAGCATGCGAGTCTATGATTTTTTTTCTGCCTCAGGCTTTAGCCTCTTAGATAGTGTCTTTGCCAGTTCTTCTTCTTCTAACGCTTGCTTTTCCTCGAAAGTGTGTTCTTTAGGCAACCAGCTCGGTGCTTCAACATTCCTCTGTATGAAGTACTGTCGTATTGCCCGTTTCAAGGCGCCAACAGCTAGAACTCCGCAGTGGAATTTGACGTCTGGTAAACCACCGATTTCTTCTACAACACGCTTCCACGTTATGTCTTTCCACGCGGCTTCCAGACTCAGGCACTTTATCATTTCTGTGACGATGCTAGATGTAGCAATGTTGGCGGCGCAGCCGTAGCTTTCGAACTGTGCTTTCTCGATAACATCTTTGTCGCTGATTTTCAGGTAAAAAGTTATCATGTCTCCGCATGCAGGGTTTCCTGCAACGGCGACGACTGTGGCATCCTCCATTTTCCCAAGATTTTTTGGGTTACGAAATAAATCCATGATTTTTGGGTTATACGGTAATGGCATACGTGACATTTTTAATCTACTCCTGTTGAGCCGACTATCCCTCTTATACGGTTGACAGCTGTAGGTAGAACTTTCAAAACGTAGGCTATATCCTCTTCTGTGTGTGCGCGGGTAACTTTCATTAGTATGCTGCCATGTGCTTCGCTGTAGTGGCGTCCGATGGCGACTAATACGTGGCTAGGTTGAAGTAGCCTTCGACTGCATGCGCTTCCGCTTGAAACGTAGACGCCGTTAAGGCTTAGTTCAATTGTTAATGCTTCTCCTTCTGCACGAAGTATGCTTACGTTAGCGTTGTCTGGGGAGCGTTTGTCCCCTTTTGGACCATTAAACCGTAAGTCATCAAGTTCAGCAAATATACCATCGACAAGTTTGTCGCGCAGTGTCCGCATTTTTGTGGCGTTCGCTTCAAAGTTCTCAAAAGCAAGCTCAGACGCTCTGGTGAAGCCGACGATTAACGGGGTGTTTTCGACCCCTGGCCAAAGTTTTTGCGTGCCAATTTGCCCTTCGAGAATGCGCTCCATGTTTATGCCACTTTTTAAGTACATCGCGCCTATACCCCTTGGACCCTGAATCTTGTAACTGCTCAAAGTGGCTAAGTCGACGTTTAGACTTTGCACGTTTAGTGGTATTCTGCCGTAGGCGTCTGAGGCGTCGGTATGGAAGAGAGCATGGGAGTTTTTAGCTTTCACAATGTCCACAGCTTCCTTGATAGGCTGGATTGTTCCAACCTCGTTGTTTACAGCTGAGATGCTGACCAGTATGGTCTCGCTATCGACTGCTTCTTTGAGTTTCTCCAGATTGACGAATCCTTCGTTGTTAACGGGGATTTTCTGTGTTATGAAACCGAATTTCTGCATCATCTCAGCTACTTGGAGCACATTGATGGGTTCAATTTCTGAGATTACGATTTTTTTGCCCTTGCTTTTCTGTGCAAATGCTGAGCCCATTATGGCGAGGTTGTTGGCTTCGGTTTCGCTTGGGGTGAAGGTGATTTCTTCGAGATTCTTGGCGCCTATGTACTTGCTGATTTTTTTAAAACTATTCATTATGACTTCGAATGCTTCCCAGCCAGGTTTGTGTGTAAGCGTTGGGTTGCCATAAGCTGTCTTGTTGAAGTATGGCAGCATAGCGTCTACAACTTCTTTGGGAACGATGCTAGAGTTTTCATTGTCTAAGTAAACCTCATGTTTGATGCCCTCGTGAAGTTTGAGAAGTTCTTTTACGTTTTCAACCATACAGTATCCTACCTGAATTTTTGGGGACAGATAAACTCGTTACTTGCTAATATCGAGTTCATATAGAAAAACGTAGCTGAAAAAAATGTTTCCGCTACGGCTAACACTATTAATTAGCGTCTTCAATATTGATAAAATATCAACTTACGGCGAGATTAAAGTGAAGATTGCAGACTTAGCTGTTCCGGAATCAGTTAGAGAAGTTCTATGCGGTTTGGGAATTGCAGAGTTATTTCCACCCCAAGAAGACACCATACGAGCAGGAGTGCTTGAAGGTCGAAATATCGTTTTGGCAAGCCCAACAGCTTCGGGAAAAACCTTGATTGCTGAACTCTGTGGTCTTAAACACGTGCTTGAGAGGGGCGGCAAAGTCATCTACCTCTCCCCGCTCAGAGCTTTGGCAAGTGAAAAGTTCGAGGAATTCCAAAAGTACACTTCAATTCGTAAGCCTGANGGCAGAAAGGTTTCTGTTGGTATGAGCACTGGGGATTTTGACAGCGCCGACAACTGGCTGGAACGATATGACATCATAGTTACGACCAACGAGAAAGCTGATTCGTTGCTTCGTCATCGCGCCAAATGGATGGACAGCATCTCGCTGGTTATTGCCGACGAAATTCACCTTTTAAACGAGGCACAACGCGGACCAACATTGGAGATTGTACTGGCAAGGCTCCTGCAAGTTAACCCTCACATTCAAATCTTAGCGCTTAGCGCAACCATAAACAACGTCGACGAAATCGCCGGTTGGCTAAACGCGAAATACATCGTTACGGAGTGGCGCCCTATAAACCTCAAAGAAGGCATTATGCTAAAAGAAGAAATCCAATACAAAGACGGCGAGGCAAGGAAAATCGAGCCTGAAACCCATCTGCCAATCGTAAACCTAGTTTTGAACACGTTGCGAAATGGTGGGCAAGCATTGATTTTTGCTTCAACACGCAAGAACGCGGTTTCTGCGGCAAAAACAGTTGCCAGCCATATGGACAAGGTGTTGGTTCCTAAAAGCGGCTCCAAACTGGTTAAGCGTACACTGGAGGAACAGGCAAGGGCCGCTTTAGAAAAGGAGGCAAAGAAGATTTTGGATGCTGGTGAACATACTCAACTCAGCGAGGAACTTGCCGATTTAGTCCGTTACGGGACAGCATATCATCATGCAGGCTTGTCAGGTGCCCATCGGAAAGTCATCGAGGACGCGTTCAAGGAACGGAAAATCAAAGTTTTAACCGCTACGCCCACTTTGGCTTGGGGTGTTAATTTGCCCGCTCGAACAGTCATAATCCAAGATTACCGTCGCTTCGAAGCTGGCTTGGGTAATTACCCCATAAGTGTNCTCGATTATAAACAGATGGCTGGACGNGCAGGTCGACCAAAATATGACAAATTCGGGGAATCAGTCCTGATTGCTAAAACCGCAGACGAAGCCGACTACCTAATGGAAAGTTACGTTCTGGCTAAGCCCGAGCGGATTTGGTCTAGATTAGCGGTGGAGAAAATCATTCGTGCCCACGTTTTGGCAACGATTGCCTCGGATTTTGCACANACCGAGCAGGGTATTTACGAGTTTTTCGGCAAAACCTTCTACGCTTACCAGTACGACGTAAAAGCAATCCAAAGTGTCATCAACAAAATTCTCCGCTTTCTCCATGATGAAGAGATGATCTACGTTGTAGGCGACAGTATTTTGGCTACCAAGTTTGGCAAACGGATAAGCGAACTCTATATCGATCCTTTATCAGGAGTAATAATCCGTGATGCTCTGCAAAGGAAACTTCCACTATTAACAGAGTTTAGCTTACTCCACTTGGTTGCTCATACACCAGATATGGGGCCGATAATGCGCCCCTACCAGCGGGAAATGGACAACCTCGTAGTGCAAACTGAAGACCACAAACAAGAACTATTCGTTGAACTCCCTGACCAATGGAGCGATCATATAGGTTACGCTGAATTTCTGGGCGAAGTCAAAACTGCGATGGTGATGAATAATTGGATTGAGGAGTTGCCGGAGGAAAAAATCATTGAACGGTTCAACGTGCAACCGGGAGACCTGTACCGAACCATCGAGACCGCCAAGTGGCTTCTGCACGCTATAGACGAACTTTCGCCAGCGGTTGGAACTAAAAACAAAGAAGTCTCAGCACTTAGTCACGAGTTGGTCGAGCGGGTTTCCAAAGGCATAAAACGTGAATTGTTACCCATCGTTTCATTGGAGGGAGTGGGCAGAGTCAGAGGGCGCATAATCTTTAACGCAGGCTACCAAACTATCGAAGACCTCAAACATGCTCCGGTCGAAGAACTCACTAGCCTGCCATCTGTGGGTCCAAGGTTAGCTAAGAAAATAAAGGAGCAAGTCGGTGGCTTCGTGAAAAAAGAAACGTGGGAAAATCTGGGGAAAGCACCAGATGAAGCTACCCAGAAAGGCTTGTTTGAATTCTAAGCTCCCTTCGCGAATTTTTCCGCTTGCTTAACTGCTGTTCCCAAATAGTTTTTGGGGTTTAGGGCTTGGTCAATTTCTTTCTTAGTGAGTTTGTTGCTTACTATTTTGTCTTCTTGGAGAATTTGCTTGAACGGTTTCTTTTCAACTGCGCTTTTTATAGTGAGTTGTCTTAGAAGTTCGTGTGCTTCTTGTCGATTTACACCCTTTTTTGCGAGTGTCATCATTACGGATTCCGACATGGCGCGTCCCTGTGTCAAAGAGAGGTTCTGTAGCATTCGTTCGTTGTCTACGCGTAGGTTTGACACGATATTACACATGAGACTGAGGATGTAGTCGAGCAGTATTGAAGATTCTGGGAGAATGAACCTTTCTGCGGAGGACTGGGTTAGGTCGCGTTCATGCCAAGTAACCATATCCTCAAGTGCAGGAGCTGTGAGGCTTCGGACGATTCGAGCTAAACCACAAACCCGTTCGCATATCTCGGGGTTCTGCTTGTGTGGCATAGTGGAGCTGCCAACCTGATTTTTAGGTTCAAAGGACTCGAATAATTCGCCAATTTCGGGTCGCTGGAGTTCGCGGATTTCAGCTGCGAAATTTTCAAGTGAAGAAGTAATCATACCGTAAATACAAATGAGTTCTGCGTAGCGGTCGCGTTGGACAATCTGCGTTGAAATCTCGGCTGCATTTAAACCTAAACGTTTCATGACGAGCTCTTGGATTTGTTCAGCATGTTCACCCAACCCTGCTTGTGTTCCGACGGCGCCGCTGACTTTTCCCGTTAAAACACGTTTTTTGCAATCTTCTAGTCTTTTGAGATGTCTGTTTACCTCATAGCCCCAGACTGCGAACTTGAAGCCCAAGGTAATCGGCAAAGCGTGTTGCCCGTGGGTCCGTCCGATCATGACGGTGTCTTTGTGTTTTGCGGCTTGTTTCTGTAAAATTTCCTTATACTCCGTTAGCTTTTTTTCAACAACCGCTATAGCATCTTTAAGCTGAAGAGCATTGGCGGTGTCGACAATGTCGTAGCTAGTTGCTCCCAAATGCACGTAAGCGCCACTTTCCCCACAGACTTCCGAGAGTGCACGCACCAGCGAGGCAATGTCATGTTTAATCTCTTTCTCAATCGCTTTCACGCGTTCAACCTTAACGTATTTGGTGGATGCCATTGAAACGATTCTTTCCGCGTCTTTCTTTGGGATGTTACCAACTTCAGCGTGAGCTAAAGCCAAAGCAGCTTCGACGTCGAGCAGTTTTTGTGTGCGTGTTTCTTCATCAAAGATTCTAAGCATTTCAGGTGTTCCATAACGCCCGGTGTCTATGGGTAAGATCGGCAAGTAGGTTTTCCTCAACGTCTAAGTTATACCGATTAAAGATTAATGTTTTGTGAAAAAAAATTTACAAAAATCGTAGGGAATTGATGCTTCTTGTATTGTAAGAAAATTAATGTTCAACCACGCACACTAGCAGAGTATTAAGAGTATTTTGGCGGGTAAAAGAAATGAAAGTTACAGTTGCAGTGTTAGATAAAAACGGCGAAGGCGCTGTTGAAACAGTTCTTAACATGTTGAATTCGTTTGATGTTGGTTTACCCTCGCATTTTGGGTTAGTTACTCCTAAGAAAAGCCTTTTCGAAAAGAACGTTGAAATCATAAAGAAACAGGGCTTAAAATCATCGACCGCTGCAGGGTATGTAACTTCAAAGCCTAAATCAAACAATGATTATGAACATCTACAGTTGGATGAGGTTGCGCTCTTCTTTGAAGGAAGAGTTTACTCAACCGTGCAGAAAACAGCTGTTATGGAAACGTTTACAAAATCACCGCTTCATTGTGAAGCCATCCTTCAAACACTAATAGAACAAGTAGACGGAGACTACTCTTTCCTAATGTTAAAGAACGGCTGGGTTGCAGCAGCACGAGACCCTATTGGGGTTCAACCTCTCTATTTCGGTGAAAACAGGAACATCGCCGCCTTTGCCACAAACCGCAAAGCTCTCTGGAAACTCGGAATAGTTAATCCTGCCTCTTTTCCGCCAGGAAATTTTGCGTTCGTTAACAAAGAAGGCTTCAAATTTAAACCCGTAAAAATCCTGACTTTCAAAGAACCCAAGCCCGTAACAATTGATGATGCCGCCAAAAACCTTCAATTCCTCCTTGAACAATCTATCCAGCGTCGAGTGTACGGCTTAAAGGAAGTCTCAGTCGCGTTTTCAGGAGGTTTGGATAGCAGTTTAGTGGCTTTTTTGGCTAATAAAAGCGGGGCTAAAGTCAATTTGTTTCATGTAAGCTTGGAGAATCAATCGGAATCTGAAGAAGCTATCGAAGCTGCGGAAGCTTTGAATTTGCCGTTGCAAGTCGATTTGTTTAAGGACTCTGATGTTGAAACGGTTCTGCCTAAAGTTGTCGAACTCATTGAGGAACCTGACCCAGTTAAAGCAAGCATCGGCGTGCCGTTCTACTGGGTAGCAGAGAAAGCAGCGGACGCAGGTTTTAAAGTCATGTTGGCTGGACAAGGCGCGGATGAGTTGTTTGGAGGCTACCAACGCTACGTTAAAGAGTACTGCAGCAAAGGCGGAGAAGTTTCAAAAACCATGTTTGATGATGTGCTTGGCCTCTATGAGAGTAATCTTGAACGGGATTTGAAGATCACCGGATTTTTTGATATCGAATTGCGTTTGCCCTTCGGCGCATTTGACCTTGCCGAGTATGCATCGACTTTACCTTTAGACTGCAAATTTGAACGGAAACCTGATACTTTAAGAAAGCTGGTTTTGCGAAGAGTAGCCCTCAATGCTGGGATGCCTAAGTCGATAGCGGACAAACCCAAAAAAGCCGTACAATACTCCACCGGAATCAACGATGCAGTAAAACGCATAGCCAAGAAACAACAAAAAACTGTAAATCAATACATAGCTTATCTGTTCCAAGAATCCAAAAAAAGCATCTAACCCGCAACATGCAATTACCTTTTTAAGCAATTCTTGATTTTCATGCCCTAACTCAAAGAAGAAGGAATTGTTTGTTCAAACATCCGTCTTTCTTCTTATCGCAGCTAAGAGTACTTTGTTTCTGATTTTTTTGACTTAATAGCATTGTCTTTCCCTTTTAGTTTTCTTTTGGTTGTTGTGGTGGGAGGTTTTTGTGCGCAAGCGTCTCTTCTTGTTGTTTTTCAGGTTAGGTTTTTGGTTTAGGTTGTTTTTTCGGGTTTGTTTGGTTGCAGCAGTGTTTCTGGAAACATTTTTTTGCATGTTGCCTTTAACCGTTTGGACGGGATGCGGACCGTTCTCCATTGGTTGTGACAACCTCTTATATAATTAGAATATTGTGGGGAAACTATTGAGGC
>JGI20214J51650_10000876_pt1 | contig 18941 bp, 19 predicted proteins | sample WetSurMetagenome_FD_51650 | JGI IMG/M metagenome (IMG submission 51650) | reverse complement strand
TCGCCGCCCGCCGCCTGGCGCAGCGCCTCCAGGCACCCGAGGGTGTCCCGGCAGGAGTTGTAGTTCAGGATGACGACAGCAACCTTCGGGGGCGAAATTACCATGGGAGATGGCGAATGGCGAATGGCGAATGGCGACTGTAAAGGGATAGGGGAAAAGCGAGAGAAACACAGGCCAAGAGCACACAGCCAGAAAACATGGGAAATGACTTCTTCATTGGATGTCGAAGGGCTCGGCTGATTCGGACACCAGCCCTCGGTTGGCCTTGGCCTTTCGGCATGCAGCAGTAACCACTGCTAGTATCTCTGAGCATTCTCTGAGAAGCTCCTCCGCCGTCCCCTTCTCGCCGAGGCCGCCCTCGCAACAGATTTCGAGCCAATACTGAGTCTCGGCTGCCTCTTTTTCCACGATGCTCATCTTGTGGATGAAGTCATTAGGCGAACTCGCCCTGCCAGCTTCACGGTAGTTGGCCCCAACGGAAGTCGCTGCCTTGGCCAGTTGGTACGACACAACGTCCGCCGATCGCGAATGTTCGAATCCACCGATGAACTGGATGATGCGGATGGCGAATCGTTTGGTTCTAGCCTCCAGTTCCTCACGCACGCTCATCGGTTTTGGGTCCTCTTTAACATTCGCCATTCGCCATTCCACATTCGACATTTCTTCACGATATGGCCGGAGGGCCGCCGAGGCGCTCGCGGAGCTTGCGCCAGTAGTAGGACCAGCCGAGGGGCTGCATCCACTCGCGCTGGATCTCTCGCCAGTGCCGGTTGTGTCTGTTGTGGCGACGTTCGCCGCGCGAGCGGCGCATGAGCTTCGCCCACTGGGCCGAGCGGTCGTGGCGCTCGGCGTAGAGGTATCCCCAGAGCCAGCCCTTGAGGAGGAAGGGTGCGTACTGCAGGAGGTACTTCCGCGGCCAGTACCGGATGGCGAGGGCGCGCAGGTTGCGGTGGAGGATGTACTTCTTCTCCCCCGAGATCTTCCCCTGCGAGCTGATGCCGCGCTTGTGGTAGACCCTCGCCTCGGGCACGAGCACGATGTCGTAGCCCTCGAGGCGGATCTTGAACGAGAGGTCCACGTCCTCGAGCAGCACGAAGAAGGCCTCGTCGAGGAGGCAGGCCTTCCGGAGCGGGGCGGTGCGGTAGACCGCCGCCGCGGCGCACGCCCCGAAGACGCGCTCTGCGGCCTTGGGCGCCTCGTCCACGGGCCGCTCGATCTGCCGGTCGCGGGCACCGGGTAGCGAGAAGAGCTCCACTCCCGAGGAGTCGATGAGGTTCCGGTCGCCGTGGCGCACGAGGAGCGGCTGGACCGCGCCCACCTCGGGGTGCTCCTCCATATAGGCCACCAGCGTGTCCAGGGCCCCGGGCGGCACCTCGGTGTCGTTGTTCAGAAGCATGATGTAGGGGAAGGCGCGGGTGATGGCCCACCGGATCCCCACGTTGTTGCCCGCCGCGAACCCGAAGTTGCTGGGGTTCTGGACGCGCTCAACCCAGGGGAAGCTCTCCTCGACGGCGTTCAGCGTCATGTCCGAGGAGCCGTTGTCCACCACTACCACGGCGTCCTGCTCCCGCGGGAAGCCCGCCTCCTCGAGGCTCGCCAGGCACGCCAGCGTGTCATCCTTGCCGTTCCAAGTGAGGATGACGATGGCGAGACGGCGGGGGCTCGAAGGCTGAAGTGGGAAGGCGGAAGGCGGAAGGTTACTGCTGTCTGTGTTCACTTCTTCGTGGCCCTGCTTTTCGCACGCTTCCCTATGGACGCCAGAATCGAGAGCAGCTGCTGCGCCTCATCAAGTAATCTTTGGGCGTTCACAGCCTCTCCCAAGGACTCCTCCACACACAGTTCAAGCCAATAGCAGGTTTCTGAAGCTTCTTTCTCAGCGATCGCCACCTTGTGTATGAAGTCGGCTTTGGATTCCGCACGTTGCGCTTCGCGGTAGTTCGCACCGATGGATGTCCCAGAGCGGGCTGCCTGATACCCGATGGTGTCGCCTACCCTACCGCGCGGCAAGGAAGAGACAAACCGCATCACCTCCAGAGCGAACCGCTTGGTGCGATCTTCTAGTTCAGTCTTGGCCATCGTTTCCGAATTCCGCTTTCCGCTTTCCGAATTGCCTTGCCTAGCCCATGTACCCGAGACCGCGGAGGCGCTCCTGGATGGCCTCGGCGTCCATGTCCTGGCGGGCACGGTCCGGGAGGCCAGCGGGAGCGAAGGCTGGCGGGTGGCCGGCGAGGTAACCCTCGGCGAAGAGGGGCTCCACGAGCTGCCCGTCGAGGAGTTCGGGGATGGGCTCGCCCAGCAGGTGGAAGAGCAGGGGCGCGACGTCGGTGATGTCCACGGACCGCGCGGGCAGGCGGCCGCTGGCGAAGGCTGGGCCCGCGCCGAGGAACAGGCCCTCCGAGGCGTGGATGCCCACGGGGTGCTTCACGAAGGGGATGTTCTTGAGCGCCTTAATGGCCGCGGCCACGCCCCACTTGTCGGGACCGAGCAGGAGGTGCGCGGCCTCGGAGGTCTTCGGGCCGTGGTAGACCCCCTCGCGGCGCTCCACCGAGGCGAAGACCGGTTCGCCGTCGGGGTCGCGCAGGGTCTTCAGGGCCTCCTCGAGCTGGTGGGAGACGACCTGGACATCGCTCGGCGCCACGGCCCCGTCGGGAAAGACGGATTCATCGTGGACGGTGATGCCGTGGCACTCGGCGGTGAGGGTCGAGGCGCGGCTGTGCCCGTGGTCCACCGCGAGGCTCAGGGGCCAGGTGACGCCGAGCTTCCGCGCCACCTTGGCGAAGAAGCGCGCGGCGCCCTTGCGGTGAACGGCGCTCAGGATGCCCGCGGGGATCTCGGCCTTGTTCCCTTCGGCGGCCTTGAGCGCGGCCTCCTCCATGCGGTGGCTCGGCGGGAATGTGGGGCGCGCGTAGTCGGGCGACAGGAAGCCCTGATCCTCGAGCCACTCGTTCAGGTAGAAGATGCCCTTGGCCGTGCAGAACCCGTGGTCGCTCACCATGAGGAGGTGGTCGTCGGGCCGCAGGCGCTCCAGCACCCAGCCGAGATAGCCGTCCGCGTCCTGGAACATGCCCAGGGCCTCGGGCGCCTCGTCGTACCGCCCCTCGACGAGCTGCGGGAAGGCCTCGTGGCTCACCCAGTCGGTCCCCGAGACCACGCAGAAGAGGCAGTCCCACGCCTCGCCCCAGAGGGCCTTGAGGCACGCGAAGCGCGCCGCCTCCAACGCCCGGATGTCCTTGAGGTAGTCCTCCACCTGCCCCCTGGCGCGCAGGGCCGTGTCGGGGAAGCAGCGGTAGGCGCGGAGCGCGGGGTACTGCTCCTTGAGCGTCTCCGGAAAGACCGCGTTGTCCCCCTGCGTCAGGAGGGAGGTGAGGGTGATGTGCTTCGTGAGGGGCGGGTAGGTCACGGGGAGGTTGATGAGGACGACCTTGCGGCCGCGCTCTTCGAGCACCTCGTAGAAGGCCTTCTCGGCGATGTCCCAGGCCTGCAGGGGCCGGAGCTTGCCCAGCGCGCCGTCGGTCTTGTTGAAGTCGAAGCAGCCGTGGCGCCCAGGGTTCACGCCCGTGGCCATGGAGACCCACGCGGGGGCCGTCACGGGCGGGTGCGCGGAGACCATGGTGGAGTGGACCGAGCGCCCCGAGAGCTTCTGGAGGTTCGGGAGCTTCCCGTCCGCCATCAGGCGGTCGAGCAGGGACCAGGTCGCCCCGTCCCAGCCCATGACGATGACCCGGCTCATGCTTGGGCCCCTTCGTTTGTCGTGGGAGCCGCCTCCTGGCGGCGAAGGGCCTCGAACGTGACCGTGCTCAATGGCCTCGGCCGCACATCGAAAACGCTATAAGGCCAGTCTTGGGGAGACTCGACCAACCCGGCGCGCACGGGATTCATCAGCATGTACTCCAGATAAGCCCCCAGGGTCTTCTCTCCACGCAACGCCTGGTCGTAGAAACCTGCCTGCCAGAGAGGGCCCCTCCGATTCAATAACCTGTTAATCCGCCCTGAAGTGAAGGTCGAGAAAGCCTTTACTGCATCCGAGAGCGTGCCCTTGCCGAGCTTCACGACCATGTGGACGTGATCGGGCATGACGACCAGGCCGTAGGGTTGCCAAATACCCCGGGCATCCATGTTCTCGATGGTCGAGGCAATCACCTGGGCCGACTGGGCTCCAGTGGGTCCGCTCGCCAGGAACTGGCTGCGACCGGCGCAACATTTTGTTATCGCGTAGACCAAGCCAACTTCTGAGTGGCGGCCGGCCCTCAGGCGTGACGAATGGTAGTCGGGCAAGGTGCTAGCTCTTTTGATTCGCGACCGGGAGGTCGCTCCCACGTTGGGAGTAGTAGTGTGTTCCCGCCTGTTCATCGATGCTGAAGTTCGCGACCGGGAGGTCGCTCCCACGTCGTTGGCTCAAGCCAGAATCACCTTGTGAGTTCACCCCGGTTCGTCCCCGCTAAAGTTCGCGACCGGGAGGTCGCTCCCACGGAACAGGGGTGCGGGCCTCATTGCGACAGCCAGTTGGTGGCCTCGACGAGGCTGGTGAAGACCCGGACACGTTCGCTCCCGGCGGTCGTCTGGCTCTGGAACATGCCCGCGTGGCGGAGGAACCGCTTGTCTTTGATCAGGATGGCCAGCTTCCTGGAGACCATGGCCTTGGGATGGAGCTTCTCCATCTCGAGGACCTGCGCGAAGCTGTCGTCGTCGATGCCCCCGAAGGTCGCTGCCGACGTGTCGAAGAGGGTGACGTGATCGGGCTGGACTCCCGGGTCGCCCGCCAGCGCCGCGAGGAAGGTCTTGACGTCTGCCAGCGTGAACCGCCCCGTGGCCCTGACGTGGACGACTCCGCCCTGATCTCTCAGGGTGTAGTTTACGGGCACCTTCTCACCTCGCTGCCCTGAAGCGGGTCACATGTACCCCAATCCCTTGAGCCGCTCCGCGAGCTGCGCCTCCTCGTCGCCGCCCAGAGCGGCCCCGCCGCCGCCCCGCAGGCCGGCGTAGGAGGTCTTCCGGATTTCGGACGCCTCGGAGAGCGCCCCCACAATCACCCGGCCGTCCATGTCGTCGCCCACGGGCAGTCCCAGCACCGCGAGGAGCGTGGGGGTCACGTCCTCGAGCGACGCGCCCATGATCTCGGCCCGCTTGAAGGCGGGCCCGTGGCAGAGGAGGATCCCGTGCATGCGGTGGGAGCCGGACTTGTCCACGCCGTACTGGCTCGCGGGGGCGAAGGCGCGCTCGGACCAGTCGATGCGGTAGGCGTACCGGCCGTCCTCCTGGATCACCAGGTCGGGCGCCCGGTCCACGTAGGGCCCCGAGTAGACCGCCTCGCGGTCGTGCACGGCGAGCGCGACGGGCGCTCCCGTGGCCGGATCCTTCAGGGCGAGGAGGCGCCCCTTGAGCTCGGCCCTCAGCGCCTCGTAGTCCGCGCCGGGCTCCACGGTGCCGTGGGGCTGGCGGCCCTTGAGGTTCAGGTAGACGGAGCGGCCCGAGACGGAGGCGTAGAAAGCCCGGGTCTTGTCCCAATCGATGAACCCGAGGGGGCTTCCGAGGGGCGACGCTTTCACGTTGGTGCGCAGCCACGTGCGCGCGCCCTGCGGCACGAGGGCCCTGATCGCCCGCTTCCACAGCGGCTTCCTCACCAGCTCCTGGGCGACGGCCTTGGGCGCGAGGTAGCCGAGGGAGCACAGGACACGGTTGAGGTAGACGTCGGTGTGCAGGGGCCCGAACCCGTGATCCGAGAGGATGACCAGGTCCGTGTCGGGGCCCATGGCGCCAAGGAGGCGCTCGATGCCCGCCTCGATGCGGCGGTAGTAGTCGCGGATGGCGTTGGCGATTCTGGGGCTCGCCTCCTCGAAGCGGGGGTGGCTCCGGTCCATGAATCGCCAGTAGAAGTGCATCACGCGGTCCAGGTCGTCGTAGACGAAGACCAGGGCCTGCGGGTCGTGCCGCTCGACCATCTTCAGGACGAGGCGCTCCTGCGTGTCGGTGAGGGCGTAGAGCTCGTCGAGGAAGCCCTCGTAGTCGCCGCGCTCGATGAGGTGGTGGTCGGCGCCTATGCGGAAGGTGGGGAACTCCTTCCGCAGGGCGTCCTTCTCGCCGTCGGGATGCACCCAGGGCCCGGTGAGGCCGGGCGTGCCCATGCCGGTGATGAAGAACCCGGGGACCTGGTCGGCGGGATAGGTGCTGGGGACGTTGAAGACCCCGACCTTCCGGCCGTGGCTCCCCAGGATCTCCCAGAGGGCCGGTGCCTTGCGGTCCACCGAGGAGATGACGCGCGGGCTCTCGGCGCCGGGGTCGAGGGTGAAGAAGTCGAAGATGCCGTGCTTCCCCGGGTTCACGCCCGTGAAAGCCGTGGTCCACCCCGGGGGCGTCAGGTTGGGCGTCACGGAGCGGAGCGGCCCGTGCGCCCCCTCGTCCATCAGGCGCTTGAAGAGCGGCAGGTCGCCCGACTGGGCCCACGGGCCGATGAGGTCCCACGTCGCGCCGTCGAGTCCGACCACGAGGAGCTTGCGCATCGGGCTCACCAGATCCTGACCCGATCCGCGGGGGCCAGGTAAAGCTTCTGGCCCGGCTTCACGTCGAAAGCGCCGTACCAGGCGTCGAGGTTGCGGACCGAGTCGGCCCGGTACTCGGCGGGCGCGTGGCCGTCGGTGAGGACCTGCTGGCGGAGCGCCTCCTCGCGGGACTTCTCGCGCCAGCTCTGCGAGTAGCCGAGGAAGAACAGCTGGTCCCCCGTGAAGCCCTCGGCGGCCGGCGCCTCTTTCCCCCCGAGCGAGAGGCGGTAGGCGTCGTAGGTGGCGGCCAGGCCGGCCACGTCGGCGATGTTCTCGCCGAGGGTCACCGTGCCGTTCACCGCGAGGTCCGGGAAGGGCCGGTAGGCGTCGAACTGCTTCACGAGGAGGGCCGCCGCGGCCTTGAAGTGCGCCAGGTCCTGGTCGGTCCACCAGTTGTCGAGCTTGCCCCTCTCGTCGAAGAGGGACCCCTGATCGTCGAAGCTGTGGGAGATCTCGTGGCCGATGGTGGCCCCCGTCATGCCGTAGTCGATGACCTCCGGCCGCGAGGGGTCGAAGAACGGCGGCTGCAAGATGGCCGCGGGGAAGTTCATGGCGTTCATGACGGGGAGGTTCACGGCGTTCACCGTCTGCGGCGTCATCACCCACTCGTCCCGGTCCACCGGTCGCCCGAGCTTGCCCAGGGCGCGCGCGAGCTCGAACGCCTCGGAGCGCTCGGCATTGCCGAAGGCGTCGGCGCGGTCCACCGCGAGCGCCGAGTAATCGACCCACTTGTCCGGGTAGCCCACGCTCACCTTGAGCGTCGCGAGCTTGGCCTTGGCCCTGGCCTTCGTCGCGGCAGCCATCCACGGGAGAGCGTCGATGCGTCTGCCGTAGGCCGCGATGATGTTCTGCACCATGGCCTGCGCGCGGGCCTTCTCGGAGGGCGGGAAGTACTTCGCCACGTAGAGCTTGCCGACGGCGTCCCCGAGGGCCTCGTTGGTGGCGTCCACGGCGAGGCGCCAGCGGGGCTGGAGCTCGGGCGTGCCGGAGAGGGTCCGGCCGTAGAAGGCGAAGCTCTCCTCGAGGAAGGCCTTGGGGAGGACCGGCGCGGCGTGGTCGAGTACCCGGAAGATGAGGTAGTCCTTCCAGGTCTCCAGGGGTTCGCTGGCCACGAGCGCGGAGATCCCGGTGACGGCACTCGGCTGCCAGACGGCGAAGGTCTCCTGCCGGCCCAGGCCCGCGGCCTCGAAGTAGGCCGTCCAGTCCATCCCCGGCGCGCGCGCCGGGAAGTCCTTCCGGGACCAGTGGTTGTTGCCCTTGCGCACGTCCCAGGCCTCCGCGCGGGTCCAGTGCACCTTGGCGATGGCCTTCTCCAGGCCCAGGATCCTCGCGGCCTTGGCGTCGGCGTCCGCCACGCGGGCCAGGCGGAGGGTCGCGGCGATGTGCGCGCGGTAGGCCTCGCAGATCTTCACCATCTCGGGCGAGGGGCTGAGGTAGTACTCCCGGCTGGGAAGACCCAGGCCCCCCTGGAGCAGGAAGGGGCTGTACTTCGAAGGGTCGTCGAGGTCCTGCGCCACCCAGAGGCCGAGGACGTTCGGGGTGTGAAGCTTGGCCGAGTTGAGGACGTCCACGTCGGCGCGGAGGGTCCCGCCCAGCGCGGCGCTCAGGGTGCGGCGGTCGGCGATCTTGGCGATCCTCTCCAGCGCGGGCTGGAGGGGGGCGATACCCCTGGCCTCGATGGCGGCCGCGTCCATGTAGGCGCTGTAGAAGTCCGCCACCTTGCGGACCTCCGCCCCCGCGGGCGCGGGCTTCGCGACCGCCTCCTGGATGAGGCCTTGGACCCTCGCGTCGGTCACGTCCACGACCTTGTCGAAGATCCCCGCCGAGCTCTGGTCGGGGGGGATGACGGCCGTCTTGAGCCAGCCCCCGTTTCCGTAGGCGAAGAAGTCGTCGCCCGGGGCCACGGCGCGGTCCATGCCGGCCTTGTCGATCCCATCGGGGAAGGACAGCGGCGCCGGGGGCTCCGCGGCGCAGACAGAGACGGGGAGCAATACCAGCCCCGCGAGGAGGACCAGGGATGGCGGCGTGAGTTTCGTCCGAGCAGTCATCTTGCGGGATTCTCCTGGTGCGGGGGTCAAGCGGCGCCCGAACGGATCGAGCGCACCTTGGCGAGGGCCCGGCGGAGCAGGTCCGCGTCCTCGGGCTCGGGCTTGAGAACGAGCCACATGGAGGCGAAGGAGAGGAGACCCACGGGGGCGCCGGCCCACGGCCCGAAGGCGTAGAAGGCGCCCGAGCCCAGGAGGACCGCCGTGAGCACGATGAGGATGGGTTTCAGGATGGTCCGGTCCCAGGGGCCGATCTTGAGGATCAGCCAGATCTCCAGGGCCCGCGCCAGGTTCACGGTCACGAGGGACGCCGCCGCGGCGGCCGCGGCCCCCGGCCCGCCGAAGCGCGGCACGAGCAGGAGCCCCAGGCCCAGGTTCCCCAGCCCGAGGAAGAAGGAGTTGACGAGGTTGATCTTGGGGTGGCCCGTCATGGTGATGAGCGTGCCGTTGGCCCCGAGGGTGGCCGAGAACATCTGGCCCGCGGCGAGGATGCAGAGGACGACGAACCCGTCCCTGAAGTCCTTCCCGAACAGGTGGAGGATCAGCGGACCGGCCAGGGTCAGCGCCAGGCCCACGCCGCACCCCATGAGGAACAGCCACCGGGTGGAGGTGTGGAACAGCCGCCTGAGGGCCGCGAGGTCCCCCTTGCCCATGAGGCCCGAGAAGGACGGCGCGAGGGACGCGCCGAGGGCGTCGGTGGGCATGCTCACCCCCTGGGCCAGGGCCCAGGCGATGCTGTAGACCCCGACCTCCGCCGCCGGCCGGAACACGCCCATCACGAAGATGTCCGAGCGGAGCACGAAGAGGCTCAGGAGGTTCATGAACATGACCGGCGTGGAGAACGCGAGGAGCTCCCGCCAGTGGGCGGCCTCGTGCCCGGGGTCCCTCGGCACCTCCCTCAGCTTCTTGCGGAACCAGAAGGCGGAGATGACCGAGACGGCGAAGGCCGCGGCCACGAAGCACCCCAGGACGAAGGGCAGGGTGCTGAGGGTGAACCACCCCGCGACGAGCAGGAGGCTGAAGATCAGCGGATGGGCGATCCGCTCGATGATGACCTTGGCCCGGATCTGCTTGAGACCCTGCAATCCGCCGGCGCAGATGGCGTAGAACACCAGGAACGGTAGCGCGATGGCGAGCCCGACGAGGGCCGGCAGGAGGCCCTTCTTCTGGAACAGGGTCTCGGAGGCCCAGGGCGCCAGGCCGATGATGAGGCCCATCCCCACGAGGCTCGAGACCACCGCGGCGAGGAAGGCCGCGCGGACGACCCACCTCAGCCGACCCCACGCCCCCGTGCTCGCCGAGGAGGCGATGAAGTGGACCATGGACGTGGGCAGCCCGAGGCTCGCGGGCACCGTCACCACCGTCACGACCTGGTTCGCCAGCGCGTAGAGGCCGTAGAACTTCGGCCCGAGCATCCTCGTGAGGATGATGTTGTTGCCGTAGCGGATGGCCGCGCCGAGCAGGTTGATGATCCCCGCCCAGCCGCCCTCGCGCGCCACCTCCCGGTGGTCCGCGGAGTGGTCGGGCGCGCCCTCGGGCACGATCTCGGCCTGGATCTTCTCGGCCTCTTCGAGGATGGGTTCGGTCATTCTCGCGCCGGGCTCACATGTACCCCAGGGACTTGAGGCGCTCGGCGACCTCCGCGTCGGCGCTCGAGGCGCTGCCCCAGGAGGCCTGCGCCTCCCCGCCCGCGGCCAGGATGGCGTCCAGCTTCGCCTTGAGCCCCGCCTGCGCCGACTCGTCGCTCCTGGGCTCCGAGTCCCTGGTGAAGAGGCTCCCCTCCTCCATGTGGAGGCGCCACTTGTTGTCCGACCCGGGGACGCGCTCCGCGTAGACGTGGTGGCGGTCCCTCACGGCGCGCATGAAGTTGTCCACGTGCTCGGAGAAGGCCACCTCGTGCCCGGGCGCCGTTCCCTCGGCGACGGGGGCCAGGTCGTGCCCCATGTAGAGGGGCTCCTCGAACCCCGCGAGGGCGGCCACCGTGGGGGCGAGGTCCACGTGCTGGACGATGGCGTCCACGCGCTGTCCCGCGAGGCGCCCCTTGGGGAACTTCACCCGAAGGGGCACGCGGATGGTCGTGTCGAAGAGCTTCTTGTGGGCGCAGTAGACGTCGTGGTCCCCCAGGAGGCACTCGCCGTGGTCGGCGGTCACCATGACGAGCGCGTCGTCCCAGAGGCCGGCCTTCTTCAGGTTGCCGAAGAACCGGCCGAGGCAGTCGTCCTGGTAGGCGACCGCGGCGCGGTACCGCTGCGGGAAGTGGTCGATGGGCACCTTCCAGTCGTACTCGGGGAAGTCGGGGGAGAACCAGCCCCGGTCCGCGATCTGGTCGCGCACGCTCTGGGGCACGAAGTACGCGGAGCGGACGTACTGCTGGAGGAAGGTCGCGGGCGCCTCGTAGGCCATGTGGGCGTCGAAGCAGTGCATCCAGAGGAAGGCGTCCTTCTTGCGCTTGACGCTCCGGAGCCACTTGAGCCCGCGCTCGAGCGTCATGGAGGCGTCGCTGCGCCGCCCGAAGTAGCGCCGGGCCAGGCGCGCCGCGATGGAGCGGTCCTCCGAGGGGGGGAAGCGCGGGTCGGGCCGCCCCACCTGGTTCCCCAACAGGAGCGCGAGGAAGTCCACGCTCGTGAAGGCCCGGCAGTCCCAGCCGCGCTCGTGGAGGCGCATGGGCAGGGCGTGGGCCGGGAGGGCCTTCTGGCTGAAGTTGGAGTAGACCCCGTGCTGGAACAGGTAGTTCGAAGTGAGCATGCTCAGGTGCGAGCTGAGCGTGTTCTGGCTCTGCGCGAACGCCTGCGTGAAGGTGGTCCACTCGGGCGCCAGCGCGTCCAGGTTCGGCGTGAGCCCGGAGCGCTCCTCCAGGATGTCGGCCCGGACGCAGTCCAGCGTGATCAGGATGGCGAGCATGGGGACCCTTAGGAATTGGGAATTGCGAATTGGGAATTTCGAAACGGGAGGACTACGAACTCAATCCGCAATTCGAATTTCGAAATTCGGAATCAGTCGATGGAGGCCGTGTCGTGGGGCACGGGCTTGAGGTTGGGGTACTTGGCCTCGTACTCGGCGGCGCGGTCCTTGGGGTAGATGACGCGCAGGGTGCGCGTCCGGTGGTAGTCCTTGCCCACGGTGTAGAAGGCCTGGGCCTCGTTGCCGCAGGTGCACGAGGTGTGCGGGCAGCGCCCGGGCGCCTCGTCGAGCTTCAGGTCGTCGGTCAGGATGTTGCCCAGGGAGCGGCGCTGGATGCGCCTCTGCTGCATCTTGGCGGGCCAGTCCTTGTTGATGCGCCAGGCGAGCTTCTGCCAGAGGTTCCAGGGCAGGTTGCGCTCCATCCCGCACCGCAGGACCTTGCCCTCGCCCGAGAGGTAGATGTAGCGGTTCCCCGCGAGGCACGGCTTGCCCTTGGGGTTCTCGCGCTCCACCAGCATCCGGTAGTAGTGGTCGGCGAAGAGGAACTCGGGGAGCTCGGCGCGCTCCTGCGCCGTGTAGGCCTCGGGGTAGGGCACGTGCTCGAAGGCCCCGTTGTACTCGTTGGAGATGAAGGGCACGCCGAGGGCGTCGAGGCGCGCCTTGTACTTGCGCATGTACTCGAAGCGGTCGGGTTTGGCCACGTAGCCGACGAAGACGAGGACGCCGCGCTTTTGGATTATCTCGATGCGGCGGAAGAACCCCTCGATCTGCTCATCGGTGAGCTGGGTGTCGTGGATCGTGCACCCCATCCCCACCTTCGTGCAGTCGGCCTTGTTCAGGAACGCCTCCACCTTCTCGTCCGAGGCGATCATGTTCGTGGAGAAGGAGACGCCCTCCACCTTGGGGTGGTGGGAGAGGCGGATGACGCCCTCCTGGATCTCGGGGCTGAGGAAGATTTCGCCCTCGACCCCCAGGCGGATGACGAGCCGGTAGGGCTGGGCGAGGAGGCGGTCGATGATCTGGTCGAACCGGTCGGGCTTGAAGTTCACCGGGCGCTTGGTCCACTCCGCGATGCAGTAGGGGCACTTGAGCGAGCACTTGGTGAACTGGAGCTGCCAGCGGACGCGCAGGACCGGCAGGGCCCGGATCGCCTCGGGGGAGAGCTCCGCCCCGGAGGGGGAGGCGCCGCTACGGATCGTCACGGGTGCGTCCATCGTGTGGGGCCTTTATAGGAGGTGGGCCAGCAGGAGCCCGGGCACATCCTCGATGTGGGGCCGCTTCTCGGGAAGGGGCCTCGTACCGAGGAGGAACGCGTCGTGGCGCGTGTGCATGCCGGTGAAGTGCGTGCGCCCGAAGACCTCGGGGCGCTTGATGTTGCCCTTGAGGTCGTAGCCGTCGTTCGTCAGCAGGACGAGGTCGGGCGCCTTGTCGAACTCGGGGCCCTCGTAGATCTGCTCGGGGAAGAACACGTCCTGGATGACCTTGTGGCCCTCGTGCTCGAGGGCGAGGAAGAGGTCCTTCAGCTCGTGCTTGAGCCTGGCCACGTCGTCGTGCTCCACCGTGCCCTTGGGGTAGCGCCCCTTGCGGTGGATGTAGATGCGCGAGGGGTCGAGGGCGAAGGCGCGGCTCCCGGCCGCGATATCGGCGAAGGAGTCGGGCGGGTCCTTCTCCCAGGAGAGGTACCCGGCGTTCACGAGGTGGCGGTTCACGTAGACCTCGCTCTTGATGCCGCAGAAGCCGTGGTCGCTCATGAGGAGGCACAGGTCCTGCTCTCCCAGGCGCTCGAGCAGGCGTCCGACGACCGCGTCGGCCTTGGCGTAGAAGGCCATGGCGCGGGCGTGGTCCGGGTCGGCCTCGTTCTCGGCCGCGTGCCACTGGAAGTGCTGGAGGCGGTCGGTGCCCGTGATGATGGCCACGAAGAGGTCCCAGTCCTCGTTCTTCCAGAAGTGGTCGAAAGCCTTCTCGCGGGCCGCGAGGGTCTCGTCCAGGTCGCGGTAGAGGTGGTCCGCGTCGGCGCCCTTGCTCGTGTCCACGTCGATGCGGTAGCCCATGCCCTCCAGCGCCGGGAGGATCGTGGGCGGGTGCACGGCCTTCTTCAGGTCGATGGCCACGAACCCCGAGACGAGCACCCCGTCGTGGGGCCGGGCGGGGTAGGTCCCGGGGAGGTTGATGACCACGGAGCGCTTGCCCCGCTTGCCGAGCCTGTCCCAGATGGTCTCGGCCTTCAGGTGCGGGTAGCTCGGGAAGTACATCTGGTACGTCCCGGGCTTGAGGTCCATGAACCCGTAGATGCCATGCTTGGCCGGGTTCACGCCCGTCATGAAGGAGGACCAGCTGACGGAGGAGATCTCCGGCAGCGTGGCATCCATCTGCTTGAAGTGGGAGGGACCGGCGGCGGCGAGGCGGCCGAGGTTGGGCGTGACGCCCTTGGCGATCAGCTGCTGGAGGAGCGTGTAGGGCACGCCGTCCAGCCCGATGAGGACGGCGCGGGGTTTCTTCTTCGGGATGAGTTTGCTCAGGAAGGCCAATGGAGACTCCGAAAGAATCGGGACTGGGTGATTAGGTGACTGGGTAACTAGGAACCCAGGAGCCCATCAATTAGGGCAGAGAGCCGCTTGCAGACCTCCAAGAGTTCAGAATGCCGGACGTCCGTCAGGTATTCCAGGCGACGAGCAATCTCAAGGTGGGTTTCAAGCTCGCTCAGAGAGGCTCGGGCGACGTAGATGTACTGGTCCTGCTCTTTTTTGCTCTTGCGGGCGCACCCTTCAGCTATGTTTGAGGGAATGCTCACCGCCGCACGCCGTATTTGGCTCGTTAGGCCGTAGGTTTCTTCTTTTGGAAACTCTCGCGTCTGCCGGTAGATTCCAGTCACCAGGTCCATCGCAATCTTCCAGGCATCCAATCGCTCGTGCGGCCGCAATGTAGGTCTCGTTTCTTGTTTTCCTAGTCCCCTAGTCCCCTAGTTCCCTAGTTCCCTAGTCCCCTAGTTCCCTAATCCCCCAGTAACCTAGTCATCAGAGCGTCCCAGCACTCTTCAGGCACCTTCAAATTCCCTTCGCCGGTGCCCAGGCTGATGTGGGGGCGGTTCGTACCGTGGAAGTCGGAGCCTCCGGTGGCGAACAGGCCGTGCCTCTCCGCCAGGGCCAGGAACCTCCGGGTGTCCTCCTCGGTGTGGTTACGGTAGTAGCACTCCATCCCCTGGAGCCCGGCGCGCGCCAGGCGCTCGACCATGGCGTCGAGGTCGGCGTCGTCTTTGGCTTTCAGCTGGAGCGGGTGCGCGAGGACCGCCACTCCGCCCGCGGCGCGGATCGCCGCCACGCTCTCCTCGGGGCTGAGGCGCACCTTGTCGAGGTAGGCGGGCTTCCCCTTGGCGAGGTACTTGTCGAACACCTCCTGGGTGCTCTGCGCGTACCCCTTCTCCACCATGACCTGCGCGAAGTGGGGCCGCCCGACGACGGTGCCGCCGGCCTTGGCCGCCACCTCCTCCATCGTGAGCTCGAGGCCCAGGACCCTGAGCTTCTCCACGATCTTGGGGTTGCGCTCCCGCCGGGCCCGCTGGACGTACTCGAGCTTGTCGAGCAGGTCCGGCGAGGCCTCGTCGAAGCCGTAGCCGAGGATGTGCATGGTGCCGGGCTGGAGCTCGGCGGAGATCTCCAGCCCCCCGATGAAGGCGATGCCCTGGCGCTCGGCCTCGGACCGGGCCTCGGAGAGCCCGGCCACGGTGTCGTGGTCCGTGAGGGCCATCCGCGTCACGCCCGCCGCCTTGGCGCGCTGGACGAGCTCGGAGGGAGAGTAGGTCCCGTCCGAGCACGTCGAGTGCATGTGCAAATCAATCATCGAAGGAGTCCTTCGCATCCGTGACTGGGTGACTAGGTGATTAGGTGACTAGGAAGGACCCACTGCCTAGTCCGCGCTTCTTTTCCTAGTCCCCTAGTCCCCTAGTTCCCTAGTTCCCTAGTTCCGACCGCCAGAGGCCTACCCTAAATATCCCAGGTCGCGCAGGCGGTCCGCCACGGCCTTCTCTTCCTCGGCGCCGTAGTCGTCGCCCACCACCGCGGGGATGTAGCCCAGCATCTCGAGGGTCTTGAGGATGCGGGCGCAGGACTGCTCCGCGGGCTCGTCGCCCGTGTGGACGAGGCACTCGGGGTTGAGGGGCGCCTCGTAGGGGTCCGACACGCCGGTGAAGTTCTTGATCTCGCCCGCGAGTGCCTTCTTGTAGAGGCCCTTCACGTCGCGGTCGCTGAGCTTCTCGATGGAGCACTCGCAGTAGACCTCCACGAACCCGGCGCGCCCGTCCACGCTGGCGCGGACCTCGTCGCGGATCTCGCGGTAGGGCGAGATGGCCGCGGTGATGGCGCAGACGCCGTTGCGCGCCAGGAGCTTGGCCACGTAGCCGATGCGGCGGATGTTGGTGTCGCGGTCCTCCTTGGAGAACCCGAGGCCCTTGGAGAGGTTCGTACGCACCTCGTCGCCGTCGAGGATCTCGACGTTGACGCCGCGCTCGAGGAGGCGCTCCTCCACCATCTTGGAGAGCGTGCTCTTGCCGGAACCGGAGAGGCCGGTGAACCAGAGGATGAAGCCCTTTTTCATGGAAACACTCCTTCGAAGGGTGCCTGTGTTTGCGGGAGCAGGGAGCAGGAAGCAGGGAGTAGATAGATCAAACCCACTCGGATGCCTCTTCCTTGCAACGCTCCTGTTGGTGACGGATTAGGCCATTGAGCATCAAATTGATCCTGTCGACTCGGCGTCGCAGGCCTGCGACCGCATCGCCGGGGAGTTGCCCGACTTCCTGAGCGATGATCAGCAAGGTATCCACTTCACTTAAGGACCCGCGGGCGATCAGGTAGAAGCGGGCCATCTCGCCCGCCGACCCTCGTCCAGCCCCCTCCGCGATATTCGACGGGACGCTGACCGCCGCTCTGGTCAGCTGGGAGATGAGTCCGAACTTTTCACTCGAGGGCATCAGGGCCGACGCCCCATAGACGGCCTTGACGAGCTCGATGCCCTCCTTCCAGGCGTCGAGCCGTTCGTGGGGATGGGGGGCCCTGGCCTTGTCGGCTCCCTGCTCCCCGCTTCCCGCTCCCGTCATTCAATGACCTTCCCGATCATGTCCTCGGGCACGGGGACGCCGAGGGTGGAGAGCACGGTGGGGGCCACGTCGTAGAGGCGGACGCCCTCGCGCTTGCCGGGCTTCACGCCGGGGCCGGTGAGGATGAACATGCCGTTCTGCGCGTGGTTGGCGTCGTCCGGGCCGGTGTCGTTCTCGAACACGTGGAGGGCGTCCATACCCACGCTCCCGGCGCTGCGCCACGCCAGGTCCCCGAAGTAGACGATGAGGTCGGGCGCCACGTTGTTGACCTTCGTGTAGAGGTCCTCGGGCTTGTGGGCCTTCGTGCCGATGGGGTTGCCCTTGTCGTCGCCGAGGGCCTCGAGCTTGGCCTTGATCATGTCGCGGGTCTTGTCGTAGTCCCCGGGCTCGATGATGCCCTGGGGCTCGCGGCCCTTCACGTTCATGAAGATGCGGGAGTAGTAGCCGCCCTCGCCCCAGCACACCGTCTTGGACCAGTCGATGTCGGAGGTCTTGAGCTTGCGCTGCTTGGTGGGTTTCTCCTTGAGCGTGAGCAGCCCCTCGCGCATGAAGAACTCGTTGACGCACACCGCGCCGGCCATGGTGCGGGCGCCGTGGTCCGAGACGACCCAGATCTGGGTGTCCTTGGGCAGGAGGGGCAGGACCGTGCCGATCTGCTCGTCCACGTACTTGTAGTAGTCGCGGATGGCGAATTCGAACTTGTGCCCCTTCTCGTAGAGGCGGTGGTTCACGTCGTGGTAGCGCCAGTAGGCGTGGTGGATGCGGTCCACGCCCATCTCCACGAAGATGAAGAAGTCCCACTCCTTCGTCTTGACCCAGTCCCTCACGACCTTGAAGCGGCGCCGCGTCATGACGTAGATCTGGTCCAGGAGGGCGTCCTTGTCGTCGGTGCGGAACTCCTTCACGTCGATGATGTAGTCACCCTCGGCCAGGCGGTCCAGCTCGTACTTGGCCTCGTCGGGCCAGGTGTACTGGTGGTCCTTGTCGGGCGTGAGGAAGCAGCCCACGAGCGTGCCGTTCAGCGGCTTGGGCGGGTAGGTCTGGGGCACGCCGAGGGCTACCGAGCTCTTGCGGTTCCGGCTCAGGATCTGCCAGATCGTCTTCTCCTTCACGTAGGCCGCGTTGGCGAAGTAGAGCTCGTCGTAGTCGTAGGACTTCCGGTTCCGGAAGCCGTAGAAGCCCAGGGTGCCGGGGTCCTTGCTCGTCATCATGGCCGTCCAGGCGGGCACGGTGATGGGCGGGTCCGTGGAGCGCAGCTCGCCCCAGGCGCCCGAGTCGGCCAGCTTGGCCAGATTGGGCAGCTCGTCGCGCCACTGCTCGAAGACGAGCTGCGGCGCCATGCAGTCCATGCCGAAGATGAAGACCTTGTCAGCTTTCACGTGGGTAGTCCTCCGTTGAAAGGAAGCGGGGAGCCGGTAGCGGGTAGCAGAAGACGCAAGGCTGGTTGGTCAGACTCCCTGCTCCCTGCTTCCAGCTCCCGATGTCTCTTATAAGTACCCCATGCTCTTCAGTCGCTTGCGGATGGCCTCGATCTCCTGGGCCGAGAGGGAACCGTCCATCTCGCCCTTCTGGTGGGCCACGATGTCGCGCAGGATGTACACGACGAACTCCGTGACCGATGCGAAGCCGGTGCCCTCGATGAGCTGGGAGAGCCTCTTGTACAGGGGGCGCGGAATCTTGAGGGTTACGCGTGGCTCCATGTGCACTCCCTAAAAACTCAATTTGCTGGCCAAATTTTTTTCAGTTCACTCCGCCCAGCTGGGACGCGATCTGGCGGAAGCGGGCGATGACCTCCATCTCGTGTCGCGCCTCGTCCTTCGCCATGGCCTCGAGGACCTCCCTCAGGACCGGGTCGTCACAGAGCTGGGCCGCCTCCTCGTAGCGCAGGCGGGCCTGGCGTTCCGCCTCGGCGGCCTCCTGGAAGATCTCGGCGAGCTTCTCCATGCGTTGGGTCATAGGGTCTCCTGTCGGGAGCTGGGAGCAGGAAGCAGGGAGGGGACCAGCCGCGGGCTCCGTTTCCGGCCCTTCATCCCCGCCGCTTCCTGGCTGCTATCGGCTCCGTGCGACCAATTGCCTCGCGAACTCGTCCAGCACCGCATAGTACGGGCCGATGCTGGGGATGAAGTGGCGCTCGTGGCGGGAGTGCGGGCCGACGCCGCTCTGGCCCCAGACCACGGCGTTGCCTCCGGGGGCGAACCGCGCAGAGGTCCCCGCCAGCTTCTTCCCGACCCTCGGCTCTGAGCCCGAGACCTTGCGGGCGGCCGAAAGGAGCTTCACCAGGTGCGGGTTCTCCGGCGGGCAGGCCACGCCGCCCTCGTGGACGTCGGCGATCAGGTCGAGGCCCCGTTCGCCGCAGAAGGTCCGGAGGGC
>JGI20214J51650_10000873_pt1 | contig 19000 bp, 15 predicted proteins | sample WetSurMetagenome_FD_51650 | JGI IMG/M metagenome (IMG submission 51650) | reverse complement strand
TTTTTTTATTCTGCCTGAACCGATGCACGGCCTCCTTTTACACTTTCAACTCTTACCGTGAATCTATTTCCGTCTTTTACAATCCATTTCAGATCAACATGCTCGTAACCTGCTATATTTGAGATCTCCATGCGCTGAGCGTTCTTCTTTTGCTCTTTATTTATGTTATTGTCTTTGTCAGCTACTATCATACCGGCCACAACAGATCCTCCATCAAGATAAACATAATCAGGAGGATCGATTTTTAATTTCAGATTACTGGCCGAGTGCGTTGGAAGCATTCTCATGTTCTCAACAGTAGCTGTGACTTCTTTGAGGCCTCCTGACAGCTTCTTAACTTTTATATCTCTCACTTCCAGCTTAGGTGACTGATAAGAGTTGTAAATACAGAAAGCGGCATTGCGGTGTGCATCTGTTTCAAGGAGGAAACCAGGGTGAATTCTGCCAAAGTTTTTGCTGAAACCACCTACCTCAATTTCGCCATAAACAGGATGAGTAACCTTCTGCCATGGAATAAATGCATCTTCAAATAACAGTAGCTTATCAAACTGATATTCATCGGTCCGGGCGGTATCATAAAACATCAGGTAGCTGTTCCACAACTCATTAGAAAAGACAAAACAGCCCATCTCTCCATGCCACCAGTCGAGCTCACCACCATAGACGGTATACATATCTTTCCAGATAGTAAGTAGTTTATACCCTGGTATAATTAACTCACCTTTTTTACCTATGGAATTTATTACTTCATCATCTGACCAGCTATAGGCTTCAGCACCGCCCCCTTTAACTGATGGCCCTCTCAGTATCATCCCTCCTGAATTATGGAAAGATTGTGAACCTGTTATATTCCTGTGTTTCATTGTAAAATCGCGAACAGCCTGATTCTCAGGTAATGAGAACGGGTATTTGTATGCCCCGTTCTGGACATAGTTCGGTTCCCAGTTAAAACCCCAATCGCGGTTACCATCGTAACCACCGGGTCCGTCTTCATTTACCAGACCGTCCCCATCGTTATCAATGCCTTCAGGACCAAGTAGTTCGTANTCTCCCTTTNCCCCCGACTCAACGCGGAGCAGTCTGCGCGGGTCCTTCGGATCCTCTATGAACATGCCATTTGGATTTGTTCTTCTCATCTGGCTGATATTCTTATCACCGTTGAGATCATCATAGCCATCTTCATCAAATAAACCATCCCTGTCATTGTCGGTCGGTACAAGACCCGATCGCGGAGGAACACCAACATTGGTGAAATACTCTCTTCCATCAGGATTGATGGTTGGAGCAATATAGAATGTTTTATCCTTTAAAAGTTGTTTGATAAATGCATTATCATTATACATTTCACATAGATACCAAGCTGTATACATTGCCATCTCAGTTCCCTGTATTTCGATGGAATGAATATTGCCATCAATCCAGAATCCTGGTTTACTATCAGGTGTCTGAACTTTCTTATCAGTTATTGTAAGGACGTAAATATCGCGCCCCTGGTATGATTTACCCGCTGATTCCATCGTAACAAGATCGGGATATGCTTTCGCAAGCCTGGTACAGATGTCGACAACCCCTTCATATGTGTAGTACCTGTTCCATGATACCTGTACCCTGGGATTCTCAGGTGACCCTGCAGCCTTGAAGAACAACTCTTCATTCTGTCCTTTCAAAGGAAGTGAAAGGAGAAAGGATATTAATGTCGGGATTATGATTGAAAATATCTTTTTCATGATAAAAAATTTCAAATGGGTTACTTAAGATCGATTGTTGTTGTTACTGTTCCGGTATTTAATGCACCAGCCATAACTTTTGCTGATCCTTTTCCGTTTATCAGCCAGCTGAATTCGGCAGATTGATCCCCGTCAAGTGTTTCGACTTTCTGTACTTTTCGTCCGCTGAGAAAGGTCTGACCCGAACCAGGTTCAAATGATATCCTCATGATACGGGTCCAGTAATTGTTTTTACCAACTTCAGCACAGGTAGAGAATATTCCTTTATTATGTAGCTTTAATGTAACTCTGAATATATTCTCCCCGGCATTTTCAGTCTTTATATCGAGAAACTCAAGTTCGGGATGCATAGCTGCAATTGCAGTAATGAATTTATAGTTTTTTGTGATTAACGCATCAAGGGTATCAGCTGGTGGATTGATCAATGCAAACGGTTTTATTCCACCAACCTCAGTTTTTCTGCCGGCAAAATCAGGATGTTTTATTTCGGTCCATGGAACAAAAACATCATTTATTTTATTCTTTTCTGCAAACTTAAGAAAGGCAACCTCTGAATTTTTCCCCTTCTCGAGGGGGAACCACCACGCAGGAGTTGTGAAACTATATCTTCCGTAATGATAATATGCCCACTCAGCGAAGTTCCCGGGTGAAGTCATTGTTGCAGGAACTCCTTTTGCCCCGGTGATCTCATGATATTTTTCCGAGACAAGTTTATTGACAACTTCATCATTTTTCATAATTGATGTGATCTTGCTGTCGCCCTGCTCCATTCCCTGGAAACGATCTGCACCCTGTCCTGATCCTTGTGACTGAGCAGTACCCTGTCGTTCACTGGCTTTCCAGGGTTGTCCGAGGTTATCCTGCGGTCCAAATGTAAAGACAGCGTAAATATTAAACCTGTCAAAAAGAAAATCGGCTACAGCCTTGGTTTCGGGTTCCGAAACAGGATAAAGTCCGGCATTCTGACCATAAGCTTCATAGTTAAAACTGAAATTACGATTAAAATTTACTCCTCCGGGACCATCTTCATTCAATTGACCATCTTTATCATTATCAGTACCCTCAGAGTAAACAAGGTAGCTTCCGGTTTGTCCCTTTGAAAGATCGGCAGTAACCATGATTCTTTTATCCTCTTCACTTTCAATATAATTTCCTGTAGGATCAGTAATGCGTATAAGGGTAATAAAGCCATCTTTATTCAGATCCTCAAAAGGATCTTCGTCAAGAACGAAATCCCTGTCATCATCAGTTGTCCTGCTGTTTACATTTCTTTCATATCTTAAATCTGAAAAGAATTGCTCAGTTGCATCGGGACTGACATCAGGAAAAACATAAAAAGTAATTTTATCCAGCAGGTTTTTAGTTTCAGGTGTGGAAGATTCCTTTAATAATGAGCCTGCAAATCCCAGGGCCAGTTCTGTTCCGAGAAGGTGACTTCCTTCAATCCCTCCAAAGAGAGCGATACCGGGTTTAGTGTCTTTATTGCCGGTACCGATCGTTACAACCCAGATATCCTTTCCTCCGGCAGTTTTAATCACTGACTTTACTGTGCATATTGAAGAATAATCCCTGCCAAATGCCTCAATCTTCTGCGTCATTGTATTAAAGCTGTTGTATTTATTCTGAGCGGAAAGCTGATATGAACAAATACATAGAACTAATGGCAGAATAGAAAATCTTAATAGTTTTTTCATCACAATGTTAATGTTAATTTGTACGATGTTGCGGCTTATAATAGAGCAGATATTCAGGTATTTGTGTTAAGAAATCATGCCAGTTTCATCAATAGTTCACCGGTTTATTCTTTATGGTCGGGTTTCAGATGTTTTTTCCCGGGGGATCTGTACTGGCAATTGTTGAAAAAGGGATCCCAATTCCTGTTTTGATAAAACTCTGTTGTTTTTATATTGAAATACCCGAGGATATGCTTTGGGGATACAGTATATATCAATTCGTCGTTATCTCCGAAATAGGGTTCTGTTACTGTCATTACTTCTTCAATCCCAATATCGCTGTTATTGGAAACTCCGGTATATATCTCATAAATGGCCTTAGGAATTGCTATGATTATGGTATAGGAACCATAGTCTTTTCGCTGAAACAGAAAATAGGTAACCTCAATAGGTTCATTAGGGTTTACACGGTCGGTTGAATGAGGAAGCTGACTTTCAAAAACAAAACCTTCATTCATTATGTTCTCAACCACATTAAATTCTTTTGTGTTATGAAGGAAGAAATAGCAGTCTTTGAAATTCTTCAGTATCGATGCGAGTATCTCTCCTTTATTCTTCATCCTTAAGAAAAGGTTTTTTCAATTAAACCTCTCTCAAAAATAGCTTATATTATTTTATTTACAACACTTAAACCATTTGTTCTGTTATATGTTAAATTTGTAATCAAAATTGATTTTCTGATAAGTGAAAAAAGTATTAACGATTATTCTTCTGTTTATTGTGGTCTCATGTGGCCAGGGAAAAAGGAATACAAGTGAGAAGATCATTACGGTAAGTATTGGTCCGTTCAAATATTTTGTTGAACAAATTGCCGGGGATGACTTTAATGTTAATGTCATGGTCCCGGCAGGTGCCGATCCACATATCTATGAACCTTTTCCTGAGCAAATTAATCAGCTCAGAAAGTCTGTCGCCTATATAAGCAATGGATATCTTGGCTTTGAAATGAACTGGCTTGACCGTTTTTATGAGACAAACAGAAGCATGAAGAGATTATCACTGAGTGATAAAATTGAACCTCTTGTTTCAGAACATGCACATGCCGGGAACCATGTTGAAGGTGCAGATCCTCATTATTGGGTATCGCCGAGATGTGCAATAATAATGGCCGGATCGGTTATGAATTTGCTACTGGTACTTAATCCTTCACATAAGGAGAAATATGAAGCCAATTATCAGATTCTGATATCCAGGATTCAGGCAATCGATTTAGAAGCTGAAAAACTCTTTTCCGGTCTTACTAACAGATCATTTATGATATATCACCCAAACCTGGGCTATATAGCCAGGGATTATGATCTCGAGGAGATTTCAGTTGAGTATGAAGGAAAAGAACCACCACCCTCAAGGCTAAAAGAACTTATTGACAATGCCCGGAAACATGGACTGAAAACAATATTTGTTCAAAAGGAATACGATACAAAAAACGCTAAAGCGATTGCAGAAGAAATCGGAGCCGAAATCAAAATTATTGATCCTTTATCGGAAAACTGGGAGACGGCGACTACGGAAATTATTAAGGCGGTGTATAATAGTTTAATTCAAATCTCAATATAAAACCATATATGGTCAGTTTATTTGAAATGTCTTCTCTGTCAGCCTCATATGGTACCAGTATGGTATTACAGGATATTAATTTCAGAGTGGTAGAAAAAGATTTTATCGGAGTTATTGGTCCTAACGGAGGAGGGAAAACAACTCTTTTAAGACTGATACTCGGTTTGTTGAAACCGGTAAGCGGAAACCTTACTTTTAATAGTGAGCTTATAAACAGAAACAGGATCGGGTATCTGCCTCAGATATCAACAGGAGATATCAATTACCCTGTAACCGTAGCCGACATTATTCTTTCGGGACTGATGATCAGGAAAGGTATAATATCGAGAATGTCATCTGCCGATAAAAGCAAAGCGGCGATGGTTATAGATGAGCTGGGACTATCAGGGATGGCCGGGTCAACGCTAAATGAATTGTCGGGAGGGCAGATACAAAGAGTTTTTCTCGGACGTGCCATTATCGGTGAGCCTAAATTACTGTTGCTCGATGAACCCGGGAATTTCGTCGATTCAACCTTCGAAAATGATTTTTATGAGAAACTGAGGGAGCTTAATAAAAGGATGGCTATTCTTATGGTTTCACATGATGTCGGAACCATTTCATCGCATATAAAATCGTTTGCATGTGTTAACCGCAGCCTGCATTATCACCCTTCGAACGAGATAACCAACGAAGACCTCCTGTCATATAATTGTCCGATACAGGTTATAACTCACGGAGAGATACCACACACTGTACTTAAATATCATAAATAGTGGAAGCCAATATTTTTCAGTACGAATTCATAATCAAGGGACTCCTGGGTGCGATCTTTGCAAGCATAACTGCAGGATTAGCGGGAACATATGTTGTCTCAAAGCGCATGGTCTTCCTTAGCGGGGGTATTACTCACGCTTCATTCGGTGGTATTGGAATAGGATATTTTATTGGTATTAATCCTGTTATCGGTGCTGCTGTATTTGGAATAATGTCAGCTCTCGGAGTGGAGTATCTTTCTGTCAGGCAGAAGATCAGGGAAGACTCAGCAATCGGTATATTATGGGCTTTCGGTATGGCAATAGGAATAATATTTATTTATCTTACTCCGGGATATACTCCTAATCTGATGAGCTACCTTTTCGGGAGTATCCTAACTGTGTCAAACGCCGATATTATTGCTCTCGGAATAATGTCAGTGATCCTGATCTTTTACTTCGGTATTTTTTACAGGGCAATTCTGTATATATCTTTTGATGAAGTATTTGCAAGAACTTATTCATCATATGTTGACATATTCAAATATATTACCACATCGCTTATCGCCCTTACTATTGTTCTGAATATAAGGATGGCAGGCGTGGTGCTGGTTATTTCCCTTCTGACGATTCCTCCTAACATAGCAATGTTGTTTACGAAAGTTTATTTTAAAATAGTATTATGGTCAATCCTTGCCGGATTTATAGGTACAGCAAGTGGGTATGCAATTTCATATTTTGCGGGAATACCGGTTGGGGCAACCATAATTTTTACCCTTGTGATAATCTGGGTAATTGCAAAAGTTATCAGTCAGTTGACTAAGAAAATATCAGTATCGGGTAAAGGAGAGCTGGAAATGGATAAACCCCTGAAGAGTTAGATAATTAATTAGAAGTATAATATATAAATCAAATACAATGGATTACGATCTGATTATAATTGGCAGTGGGCCCGGCGGATATGTTGCAGCAATACGGGCATCACAACTGAAAATGAAGGTTGCTGTTGTTGAACGTGCCGAGCTCGGAGGAATTTGTCTTAACTGGGGTTGTATCCCCACAAAGTCGCTTCTCAAGAGCGCTCAGGTTTTTGAATATCTTATGCATGCATCAGATTATGGGATAAGTATTTCAGGTGAGGTTAAACCTGATTTTAATTCTATTATATCAAGAAGCAGGAATGTGGCTGATGGTATGAGCAAAGGCATTCAATTCCTGTTCAAAAAGAATAATATTGTTCATATCAAAGGATTTGGACGATTGTCCGGAAACAATACGGTTGAGGTGGAGGATGTGGAACATAATAAGAAGAATTACACAGCAAAATATATTATTATTGCAACAGGAGCAAGATCAAAGGAATTACCTGATCTTATCCAGGACGGGAAGAAGATTATTGGATACCGTGAAGCTATGACTCTTGAAAAGCAACCCGGTTCGATGGTTGTCGTCGGATCAGGTGCGATTGGGAGCGAATTTGCAAATTTCTATCAGTCAATCGGAACAAATGTCACCCTGGTGGAATTCCTGCCAAGGATCGTTCCTAATGAAGATGAGGAGGTTTCGAAACAGCTCGAAAGGTCGTTTAAGAAGATGAAGATGAAAATTATGACTGACTCCTCAGTTGAATCGGTTGATACTTCAAAAGGGAAATGTATTGTTACTATTAAGACACCAAAGGGTTTAGAAAAAGTTGAAACGGATATAGTATTTTCAGCTGTAGGAGTTACCACAAATATTGAGGGTATAGGACTTGAAAAAGCAGGCGTAAAAACTGAAAAGGGAAAAGTTGTCGTCGATGATTTTTACCGGACATCTGTCCCGGGTGTATTTGCTATTGGTGATATTGTTCATGGTCCCGCTCTGGCCCATGTGGCATCGGCAGAAGGTATAACCTGTGTCGAAAAGATTGCTGGATTGAACCCTGAGCCACTTGATTATAAGAATATTCCTGCCTGTACTTATACAAATCCGGAAATTGCATCATGCGGGCTTACCGAAGCAGCTGCAAGGGAAGCCGGTTACGATATCAAAGTCGGAAAATTTCCGTTTACAGCTTCTGGCAAAGCTAGCGCATCAGGTGCAAAAGATGGTTTCATTAAACTGATATTTGATGCAACCTATGGCGAACTGCTTGGAGCGCATATGATTGGAGCCAATGTGACAGAGATGATTGCAGAGATTGTTGTCGCAAGAAAGCTGGAGACAACAGCTCACGAAATAATTAAGGCTGTCCATCCACATCCGACAATGTCTGAAGCGATTATGGAAGCGGCTGCTGCGGCATATGGGGAGGTAATACACCTATAAATAATCGTTACTTTCTTTGTCTTGAAACAAAGAAAGTAACCAAATCCGCCGGCTGGCGGAAAGGCTGCAGATAATTTTTGGGCGCCTGTTTTTCAGCTTGCCCACGCAATACAAATCCCCCTCACTACGGTCGGGGTCAAACAGTATTGCTTACAGAAGGCCCACGCAGCAAGCTTCAAAACAGTTGCTTTTTCCCAAAATTATCTAAGGCCATTTGAAATCCAATTTATGTATTAAGATTTCCATACTAAAGATTATTATAACCCAAATAGCCGTAAGGCTAGCAATGCCGTACAAATCTTTTTTGGAAACAGATTAACATTTTTTAGGTTGCGAAGCGATAGGCATAAGTAAGCATTACTGTTTGAGGAGGCCGAAGGCCGACGAGTTGTAATGCGTGGGCAACCAAAAAAATATTAATCCCAAAAAAGATTTGAGGCTGCCTTTTTCTTTGGTTCGTTTCTTTTGGGCAAGCAAAAGAACCGAGTCCTGCAAAATCTTTTCTAATAACTACATAAATTTTATTCAGGACGAGTTCGGCGAAGCCAAATGAACAAATAGACTTTTCATCAAGGCAAAGAATGTAACATTAAAGCAACCTTTTACACAAAAAAATCATCAATCTTTTATAGAATTACTGGCATTTAAGACAATTATTTCATATTTTTATCTTCTCAAAAGGATAAAAAGCCTTGTCGGAGATAAAAAAAATAATAAAAGGTTGTCTTGCCGGTGACAGAAGAGATCAGGAACTTCTGTACAGGAGACATGCATCAAAGTTATATGCTGTGTGTCTTCAGTATTCTGGTAATGATGAAGAAGCAAGAGATATTTTACAGGAAGGATTCATAAAGATTTTTGAAAATCTACGTCATTACAAGTATGAGGGTTCTTTTGAAGGATGGATGCGCCGGATAACAGTCAATACAGCGCTTGAAAAGTTCCGAAGCAGGCATAATCTTTACCGTGTAGATGACATTGATCAGATTCCGGAACAAGATGCAGAACCTGACAATGAAGATTATGCAGGGCTTGAGGCTGAAGACCTTCTAAGTATTATCAGGGAGTTACCTCCCAAATACAGGATGGTGTTTAATCTTTATGCTATTGAAGGATATTCACATAAAGAGATCAGTAAAATGGTGAATATTTCAGAGGGCACATCAAAATCAAATCTTTCTCGTGCAAGGGCTATCCTGCAGAGAAGAGTTGGATCATATACAGGAATTAAGAAGAGAGCAGTTAATGGTTGAGAGAGGGGCAAATATTGACATTGTTTTCAGGAACGGACTGAAAGATTACGAGGTTCTTCCACCTGCTGATGTATGGGATAAAATTCATCCTGCAGTTAGAAAAAAACAGCGGCCATTTATTATTCTCAGAGCCGCTGCAATGATCACTGTCCTTTTATCAGTAAGTTTATTTGCATACCTGTGGAACAGGGATATTTCAACAGGGCTTGATAACGATGTAGTGGCCCTTAATATGGAAGCTGCNTATCCGATTTACTCACTTCCGGTTGACAATACCCAGGCTGTCATTCCCGGGTTGGCAAATCCGGGTAAAGATCCGTCAAATTCTATTATTCAGAACGTTACGGATGACATTGTTGCTCCGGATATTGTAAAAAGTACATCTCCCGAAACTGTTTTGATTCAGGAGACCAGCATTTTGCCAAAACGTGGAATTGAATCTCTGCAAGTACCTTTTGTTGCTTCATTATATCCTGAACAAAAGAAAACAGTTGAGATAATGCCTGTTGATCTCCGGTATATGTCTGAAAACGGTTCATTGAAAGGTACTCAGAGATGGTCTGTCTCTGCCCTGGCATCACCTACTTATTATTCGAAGTTGAATCCGGGTGGCGATGCATTTACAAAACAGATTATGGCAACTGAGCAAAATCTGGCTTCCTATTCGGGTGGGATTGCCGTTTCTTATAAGATAAATAAAAAGTTCAGTATTCAGTCAGGGATCTACTATTCGTCTGTTGGACAGATTCTGGATGGAATAAATTCATATGGAGGTTTTCAAAAATATGATTATTCAAAAGGAGATCATAATTTTGAAGTTCTTACCACAAACGGTACAATTTATACTAATAATCAGGATGTTTTTCTTACATATAATGGTACAGTAGACAAGATATCTTCAGCCATTACAAAAGATGTATTCGATCCTAAAAAAGCCAACCTGCAGTATATTAATAATGATCTGAGACAGAGCTTCAGTTATCTTGAATTACCNGTTATGATGAGGTATAAACTCATTGATAAAACCATTGATCTTAACCTTATCGGAGGTGTGTCATATAATATGCTGGTAGCCAATTCAGTTTATACTATGGTTGGCAGTATCAAATATCCGGTAGGGAAGACTGAAGGACTTAATCCTATTTCCTTAAGCAGTACTGTCGGGATGGGTATGGAATACAATTTCTCAGAGAAGTTATCGCTGAATCTGGAACCAACTGTCAGATATTACCTGAATCCTTATAATCAGACTAGTGGACTAAAAGTTCATCCATATTCATTTGGTATCTTTTCGGGTTTATCATATAAATTCTGATACCTTCTCCATCCCTTTCTATAATTCATCAACTCACTTTACTCTTCACGAAGTTATTAATGAAGTGTAAAAATGTTACCTTTGCAGTTTATTTTTAACAGCCAGAATTATTATGAAATATCCAAACTGGAAAACAGTATTAACTGGTTTTGTTCTGATAGGTACTATTATCATCATTCTTACAATTGCACAGGGCTTTAATGTATTCACAATCAGGCAGGAACGGGAACGACACTTGTCAGATACCTTATATAACATCAAACCATTCAGGTTACCTGAAAATGTAACTTTTGCGGGAGAGAAGATGCCTCTTGATAATTTTGATACCAGGGAGAGTCTTGAGCGGGAGATTCTTACAAGCGGATACAGACACTCTTCAACTATCCTGATTATTAAAAGGGCAAACAGGTATCTTCCTCTTATCGAAAAGATACTGAAGAAGAACAAAGTTCCCGATGATTTTAAATACCTGGCAGCTGCCGAAAGCGAATACAGTAACATGATCTCCCCTGTAGGGGCAACCGGTTTCTGGCAAATCATGCCAGAGACAGGTAAGGAAGAGGGAATGGAGATAAATAATATTGTTGACGAACGTTATGATGTGGAAAAGTCAACCCAGTTTGCCTGCGATTTTTTTCTGCGGTCATATGAAAAGTATGGCAACTGGACACTTGCAGCAGCATCGTACAATGGTGGCAGAGCGGGTGTAGATGAACAGGTCGCTATACAGCACCAGAACAATTATTATGATCTGCTTTTAAGTGAAGAGACTGCCAGATATATTTTCAGAGCTGTTGCATATAAACTTGTTATTACCGATCCATTGAGCTTTGGCTTTGATATTTCTAAAAGTGATTTATATCCTGAAATGAAATATTATGAGGTAAAGGTGGATACTGCAATCACCGATTTTTCAGCTTTCGCTGAGAAGTTCGGTACGAATTACAAAATATTGAAATTGCTTAATCCATGGTTGCGGAAGCCTTATCTGACACCAAAACCCAGGAAGGAATATCTGATAAAAATACCTTCTGAAGGGATGAGGGTTAATGAAAAAACAGAAACCGTGAACTGATCTTTTGATTGTTGACAGTTATTATGCAGGATGAGATAAAGGTACTTGGCGCCAGAGTCCATAATCTACAAAATATTGATGTTACCATACCACGCAACAAACTGGTTGTAATTACAGGTCTAAGCGGAAGTGGAAAATCATCACTCGCCTTTGATACAATTTATGCCGAGGGACAGAGGAGGTACATGGAGACCCTTTCTGCCTATGCCAGGCAGTTTTTAGGTGGTATGGAGCGACCTGATGTCGATAAAATTACAGGATTAAGTCCAGTTATTTCCATTGAACAGAAAACAACAAATAAAAATCCGCGATCAACAGTTGGTACTATAACTGAGATCTATGATTTTCTGAGACTTCTGTTTGCCAGGGCCGGTGACGCCTATTCATATGCATCGGGTGAAAAGATGGTGAAGTATACCGATGATCAGATACTTGAACTTGTAAAAACAAGGTTTTCAGGGAAAAAAGTCTATTTTCTTGCCCCGGTTGTCAAAGGCAGAAAAGGTCATTACAAGGAGTTATTTGAACAATTAAGAAGAAAAGGATTCCTGAATGTCCGGATTAATAACGAAATAAAAGAACTAAAACCGGGTATGAAACTGGATCGCTATAAGACTCATTATATTGAGCTTGTTGTCGATAAGTTCAAGGTAGGAGAAACGACTGACAAGCGACTTCGTGATTCAATAATCATGTCTCTTGATCAGGGTGATGGAGTAATGATGGTGCTTGATAATGAAAGCAATGAACCCCGTTATTTCAGCCGTCATCTTATGTGCCCTGTTACCGGCCTTTCTTATAATGAACCCGCTCCGCATACATTCTCCTTCAACTCGCCTCAGGGTGCATGCCCTCATTGTAACGGACTTGGTGAAGTATCGAGTATTGATGAGAATAAGCTTATCCCTGATGGAGAACTAAGTATAAGAAAAGGAGGGATAGAGCCTCTCGGTAAGTACCGGAATATCTGGATATTCTGGCAGATTGAAGCAATAGCTGAGAAAAACGGGTTTACTCTTGACACTCCGATTAAGGAGATTCCGCAGGATGCATTGAATAAGGTACTTTACGGATCCGATGAGGTTCTGAAATTGTCAAATACCCCTCTTGGTATGACATCAAACTATTTTCTGACGTTTGAAGGTGTTGTGAACTTTGTTGGCAATGTTGAGATTATTAATGGCAAGAAAAATGGTACTAAAATCAAAGACCAGTATGTTCAGTATCATGTTTGTCCCGATTGCAACGGGACACGCCTTAAAAAAGAGTCATTATTTTTCAGAATAGCTGATAAGAATATCGGAGAACTTTCATCAATGGACATCAGGGAACTTTCACTTTTCCTTTCAGTCATTGAGGAGAAGATGACCGGAAAACAAAAACTGATTGCTGTTGAGATTCTGAAAGAAATAAGGGCACGACTGGGCTTTTTACTCGAGGTTGGACTTGAATACCTCTCACTCAACAGAGGTGCAAGAACACTATCCGGGGGAGAAAGCCAGAGGATAAGACTGGCAACACAGATCGGATCGCGACTGGTTAATGTATTATATATTCTTGATGAGCCAAGTATCGGACTTCATCAAAGGGATAACAGGCGATTAATTGCAGCTCTGAAGCAGCTGAGGGATGCCGGTAATTCTGTCATTGTGGTCGAGCATGATAAAGAGATGATAATGTCTGCCGATTATGTTATTGATATGGGTCCGGGAGCTGGTCGTCATGGCGGACTTGTAGTTGCGCATGGTAACCCCGAAGAACTAATGAAAGCAGATACTCTCACCTCGAGTTATCTTAATAACAAAAAGAAGTTTAATATTCCTGAGGAGAGAAGAAAAGGGAATGGAAAATTCCTGACTATGACTGGTGCTACCGGACATAATTTAAATAGTGTAGATGTTATTTTACCGCTTGGTACTCTGATCTGTGTAACCGGTGTTTCTGGAAGCGGAAAGTCTTCGCTCATTAACCAGACACTTCATCCCGCACTTGCAAAAAAGTTTCATAATTCGGGTAAATCACCTTTGCCTTATAAGGAAATATCTGGTCTGGATCAACTTGATAAAGTGATAGAAGTGAGCCAGTCTCCGATTGGAAAAACGCCACGTTCAAACCCGGCAACCTATACCGGTGTATTCACTGATATCCGTAAACTTTTTGAACAGACTACTGAATCAAAAATACGAGGATTCACAGCCGGACGTTTTTCTTTTAATGTGAAGGGAGGACGGTGTGAAGGCTGTGAGGGAGCAGGTATGAAAACTATTGAAATGAATTTCCTGCCAGATGTTTATGTCCATTGTACTGAATGTAACGGGAAGCGTTATAACCGCGAAACNCTGGAAGTTAAATATAAGGGACAATCAATCAGTGATGTGCTTGAAATGACAGTTAATATCGCCGTTGAATATTTTGCAAACGTGCCNTCTATCTATCATAAGATAAAAACACTTCAGGATGTCGGATTGGGATATATTAAACTTGGACAGCAGTCAACAACTCTTTCGGGAGGAGAAGCCCAGCGTGTAAAGCTTGCCACTGAACTTGCGCGACGAGATACCGGTAAAACACTTTATATCCTCGACGAACCGACCACCGGACTGCATTTTGAGGATGTAAGAGTACTTCTCGATGTACTTTATAAGCTGGTTGACAGGGGAAATACAGTAATTATAATAGAACATAATCTCGATGTAGTGAAGATGGCTGACTATGTCATAGATATGGGCAAGGAGGGAGGCAAAGCAGGGGGCAATATTATATTTTCCGGATCACCTGAAGATCTTATTAGTTGCAATGATAGTTATACCGGAAAATATCTGAAGACAGAGCTTACGGTATAAGAAATTATTATATTTGAATGATTTAACTTTTATCGATCATAAAAATGGAGAAACCAGCTGACCTCATAAAAGATGCTTTTGAACAGAAAACATGGCATGAGATACATACAACTGATTCATGGAGAGTGTTTAAAATAATCTCTGAACTGGTTGAGGGTTTTGAGAAACTCGCCAGGATAGGTCCTTGCGTGTCTATTTTCGGGTCTGCACGTACTTCACTTAATAATAAATATTATATCCTTGCCGAGGACATAGCTTATAAACTTACACAAAAAGGATATGGGGTCATTACCGGCGGGGGCCCTGGTATTATGGAAGCGGCTAACAAGGGAGCAAGACGGGGGAAGGGCAAATCAGTGGGGATTAACATAGATCTTCCTTTTGAACAGCATCCTAATCCATATATTGATAATGATAAACTTATAACATTTGACCATTTCTTTGTCAGGAAGGTAATGTTCATGAAGTATGCCCAGGGATTCATTGTTCTTCCCGGTGGCTTCGGAACATTTGATGAGCTGTTTGAGGCAATAACACTCATTCAGACAAGGAAAATCGGGAAATTTCCGATTATTCTTGTCGGTAAAAAATACTGGGGTGGTCTGATTGAATGGATAAAGGAGGAAATGCTTGCAGAAGAGCATAATATAAAGGAAGATGATCTGAATCTTTTTACTCTTGTTGATACCTCAGATGAGGCTGTGGACTATATCGTTAAGTTCTACTCAAGGTATCTGTTAAGCCCGAACTTCTGATCAAACCTTACGCATCCGGTCCATTTCCCTGGAAGCATCTTTTCGTTTCAGGGTTTCGCGCTTATCATATTCCTTTTTACCTTTTGAGATAGCAATCTCGGCTTTTGCGAGACCTCTGTCGTTTATAAAGACTTTTATAACAATAATTGTCAGACCTGTTTCTTTTACTTTCCTCTCTATTTTTCTTAATTCGTGCGCAGTAAGAAGCAGTTTCCTTTCCCTGAGCGGATCGTGATTATTAAGATTTCCCCACCAGTATTCAGCAATATGCATTCCCTTAATANAAAGTTCTCCGTTATTAAAAAAGCAATANGAATCAGCTATTGTGGCTTTTCCCAGTCTCAGGGATTTAATTTCAGTTCCCGAAAGCTTGATACCTGCAATAAACTTCTCGAGGAACTCATAATCATGAGAAGCCTTTTTATTCCTAATAACTATATTCCCNGTCCCGCCTTTCATCAGTTCAGGTTAAGCAAAAAACAAAAAGTAGATTTTGTCGATCAGTTTCGTAAGTACAATGTTTGTAGCAATATAAATTACTGCCACAGTGATAGTTGTTGCAATAAGAAGTGGCATTTTTTTATACTGGGGAGGATTTAGTATCTTCTCAGCACCAGTCCAGAAAATATATAACCCGTAAAGACCAATAATATCCAAAAAAAGAAGTGATTCAAATATGTAGCTTATAATCAGGCAGAGGAGGAGAGGAGTTAAGGAATATACTATTATTCTGAATGATAAATTAAAATCCCTGCCTAGATCAAGAGGGAAGGTGATCTCCTTCATGATAAATGAACCGATATAGACTGTTATGTATAATGTAACAAAACATTTAATTCCAATAAAAAGTGAATAAACCGGTGATAATGTGGCATTTGTATAGATAAGTGATCCGGTAATCGCGGATATTGAAACCAGAATTGTAAGAGGAAAGAAAAAGTTGTCTCTTGTCTTACTTGCGGATTTGTTTTCTGAATCTATTGTTTCCCACGCTTTTACAGGATTCAGAACTATATTTTTTATTCCTTCGAGAAAAAACTTAAAATCCATAAGAAATCAATTTTAAATGCCCGGCAAAATTAAGTAAATTTATGGTAAATTGCTTTTCCTCCATTAATCATTAACCGTGTAATCGTGGAATTAGGGACCAGTTTTGATCTATTAGTTGTAACAGGACCTACTGCTTCAGGTAAAACCGCCCTTGCTGTTTCAATTGCCAGGCAGGCAGACGGAGAGATTATAAGCGCTGATTCACGTCAGGTATACAGAGGAATGAACCTTGGCACAGGGAAGGATTATGATGATTATCTGATTGATGGTAAGAAGATTCCATGTCATCTTATTGATATTGCCGATCCGGGTTATAAGTATAATGTTTTTGAGTACCAGCGTGATTTCAACAAGATATATGCAAACCTGAAGGAACGGAAAGTATTCCCGGTAGTGTGCGGAGGTTCAGGCATGTATGCCGACAGTATTATCTCGGGTTACAAGATGGTTGAGGTCCCACCCGATAGTGGATTACGGGTAGAGCTTGAAAAAAAATCGATGGCTGAACTTAAGGGAATACTCATAACCTATAAGAACCTTCATAATATAACTGATTTTGATACAAAAAAGCGGGTAATAAGAGCCATCGAAATTGAACATTTCAACAGGAATAAGCGAAAACCTCGTGCTGAATTTCCTAAAGTCAGATCGCTTATAGTCGGAGTTATGCTTGACCGTGAAACGAGAAGAAGAAGGATCACGGAACGACTGGCAACCAGGCTGAAAAATGGAATGATCGATGAAGTAAAACATCTTATCGATAACGGTATCAGCACAGATACACTTATTTATTATGGTCTCGAATATAAATACATAACCCTTTACCTCACAGGTAAAATTCTTTATGATCAAATGGTCAGCGATCTTGAGATAGCCATCCACCAGTTTGCAAAGAGACAAATGACATGGTTCAGAGGAATGGAACGTAAGGGAGTAAAAATAAACTGGATAGACGGGAATTTGCCGATGGAAGAAAAGGTCGGCATAGTGATGAACCTGCTTTCAGGTTCCATTCCTGAAAACAGATAGGAGTCCATAAAGTTTATAAAGTCTATAAAGTCAGATAGATATTCCTTCGACTATACAGACTTTACAGACTTTCTCCTTTCTCCTTTCTCCTTTCTCCTTTCTCCTTTCTCCTTTCTCCTTTCTACTTTAGATAGGTATCCAGCCATTCAAAAAATTCACGTTGCCAGATCACTGCATCCTGTGGTTTTGTAACCCAATGGTATTCATCCTCGAAGAACAGGAGCCTGCTGGGAACACCATGCAACTGAGCAGCGGTAAACGCCTCCAGACTCTGAGTGTATGGAATTCTGAAATCATTCTGTCCTGTTATTATAAGAATGGGAGTATTCCATTTTTCAACAAGAAGATGAGGTGAATATTTATAGCTGGGCTGGTTTTTCCAGTACGGACCGCCATAATCTTTATTTGGAAACCATAGTTCCTCTGTTGCTCCGTATTCGCTTTCAAAATTGAATACACCACAATGAGAAACGAATGTTTTGAACCTTCCCTCGTGAACACCGGCAAGATAGAAAACAGAATATCCGCCATAACTTGCACCTACAGCACCCATATGTTTGGCATCAATAAAAGGTTCCTTTGCCATTGCATCGGTAGCATCAAGATAATCCTGCATGTTTTTTCCTCCATAATCGCCTGAAATCTGCTCTTTCCATTCCTGGCCAAAACCTGAAACACCCCTGCGGTTAGGTGCAAAGACGATATATCCTTTTGCAGCCATCATTTGCATATTCCACCTGTATGACCAGAACTGATCAAGCGCAGATTGGGGACCTCCTTCACAGAAAAGCAGCGACGGATATTTCTTTGAGGAGTTAAAATCAGGAGGATAGATTACCCACATCTGAAGGTCTTTCTTATCTTTTGTCTTAATATATTTTTCCTCAACCTTCCCCATTTTAATATTATCATAGATGTTCTTGTTAATGGAAGTGATCTGGCTGATTGCCCCTGTCTTCATATCAACTGTGGAAAGTTCAGGAGCCATTGACATTGAAGTCAATGTTGAAACAAGAATCCCGGATTTAAGAATGAAAGGCCCCATATTATGTACTCCGTCCGTTACCTTTGAAACGGTTTTACCCTGAAGATTGGTCCTGAATATCTGCGACGTACCAAGATGCGAGCATACGAAATAGATTGTCTGTTCACCTTCCCAGACTATATTTGATACATCAAAATTCCATTCTTTCGTTATCCATGTTTTGGATCCGTCTTTAATATTGTAAACAAACAATCTGTCAAGATCGGCTTCATAACCATCTCTTTCCATACTCTGGTACGCAATCATTGCACCATCAGGGGAGAATACCGGGTACTTGTCATACCCCATGTTCCCATCAGTAATGTTGATCTCCTTCGATGTTGATAATTCATACAGGAATATATCGGAATTTGTGCTCTTGGCATCCGCAACCCCGGTCATCCTTTTTGAAGTATAAGCAATAAACTTACCATCGGGGCTCCACGAAACCTCCATTTCGTCGAAGTACGGAGCGGTAGGTGATTCAAATCTCTGACCGGACATGATATCTTTTTCATCAGATACCGCATTCCCGTTGAAGGAAGCAACAAATATATGGCTGTAGGAGAAATCACTCCAGTAGTTCCAGTGGCGG